>Ga0055438_10000001_pt1 | contig 60455 bp, 71 predicted proteins | sample Browns_TuleA_D2_FD_57724 | JGI IMG/M metagenome (GOLD analysis project Ga0055438, IMG submission 57724) | Wetland microbial communities from San Francisco Bay, California, USA, that impact long-term carbon sequestration - Browns_TuleA_D2 | ecosystem: Environmental > Aquatic > Marine > Wetlands ...
GAGGCTGCCGATCATCCGCGGCGGCAGGTTGTCGACGCAGAAGTAGCCGCCGTCCTCGAAAGCGGCGATCGCTTCCGACTTGCCGGCGCCGGAATGGCCGGTGATGACGACGAGCGTCACCGGCTGGCTCATCAGCCTGTCCTGTTGAGCTGCTCGTGGATCTCGCGGGCTACCTTGCCAGGCAGGCCGGGCACCATTTCCAGCTCCTCGCGGCTGGCGGCGACGAACCGCTCTGGAGAGCCGAAATGCTGCAGCAGGGCCCGCTTGCGCACCGGGCCGACGCCCTTCAACCCGTCGATCACCGAGCGCGTCATCGCCTGGTCGCGGCGGCCGCGGTGGTGCTCGATCGCGAAGCGGTGGGCCTCGTCGCGGACGCGCTGCAGGAGCTTGGAGGCCTCCGAGTCGGCGGCCAGGTCGACCGGGGCCGAGCACCCCGGGACGTAGACCTCCTCGAGCCGCTTGGCGAGGCCGATCACGGTGACGCCGCGGTCGACGAACGGCTTCAACGCCCGCATCCCGGCCGAGAGCTGACCCTTGCCGCCGTCGATCACGATCAGCGAGGGCAGAGAGGCGAAGCTGCGGTCGCGCTTGCCGTCGTGGGGCGAGATGTCGACCTGCTCGAGGTAGCGGTTCATCCGCCGCCCCAGCACCTCCTCCATCGCGGCGAAGTCGTCCGGTCCACCTCCGGAGCCACCCTCGCCCCGCACCCGGAAGCGCCGGTAGTCGGCCTTCTTGGTCGCGCCGCCCTCGAAGACGACCATCGAGGCGACGGTGTGCTCGCCGCCGAGGTTGGAGATGTCGAAGCCCTCGATCCGCACCGGCAGCTCCTGCATCCCAAGCGCCTCGCGCAAGCTGGCGAGGGACTCGACCCGGCGCTGGCGGCGGTGCTCGCGGCGCAACCGGTCCTGGTCGAGCGCGAGGCGGGCGTTGCGCTCGGCCAGCTCGCGCAGGCGCCGCTTGTCGCCGCGCTCGGCGACCCGCACCTCGACCGCGCCGCCGCGCCGCTCGCCCAGCGCCGCGGCCAGCAGCTCGACCCGCTCGCCGAGGTAGGCACCGACGACGATCGTGCGCGGCACCGCCGGCGAGGCCGAGTAGTACTGGCCGATGAACTCCTCGGCGACCTCGGCCAGGTCACGCTCGGCCTGGTTGTCGAGGTAGAAGCTCTGGCGCGCGGCGAGGATGCCGTCGCGGACCTGGAAGACCTGGGCGTTGGCGTCGGCGCCCTCGACCGCGACGCCGATCAGGTCGGCGGTGCCGACCGAAGCGCCCGCCACCCGCTGGCGCTCGAAGAGCGACTGGATCGCCGCCAGGCGGTCCCGGTGCAGGGCGGCGCGCTCGAACTCGCGCGCCTCGGCGGCCTCTCCCATCTTCGCTTCCTCGTCGGCCTCGATCTGCCGGTAGCGGCCGGAGAGGAAGTCGACGATCGCCTCGATGTTCTGCCGGTACTCCTCCCTGCCGACGTAGCCGACGCAGGGCGCCCCGCAGCGCTTGATGTAGTAGTCGAGGCATGGGCTGCCGGAGCGGCGGCCCGGCTCGGCCCCCTCGCAGGTGCGGAACTGGAAGAGCTTGCCGAGCAGGTCGAGCGTCTCGCGCACCCGCTTGGCGCTGGAGAAGGGGCCGAAGTAGGCGCGCCCGGCCCGGTGCTTCTCGCGGGTGAAGTAGACGCGCGGGTAGTCCTCGTCGAGGCTGACGCAGACGTAGGGGTAGGACTTGTCGTCGCGCAGGCGGATGTTGAAGCGCGGCCGGTGGCGCTTGATGAAGCTCTGCTCGGCGAGCAGCGCCTCGGCCTCGTTGGCTGTGACCAGGCACTCGATCCGGTCGATGCGCGAGGTGAGCCGCGTCTCGCCGCCGGAGAAGTGGGAGGCGACGCGCTTGCGGATCGAGCGCGCCTTGCCGACATAGAGCAGCTCGCCCCCCTCGCCGTGGAAGAAGTAGACGCCGGGGGCGTCGGGCAGATCGCGTGTCAGCTCGCTCACACCGACAAAGGGTAGGCTGCCGACCACATGAATCCGCCTGAGCTGAACACGCTGCAGATCGAGATCGACGGTGAGATCGGCACGCTCACCCTCAATCGTCCCGACGCCTTCAACGCGATGAGCCCGGAGATGATCGGCGAGATGACCGTGGCCTTCGCCTGGCTCGCTGACCAGGCGCCGCTGCGGGCGCTGATCGTCACCGGCGCCGGCAAGGCCTTCTGCTCAGGCGGCGACGTCAACTGGTTCAAAGAGGGGGTCGAGTCCGACGAGATCGACCTGCCGGCGCACGTGCGGCGCGGCGCCGACGCCCTGCACACGGCGATCGTCGACCTGCGGCGGATTCCCTACCCGGTGATCTGCGCCGTCAACGGCCCGGCGGCCGGGGCCGGCTTCTCCTTGGCGCTCGCATGCGACATCCGCATCGCCTCAGAGTCGGCCTTCTTCGCCTGCGCCTACGGGCGGATCGGCGCCTCTCCCGACGGCGGCATGACCTACTTCCTGCCCCGCGTCGTCGGCCCGAGCCGGGCGCTGGAAATCCTCCTCAACGACCCCAACCTGAAGGCCGAGGACGCGCTCGCCGAGGGGCTCGTCTCGGAGGTCGTCGCGCCCGACGAGCTGATGGAGCGGGCCCGCGCCAAGGCCGTCAAGCTCGCCGAGAAGGCGCCCCACTATGTGCGGATGGCGAAGATCCTCGTCGGTCAGAGCATCGAGAACAGCCTCACCGAGCACCTGCAGCTCGAGCGTCACGGGATTGCCGACAGCATGGCGACCGAGGACCTGCGCAACGGGGTCACGGCATTTTTCGGCGGCGGCACGCCCGAGTTCAAGGGCCGCTGAGCGGGTAGGCGTCGGGTGAACGGCCCGCGCCCTGCGGTCGTATATGACTACAGTTTCCCCGAGCATTCTTCCCCCGAGGAAAGGATCACTAGCCATGAAGAAGGTCGCCGCCCTGCTCGTCCTCGTCCTCGCCTCCGTGGCGCTCGTCGCCTGCGGCGGCAGCAGCGACAACGGCTCGAGCACGACACCGTCGGACGCAAACAACCCGTCCGAAAACAACAACAACAACGGCAACGGGCAGCCCGAAGGTGCGCAGAATCCCAACGAACCGGGCACTGCGTCAACCCTCAAATTCGAAGCAGACCCGAACGGTCAGCTCGCCTTTACGACCAGCGAAGCGACCGCCAGCGCGGGCGAGGTGACGATCGAGTTCAACAACCCGCAGGCCCTGCCACACGATGTGAAAATCGAATCCTCGGACCACAACAAGCAGCTCGGAGGCACCGAAGTCGTCACACAGGGCTCCGACTCGGCAACCGTGGATCTGAAACCGGGGACCTACATCTTCTACTGCTCGATCCAAGGCCACCGCGAAGCGGGCATGGAAGGGACGCTCACGGTCAAATAACCCCGGACCCGATCGGCGTCCAGCGGCGGGGCCAGTTCGACGTAAGATGATATCTTACGTCGATGAAGACGACCGTTTCGACCAAGGGCCAGATAGTGCTGCCCGCCGAGTTCCGTCAGCGTGACGGCATCGAGCCGGGGCAGGAGTTCGAGGTCGAGCGCCTGGACGCCGACGAGTACCGGCTACGGCGGTTGTCCCCCGCACCCAACGAGGGGCTTGTGGACTGGCTGCTCGCCTGTCCGGAGAAGGGCTACTTCGTGGCGATCGAGTCCGAGTCGACCGACACGCTGTGAGATATCTCGTCGACGCCAACGTCCTCTCGGAGGCGACCAAGCCCAATCCAGACCCGCTGATCGTCGAGTGGCTGCGACGAAACGAGCGCGCGCTGGTCGTCGATCCGGTCATCCTGGGCGAGGTTCGCTTCGGCATCCTCCTCCTGTCGCGCGGCAAGCGACGCACCGACCTCGAGAGCTGGTTCGAGCAGGGGATCAGCCGGATCGAGTGCCTTCCCTGGGACTCGGCCGTCGGCATGCGCTGGGCTCAACTGCTCGCCGACCTCCGCCGAGCCGGCAGGCCGATGTCGATCAAAGACAGCCTGATCGCCGCCACCGCACTCGCGCACGATCTGACGCTCGCGACGCTCAACCAGCGGGATTTCAAGCCGGCGAAAGCACGAATGGTCGACCCCTCGGCCTGACCCATCCGGCACCGGGAAAGGCACGCATGCGCTCGCTTCTTGCCAACCGCGTCCTCTGGGTCTGGGTCGCGATCTGGGTCGCGACCCGAGCGCTGATGGTCGCCGAGGTCGGCTTCTGGCACGACGCCGGGCCGAAGCTGCAGGACGTCAACAACTACTCGGCCTGGTCGAACCAGCTGGCGAGCGACCACTCGATCCCCAGCGGCGAAGCCTGGCAGTACCCGCCGGGGGCGGCCTTCCTGATGCTCCTGCCCCGCCTCGGCTTCGGAACCTATGGGGAGTCCTTCGTCGCCCTGATGCTGCTCGCCGACCTTGTAGGTCTCGGCCTGCTGGCGCTGCTCGGGCGCAGGTCGGGCGGCAACTTGACCGGAGTCTGGGTCTGGCTGTTCGGCATCCCCCTGCTCGGGGCGCTGCCGCTGCTGCGCTTCGACCTGGTGCCGGCCGTGCTCGCGATCGGAGCGCTCGTCGCGATCCACCGCCGCCCAAATCTGTTCGGAGCCCTGGCCGGGCTCGGGGCCGCGATCAAGGCGTGGCCGATCGTCCTGCTCTTCGGCGAGTGGGACCGGCGCCGGCTCCTGCGCGGCGCCCTCGCCGCGACGGCCGCGATCGCGCTCGTCTTCTGCACCGCGGCGATCGCCTTCGGCGACCCCTTCGGGTTCCTCGGCGAGCAGGACAGCCGCGCCCTGCAGGAGGAAGCGGTCGCGACCGTGCCCTGGCATCTGCGCGAGCTGGCGACCGGCACGGAGCCGGCGCGGGAAATCCGCTACGGCGCCTGGGAGATCACCGGCTCGACCGCGCAAACGGTCGCCGACCTGCTCGAGTGGGCGATGCTGGCGGCGCTCGCCGCGGCGGCGGCGTGGTGGTCGCTCCGTGCCCGCGCGATCCGTGGCGGCCGCGAGGATCTCGCCCGCGCGGCGGTCAGCCTCGACTTCGTCTTCGCCGTCGTGCTGCTGCTCGTCGTCACCAGCCGCGTGCTCAGCACCCAGTACATGGTCTGGCTGCTGGCCCTGACGGCGGTCGTCCTCACCGCCGGAACCGGCCGCCTCGCCCGTCCCGCCTGGCTCGTGGTCGGGGCGACGATCCTCACCACCAGCGTCTTCGGCTCGGCCGAGAACAGCCTCGTCCGCAACCTCGCCCTGCTGGTCGCGACGATCGACGCCTCGCTCGGCATGGTCTCGCTGCTGCGCGCGCGCCTCCCGGAGCAAGTCGCCGGCGAGCCCGCCGCGAGCCCCTGATTTCGTTGAACGATTGTCTTCGCTATGCGAGGACAATCCTTCAACGAAACCTAAAAGATGGGCTCGTCCGTCAGACTCGACTGCACCACAGGCACATTGCACCGATAGGTCGCAACCACGGATTCCACCAGGCCCGCAAACCAGGCGGGCGCTGTCGGCGACACATGGATCGCGGCTATCAACTTCGCGAGATCAACCTCAACATTCAGACCCGCAGGCCTGTCTGTCTCTGACGGTATCCCGTGGTAGTTGCAAATTATCGCTCTCACCTCTTGCTCGTGCTCGAAGCTCTTCCTCTTGTAGAGAAACGGGTGAAAGAGATTCCCATCTGGAATTAGATCCTTGGCGTAGTCGATATAGCTGATCTTGCCTATGTGCATGATGTAATTCGGTTCTTGCTCGTCCCTTGGCGGAACGACGGACTCGATAAGGCGCCTGAAACTCGAGTGGATAGCCACGCCTCCGGACTGGGGCACGTAGAGCCTCCAGAGTGCCGCACTCTCTACCTCGCTGAGATTCCAGCAACTCGCGTGCGTCCACTCGCGTGCGAATCGCCTTGTATCGTAAATTGCCGAGCGAGACGTTCCTTGGCGTCTTGATTGATGTCGACGCCTTCGATAAGACGTTGGCGTCGGACTAGGGTGAGAGCCGTCGCCGAACCCTCAAAAGCGTCATAGAAAGTATCTATTCGTGCGAAAAAGAGACGGCTGGAATCGAGCAAAGACACCAGTTTGGTGAAGTCGAGATACCGCCATATCGTTGCATTGGCATCGGCTGGCTCGAATGCCTCATGAGGCTCGTATGAGGCATTGATATCAATCGGGTAACCGTACCGTGCGCCCCGGAAAGAGTCTCCGCTGAATCGCCAACGGCCATTAGCTGACAGGCGCCGCCATCACGCGGCCGACGCTGTCGCCGACGAAGCAGGGCTTCTCGTTGCCCTCGACCTCGAGCGTGAAGCGAGTGATCACCTCGTGCCAACCGCCGCCCTTGTCCTCGACGGAGACGACCTCTGCCCTGGCACGGACCCGGGCGCCGGCTGGGACCGGAGCGGGAAAGCGAACCTTGTTCCAGCCATAGTTGACGCCAAGCGCGAAGCCCGTAGAGGAGATCAATTCCTTGCGGAAGCCATCGACCAGCGAGAGGGTCAGGTTGCCGTGGGCGACGGTGCCGCCGAAGGGACTCTCCTTCGCAGCCCGCTCAACGTCGACGTGGATCCACTGGTCGTCGCCAGAAAGGCGGGCGAAGTCATCGATGTCCTCCTGGGTGATGGTGCGCCACCCGCTCGGGCCGATCTCCTGCCCGAGCAGGGCCTGCATGCCCTCGACCCCCTGCACCTCGACGCTCGCCATCGCCCGCAAGTCTAGACGCAGCAGCGATGGCAAGCGCTTGGTGGCAAGCGACTACTTATCGACTTCGTAGATGAAGTCGTACTCGGTTTCTTCGGGGTTGCGGGCGTGCAGCTTCATCTGCCCGCTGGCGTCCTTGTAATCGCCGGTGCCGCCGGTTATCGCCAGCTCGGAGTCCTTGCCGTCGTAGAAGGGGCCCTCGACGGTGATCTGGCCTTCGTCGAGCGTCACGGTCCAGATGCACTCCCATGCCTTGCCAGCTGCTGTGCGCACGCACTGGCCATTGTCGGTCCCGACCTGTTTCGTGTTTTCAGCGTTGAAGACCGGATTGGCAAAAGCGAGCACGTCGCCGGCCGAGTCTTCCTCGTTGGCCGGGCCGATGTGGCGCACGGTGTCGGTTTCGGCGTGCTCGACCAGCTTGATCGTGGTCGTGTCCGAGCCGCCACAGCCGGCGAGGAGACCGGCAGCGAACAGCAGTGCGAGCGGAGCGAAGAGGCGAGCCTTCATCTGTCTCCTCCTATGGGAGCGATCGCGGTTGCCAAAAGTCTCTGCCCCCGCGCGCCGGATCGCAACGGCCGGTGCGTCCAACTGTCCCATCGGTTGCGGGCCGTGGCGGCACACACCTGCTCAGCGAAAGCCGGCCGGCTCGCAAACGTTCAAGCCGGGGACCCGCACAAAGTGTGAGAGGTTCCGAGTGACCAGCGTCGCGTCGGCCTCGAGGCAGATGCCCGCCTGCATCGCATCGCGCACGTCGATCGTCTCACCGTCTCGCCTCAGCTCACCGAGCAGCTCTCCCGCTCGCAAGCCGGCCCTGCGGGTCAACGCCAACGACGGGACCGCGAGCAGGGCGTGAACCGGACGCGGGTTCTCCCGGTGGGAACTGCCCAGGGCGAGCTCGAACGCCGTCACGGCCGTCACCCGGTAGCCGCTGTCGCCGATCAACCTCCGAACGAGATCCCGGCCGGGACCGGCGCCGCGCAGATAGTCAATCAGGACGTTGGAGTCGAGGACCGGTCCGGCCAACTCGCCCACGCCTCCTCGCGCACTCGCTCCCACTCCTCCACATCGCTCTCGCTCCACGCCCCCTCGGCTTCCAGCAGAGATGGCATCAGCTCGTCATCGCCTTGCCGGAGGAAGCGATCGAGCGCTTCCTCGACGATCGCCGAGAAGCCGCGCATTCCTCGTTCGGCGGCCCTGGCTCGCAGGAGCGTGTAGGTGCGATCGGTGAGCTCAACCGTCGTGCGCATAATATGCATGTTAGCATTTGAATGCATTTACCTGGTAGCAAGCCGCAGGGGCGCATGGCGGGCGATGACGTCGAAGTCGGCGTCTTCGCAGAGCAACTCGGCGTCGTTGCGGATCGCCACCGCCGCGATCAGGCAGTCGCTGAGCTTGCGCGGCGTCTCGCCCCCGCGGCGGCAGAGCCGGTAGAGCTCGGCGGTCTGCTCGTAGTCGGCCGGGCCGTCGACGGCGAGGAACTCCAGTCCGTAGAGGAGGCGCCTGAGCCAGTCGCGGTTCGCGTCGTCGCGGGCGCCGGCGAGGATCTCCATTGCGATCACGTCGGTGCAGGCGAGGTCGCCCTCTCCCTCCAGAGCGGACCGGAGGCGCAGGTGGACAGCGCTTCCGGTACCGCGCAGGAACTCGATCCAGGCGGAACTGTCGACGAGGATCACAGCTGCGGATGCTCCTCACGCGAGCGAATCTCGTCGAGGTCGCCGGCCCAGCCGCGTCCCTCGGCGTCGAGTATCTCTTCGCGGCTCATCGGCTCGCCGACGAGTTTGCGCAGCGCCAGGTCGACGGCCTCGCGCTTGCTGCGCAGGCGGTAGAGGCGCATCGCGCGGCCGACGAGCACGTCGTCGATCTCGATGTTCGTTCGCGTCATTGCACCTTTATACACCTTGAGGTGTACGGAAGGCGGGGCTGCGGTTGCGGTCACGCGATCAGCCTCACTTCGAAGCTCGGGGCGACGAGGGTGCCGGCTCCTCCCAGCAGAGCGAGGATGCGGGTGACGTAGGCCTGGGTCTCGGGATATGGGGGGACGCAGTGGCAGGCTTCGACCGGCGCCGGGCCGGCGTTGTAGGCGGCGAGCGCGAGCTGGGGGGAGCCGAGCCGGCGCAGCAGGTCGGACATCAGATGGCCCTGGGCGTCGATCGCTTCCTCGGGGTCGAAGGGGTCGCGAAGGCCGTAGGCGGCCGCGGTCGAGGGGATGAACTGGGCGATACCCTGGGCGCCCGCGGACGAGCCCGCATAGGGGTCGAAGTTCGACTCGGCCATCAGCTGGGCCGCGAGCAACGCCGCCGAGACGTTCCAGCGCGCCGCGGCGTGCAGCAACGGCGCCCGGAAGCGCGCTGGCACGAACGAGGGCAGCCCACCCCCGCCGGCGACGGCACCGTCTCCCCCGCCCCTCCCGCCAACCGAGTCGCCCGCCTGCGAACAGGGCGGCGGACCGGCGACGAAGCCGTAATGCCAGGCCTCCCACCCGTAGCGCTGGACGAAGCCGAAGCGGCGCGCATTCGCCGCCAGCCAGGCGTAAGCGGAGGACGGGCCGAGGTCGAGCTCGGTCGCGCAGCGGTGCAGGGAGTGACCCGGCGGCGCGACCCAGCGCGGGTCGGGGTGAGCGGCGAAGAGCGCCGCCTGCTCGGCGTCGGAGCGAAAGCCGGAGTTGACGACCAGGGCGAGACCGGCACCCGCCGCGGCGGCGGCCATGCGGTCGAAGGCCGCGGCGACGTCGGGCCGCATCCCCTCGCCCTGGCGGTAGACGAGCGGACCGGCGTAGCCGCCGCCGCTCGCGACAGTGGGCTGCGACGCCGCTCCGCTCGCCGCTCCCGCTTCCGCGACCGCCGACGCCTCGACCCGCGTGCGGCCCGCGCCCACCGAGAGGTCGGCGACGACGACCGTCTTCACCTGCACCGGAGCGAAGGAGCCGGCGCCGGGGAAGGAGACGCGCAGCCGCCGGCCGGCGACCCCGTTGCGCCGCGCCGCTTCCAGCGCCGCGGCCCGGGCTCGCCACAGATAGGCGCTCTTGGTCAGGTGCCGGGGATCCGGCGAGCCGTCCGGCAGGCGCGGCGGGGAGAGCAGGCGCGAGATGTCGTCGCGCATCGAGCGCGCGGCCGAGATCGCCGTCAGGTCCGCGGCGCGCTGGACCCGCCCCTTGCCGGTCACCGCGCCAGCGATCGCCACCAGCGCCAGCACCGCCGCGATCAGCGCAAGCGACGCGCCCAGCGCCAGCGGCAGCGCCTGCCCGTTCTCGCTCCTTCGCGCCATGCCCCGACCCTGCCGGGTCGCGACGCACACGTGGTGCGCACAAACGAACGAATCTGTGCCTAGATCTCCTCAGGAATCATCTCGATCGCGCCGCAGGGGCACTCGGCGGCGCAGAGCCCGCAGCCCTTGCAGTAGTCGAGGTCGATCTCGTAGAGCTCGCCGGGCCGGCCGAGCTTGAGCACGGCGTTGTCCGGGCAGACCCCGTAGCAGTTGTCGCAGGAGAAGCAGTTGCCGCACGAGAGGCAGCGACGCGCCTCGAAGAGGGCGTTGTCGCGGTCGAGCCCGGCGACCACCTCGTCGAAGGACGAAGCCCGCCGCGCCGCGTCGAGGCGCGGCTGCTCGGTGCGCGGCGCGTCCGAGTAGTACCAGGTGTTGAGCGTCGCGAACTCGGCCAGCTCGTGCTTCGGGCCAGGCGCATAGGGCTCGCCGCGCAACCAGCCGTCGATGTGAAGGGCGGCCTTCTTGCCGTGGCCGACGCCGACGGTAACCGTGCGCTCGGCCGGCACCATGTCGCCGCCGGCGAAGATCCCCTCGTGGCCGGTCATCATGTTCGGCCCGACCGCGACGACGCCGTCCTCCACTTCGATCCCGGGCACGCCCTCGAGCAGCGAGAGGTCGGCTTCCTGTCCCAGGGCGAGCACCAGCGAGTCGGCCTCCAGCTCTTCGGTCTCGCCGGTCGGCTGCGGGAAGCCATCCTCGTCCAGCTCCATCCGCTCGATCTCCAGCTTGCCCCCCTCGAAGCGCTTGATCGTCGAGAGCCAGCGCATCATCACGCCCTCCTCGGCCGCTTCGGCGACCTCGATCTCGTGCGCCGGCATGCGGTCGGCCGTGCGCCGGTAGACGACGACGGCGTCGCTCGCGCCCAGCCGCTTCGCCGTCCGCGCCACGTCCATCGCCGTGTCGCCGCCGCCGTAGACGGCGACGCGGCGGCCGAGCTTGGGGCGCTCCTCGCCCTCCATCCCCTCCAGCAGCGAGACCGCGTCGAGGATGCGCTCCGCCTCTCCCGCGGGAACGTAGGCGCGGCGCCCGATATGAGCGCCGACGGCGAGGAAGGCGGCGTCGAAGCCACCCTCGCGCATCGAGTCGAGCACGTTCTCGACCTTGCGGTTCAGCTCCAGCTCGACGCCCAGGTCGAGAATCCGCCGCACCTCGGCCTCGAGCACGTCGCGCGGCAGCCGGTACTCGGGGATGCCGAAGCGCATCATCCCCCCGGCCATCGGCCCCGCCTCGTGGATCGTCACCGCGTGGCCGAGCCGGGTCAGGTGGTAGGCGGCCGAGAGCCCGGACGGGCCGGCGCCGACGACGAGCACCCGCTTGCCGCTGGGCTCGGCCTCGATCTCGACCTGCCAGCCGCGGGCGATCGCCTCGTCGCCGAGGAAGCGCTCGACCGAGTGAATGCCGACCGCCTCGTCGAGCTGGCCGCGGTTACAGGCGGTCTCGCAGGGGTGGTAGCAGACCCGTCCCATGATCGCCGGCAGCGGGTTCTCCTCGACCAGCTTGCGCCAGGCGCGCTCGTAGCCGCCGTCGCCGTCCTCGGCCTCGTAGAGCCAAGCCTGGATGTTCTCGCCGGCCGGACAGGCGTTGTTGCAGGGCGGCAGCCGGTCCACGTACACCGCGCGCTCGGTGCGCCAGCTGCCGGTGTGGTTGGCGCGGCTCGAGCCGATGTCGAGCGTCACCGCGTAGGGCTTGCGATCGCTCACGCCGCCGGCTCCGGGTGGAGGTCGAAGCGGCGGATGTTCTCGTCGGCCATCGCCTGCAGGCGCTCGAGGATCTCGGTGTCGGGCTCCTCGCCGAAGAGGTGCGCGTAGCGGCGTTGCGGGCGCAGGTACTCCTCGACCGGGACCTGACGGCGGATCTTCGAAACCGACGTGATCTCGCCGTGCTCGGCCTCGAAGACCGGGAAGAGGCCGGTCTCCTTGACCAGGCGCGCGATTTTGATCGTGTCGTGCGCCGCCGCGCCCCAGCCCAGCGGGCAGGGGACGAAGATGTGGACGTAGCGCGGGCCGCGCAGCTCCATCGCCCGTTCGACCTTGTGCTCGAGGTCGCGCAGCTCGGCCACGGTCGCGGTGGCGACGTAGGGGATGCCGTGCGCGATCGCGATCCGCGGCATGTCCTTGCCCTGGCCGAAGGGATTGCCCGGGTGGCCGCCGATCGGCTTCGTGTTCGCGGTGCGCGCCGCCGGCGGCGTCGCCCCCGAGCGCTGCACCCCGGTGTTCATGTAGGCCTCGTTGTCGTAACAGATGTAGAGCACGTCGTCGCCACGCTCGAACATCCCCGAGAGACAGCCGAAGCCGATGTCGACGGTGCCGCCATCGCCGCCCTGGCCGATCACCCGCACGTCCTCGCGCCCCTTGGCGCGCAGCGCCGCGGCGATGCCGCTGGCGACGGCGGGCGCGTTGCCGAAGAGCGAGTGGATCCAGGGCAACTGCCAGGAGGACTCGGGGAACGGAGTCGAGAAGACCTCGAGGCAGCCGGTAGCGTTGGCCGCGATCAGCTTGCCGTCGGCGGCCCGCATCGCCGCGTCGACGGCGTAACGCGCGCCGAGCGCCTCGCCGCAGCCCTGACAGGCGCGGTGGCCGGAGGTGAGGCTGTTGGAGCGGTCCATCCGCGCCTGCACCGTGCGCTGCTCGGGGTCGAGCAGCCGGTTCCCCACCACGAAGGTGCCCGTCTGGTAGAGCTTGACCTGTTGCCCGTCGTCGGCCATCGCTCAGTGCGGCCGCGCCGCGACGATCCCCGCTTCGCGCAGGATGTTCTCGGCGTGGGGGCCGCTTCGCCCCCCCTCCTCCATTCGCTTCAGCTCGGCCTCGACCGTCGCCCAATCCATGTCGAGGAAGTTGAGCGGGTCGAGCCGGTCGGCGACGGCGTCGAGGAAGTGCGCCCGCAGCGATTTCTTCGTGATCGGCCTGCCGCCGAGCCCGGCGATCGTCGTGTAGCCGTGCAGCTGGATGCCGGAGAGCGCCATCCGCACGTTGGCCGAGACGATGCCGCCGACGCCGACCGCCAACGCCTTCTCGAGCACGACCACGCGCTTGGCCCCTTCCAGCGCCGCCCGCACCTCCTCCATCGGGAAGGGACGGAACGACTTGATCGCGAGGGCGCCGATGCTCACCCCCTCCTCGCGCAGCTCGTCGATCGTGTCCTCGATCGTGCCCAGCACCGAGCCGAGGGCGACGACGACCGTCTCCGCGTCCTCGGCCCGGTAGCCACGGACGAGGCCGCCGGAGGGGCGACCGAAGCTGCGCTCGAACTCGGCGGCGGCCTCGGGAATCAGATCGAGAGCCTGCAGCTGCTTGGCGTGGGCGAGGTACTTGACCTCGGCGAAGGCCTCGGGGCCGACCATCGCGCCGATCGTCACCGGGTCGGCGGGGTCGAGCGCCTGGCGCGGCTCGAAGGGGGGCAGGAACTCGTCGACCTGGACCTGGGTTGGGACGTCGATCCGCTCGTAGGCGTGGGTGAGGATGAAGCCGTCCATGCAGACCATCACCGGCAGCGAGAGGCGCTCGGCTATGCGGAAGGCCTGCACGTGCATGTCGCAGGCCTCCTGGTTGGTCTCGGCGTAGAGCTGGATCCAGCCGCAGTCGCGCTGCGACATCGAGTCGCTGTGGTCGTTCCAGATGTTGATCGGCGAGCCGATCGCCCGGTTGGCGACGGTCATCACGATCGGCAGACCGAGCCCGGAGGCGTTGTAGAGGGCCTCGGCCATGTAGAGCAGGCCCTGGCTGGCGGTCGCCGTGTAGGTGCGCGCCCCGGCGGCGGAGGCGCCGATGCAGACCGAGAGGGCGGCGAACTCCGACTCGACCGTCATGTACTCGCAGCGCTCGAGCGTGCCGGCGCGGACCAGGTCGGAGAGGCCCTCGACGATGTGCGTCTGCGGCGAGATCGGGTAGGCGCAGACGACCTCGGGCCGGCAGAGCGCGACCGTCTCGGCGACCGCGGCGGAGCCCTCCGTCTGCTTAAACACGGGCCACCGTCGCCAGCCGCTCGGCGACCAGCTCGAAGCAGGCGCGCGCGGCTGCGGCGTTGCCGGCGCCAGCCGCGCCCGGGAAGCGCTCCTCGATCGCGGCGACGATCGAGTCGATCCGCAGCTGGCCGGTCTGCGCCGCGAAGCCGCCGAGCAACGCGGCGTTGGGCAGCGGCCGACCGAGGTGCTCCCGCGCCAGCGCCGTCGCCGGCACCGCGAGCACGTGACCGGCGGCGAAGCGCGCCGCGAACTCGCCGAGGCCGATCGCGTCGAGGTCGTTGGAGGTGTTGATCAGCGCGAACCCGTCCGTGCCCAGTCCCGAGAAGAGGTCGACCTGGTGCAGCAGGGTCGGGTCCTGGACGATCAGCGCGTCGGGCTCGGCGACCGGTTCGCGGGTGCGGATCGCCGCGTCGGAGAAGCGGCAGAAGGAGACGACGGGCGCGCCCGTGCGCTCCGAGCCGAAGCTCGGGAACGCCTGCGCGTGGCGGCCCTCGTCGAAGGCGGCGACGGAGAGCAGCTCGGCGGCCGTGACCACCCCCTGTCCCCCTCTCCCATGGATCCTCACCTCGAACACGGCCCTAAAAACTACGCGGGTAGAGCGCCGCTGCAATCCGTGCTTGCTACGGAACCGGCCACCCCCCGCTTCCGGTGCGCTTTATGCCATCCACGGGAACATAAAGCGCACCGGAAGCGGTAGGGACTTGGCGAGATCAGCGGTCGCGGACGGCGGCGACCGTCTCGGCCAGCGTCTGGCGGGCGTCGTAGTGCGGCATCCAGTGCAGCCTGCGCCGCGCCCGCGAGGTGTCCATCAGGACCGGTCGCCGCACGGCCTCGATCCAGGCCGCCTCGTCGGGCAGGAAGGGCATCAGGGAGACGGCCTCGGCGGCGACGCCGACCGCGAGCTGCGGCGCCGGCACCGCGTGCCAGCCGAGCGCGTGGGCGAGGTCGCTGATTGTCAGCTCTCCCGGCCCGGCGAGGTTGTAGACGCCGGGCTCGGCGTCCCCGATCACGGCGGCGCACAGCGCCGAGGCGACGTCGTCGTGGTGGACCAGCTGGAAGGGCACGCCCGGGTCGGGCAGGACCGGACGCAGCTCGGGCACCTTGCCGAGCGCCCAGCGCAGCGGGCCCGGGATGCGCTGGCCGAGCGCCAGCAGCGGGACCAGGTCGAGCAGCAGCGTCGCGTGGGGGCCGGCGACGATGCAGGGACGGAAGACGTAGGCGTCGGTGTCGGAGCCCGCGAGCGCCTCGGTCAGCTCGGCCTCGACCGCGGCCTTGTGCGCCGAGTAGGGATGGCGCGAGGTGCCCTTGACCGGGTCGTCCTCGCGCAGCAGCTCCGGCGAGTTGCGCTGGAAGCCGTAGGCGGCGACCGAGGAGGTGTAGACGAGGCGCTTGGCACCGGCCGCGGCGGCCGCCTCGAAGACGTTGCGCGAGCCGGTCAGGTTGATCTCGCGGCTCTCGGCTCCGCCGGCGACGATCACGAAGGCGAGGTGGACGACGACGTCGGCGCCCTCGACCAGCTTCTCGACCGCGTCGCGATCGAGGATGTCGCCGCGCCGGTATTCGGTCTTCTCCCAGCCCTGACCGGCGATGTCGAACGGCCGGCGCGCCATCCCGATCACGCGCTCGACCTCGGGCGCCCGCTCGAGCGCGCCGATGAACGCGCGACCGATCTCGCCGGTGGGACCGGTGACCGCAACCGTCAGCATGCGGGGATTCTGGCGGAAGCCGGGGGCGGCGTGCCGCCGCCCCCGGATGCCCGCGTCAATGCGTTACCTCTTCAGCTTCAGAGTCGAGCGGCGCACGCCGGAGCCCTTGACCTTCGCCTTCAGCTGGTGACGCTTGGCGAGTTCCCTCTTGGCCGGGCCGGAGAGCTTCACCTTGATCGTCTTCTTCTTGCCAGCGGCGATGCCGAACTTGGCCTTGCCGATCAGCTTGTTCTTCTTCTTCGTGCCGATCTTGACCTTGGCGAACAGCTTGATCGTGCCCTTGCAGCGGGTTTCGCCCTTGCAGGTAACCCTCAACAGGGCCTTGCCGCCCTTGACCTTGGCCTTCGACGCGACCTTCGCGATCCCGGGCGTCGGAGGCGTCGCTTCCTTTTCGAAGGTCGCCGTGACACCGCGCGATTCGTCCATCGTCACGACGCAGGAGCCGGTACCCGCGCACGAGCCCGACCAGCCGTTGAAGGTCGAGCCCGACGCCGGCGTCGCGGTCAGCGTCACCACCGTTCCGTCGCCGTAGACGTCGGAGCAGACAACGCCGCAGTTGATGGCTCCCGGCGAGCTGGTCACCGTGCCGCTGCCCGTCCCGGCGAGCCCCACCGTGAGCACGAATTCGGTCGGCGGCGGTTCCAGTTCGAACGTCGCGACGACGACCCTGTCTTCGTCCATCGTCACTTTGCATTCGGTCGCCGACGGTTCCGCGTCGCAGTTTTCCCAGCCGGCGAATTCGGAGCCGAGGCTGGCTTTGGCGGTCAGGGTCACCGCTTCGCCTTCTTCGAATTCGGCTTCGCATTCGCCGCCGCAGTCGATGCCTTCCGGTGAGCTCGTCACCGTGCCTTTGCCTTCGCCTTCGATTTCGACTTCGAGCGTGAACGTCGACGCCAGTTCGAAGATCGCGGTGACTCCCTTTGCTCCGTCCATCGTCAGTTCGCAGGCGCCGCTGCCGCTGCAGTCGCCTTCCCATTCGACGAATTCGGAGCCGGGGTCGGCGTTGGCGACGAGCGCGATTTCAGTCCCGTAGGGGTATTCGGCTTCGCATTCTTCGGCCGACCCGCCTTCGACTTCGCATTCGATTTCGCCGCTGCCTTCGCCTTCGGTTTCGAGTTCGAGGGCGAGTTCTTCAAGTTCTAGGGCGGCAACGACGGACTTGTCTTCGTCCATCGTCACTTCGCATTCGGTCCCCGTTTCTTCGTCGCAGCCTTCCCATTCGACGAATTCGGACCCTTCGTCGGGTTCCACCGTGAGGAAGACCGTTTCGCCCGCTTCGTATTCGGCTTCGCATTCGCTGCCGCAGTCGATGCCCGGGAACGCGCTTTTGATCGTGCCCGAACCGCCTTCGACTTCGACTTCGAGCGTGTACACGATCGGTTCGAAGACGGCGGTGACCGATTTTTCGCCGTCCATCGTCAGTTCGCAGGCGCCGCTGCCGCTGCAGTCTTCTTCCCATTCGACGAATTCGTAGTTGAATTCCGCTTTCGGCACGAGGGTGATTTCCGTGCCGTAGGGGTATTCGGCTTCGCAGGGTTCGGCCGGCCCGCTTTCGACTTCGCATTCGACCGTGCCGCTGCCGAATTCAAAGATCCAAAGTTCGACTTCTTCGAGCTCGAATTCGGCGCTGACTTCCCTTTCTTCGTCCATCGTCACTTCGCATTCGGTTTCCGTCGGTTCTTCGTCGCAGCCGAACCATCCTTCGAATTCGGAGCCGGGATCGGCTTCCGCGGTCAGGGTGACGACTTCGCCTTCTTCGTATTCGGCTTCGCATTCGCTGCCGCAGTCGATCCCGGGAATGTCGCTCGTCACCGTGCCCGAGCCGCTGCCTTCGACTTCGACGACCAGCGGGAATTCGGCGGCGGCCGCCGGAGCCGCGGAGACGAGCAGGAGGGCCGCGGCGATCGTGCCGAGCAGGAGATAGCGAAGCCGGCCCGGCCCACTTCCCCTGTCGCCGATTGTCCAGATCCGCTTCGGTGCCGCCGACGATCTCATCCTCTGCACTCCTCCTTTTTGCGCGCTGCGCTCACGACCTCGCGACGAGGGTCCCCTGCCGCCCTACAAGTAGATAAACGCGATGGTACCCCTCGTGTTGCGGTCGAAACCGCCGCCTCGAGAAATTTTTCGACGAAAAGTCGAGTGCACTTCTATCAGGCGAGCAGGCGTCGCCGGAGGCGAGGCGGCAGCCCGCCGCTCGCATCCGGACCCAGGGTGCCGAAGAGGGCGCGGCGAGCGGCCACCCAGGGCAGCGGCCTCGCCAACACGCGGACCGCGAGGCCCCGGCCGATCAGCCCCGCGGCGACGAGAGCGGTGAGCGCCCGGTCGTCGGGGAGGTCGGCGCGGAGCAACGCTCCCGTCGGGGCGAAGGGCGGTGCGTCCAGGGCCCGCCGCGCCGCGTTCGGCGGCAGGTGGACGACGGCAAGCGAATCGCGCGCCAGGGGAAGGACGGCGCACAGATCCGACTCGAGGTCCGCCTCGTCGATGGAGAGCTGGCAGATCTGCCCGCGCGAGGCCGCCGCAAGTTTGGGGCGATGGGCGGCAAGGCGCTCCTCTAGCTCACGGGCGCCCGGAGAGGAGAAGAGGGCAGGACGGGGCAGCCGTCCACCGACGTCCACGAACAGGCCGGGGCGATCGGGCTCCGAGCCGGCGCAGGCCAGGGCGGCCGCGGCGGCCCTGGCGCCGCTCGCCTCGCCCACGGCGCAGACGAGAACGACGCGGCTCCTCATTGGCTCGCCTCCCGCGCGAAGGCCGAGCTGGAGACGACGAGTCGGTCGGCCAGCGCCGGAATCAGGACCGGCGGCCGCAGGCGCACGTCGACCTCGCCCCCGCTCACCGAGACCGCCACATCGCCCCTCGCCCAGCCCGGCAGCGAGCGTCGGACCGCCTCGGCCGCCGGCTCGCCGCTCGCCAGCGCCAATGCCCCCGCCTCGGCGGCGCCATCGGCGAGAGTCAGGGAACAGGCGGCCGCGAAGAGCTGCAGCGCAACGGCGCCGGTGAGCAAAAGCAGTGGGATCGCCGCGATCAGCTCGACGGTCGCCTGTCCGCGCTCTTTAGCCACCGCCGAGCTCGCTTTCCACGCCGACCGAGAGGCGCGGCACGACGGGCAGCGGGCGCGGCACGCGAACGTGGACGGCGACGCCACCGGTGGCGTCGACCCGTGCTCCGGGTCGTAGCGACGAAGGCAGCGCGCGCCGCGCGGTCGCGTCGGGATCGCCGCCGACCAGCGCCGCCCTCGCCCCCGCCCGGGCGCCGATCGCCGCCGACCAGAGGGACTCGCCGACCGCGCCGAGCTGTGCCGCCACGAGGATCGCCAGCAGCAGGAACGGGAGGACCGCGATCAACTCGACCGAGGCCGTTCCCGCCTCCCTGTGGCCTTCGCTGATGACGGTTCGTGGCGGCACTCGGCGACCCTCGCAGGCACCGGCGCACGAGTGGCGCGCACAAACGCGCGAAAGACGAAAATCTCTGAATCAGTAGCTGTGCGCGTCGATCCAGATCCGCCAGATCGCGGCGATCGAGGCGCCGAGCAGGACGATCCAGGCGAGCGTGCCGGTGCCGGTCGCCGTCATCTCGTCGCTGCCGGCGACGAGCAGCGCGAGCATGCCCAGAGCCGCATAGAGAATGCCGCGGCGCGAGTCGCTGAGCGCGGCCAGGGTCAGCTGGTTCTGGCGGCTGAGCACGAACACCATCCAGGCGATCGCGGCGAGGAAGCACATCGTGATCGCGGCGAGGATCGCGTTGGCGAGGTTCCCTCCGGCCGGGACGAAGGCGACGCAGAAGGCGAGGGCCATGACGATCGCGATGTCGCGGAACGTCCGCACGAACCGATTGTAGGGCGGCAGGCCTACTTGCTCGCCATCACGACGATGCCGTAGACGACCCCGGCGAGGGTCGCCAACCCGGCCAGGGCCGCCAGACTCGCGGCTGCGGCGGCCGCGAGAGGACGCTCGTCGCGGCTGAGGTCGGCGAAGCGCGCCGTCCCCCAGATTGCCACCGAGAAGACGACCGTGATCCCCACGCCCCCTGCCAGCGAGGCGATCACCGTCTGCAGGAGGTCCTTCGTTTCGACGATCGTGGCCATCGCCTAGCTCACAGGGACGGGCGCGCCGCGGCGCCAGCGGCGGTTGAAGGCGACGGCGATCATGGAGAGGGCGACCAGGGAGACGAAGACCGGGCCGAAAGCGCCGTCGCCGAAGATCGCCGTGACTCCGTAGGCGAGAGCCCCGATCGCGGCGGCGGCGGGCAGCGTCAGCAGCCAAGCGACGACGATGTTGCCGGCGACGCCCCAACGCACCGCGGAGATGCGCTTGCCGGCGCCGGCGCCCATCACGCCGCCGTTGATCACGTGCGTGGTCGAGAGCGGGTATCCGAAGTGGGTCGAGGCGAGGATCACGGCGGCGCCCGCGCCCTGCGCCGAGAAGCCCTGCGCGGCGTCCATCTTGATGATCCGCGTGCCGGTCGTGCGGATGATCCGCCAGCCGCCGCTGTAGGTGCCGAGGGCGATCGCAGTCGCCGAGGCGACGATCACCCAGGTCGGCGGGTCGGCGTCGGCGCCGAGGGTGCCGTTGGCGATCAGGGCGAGGGTGATCACGCCCATCGTCTTCTGCGCGTCGTTGGTTCCGTGGGCGAGCGCGAGCAGGCCGCCGGAGATCAGCTGGCCGAAGCGGAACCCGCGCGTGACCACCCCCGGCCGCTGCCTGCCGACGATCCGGTAGACGATCCCGATCCCGAGCGCGGCCACGGCGAGGGCGAGGATGGGGGCGATCACGGCCGGGATCAGCACCTTGCCGACCAGGCCTTCGGCGAGGACCGCGTCGAAGCCGACCGCTGCGACTGCCGAGCCGACGACGCCGCCGATCAGCGCGTGCGAGGAGCTCGACGGCAACCCGGCCGACCAGGTGATCAGGTTCCAGGCAATCGCCCCGATCAACCCGGCGAAGACGATCGTCGGCGTGATCACTTCGGCGTCGACGACGTCCTTGGCGACGGTGGCGGCGACCGAAATCGAGATGAAGGCGCCGGCGAAATTGAGCAGTGCAGCCATCCCGATCGCCACCGACGGCCGCGCCGCCCCGGTCGAGATCGAGGTGGCGACGACGTTCGCCGTGTCGTGGAAGCCGTTGGTGAAATCGAATGCGAGCGCGGTGGCGACGACGATGACGAGGATTACATCGGAGCTCATGCGGCTCAGCTGTTCTTGATCACGATGCCCTCGAGTATCTGGGCCGCCGTCTCGGTCGCGTCGATCGCGTTCTCGAGCACCGCGAACATGTCCTTCCAGCGGATCACGACCATCGGGTCGATCCCGTTGGAGAAGAGCGAGGCGACGGCGTCGCGCGAGATCCGGTCGCCCTCGTTCTCCAGACGGTGGATTTCAATCCAGTATTTGTCGAGGTCCTTGAAGTCGGGCAGGTGCTCGAGGCCGTCGGCGAGCTGCTCGCAGGCCCCGACAAGCACTTTCGTCAGCGCCTGCGCCTGCGCCATCGGCGCCTCGATCTTGTAGAGGCCGAGCAGATCGGCCGCCTCCTCGGCGTAGTCGACGATGTCGTCCATCTGGGTGGCGAGCCCGTAGATGTCCTCGCGGTCAATCGGCGTGACGAAGGTCGAGTTGAGCCGCTTGACGATCTCGTGGGTGATTCTGTCGCCCTCGTGCTCGGCGTCGAGGATCTGCTTCGAGAGACCGCTCTCGTCGGGCCAGGTGCCCATCATCTCGTCGAGCAGGCGGGCGGCGGTGACGGAGTTGCGACCGGCCTCGATAAAGAGGTCGAAGAACGTGCTGTCGCGGGGCAGGAGGGAGAGGCGCGGCACTGGGCGCCATCCTATTGATTGAGCCGGGCAGCGCGAGCGGGTCAGCCTGCCGTCGCCGCGAGGTGCTCGGCAGAGCGCGCCGCGTGGCGCTCGCGCAGCTCCTCCTGGACGCTGCGCAGCTGTCCGTTGGCGGGCGCCAGCCGGGTCCATGCCCCCTCGGCGTCGAGCTCCCAGGCATTCGCATTGTCGGCGAAGCAGCGCTCGAGCATGTCGAGCAGCTCCTCCTTGAGGGCGAGATCGTCGACCGGCGCCACCAGCTCGACGCGGCTGTCGAGGTTGCGCGGCATCAGGTCGGCGGAGCCCATCAGCACGCGCGTCTCCTCGCCGCGCTGGAAGGCGTAGACGCGCGAGTGCTCGAGGAAGCGGCCGACGATCGAGACGACGCGGATGTTCTCCGAAACCTCCGGCACATCCGGCCGCAGGCAGCAGATGCCGCGCACGTTGAGGTCGACCCGCACGCCCGCCCGCGAGGCCTCGTACAGCGCCCGGATGCAGGTCGCGTCGACCAGCGCGTTCATCTTCAGCGCGATGCGCGCCTCCCGCCCCGCCCTGTGCGCCTCGACCGTCGTCTCGATCTCCTCGACGATGCGGTCGCGCATCGTCGTCGGCGAGACCAGCACCTTGCGGTACTCGGCCGGCCGCCCGTAGCCGGTGAGGAAGTTGAACATCTCGGCGACGTCGGCGCCGATCTCCTCGTCGGCGGTGAAGAGGCCGAAGTCGGTGTAAAGGCGGGCGGTCTTCGGGTGGTAGTTGCCGGTGCCGATGTGGACGTACTCGCGGACCTGGTCGCCCTCGCGGCGGGCGACGAGGATCGCCTTCACATGCGTCTTCAGGCCGGGGATGCCGTAGACGACGTGGACGCCCGACTCCTCCAGCGACTTCGCCCAGTGGATGTTGGCCTCCTCGTCGAAACGCGCCTTCAGCTCGACCATGCAGACCGCCTGCTTGCCGCGCTCGGAGGCGCGGATCAGCGCCGGCACCAGCGGCGAGTCGTCGCTCGTCCGGTACACGGTCTGCTTGATCGCCAGCACGTTGGGGTCGGCGACCGCCTGCTCGACGAAGCGCTCGACCGAGGTGGCGAAGGAGTCGTATGGGTGGTGGACGATGATGTCCTCGCCGCGAATCGCGGCGAACATGTCGACCGGCTCGTCGTCCTCGCCCTGCAGGCGGGGCTGGGTGACCGGGGTCCAGGGCGCGTAACGCAGCTCGGCGTGGCCGGGGACGTCGGCGATCGCGGTCAGGTCGGCGAGGTCGATCAGGCCGTCGACGTCGTAGACCTCGCGGTCCTCGAGGCGCAGCGCGTCGATCAGCTGCTGGCGCAGCTTCGGGTTCATCCCGGCGGCGATCTCGAGCCGCACGACCTCGCCGAAGCGGCGGCGGCGGATCTCGTCCTGGACCGCCTGCAGCAGGTCGTCGGCCTCGTCGGAGACGGTGAAGTCGGCGTCGCGGGTGACGCGGAAGTAGCCGTGGTCGACCACATCGGTGCCGGGGAAGAGCACGTCGAGGTTGGCGGCGATCGCCTCCTCCAGGGGCACGAAGGCATTGCCGCCCTCGCCGACCGGGAGGAAGCGGCCGAGCAGCTCCTTCGGCACCTTTACGCGGGCGATGATCTCGGTGCCGCTCTCGGGATCGCGGAGGAGGACGCCGAGGCTGAGCGAGAGGTTGGAGATGTAGGGGAAGGGGCGGCCGAGGCCGATCACCAGCGGCGTCAGCGCCGGGAAGACCTGTTCGTGGAAGCGCTCGTCGATCTCGCGGCGCTCCTCCGCGGTGGCCGAGTCGAGCGAGACGATGCGGATTCCCTGCTCCGCCAGCTCGGGCAGGATCCTGCCCTCGAAGCAGCGCTGCAGGCGCCCGTCCAGCTCCAGCACCCGCGCCTGGATCGCGTCGATCTGCTCGCCGGGCGCGAGGCCGTCGGGCCCGCGAGCGTCGATCCCGGCGTCGAGCTGGTCGAACAGCCCGGCCACCCTGACCATGAAGAACTCATCCAGGTTGGAGGCGTAGATCGCGCAGAAGCGGATCTGCTCGAGCAACGGCACGCTCGGGTCCTCGGCCAGCTCGAGGACCCGCTGGTTGAAGTCGAGCCAAGAGAGCTCGCGGTTGAAATAGAGGCCGGGATCGTCGATCGGCCCATCGTACTGCCGGGGCTCCGTTATTACCGGGCTCCGCAGGAGCCTCCTTTGCCTGAATCACTAAATGAGCATATCTACGCTTTATCAGTAGTTAAGAGACTTTTCTACTCTCTATCGGAATAGTATGTCCAAGGAATCTATCGCTCAAGCGTAGAAACGACGTTTTATGGACGTGCAACGACCCTCAACGCTCCCCGACCGCCTTCTGAGCGAAGGCCGGTACTGGATCACCACCGACGAGGCGGCTGGGCTGCTGAAGCGCAGCAAGGACACCGCCTATCCAAGGTTGGCGGAACTTGAGCGTGCGGGGAAGCTGTTCTCGCCGGCCAAAGGGCTCTACGTGATAGTCCCGCCCGAATATCGCAGCTGGGCATCCGTCCCGGGCGACTGGTTCATCGACCCGATGATGCGCCACCTCGGTAGGACCTACTACGTCTCCTTCCTCACGGCCGCCGCCCGCCATGGAGCAGCCCATCAAGCGCCCCAGAGCTTCCAGGTTGTGGTGGATCGCGCACTCACAGACCGGGCGTTCGGCAGGGTTCGGCTCCATTTCGTGAAACGGACTGGCATAGAGCCCACCGACTGCGAAGAGATGAACTCTCACACCAGCACCTATTCGGTGGCGACCCGAGAGATGACCCTGGTCGACCTGGCGTGGCGGCCTCGCGAGGGGGGTGGCATGAGCAACGTCGCAACCGTGCTGTCGGACATCGGCGAGGTGGGCGGCGAGCAGCTGGCACGGTCGGCGGCGACGCGCGGGCGAAGCACCGCTCGTCGCCTTGGTTGGCTGATTGAACGCTTTCGCCCCGAGGTTGACACCTTCTGGCTGCGACAGGTGGCCCAGCCGGCGGATGGAGCACCGGCCATGCTGATCCCGGGCAACAAGCCGCGAGGGTCGGTCGACCCCAACTGGGGCATACGCATCAACGGCCACGTCGAACCGGATTGATCCCCGCGGCGAACATAACCGCGTGGCGCAGCCGGGCACCGTGGCCCGAAGACAACCAGGTCGAGCAGGATCTGATCCTTTCGCGCCTGATGATCGAGATCGCCAAGCACGACCTGCTCGGGGATGAGCTCTCAATGCGCGGCGGAACCTGCCTCCACAAGCTCCACCTTCCGGCTCCGCTGCGCTATTCCGAAGACCTCGACTACGTGAGGCGCACCAACTCAGGCGTCGGCCCGATCCTCGACGCAGTGCGTGAGATCGCGGAGGGAATGGGTCTGAAGGACCGGGGAACGCAGCTCGGCGGACAGATGGCGCACGCCCGCTTCGACGCCGAACCAACGTCCGGGGTCGGACGAATCCGGGTCAAAATCGAGATCAACGTCGCGGAGACCGAGGCGCTGTTTGCCAGGGCCGCCCTTCCACTCGCTGTCGACTCACCGTGGTGGCGGGGGCAGGGTGCAATCTCGACGTTTGCGATCGAGGAGCTGATGGGCACCAAGCTGCGGGCCCTGTACCAGCGCAACAAGGGCCGTGACCTCTTCGATCTCTGGCTCGTGCTCACCAGGCTGGAGCCCGACGAGCGCAAGATCACCGCCGCTCTCCACCATTACATGGGCGCCAACGCGTTCACCGTTGCCGAGCTCGAGTCGAATCTGCGCCGAAAGCTCTCAGATCGCGATTTCACGGCCGACCCGGTCCAGTTGGTCCAACAACTTCCGGACGAATACTCGCCTGCCGACGCCGCGAGTCTGGTTATCGAGCGCCTGGGACCCGGCCTCCGCTAGAGAGCGCGTTCCAGAGCCGCCCAGGCGCCCCGGCTTGCCTGCAGTTGCCAGAGCGCGACGAACTCGCGATGGAGGCGGGCGCGGCGGGTGCGGAGGGCGGCGGCGAGGGACGCGACGTGCTCGGCCTTGGGCAGGATCGTGTCGCAGTCGTGCAGGTCGCCGAGCACGGTCTGGATCTCCTTGGCGGCCCGGCGGGCGGGCTCGGCCGCCTCGCCGAGGCAGGGCCGGACGATCTCGAGCACGTAGCGCAGGCGCTTGGCGGCGATCCTCGCGTCGTGCTGGGCCTCGGCGGCGTCGGGCGCCAGCGCCTGCTCGGCGAGCGTGCGCAGCTCGTCGAGGCGCGTCTGCACGATGCGCGCCGCGTTCGGCCGCAGAGGCGCCGCCGGGTCGAGACCCTCGACCGCGCGCGCCTTCACACCGCCACCGCCTCGACCAGCTTCTTCAGTCGCCTGCGCAGCTTCTTCAGCCGCTTGCGGGCGACGAAGGGAGCGAGATCGTCGTTGGCGCGCAGCTGGGCGGAGCGCAGCTCGTCGAGCAGACCCGCCAGGGCCGCGCGGTCGCTCGCAAGGACGTCCGGCGTGACGGTCTCGAGCAGCTCGATTTCGACGTCGAGGTCGCGACGCTCGCCGAGCGCGTCGGCCAGGGCCCTGACCCGCTTCAGCGCCTTGCGATAACGCTTGCGCGGGAAGGCCGGCGCGAAGATCTCCAGCGCCGCCCGCAGGCGCCGGGTCGCCACCCGCATGTCGTGCACGCCCTCGACGTCGTCGAGGTCCAGCACACGGTCTGCCTGCTCGAAGACCTCCCCCGCGCGGACGTCTACGACGCGGGCGGCGACGGCCGCAAACGACGCGTCGCACTCGATCTCGACCTCGCGCGGGCGAGCCACGTCACGAGGCTACCTCCCCGCCCCGGGACGTGCCGGTCCTGGGGTGCCTAAAAAGGCACCCCAGGACCGGCACGTCGGTCAGGCGGCGAGGCGGACGGGCGATCCGTTGGCGTTGCCGTTGAGCAGGTCGAGGACGATGCCCTCGCGCAGGCCGCCCTTGCCGATCTGCAGCGGCTGGCCGAGCAGCTCGGAGACCTTCTCCAGGAGCAGCACCCCGGTGGCGAGGATGCGCACCCGTTCGGGGTCGAGCTCGAAGCGCCGCGCGACGTCCGCCGCGGGGTCGCCGCAGAGGACGCGGACGCCGCGCTCCAGCGTCTCGTACTCGAGCACGGCGCCGACCAGGCGCCGCAGCGAGGTGGCGCTGCCGCCGACCGCGACCGCCTGCGCCGGATGCTCGATCTGCACCCCGGCAAAGATGTCGTCGATGCGGTCGCGCACCTTGCGGATCTCGGCCGCGGAGGGAGGGTCGGAGGAGATCAGCTCATCGGCGAGGACGCCGGACCCAACCCCCCAGGAGCGAACCTCTTCGGCGCCGCCCGGAACGCTGCCGAGAATCACCTCGGTCGAGCCGCCGCCGACGTCGACGACGCCGACCCGCCCCTCGACCGGGTGGCCGAGCGTCTTGGTCGCGCCGATGAAGGAGAGCCTCCCCTCCTCCTCGTCGCTGAGGACCTCGACCGGCACGCCGGCCGCCGCGCCGACCTTAGCCGCGACCGCGTCGCCGTTGGACGCCTCGCGCACGGCCGCCGTCGCCACCGCGCGGATCTCCTCGGCCCCCAGCTCCAGCGCCAGCCGCACCTGGGTGGCGACGACGTCGCAAACCTCGTCGATCTTCTCGGCGACGATCGCGCCGTCGGCGTCGATCGCCTTGTTGATCCGCGTGTAGGCGCGCTGCTCCATCACCTTCTTCAGCTGGCCCTCCACGGGCTCGGCAACGAGCACCCGGGTCGTGTTCGACCCGATGTCTATGGCGGCGCAGAGCGTCACGGGGTTCCCCCGGATGTTCCCAAACGCCCCGGACTCAAGCGGGGTGCGAGGCGTCCTCGAACTCGCGGAAGAGCCCGGTGACGACGAAGGCGACCTGCTCGCCGATGTCGACCGCGTTGTCGGCGGTGCGCTCGATCGCCCGCGCCGCGAGCAGCATCGTCATCGCCCACTCGCGCCGGTCGGCGTCGTCGCCGATCTCCAGCGCCAGGCGGAAGCAGTCGCGGTTGAGGTTGTCGACGGCGTCGTCCTGGCGCACGAGGTCCTGCGCCAGTTCGACGTCGCGCTCGGCGAAGGCGCGCTTGGCCTGGCTGATCAGCGTCTTGGTCTGGCCGCCCATCGTCAGGATCAGCTTCACCATCTCCGGGTCGGCCGGCGGCTCGGTCCCGGTTAGCGGGATCATCTTGCAGACGTTGACGCACTGGTCGCCCATCCGCTCGACGTTCTTCAGCACGTGCAGCAGAGCGGAGATCAGGCGCAGGTCGGTTGCCACCGGCGACTGCGTGGCGAGCAGGGTGATCAGCGCCTGGTGCACCTCCAGGTAGCGCCCGTCGATCCGGTCGTCGTCGGCGACGACGATCTGGGCCAGCTCGACGTCCTGGTGCTCGATCGCTTCCAGGGTGCGGCTGAGCGCGGTGCTGACCAGGTCGAGCCCGCCCAGCGCGCTCGCCTCCAACCGGTCCAGCTCCTCCTGGTATTCGACCCTGACCCCGGCGGTGGCCATGTCTAGCCGAACCGCCCGCTGACGTAGTCCTCGGTCGCCTGCTGGGCGGGGCTGGTGAAGATCTTCTCGGTCGCGCCGATCTCGATCAGGCGCCCGGGCTTGCCCGTCTCCTCGAGGTTGAAGAAGGCGGTGATGTCGCTGGCGCGGGAGGCCTGCTGCATGTTGTGGGTGACGATCGCGATCGTGTATTCGCTCTTCAGCTCGCCGATCAGGTCCTCGATCGCCAATGTCGCGACCGGGTCGAGCGCCGAGCAGGGCTCGTCCATCAGCAGCACCTCGGGCTCGACCGCGATCGCGCGGGCGATGCAGAGGCGCTGCTGCTGGCCGCCCGAGAGACTCGACCCGGGCTTCTCGAGGCGGTCCTTGACCTCGTTCCAGAGGTGGGCGCCGCGCAGCGAGCGCTCGACGATCTCGTCCTTCTCGGGCTTCTTCACCCGGGCGCCGCCGAGATTTAGGCCGGCGGCGACGTTGTCGTAGATCGACATCGTCGGGAACGGGTTCGGCTGCTGGAAGACCATCCCGACCAGGCGGCGGACGGCGACCGGGTCGACTCCGCGGGCGTAGATGTCCTGACCGTCGAGGGCGATCTCGCCCTCGACCCGGGCGCCGACGGTGAGCTCGTGCATGCGGTTGAGCGAGCGCAGGAAGGTCGTCTTGCCGCAGCCAGAGGAGCCGATCAGCGCCGTCACCTTGTTCGGCTCGACCGTCATCGTCACCGCTTCGACCGCCTGGAAGTCGCCGTAGAAGAGGCTGAGGTCGCGGGTCTCGATCGTCTTCGCCCGGCGGTCGGCGCTCGGCTGCGCCGGCTCGGCGACGGGCCGCGGCGGCAACGGCCGCACCTCCGCGTCGGCGGGCTCGGCCTCGGTCCTGGGGGCTCCTGCAGCTCGCATCGGTCGTGGTCTCCTTATCTCCACTAGCGGATCTCGGTTCTGTAGCGGCGGTAGATCAAACGGGCCACGAGATTGAGCACCATCACCATAACGATCAGGATCAGCGCCGCGGCCCAGGCTCGGTCGTAGGACGCCTGCTTGAAGACGCCCGGCGTTCGGTACTCGCTGTACGCGTAGACGGCGAGGTTCTGCATGCGGCCTTCGAAGGGGTTGGAGTTGATCGAGTCGACGACGCCGGTGGTGACCAGCAGCGGCGCCGTCTCACCGACGATCCGCGCGATCGCGATCATCACCCCGGTGACGAGCCCGGCGAAGGCGGTCGGCAGGACGACCTTGACGATCGTCTTCCACTTCGGCGTTCCCAGCGCGTAGGCCGCTTCGCGCAGGTGGTTGGGGACGATCTTCAGCACCTCCTCGGAGGCGCGGATCACGATCGGGACCATCAGCACCGCGAGCGCCACCGAGCCCATCACTCCGAGCCGGATCCCCGGGCCGAAGATCAGGGCGAAGAGCGCGTAGGCGAAGAGGCCGGCGACGATCGAGGGGGTGCCGGTCATCACGTCGACGAAGAAGGTGAGCGCCCGGCGCAACCGCCCTTCGCCGTACTCGGTGAGGTAGATCGCCGCCATCAGCCCGACCGGCACCGAGATCAGCGCCGCGACGCCGGTGATCACCAGCGTGCCGACCAGCGCGTGGGCGGCGCCGCCGCCGCCGATCTTGCCGCGCGCATCGCTGGTGATGAATTCGAGGCTGAGGCCGGGGATGCCTCGTTTTGCCACCTCGAAGATCAGCGAGAGCAGCGGGATCAGGGCGAGGGCGAAGGCGCAGACGATGACCAGGGTGACGAGGCGGTCCTTGGCCCGGCGCGGGCCCTCGACCGCGCGCGACCACGAGTAGGTGAGGACGCAGGCGACGAGCGCGCTGACGACGAGCAGCAGGGCGACGCTGAAGGAGCCGGCGGCGAGCAGGAGCAGGGCCGCGAGGGCAGCCGAGCCGGCGAACGCGCCGTACGGCGCCCAGTCGGGAAGCGCACGTCCGTCGAGCGCCGTCATTGCACGTTCTGGCGCGAGATGATCGCGCGCGCGACGAGGTTGGTGACGAGGGTGATCGCGAAGAGGACGAGGCCGGAGGCGATCAGCGTGTTGATCGCCAGCCCGGAGGACTCAGGGAAGTCGAGGGCGATGTTGGCGGCGATCGTCGAGGGATTGGCTTGGCTGATCAGGTTGAAGGTGACGATGCCGGAGACCGAGAGGATGATCGTCACCGCCATCGTCTCGCCCAGCGCCCGGCCGAGGCCGAGCATCGCGCCGCTGATCACCGAGGAGCGGCCGAAGGGCAGGACGGTCATCTTGATCATCTCCCAGCGGGTGGCGCCGAGGGCGAGGGCGCCTTCCTGGAGGCGACGCGGCGTCTGCGAGAAGACCTCGCGGGCGACGGCGGAGACGATCGGCAGGATCATCACCGCGAGCACCAGGCCGGCGACCAGCATCGTGCGGCCGGTGACCGAGGCGGGCCCCTCGAAGAAGGGCAGGAAGCCGAGCTTGGCTTCCAGCCATTCCATCGGCCCGACCGCGGCCGGCCCGAGGACGAAGATGCCCCAGAGGCCGTAGACGATGCTGGGCACCGCGGCGAGCAGGTCGACCATGTAGCCGAGGGCGAGGACGAGCCGGCGCGGGGCGATGTGGCTGATGAAGAGGGCGACGGCGACGGCGAGCGGCACCGCGATCAGCACCGCGATCGTCGCCGCCAGCACGGTGCCGAAGGCGAGCGGGGCGATGTAGTCGATGAGGCTCTGGTCGCCGGGCAGCTGCGAGGGCGAGGCTTCGACCGCCGGCAGCGCTTCGATCAGGAGGAAGAAGGCAACGCCGCCGAGCAGGGCGAGGATCGTGACCGCGGCGGCGACGGAGAGGCTGGAGAAGACCCGGTCGCCGACGCGCCGCTCGCCGCCCGAGGAGGCGGCGAGCAGCTGACCTGCGTTCGTGGTCGTGTCGGCGTGCAACTCCAAGCGCTAACCGGCTTCGATCGCTTCGATCGCCGGCTCGATCTTTTCAGTCAGCGACGCCGAGAGAGGAGCCGAGCCCGCATTTTCCGCGGCGAGCGCCTGCCCTTCGGCGCTGATCGCGTATTCGAGGTAGGCCTTGACGATTTCCGCTTCGCTGGCCGAGCCGTACTGCGTGCAGGCCAGCAGGTAGGAGGTGAGCACGATCGGGTAGGTGCCCTGCGATTCGGTCTTGCGGTCGAGTTCGAAGGGGAACATGTAGGGCGACTTGGCGATCGACTTGTCTTCGGGCGACTCGTCGAGGATCTTCGCCGCCGCTTCGGCGCTCGGTTCGACGTATTCGCTGCCGACCTTGATCTTGGCGACGCCGAGTTCGCCGGCCTGGCTGGCGTCGGCGTAGCCGATCGCGCCTTCGCCGGCGGCGACCGCTTCGACCACGCCGGAGGTGCCCTGCGCGGCCTCGCCGCCCTTGACCGGCCAGTCGCCGCTCACTTCGTAGGTCCAAACCGAGGGCACGACCTTGGAGAGGTAGTCGACGAAGTTCTCGGTCGTGCCCGACTCGTCGGAGCGGTTGACCGGAGTGATGCGGGTGTCGGGCAGTTCGACGCCGGGGTTGTCGGCGGCGATCGCCTTGTCGCTCCAGCTGTCGATTTCCTGATTGAAGATCATCGCCAGCGTTTCCGGCGAGAGCTGCAGCGATTCGACGCCGGGCAGGTTGTAGACGACCGCGATCGGCGAGACGTAGGCCGGGATCTCGACCACCTCGCCCGGATCGCAGCGTTCCTGCGCCTTCTTCAGTTCGCCTTCTTCTTCTTCGAGCGCCGCGTCGCTGCCGGCGAAGGCGACGCCGCCGGCGATGAACTGTTCGCGACCGCCGCCCGAGCCAACCGCGTCGTAGGAGACCGTCGCCCCCGAGTTTTCGTTCTCGAATTCAGCTGTCCAGGCTTCCTGGGCCGCCTCCTGGGCGGTCGAGCCGGCGCCGGCGAGCTGGCCGGAAAGGCCGGAGCTGCCGCTGTCGCTGCTGCCACAAGCTGCCACGCCGACGGCCAAGAGGGCCAGGGAGGTGACGATGGCGATCCATCTCGAGGGACTCACACGAACTCCTTCTGTCGTTTGGCACGGCGCCGGGCCGCTGCCCGGCTCTGCGGCCACGATCCCAGCCACACGGCGAGAGCTTGTTATCCCCCTGTAGCGGGGATGTGAAAAAAATGTAAAAGGCGTCTTCGGCCTGCAAATTGCGGCGATATCAGCCTTCGGGCGAGAAGCGGTAGCCGATGCCGCTGTGGGTGTGGATCAGGTGCTTGCCGGGCAGCGCCTCGCCGAGCTTGGAGCGCAGGCGGCTGACGTAGACGTCGACCGAGCGGTCCGCCTGGCGCGGCGCGCGGCCCCAGACCTCGGAGTAGAGCTGCTCGCGGGTGAGGATTCGCTGCGGGTGGGCCGCCAGGATCGTCAAGAGCTGCAGCTCCCGCATCGTCAGGCTCAGGGGCCTGCCGTCGACCAGAGCAGCGTGTTCCTCAGGCCGAATCTCGAGCATGGAGAGCGCCAGCATCGCGCCCGCGGCGAGCGGCGCGGTTACGCGGCCGTAAAGCTGCTGTGAACTACTTGTGAATCGTCTTCAGCGGCCAGCTCGGCCGCGACGGGAGCCTCGCGGCCGGCGCCACGCGGCTCGGGATCGAAGCGGTAGCCGACGCCGAAGTGGGTGTGGATGTAGCGCCAGCCGGGGCTGCGCTTCTCCAGCTTCTGGCGCAGCTTGCGGACGAAGACGTCGACCGAGCGGTCGCCGTGGGCCATCGCGTAGCCCCAGACCCGCTGGTAGATCGCCTCGCGCTCGAGCACCTGGCCCTTGGCGTCGGCGAGCAGTTGCAGGAGCTCGAACTCGCGGCGGGTGAGGTCGAGGCTGCCGTCGCCGACGAACGCCTGGAAGCGGTCGCCGCGGATCTCCAGCTCGCCAGCGACGACGGGGTTTGCGTCGGCGCTGGCCCGGCTGCGGCGGCGGCGGCGCGAGACGGCCTCGATCCGCGCCATCGCCTCCTCCGGATGGCAGGGCTTGCCGATCCAGTCGTCGACCCCGAGCCGCAGCGCCCGCACCCGCTGGGCCACCGTCGACTGGCCGGTGCAGACCACGACCCCGAGGTCGGGGAGCGTCTCGCAGACCCGCTCGAGGTAGGTCCAGGCTTCGTCGCCGAGCACCCTGACGTCGACGAGGAGCGCGGTCAGCTTCAGCGCCAGCAGCTCCTCGGGCGGGATCGCGCTGCTCTGGACGCGCTGCTGCCAGCCCGCCATCTCGGTGCGCTTGGAGAGGACCGTGACGAAACCGCTGTCGTCGTCGATCACCGCAAGCCGGATTGTCTGCTGGCCGTTCAAGTCTTTCGGCGCCCCGAGGACGAACTCCACTGGCGACGGCAGGATTGTATGCGGCGACGCCGACGGCTGTCAGCCGCAAAGCACCTGCGTTCACCGGATTTTCACAAGGCAAAGCGCCTAATTTGCGGGAACGATCAGAAGGTGGCCGGGCGCAGGCCGGTGGCGATGATCAGGAGGATCGCGGCGCCCGCGACGTAGCGGTAGTAGACGAAGGGCCGGTAGCTCGACGTCCGGACCAGGCGGAGGAGGAAGGCGATCGCCAGGTAGCCGGAGACCGCGGCGGCGATCGTCCCGACCACCATCGGTCCGGCGACCCCGCCCGGCAGGCCTTCGTGGATCGCGCTCGCCGCCTTGAAGACGGTGGCGCCGGCGACGATCGGGATCAGCATCAGGAAGGAGAAGCGGGCCGCGCTGTCGCGGTCGAGCCCGAGCCAGCGACCGGCGGTGATCGTGATCCCCGAGCGCGAGGTGCCCGGGGCGAGGGCGAGCACCTGGGCGAGGCCGATGTACCAGCCATCGCGGATCGTCGCCCCTCCGAGGCTCTTGCGTTGCGGCAGCCGGTCGGCGAGCAGCAGCACCCAGCCGAAGAAGATCAGCTGGATGCCGATCATCCAGGGCTCGCCGAGATGTTCTTCGAAGAGGTCGGCGAAGAGACCGCCGGCGATCACGGCCGGGATCGTGCCGACCGCGATCGCGACCGAGAGCCGCTGGTCGGGGGTCGAGATCGCGCGCTCGCGGACGGCGGCGAGGAAGCCCCGCGTCAACGCCACCACCTCGTTGCGGAAGTAGGCGATCGCGGCGACCAGCGTGCCGGCGTGCAGGGCGACGTCGAAGGTCTTGTTGAACTGCGGGTTTTCGAGCAGGAAGGTGTAGTCCTGCAGCCAGGGGACGATGATCAGGTGGCCGGAGGAGGAGATCGGCAGGAACTCGGTCAGGCCTTGGACCACCCCCAGCAGCAGCGCCTCTAGCTCGGACATCGGCGGCGCATCCTATGGCAGAGCCTTAAGGCGAGATGAAGGCGGTTGGCGGTGGCGGCGTGCGCTAGATTGCCGGGCGTGAGGCAGCCGTCGCGTCCGACCGCAGTCCTCGCCGCGCTCGTCGCGGCGCTGCTATCGCTGCTGCTCGCGGCGCCGCTGGCACTGGCCGAGAACGGCGTCGGGCTGGCCGGGCCGACCACCGACAAGACGGTGACCTTCTTCTGCTTCGGCGTGATCGGCTTCTTCGCGATCCTCGTCATCGTCCTCACCGTGGCCCAGGAACGGCTCGAGCGGCGCAAGGACGCGCGCAAGTACGACCTCAGTCGAGCCGGAAGCCGCTGAGCAGGCGCTTCTCGGTCTCGCCCTCGACCTCGGCGACGACTTCGACCTTGCCCTCGAGCGGGGTGTCGCGGATCTTGGTCGCCAGCAGGTCATCGACCTGGAAGATGCCGGCCGAGTTGTTGAGCTCGATCCCGATCCGCACCGGGCGCGTCTTCCCCGCCTCGATCCGCACCTCGTCGACCGCAGCCGCCGAGATCGAGTGGATCCCTTCCTGGCCGGCTTCGATCGGCAGCCGGGTGCGCCCCTGGGCCATGTCGAGCGCGTCGGCGACGCGGACGACGCCCGCCTCGAGCGTGTAGGGCTGGCCGCGGCGGCGGTGGCCGATGATCGCGTGCAGGATCTCGGAGGCGACGATCGTCCGCTCGGGCTCGCGGTAGCTGTCGGCGAGCAGGCGTTCGAGCGCGCCGTTGGCGAGGAAGAGGCTGTAGGCCTCGTGGTCGGCGCGGTGGATCGACATGCCGACGTCGTGCAGCAGCGCCCCGCCGGCGACCACGACCTCGGCGTCGCGCGCCGACATGCCGTGGTCGGCGACGACCGCCGGCTCGACCCCGGCCTTGACCAGCAGCCGCAGCAGGCGCAGGGCGATGTTGAGCACGATCTGCATGTGGACCCAGGAGTGGTCTGACATGCCGAGCCGTTCGGCGTGGACCTGCGTCATGTACCACCAGGCCCGCACCTGCTCGTCGGAGTTGGCGGCCTCGATGAAGCTCTCCAGCTTGCGGTTGCCGCGCGTCGGCGCCCGCACCCGGGCCTCGGCGACCGCCTCGCGGGGCGGCTTGCGCTGCGGGCCCTGGGCGTCAGGTGTGGGGACCGCATCGCCGCTCATCGGGGTGATCGTAGGGAAAAGCACCGACCCCTTTTGCGGGCGAATGCGGATGGAAGCCCCACTCCATTGTGAATAGATGCCGCCGTCAAAGTCCGACATCGAGGTGGAAAATGAGAAATTCGCTGTTTGGAGCAGTTATTGCCGTGGTCGTCGCCGGTCTCCTCATCGCCGGCTGCGGCGGCAGTAACGACAACGAAAGCAGCGCGACTGAGTCCGAGAACGAGACTGCCGCCACGGAAACGGGCGGGGGAGGAGGCGCGAAGCTCGAAGTCAAGATGGGCGACTACTTCTTCTCGCCGGCCGATCCGACCGCGGCGGCGGGCAAGACGACGATCGAAGCCCCCAACGAAGGCTCGGTCGAGCACGAGCTCGTCGTCTTCAAGACCGAAAAGAACCCGGCCGACCTGCCGACCGAAGCGAACGGCGACGTGGACGAGGAGAAGCTCGACCAGGAAGCCGAAGAGGCGGGCGAGGTGGCCGATGTCGAGCCCGGCGAGACGAAGAGCGAAAGCTTCAACCTGACTCCCGGCAAGTACGTGATCTTCTGCAACATCCCGGGGCACTACGCCCGGGGCATGTACGGAACGCTCACGGTCAAGTAGGCCGGTCAAGTTGGCGGGCGTCTAGCGAGACGCCCGCCAATCCCGGCCGCAACGCTTTTTCCATGGAATCCATGGAAAAAGCGTTGCGGCCGGGGTGACCGGGGTCGAGTCGGCGGACCGTCAGCCGCAGACGGGCCAGGGACTCGAGCCCGAGCGCGAGTAGAGCAGCGCCGCCCGGTAGTCCTGCTCGGCCTCGGGGGCGGCGGCGGGGTCCCCACTGCCACCGACCGATTCCCAGGTGCCGTAGTCGAACTGGTATTTGCCGCGGTAGGAGCCGTCCGAGGAGACCACTGCCGGGTCGCCGCCCGACTCGCAGGCCGCGATCGATTCCAGCGTCGCGATCGAGACCCCGCCGGGGAGCGTCGCGTAGCGGCGGCGCAGCCGAGCCCGGCGCGCCGCCTCCATATGACGCAGCGTGACCCGGATCGTGCGATGGAAGCGGACGACCGGACGCCGCAGGCTGCCGGCCTGCGCCGGGGCGGCGTCGGCGACGCCGATTCGCGGGCCCGTCGCCCCCTGCCGGCCAGCCGCGAGAGCCACCGCGGGGAAGGCAACGCAGGCAATGAGAACAAGAACCAAATATGTGCGTTTTGTGAGCAAGCGCGGGACCGTGCCGGTATTTGCGGCAACGGAAGGTGACCGCGCTCACACTCCTCACACTCTTCGTGGCAATACGCACACGTCTAGGCGTCACCGTGGACGATCGTCGGCGCCGGTGCACCCCATCGTGCAGGCGATCCGGCCCGCTCTCCGCCCGGGGCAGATTCAGTCCACCGCGCGCCAGCGGAGGAAGGCGAGGCGCCCGGCGCCGATGACGAGCGCGCAGGCCAGGATCAGGGCCAGAGCGGGCCGGTCGGAGCGCGCCAGCTCGTAGAGCAGCGCCGCGGCGGCCGTGAAGCAGGCGACTCCCCCGAGGTAGGCGAGGCCGCGGTCCCAACCCGGCGAGGCGGTGTGGCGGGCGTGCATGACGTTGACCAGGCCGAAGACGACGAGGAAGGTCAGCGAGCCGAAGGAGACGACCACGACGACGCCCGGGAGCAGCGAGAAGGCGGCGCCGAGAAAGGCGATCGCGATCACGGCGGCGGCGGGGAGCCCATGCTGCTCGCGGCCAAGCGACGCGGGCAGCTCCCCGGCCACGCTGACGTCGCGGATCAGGCGGGCCGCCGAGAAGATCGTCGCGTTGATCGCCGAGGTGGTCGAGAAAACGGCGGCGACCGTCGCCGCCCAGAGCCCGAAGGTCCCCAGCGCCTCCTTGCCGACCAGGGCGAAGGCAACCTCCTTGCGAGCGGCGAGGGTGCTGTCGGGCACGAGCATCTGCGAAGCGAGGGTGACGCCGACGTAGACGAGGGCGACGATCCCGACCGAGATGAAGAGCGCCCGCGGCAGCGTGCGGCGGGGGCTGCGGATGTCGTCGTAGTCGTAGGGCAGCAGCTCGAATCCCTCGTAGGCGACGAAGATCAGCGCCGCGCCGAGGAAGACTCCGAGCAGGCCGCTGTCGTCGAGCGGAGTCAGTCGCTGAGCCGAGAACGAGGCGATGCCGACCAGGGAGACGCCGCCGAGGACCGCGAGCTTGACCGCGACGACGACGTCCTCGGTGAGGCCGGATGTGGCGACCCCGCGCAGGTTGACCGCGACCAGGGCGGCGAGAACCGCGACGCCGGCGATCTGGGCGAGCGCCGCCGGCCCGCCGACCGCGTGCGCGAGGTAGTGGCCGAAGGTGAAGGCGTAGACGGAGAGGGCGAAGACGTAGCCGGCGATCAGCAGCCAGGCCACCCAGGCCGCCGCTTCGGGGTGCCCCTCTTCGCGCAGGTAGGCGAAGGGCCCGCCCGAGCGGCCGGAGCGGACGGCGAGCTTGGCGTAGGCGCGAGCGGTGAGGCCGGCGATCGCGGCTCCGATCAGGAAGGAGGCGAAGGCAAGGTGGCCGGCGAGGTCGACGGTGACGCCGAGCACGCTGAAGATGCCACCGCCGATCATCCCGCCGATCGCCATCGCGCAGGCCTCGCGCAGCCCGAGGCGCTCGCCGCGGCGGCGATGGGCATGGGTGCGGGGGTGGTATGGGAGCCTGCGTGCGGGCCCCTCGCGTGCTGTGCCTGACATCGCTTAAGCGGGCATCATCCCCGGATCGCCGGCCAAATCGACAGCACCCGCCTGCTGCTCGCCTGCCCCGACCGCCCGGGGCTGATCGCCGCGGTCAGCGGCTTCCTCGCCGACGCCGGGCTCAACATCGTCGACGCCGACCAGCACTCGAGCAACGAGGGCAGGTTCTTCATGCGCATGGTCTTCGAGGCGCCCGCCGAGGGCGAGCGCGCCGAGCTGCATCGCCGCTTCGAGGAGGAGATCGCCTCCCGCTTCCAGATGGACCACCGCTTCGCCGAGTCGAGCGAGCGCAAGCGGGTCGCGATCATGGTCTCGCGCGAAGACCACTGCCTCTCGGACCTGCTCTGGCGCTGGCGCAGCGGCGAGCTGGGGGCCGACCTGACGGCGGTCGTCTCCAACCACGCCGAGCACGCGGACCAGGTCGAGCAGCTCGGGCTGCCCTTCCACCACGTTCCGGTCGACCCCGATGCGAAGGACGAGGCTGAGGACCGCGCCCTGGAGCTGATCGGCGAGGTCGACCTGCTCGTCCTCGCCCGCTACATGCAGATCCTCTCCGGCGCGTTCCTGGAGCGGCTGGGCGCGCCGGCGATCAACATCCACCACAGCTTCCTGCCCGCCTTCGTCGGCGCCGACCCCTACGGCCGCGCCCACGAGCGGGGCGTCAAGCTGATCGGCGCCACCGCGCACTACGTGACCGAAGAGCTCGACGCCGGCCCGATCATCGACCAGGACGTGACCCGCGTCAGCCACCGCGACGAGGTCGAAGACCTGGAGCGGATCGGCCGCGACATCGAGCGCCTCGTCCTCGCCCGCGCGGTCAAGGCTCACCTCGAGGACCGAGTGCTCCTCGACGGCGCGCGAACCATCGTCTTCTGAGACGTGCCGGTCCCCAGGTGCCTAAAAAGGCACCCGGGGACCGGCACGTCCATAGAAACTGGCTAGCCAGCCAGTCCGTCCACTATCGTGTCCGGGCATGGAGCAGGCGACGATCGAGCGACCCGCGGCGACCGCCCCGTCTCGAGGCGCGCCGATCCACGACGGTCCGCCGCCGGCATCGCGGATGCCGGCCATGTTGCAGGCGCTGCGCTACGTGAGCGACCCGCTCGGCTTCCTGATCCGGCTGCAGCGACGCTACGGCGACGTCTTCTCGATGCGCTTCCCGTTCTGGGGCCGGCTCGTCTACGTCGCCGAGCCGGGTCTGGTCAAGCAGCTCTTCACCGGCTCGGCCGAGCAGTTCCACGCCGGCGAGGCGAACGCGACCGTGCTAGAGCCGGCGCTCGGGCCGAACTCCGTGCTCACCCTCGACGAGGGCCCGCACATGCGCCAGCGCAAGCTGCTGCTGCCACCCTTCCACGGCAAGCGGATCGACGCCTACGGGGAGCTGATCCGCAACGCCACGCGGGAGACGATGGAGAGCTGGCCGGTGGGCGAGCCGTTCGCGCTGCGCCCCCACACCCAGCGGATCACCCTCTCGGTGATTATGCGCGCCGTCTTCGGCGTCCACGACGAGGAGCGCCTGACCCGCTTCGAGGGTCTGATCGAGCGCTTCAGCGACCGGGTCAGCGCCGTGCTCGCCTTCCCGATGCTGCGCCGCAACCTCGGCCCCTGGAGCCCCTGGACGCGCTTCCTGCGCGCGCGGGCGGCGCTCGACGAGTTCATCTACGAGGAGATCGCATTGCGGCGCGCCGAGGCCGCCGCCGGCGAGGAGCACGACGACGTGCTCTCGCTGCTGCTCGCGGCGCGGGACGAGGACGGCAACCCGATGAGCGACGAGGAGCTGCGCGACGAGCTGGTCACCGTGCTCGGCGCCGGGCACGAGACGACCGCGACCGGACTCGCCTGGGCGATGGAGCGACTGCTGCGCTCGCCGCGGGCGCTGGCGGCGCTGCGCGAGTCGATCGCCGCCGGCGAGGACGAGTACCTCGACGCGACGATCAAGGAGACGCTGCGGGTGCGGCCGGTGATCGTCGACGTCGCCCGCAAGCTGACGGCGCCGGCCGAGATCGGCGGCTACGAGCTGCCGGCCGGCACCTTCGTGATGGCGGCGATCGCCGCCCTGCACTACCGCGAGGATCTCTTCCCGGAGCCGAACGAGTTCCGGCCCGAGCGCTTCATCGAGGAAAAGGCCGACAACTACGCCTGGATCCCGTTCGGCGGCGGCGTGCGCCGCTGCATCGGCGCCGCCTTCGCCGAATACGAGATGCGGATCGTCCTGCGCGAGTTCGTCTCCCGCGCCGAGCTCAGCGCCCCCGACCCGAAGCCCGAGCGGGTCAAGGTACGCAACATCACCCTCGCCCCCGGCAGGGGCACCCGCGTCAGGCTCGATCGGCCGCTGCGCTGACCGCGGCTTCGGCCTCCTCCCAGCGCTCGTAGAGCTCGGCGAGCTTGCGCTTCGCCTCCTCGTGGCGCTGACCGGCCCGCTCCGCGCGCTCCGGCGTCGTCCAAGCGTCGGGGTCCGATAGCTCGTCCTCGATCTCGCCCAGCTCGGCTTCGGCCGCCTCGACCCGCTCGGCGAGGCGCGCCGCCTTGCGCTCGGCGCTGCGCGCCGCCGCGCCGGGCCGGCGCCGCTTGCCGCCGCCCTTCGCCTCGCGCTTCGCGGCAGCACTCTCGGCCGCGACCGCTTCCGCGGCTTCGTCGCGGCGGCGCTGAAACTCGGCCCAGCCGTGCGGATGGCTCTCGAGGCGACCCTCCTCGCAGGCGATCGTGCGCGTTCCGACCGCCTCGAGCAGAGCCCGGTCGTGGGAGACGAGGATCACCGCGCCCTCGTATGCGAGCAGCGCGTCCTCGAGTGCCTCGCGGCTCTCGATGTCGAGGTGGTTGGTCGGCTCGTCGAGAATCAGGACGTTTGCCCCCGAGGCGACCAGGATCGCCAACGAGAGGCGGCGCTGCTCGCCGCCGGAGATGTCTTCGAGCGATTTCTCCACGTCGGCGCCGGAGAAGAGGAATGCGCCGAGCAGGTCGCGCGCTTTCTGGCCACTGAGGTGGGCGCCGCGCTGGGCCGCCTCGAGCACCGTCCCTCGCCCCGCCGCGGTCTCGGCGTGCTGGGAGAGATAGCCAATCTTGACGTTGTGGCCGGTGCGGACCGAGCCCGCTCCCGGCTCGCGCTTCCCGGCCAGGGCCTCGATCAGGGTCGTCTTGCCGGCGCCGTTGGGTCCGACTACGACGGCGTGCTCGCCGCGCTCGACTTCGAGGTTGGCGTCGTCGAGCAGGACGCGGCCAGGGACCTCGATCCGGCCGTTGACGAGCTTGACGACGACGCGACCCGGCCGCTCGGGTTTGACGAAGGAGAAGCGCAGATGGCGCCGGTCGCGCTCTTCGGCCTTCACCCCCTCGCGCTTGATCCGCTCGATCTTCTTCACTCGCTCCTGGGCCTGGCGCGCCTTGGTCGCCTTGTAGCGGAAGCGCTCGACGAAGCGCTCCATGCGGGCGATCTCGGCTTCCTGGCGCTCGATCGCCTTGCCGCGGGCGATCTCGCGCGCCGCCTGTTCCGTGCGCCAGGCGTGCCAGGGGCCGGCGAAGAAGCGCCCACGGCGAGCGTCGATCTCCAGCACCGAGGTGCCGACCGCCTCCAGGAACCAGCGGTCGTGGGCGACGAGGACGACGGCGGCGTCGAGCCCGACGAGGTAGCGCTCGAGCCACTCCAGCGAGGGGATGTCGAGGTGGTTCGTCGGCTCGTCGAGCAGCAGCAGGTCGGGCCGCGCGGCGAGGACGCGAGCGAGCGAGGCGCGGGTCAGCTCGCCGCCGGAGAAGGTCGCCAGGCGCCGGCCGGCGTCCTCGGGGCCGAAGCCGAGGCCACCGAGCACCGAGAGGACGTCGTCGCGCCAGCGGTAGCCGCCGCCGGCTTCGAATCGTCCCTGGACCGCCGCGTAGGCGCGCATCGTCTCCTCCTCGGGCTCCCCGCTGGCCATCTCCCCCTCCAGCCGCGCCAGCTCCGCCTCCGCCTCCAGCATCTCCGCCCGGCCGGTGAGCACGTAGTCGCCGAGCGTCGCCTCTGAGTCGCGCGGCGGGCGCTGGTCGTGTAGGGCGACCCGCACGCCCTTCTGCAACGTGACCGTGCCTGCGTCGGGCGGCCGCTCGCCCGCCAGCACGCGCAACAGCGTCGACTTGCCGGCGCCATTTCGCCCGGAGAGCGTCATCCGCTCCCGCGGCTCGAGCTTGAAGGAGACGTCGGCGAAGAGCAGCTCGCCCCCCGCGTAGACGTCGATCGTCGTCGCCGTCGCAATCGCCATCGAGCCTGGAACTATGCGGGTCCGGCGACGCGAACGTAAGCTGGGCGCGATGCAACGCGAGCAGCTGCGCGAGATCCAGGCCCCGCTGAAGGAGCGCTACCGCCCGCTGCGACACCTAGGCGATCTGGCCAGGGCGCGGCTGACCCGGCACGCGGCGCAGCGCGAAGACGGCCAGACGCTGAGCGAGCTGGAGCGAGCGCCGCTCGAGCTGCCCGCCGGCTTCGAGCTCGAATGGCTCGGCGTCTCCGGCTACCGGATGACCTACGAGGGCAAGACGCTCTTCGTCGATCCCTACGTGTCGCGCGTCCCCTTCGCCGACCTGCTGCGCCGCCGCACGACCTTGCCACAGCCGCGGGCACTCGATCGCTTCGTGCGGGCGCCGGGCGAGGTCGTCGGCGTGCTGGTCGGCCACACGCACTTCGACCACGCCGTCGACGCGCCGGCGATCGCGCGGCGCCACGGCTGCAAGGCGTACGGCTCGGACTCGCTGGTGGCGCTGATGGGCCTGCACGGCCTTGCCGAGCAGGCGGTCTCGGTCGAGCCCTACCGGACCTACGAGCTGGGGCCCTTCGAGGTCAGCTTCACGCCGAGCGCCCACTCGAAGCTGCTGCTCGGCCTCGCCGTCCCCTACGACGGCGACCTCACCTGCGAGCACCTCGACGGCCTCTCCCCCGCCGCCTACCGCTGCGGCCAGGTCTGGGGCATCTCGATCGCGGTCGCCGGCCTGCGCTTCTACCACCAGGGCAGCGCCAACCTGATCGACGATGCGGTGCGCGAGCGGGGCGTCGACGTCTTCCTCGCCGGCGTCGCCGGTCGCAGCTTCACCGACGCGTACTGGAAGCGGATCCTCCCCCTCCTCGACCCGCGCCTCGTCGTCCCCACCCACTACGACAACTTCTTCCGCCCGCTGGGCGGCCCGCTCGAGTTCGTCACCGACGTGCGACTCTCGGGCCTCGCCGAGGAGATCGGCGCCGTCAGCCGCGACGCCCGCATCGCCGCCCTCCCCCGCGCGGATCTCTCCACAGAGAATTGACAGAGGCGTGCGACTGTGCGCGCCATGGGTGCGCCGCGGAGACGTAGTGTCGAAGCGTGGTCCCACCCGATCCAACGACGATCCCCAGCCTGCTCGAAGCGGCAGTCGCTTCGGTCTCGATCCTTGGCGGAGCGATGGCCTACGAGAGCGGCCTTTCCGCCGCACAAGCAGTTGCAGAAAGCCAGTCGCCCGACATCCTCGGTCAGCGAATCAATGAAGGCATCGCGAAAGGTTTTGTCTGGGGCTGGCCCCTCTCGATTCTGGCCTTTATCATCGAGCTGTGGGTGTGATTCGGTTCCTTTTCAGCTTCCCGTGGGGGACCCTGACGACTAGCACGTCGGTTGCGGTCGTGGCTGGCATCGCAATCATCGGGTTGGGGGCGCCGCCAGCGATTCTCGTTCCGGTCACCTGGGGCAGCATGACGGTCTACGGACTGCTCAGCCCCCGCTTCGACGAGCGACTCGGCCGTCGGTAGCCCTACTCGGCGAAGTATTTGCCGACGATCTGCTCGACGGTGCCCCGCGTGCGCATCGTCCACGCGCCGAGGATCGACTCCAGGGCATTGAGGTCGAGTGGGGATTCCGAGATGCCGCCGCTGGGCAGCCAGTGGAGCTCGCGGCCCTCGATCGCGAGGCGGTCCTCCTCCGTGGCGAGCGCCAGCGCGCGCCGGCTGTCCCCGGCCGCCGGCGCCGAAGCGAGGAAGGCGATCTGGGGCTTGCCCTTCGAAGCGGAGACGGCGGCCGCGTCGAGGGGCTCGCGCGTCGCGATCTCCCGCAGCTCCACGGCGCCGCGCAGGAAGACCGGCACCTCGTAGCCAAGGGCTTCGGCGAGCCCGGCCTCGATTCGCCTGGCCAGCTCGGGCCCGTCGCCCTCATCGCCGACGAAGATCACGTTTCCGCTCGCCCGGAAGCAGGCGACCTCGGCGAGTCCCAGCGCCTCGAACTCGCGGCGCAGCTCCTCGTTCTTGATCCGGCGATTGCCGAGGTTCATCCCGCGCAGGAATGCGACGTGACGTTCCACGCTTCCAACCCTAAGTACCTACGGCTGATGGATGGTGTTCCCCGAGTAGGAAAGACCGGTCGGGTAGCTGGTTTCCCCTTCGCTGAAGGGACAGATGTCGAAGAAGCCCTCCGGCGAGTACGGGACGAGTTTGCCTTTCGAGACCAGCGCGTAGAGGACGTTGGCATCCGCCATCTCACTCTGCATCGGCGGTTCGAGCCAGGAGTTGCCTTCGTAGGCGATGTCGCCGTAGGTGACGCAGCCGCCGAAGTCCGAGCCGTAGGGCGCCCCGTCGCCTTCGCTGGGCTCTTTCGAGTAGGGGAGCGGGTCGCCTTCGCGCGGCGGCGGACCCAGGTCGGTGACCCCGATCGGGTTGTCGTAGGAGGTGTTGCCCCGAACGGTGACGTAGCGGCTGCCCCCGTCGGTGTAGAAGGTGTTGCCACCGGCCTTCGTGCGCTTGCCGTAGGCGGTGTTGCCTTCGATCAGGAGGCCGTTTTCCGGGCTCGTCCCCTGGAACCCCGTCGTGTAGATCGCACCCCCGTCCCAGAGCAGGCCGAGGAAGTCGCGAATCGTGTTGCCGGCGACGACGCTGTTGCGGTTCTGCGTCGGCGTTTCCCATTTACCCCACTGGTGGCGACTGGCATACCGCAGGCCGGGGAATCCGCCCGGGTCGAGCAGCCCCCAGCCCCAACCGAGGGCGATCCCGGTCCAGGGCACGTCCTCGACCGTGTTGCGCAGGACGCGGGTGCCGCTGGAGAAGCCGACGAAGAGGCCGGGCGCGTCAGGGTACCCCCAGGCGACGTGCGAGATCAGGTTGCCGACGACTCGGTTGTCGAGGCTGCGCTCGGCCCGGTTGCGGGGATGGTGGTCGGCGCGCGCGATCCCGCTCAGCTGCAGCGCCGAGGAGCCGACGTCGCTGAAGGTGCTTCCGATGACCCGGTTGTGCTGGCCGCCGGTTCCGAGCGCGAGCCCAACCGCGCCGAGGTGGCTGAAGCGGTCGCCGACGAAGCGGACGCGGTGGGCGAAGCGGAAGGAGACGTTGCCCGGCGTCGCCGTGTCGTGCGGATCGTGGCCGATCGTGTTCGGTTCGTGGTGCTTTCCGGTCGGGTGGAATCCGCCCTGATCGGAGACGTAGCCGTTGCGGCCGCTCGGCTGCAGCCAGGTCGCGTAGGAGAAGGTGAGGCCGCGGAATTCGAGGTTGCGGATCGGCCGCCGCGCGGTCCCGTTGCCCTCGACCAGGGTCTGCAGGAGGGGCAGCTCGACGTCGGCGGTCCTCAGGTTCTGCCAGGGCCGCGGCATGTAATAGAGCCAGCCGCTCTTCTCGTCCAGGTACCACTCGCCCGGCGAGTCGAGGAACCGGAGGGCGTTTTCGAAGCGCGTCACCTGCCAGAGGCTCCAGATGCCCGGCTGGCCGTCGGGACCGCGGAAGAGATTGGCGTTCCTCCAGGCCGGTTCGGCCATCCGCAGCAATCCCGGCGTCGAGCCTTTCGCCGGGACGATCGAGCGCAATGGGACGGTCATCGTCTTCCACTGCGTGTCGATCACGGCCTCGACGTCGCCGACGTTGCCCCACTTTCGCGGGTTGCCCCAGGAGGCCGGGTTGAGTCCCGGCCCGACGCTCGGGAGATATTCGATGCCGCTGTTCGCGCCGCCTTCGTGCCACGCCGGTCGGAAGCCCGCCGGGTATTCGCCGCTGGCGGCACGCGTCGCGCGTTCGCCGTCGACGTAGAGCTCGCGAGTCGCAACCCTGCCGACCCGCGCCCGCCAGATCCCCGCCTTCTTGTCGAAGAGCGACCAGGCCCTGCCGGGCACTCGCATCGCGCCCGAGAGCACCGGCCGTTCGCCGTCGAAGGCGCGGAAGACGACCCTGTGATGCCCCTGCCCGGAGTCGCGGGCGTCGAGCCGCAACGGCTTCCGCAGGCGATACGTGCCGCCGCGCAGGAGGACGACGACGTCCTCGTCAGGCCGCAGGCGCAGCGAGCTCCGGACCGCTCCCTGCGCCCGGCTCAGGGTCGCGAAGGGGGCCGCCTTGGTGCCCGGATTCGAGTTCGAGCCGTGCGGCGAGACCCAGAGCCGCGTCGTCGCCGACGCGCCGCTCGGGCAGGCGAGGAAGGCGGCCAACAGGGCCACAACGACCGGCAGGCGCCGCCAGACACGATCCGCTGCGAGCCTCCGCATCGTGCCGGCACCCTAATCACGCGATCGGCCGTTGCCCGACAACCCGGGGGCGGTACGGTGTCCAGCGATGGCCGAGTTCCAAGTTCCCGCCGATCTCCGCTTCAACACCGAGCCGATCGCCGATCCCGAGGCCTTCGCCCGCGCCTTCGACGCCGCCTCGTGGCTCTTCCTCTGCGGAGAGGAGTTCGCGGCGCTGGAGGGCGGCATGTCCTATGACAGCGTCGAGGCGGCCGTCGCCGACTCGGCCAACGTCGTCTCGGACCCGCCGCGGACGATGGACATGGAGCTGGCCCGCCAGCAGGTCGCGGCGCTGGACGAGCTTCCCCGGCCGACTCTCATCACCTGCCGCAAGGGCCCGCGCTCCGCCGCGGTCGTCTACCTCTACGCCGGCCTGCGAAGCGGCGCCGACGCCGACGAGGTGATCGCCCGCGCCGAAGCCGACGGCGCCCCCTTCGCCGGCAACGACGAGCTCGAGGCCTGGGTCCGCCAGGGCCTCGACGAGCTCGGTTGAGCGCCGACTACACCAACCTCCCAGCCGATCTGCCCGCACCGCAGGACGACGGCACGGCCGATCACCTTGCCGGCATGCGACTCCCCGCGATCGCGTTGCCCTCGTCCCAGGGAGAAGAGGTCGACCTCGCCAAGCTGGAAGACCGGGTCGTCGTATACGTCTACCCACGCACCGGAACCCCCGGAGAGCCGTTGCCGCCTGGCTGGAACGACATTCCCGGCGCCCGTGGGTGCACGCCACAGGCATGCGCCTACCGTGACGCGCTTGCCGAGTTCAAGGCGCTCGACGTGTCGGTGGTCGGCATCAGCACGCAAACGCCCGGCGAGCAGCGCGAGTTCGCCGTGCGCGAGCACATACCCTTCCCACTGCTCAGCGACGCCGACCGTCTCCTCGGCAACGCTCTCCGCCTTCCCGCCTTCGTCGTGGACGGGATGACCCTCTATAAGCGCCTCACCCTGATCGTCGAAGCCCTCGCGATCGTCAAAGTCTTCTACCCGGTCTTCCCACCCGACCGGAACGCCGCTGAGGTGCTGGCCTGGCTGCGCGACGTCGGGTAAGTTGGTTGTCGAGCTACACACCCCCAGGAGAGGAGAAGAAATGATCCTGGCGACGACGAAGGCTGAGGATTTCGACCATTTCTGGGCCACCTACTCGACCAAGGGGGCCGAGAAGCGGAGGGAGCACGGCTCCAAGGGCTCGCTCGTATTCCGTGACCCAAACGAGGACGGGCGGCTCTGGGTCGTCTTCGATTGGGACGAGGAGGGCTGGGAGAGCTTCCTCGCCGACCCCGAGGTCGCGCCCATCTTCCAGGAGGCCGGCCTCGAAGGCAGGCCACAGGCGGCGGAGTTCGTTCGCCAACTCGATGTCTAGCGTCGAACCGGCAATCGAAAGCGAGCAGCACTGGATCTCGACCACGTCGGGAGACGCCTGCGCAGCGACGCTCTATCGACCGAGAGACGCAGCGGGCACCCTGCCATGCGTGGTCATGGGGCCGGGCGGCACGCTGACCAAGCTGGACGGCATGCCCGATTACGCCGAGCGCTTCGCGGGCGGAGGCATCGCAGCGCTGGCATTCGACTACCGCCACTGGGGCGAGAGTGAGGGCGAGCCACGACGATATGCCTCCATTCGACGCCAGCTTGCGGACTGGCGTTCAGCCGTGGACCATGCGCGTGGGCTTGACGGAATCGATCCACATCGTGTCGCCGTGTGGGGTATGTCGCTCGGCGGCGGGCATGCGCTCACCGCTGCTGCTGCCGACGAGAGAATCGCGGCAGTCATCGCCTTCGTGCCGATGGCAGACGGGTTGAGATTCACCCTGCATCGCCACATGTTGAGGTACACGGCGCGCGCAGTGCCGCTGTGGCTGCGCAGGAAGCCGGTGACGCTGCCCGCAGCCGGGCCCGCCGGGGCCTTTCCGCTCGAGTTGTTGCCCAGCCTGGAACGCCTCGCCGGCGACAACGGTTGGCGAAACGAGGCGACCGCCGACCTCAGCTACCCGTTCCCCCGGTACCGACCGGTCCGACGAGCCGCGCGAATCAAGGCTCCAGTACTCGTCCAACTCGGTGAGAATGACGAGCTCGCACCGCGTACCGCCGTCGAACAAACCGCCGAGCGAGCGCCGCACGGCGAGCTGCGCCGCTACCCGATTGATCACTTCAGCGGTTTCTGGCCCGAGCACCTGGACGAAGTCGCCGGAGACCAGGTGGACTTCCTGCATCGTCATCTCGGCAAAGCCGGGGGCGCCGCGACTCGATGAGACTCGCCCTCGCCGCGGTCGCCACCCTCGCGCTGCTCATCCCACAGGCCGGCCATGCTCGGGGGGCGACCACGGTCGGGTTCTGGGCGGGGGAGGCGGTAGTCGGCACGAGCTGGAGCGAACCCGACAGCTACTGGAACCGGCGCGACACCCGCCCCTACACCCCCTACCTGTGGCGCGTTCTCAGCGAGAACCACATTCCCCTCTACTTCAACCTCCGCTACAAGCGGGACTTCGGCCCGGTGCCCCCCGGCGAGCCGCACCGGCATGATGGGCTGGCAATCCTCAGGAAAGCGAATCGGCTCGAGGTGCCGGTCTGGGGATGGGTCCTGACTCCGTTCACAGACGGTTACTGGGCGTCGGAAAGCGCGGCCACCGGGCAGTTCGAGGCGGTCAAAGCACTCGTGCAGTGGGCGCGGGCGAAGCGTGTCCGGCTGGAGGGGATCGCGATCGATCCCGAGCCACCGGTCGGCACAGCCCCCGAGCTGATGACGGCACTGCTGGGCGGTGGGGGCGAAGCGGCACTGCCGACGCTTCTCCAGCAACCGGCGAATCCCGCCGGGCAGTGCGAGGCTTGGCGCACTTACGAACGCCTGGCGCTCTGGGGGCGGCGACACCACACCATCCTCTCGGCGGCGCCCCTGCCGACGGTCCTCGACGACCTGGAAGACGGCCGCCTCGCCCTCCAGGACGCCGGTGATTTCGTCCTGCCAAACGCGCCCTGGCACGAACTGTTCTTCCAGGCCTACCGCAGCACCTTCACCTACTACACGGGCATCGATCCCGGGCCCGGGATCATCGCCTCCTACCTCCGCTCTGCCCGGCGCCGGTTCGGCCGGGCGGGCCAGGTCAGCCTGGGCAGCGCAGGCCGCGACTCCTACCGGCGCCTCAAGAACCTGGTCCACGATGTCCGCCTTGCGGCAACGCTCCACGCCCGTGAGGTGCCGATCTACTCCCTGGAGAGGACCTTGCGGTCCTACGGCGGACCGCGTGCCCTGATCCGCCTGGTTCAGGCCGCCCGCCACCCCTTCAAGGGGACGCGGGCAAGCGCCCTGACCGCCCCCACACCGGAGGCCAATGCCATCCGCGCCACGATCCGCGGCAACGACGCCGCACTTGCGGCCGCGATGCCGAGCATCACCGAGAGCGCGGGCATCGGGACACAGGAGGCCAATTCGTGGCCGGGAGGATGCGTGAGCTGAGCCGTCGCGAGAAGCTGGCCTACGACAGCAGGAACGGAGAGCAAGAGCGTTGACGTGCGTCTCAGCTCGGCGTTTGACGAAGCATTGCCGGGTAGCGATAAAACGCCTCTCATGACGGTACGTTTCGTCGATGACCGCTTCGTTCACTCGCCGACTCGCCGCCGAGGCGCGCATCCTGGTCGATCATTGGGAAGCGATCGCGGAATCATGGAAGAGCTAGAGCGCAGCAAGTTCACCCCCGCCGGCACGATCGCCAACGAGCGACTGATCGAAGCCGTTGACGACCCTGACCGCTATCCCGAGGGAACCACCTTCATCGCCGCCGACCAGGAGGGCTTCGCCTCGATCCTCGCTGAAGCCGTTGCCGAACACCGGCCGCTCGCAATCGTCTGCACGCTGAGCGGCGTCGCACGGTCGGTGGCTGCTAATATTGTCCGACACAATTAGTAGCTTGAGATCGTGGATCTGAAATAGGCCAGAGCGGCAACCAAGCACCGGATATCGCGTGAACGCTCCCGCCATGTCATCAAGCATTGCGGTTTGCGCTTCGATCAGGAGCCGCCCGCCGACTCTGCAGAGAGCGCCAGCCCACGGCTGGTCTTTCTCGGTGACGACGCAGATGGGATCGCGCTGGAGGGGATGGCGGTGGAGCTTGAGGACGGCAGCCTGCTGGTGGTCCACGCGATGTCGCTGCGCGACCGCTACCGAGAGCAGTACGAGGAGGCAAAGAAATGGCGAAGGTAAGGAAGACGACCGGGAAGAACCCAAAGACGAAGGCGGGAGCGGAGATCACCCCCGTGATCGCCGACTCGCTTGCTGCCGAGGCCGAGCGCGGCTACGACCTCTCGAAGGCGAAGCGCCGCCGAGTGGGCCGCCCGTCGCTGGCGGGGAGTGGCACCTCCCCTCGCCTGAGTTTTCGCACGACGCCCGACCTCTATCTCGCCGCTCAGAAGCGAGCCAAGAAGGAAGGTCGCTCGGTCAGCGACCTAGCTCGCGAGGCCGTCGCCCGCTTCGTGCATTCATAGTCCAAAAAGACTAGAAATCTTCTGTCTGCAATGGGCTTGACCGGATGGTATTTGAACCACGGTTTCGTAAGACAAATCCACAACTTGCAGGAGCGAAGCTAACCTTCGGGCGGGGCAAGCTTTCCCGTTGCCCACGCACCAACCTCATTCACCAGTGCCACGATCGCATCGCGGTCAAGCGGCTCAGCATCGAGGAGATCCTCGTAGCGGAGAGGGACGGCGAAGACCGTCAGCTCATCGAGGCGATTGCGCGGCAGGGGCAACTCAACGCCACCCTGCTCCAGCGATTCGGCCAACCGATCGAGGTCGTGGATTCGAGTCTGGCGCATCACATCGGCGTCCGCCTTGCGTGCGAGGCGAGCGGCAAGCTCGGCCGGCTCACGCCTCGGCAAGCACTCGCCCCTCGGTCAGCGCATCGTTCAGCATCGTGCCCTCGAAGTGGCCCCATTCTTCAACGTGCTGATCGCTCACCAAAACGAGGTCGACGGCCACCCCGAGCCCGCGAAGCTGTTTCCGAAGACGAACAAACTCGGCGCGGCGGTTCTCGAGCTCAGGCTCGATTACGAGCAAATCGAGATCGCTGTCGGGACCAGCGTCGCCCCGTGCGTGAGAGCCGAACAGGATCACGCGGGCGTCGGGCACCGCCTCAGCGAGACGACGGCTCGCCTCCTCGATCAGACTCTCGGCAGCCATTGCAATCGAGATCGTAGCCGTCCATTGCGGCGGCGCTGCAGTGGGCTTGGCCGGACGGTATTTGAACCAGAGAGCCACCGCGCCCATCAAGGCGCTACATCGCAGCATTGCCGGGTAGCGGACAACCATCCGCGCCAGCACCAGAAAGGCAGACAAAACGCCGCTCGCGCGGGTACGTTTCGTCGATGTCCGCTTCGTTCACTCGCCGACTCTCCGCCGAGGCGCGCATCCTGGTCGATCTTGAGGGACGGCCGATGGAGCGCTACGCGGTCATGCTCCAGCTGCGGATCGAGGGCAAATGGCAAACGATTCGCCTGCTCGACAACGCCCACGGCGACCACGATATGCACCGCTACACTGGTTCGGAGAAGCAGCCTGCGGAGCGGTTTTCCGACGGTTCGGCCAGCGAGGTCGCGCCGAAGGCCATCCGCCACCTGATCGATCATTGGGAAGCGATCGCGGAATCATGGAAGAGCTAGAGCACAGCAAGTTCACCCCGGCCGGCAAGCTCGCCAACGAGCGGCTGATCGAAGCCGTCGCCGACCCTGACCGCTACCCCGAGGGAACCACCTTCATCGCCGCCGACCAGGAGGGCTTCGCCTCGATACTCGCCGAAGCCGTTGCCGAGCACCGGCCGCTCGCGATCGTCTACCCCGATGGCCGCGAGATCGTCGCCGCGCCACGCGGCGGCGCGCTCGCCTTCTTCGAGCACCTGCTGACTCGCCGTCGGGAATCCAAGCCCGACCAGCCCGCGGTGCCGCTTCCCGCCGACTACCGGGTCGAGATCAGGGACCGCCAACTCGCCGTCGCCTGAGCGGGATGGAGGCGGCCGGAATTGAACCGGCGTCCGTGGTCGCAGCGCGAAGGCGTCTACAGGTTTAGCCGGCGCTTGATTCTCGTCTCCCGGGGTCCGCGCCGGCGGGCACTGCGGGAGATAAAGCCCTCTGAGATTTCCCCTGGCGGACGGGGCGATCCGCCCGGGTGAGCCCGCGTTTTGAAGCCGGTGCCCCTCCCTGCGGGCGAGGGAGGACCGACTCTCGTTGCTTAGGTCTTAACTAAGCGGCGAGGGCGAACTCATGGTCCGCACGTATTGGTTGTTGCCGGTGTTTTACGAGGCCTCCGGCCACCTCGACCTGCAACCGTTCGCACGGACCGACCGCGTCGAAGCCTGTCGCCCCCGTGCTATGTGCAGTCGATTGTACGGACCGCTGGGGCTATACGGTCGCGCGGCTTTTGAGATCGTCGAGCAGCTCCTGGGGGAAGCCCGGGATCTCATCCAGCTCGTCGACCGAGCCGAAGCGGCCGACTCGCTCGCGGTGGGCCAGCAGGCGAGTCGCCTGGGTGACCGAAAGGCCGTCCGCTCGCAGCTGCTCGAAGGAGACCGAGTTGAGGTCGATCTGCCCACCCGAGCCGGTCGAGGGCGCAGCGGCCGGCGGCGCGGCAGCAGGCGGCTCGGGGGCAGGAGGAGTGGGCTCGGGAGCGGGTGGCGTAGGTTCGGGCGCGGCCGCCTGCGGTGCGGGTGGCTCCGGTGCGGGCGGAGGCGGCGCCTGTGGCTCCGCCGGCGCAGCGGGCGGCTCGGCCGGAGGCTGAGCGGCGGGTGGAGGGGGCGGGGGTGGCGGAGCTGGCTGGCCGCCACCGCTCTGAACGGACTGGATCACGGCCTGCTCGGCTTCGGCGGCACGGCGCTCGGCTTCGCGAGCGCGCTCTTCGGCGGCGGCAACGCTGTCGCGAACCTCCTGTAGGCGCCGCTCGCGCTCGTCCTCCTCGGCCTTGAGCTGGGCGAGGCGCTGGGCCTCGGCGGCGCGGCGCTCCGCTTCCTTCGTGCGCTCCTCGATCTGCCTTAGGCGATCCTGCGCCTCGTTCATCGCGCGCTCCTGGGCTTCGCGTTCCTGCTGCAGGCGCTGCTCGGCGGTCCCTAGATCGGGCGCCGGCGTCGTCGCGGGGGCCTGTGCCTCGGGCTGCACGGGTGCGGGCGCTGGCTCAGGTGGAGGTGCGGGCTGCACGGGCGCGGGAGTCTGCTGTGGGGGCTGCGGAGCGTGTGCAGCCGCCTCCCGGCTCTCGGCCTCGCGCTGCACGCGTTCGGCCTCAGCGATACGGCGGTCGGCCTCGGCCCTGATCCGCTCCTCTTCGCGCTGGATCTCGCCGACCTTCGCCTGGACACGCTGTTCCACGGCAGCTGGATCCTCGTATCCAGGAGGCGCCCCCGCGGGCGACGGCGGGGACGGCGGTGTTGGCTCCGGCGCAACGGGCTGGGGTTGAGCAACCGGCGGTTGGTTGCCCGGCAGGGCGATAGTCGCGCCGCTGACCGTCGGAGCCGACGGCTGAACCGGCGGGGGAGGCGGGGGCGCGACCGGAGCGAGCTGCTCGCGCTCGCGAGCGGCCTGATCCTTCGCCACCTGCCGCTCTGCCTTGGCCGCTTCCCTGCGCGCACGGCGGCTGCCCCCGCGACCGGCCCCCCGGCCGCCGCGACGCTCGGCGCGCTTCGCCGCCCGCTCTTCGCGGCGGCGCTTGGCCTCGGCCTGACGCTGTTTGCGGTGTGCGAGCCGGGCGGCGCGCTGCTGCTCGCGGGCGAGCTTGCGCTTCTCCTTGGCGTTCGCGGGCGCACCGGGCGGCGGCCCTGCGACGGGAGGCGCGACGGGCCCGGGCTGACCGGGCGGCCCGGGCTGACCGGGCGGCGCGGGCTGCGCCGCCGGCATCTCCGCGGTTCGACCCTCGGCCCCTGCGACCGGAGGCGCTGCACCGGGAGGAGGTGGCGGCGTCGCGGCAAGCGGCTGCGGGCCCTTGCCGTCCTTATCCTTGGCCCTGCGCTGCGCGATGCTCACGATCAGGAGGAGCACGAGGATCGCCGCGACCAGGCCGCCGACGAAGTATTGGACGTTGTCGCTGACGAAGTCCCCGGCTTCGCTCGGGAACGAATCCGCCTGGGCCATCGCCGGCATCGCAAGGGCCAAGAGGGTCAGTGTGGAAAAGAGCAGGACGATTCTGGAGCGCATGGCTCTCGAAGCTACCTCATCCGGCCCTTGAATTCTCGCTCGACTTCGCGCCGCACGTCTCTATCCGCGATCTCCCGCCGGCGGTCGCGGCCCTCCTTGCCGCGCGCCAGCGCCAGCTCGACCTTGGCCCGCGGCCCTTTGAAGTAGATCCGGGTCGGAACGAGGGTCAGACCCCGCTCCGCGGTCTTGCCGATCAGCCTTTCGATCTCGCCCTTGTGCAGGAGCAGCTTGCGCGGGCGCTCGGGCTCGTGGTTCTCGCGGCTGGCCGGTTCGTAGGGCGGGATGTGGAGGTTGCGCAGCCAGACCTCGCCGCTCTCGACCACCGCGTAGGCGTCGCCCATCTGCGCCTTGCCCTCGCGCAGCGACTTCACCTCCGAGCCGCGCAGGACGATCCCGGCCTCGGTCTTCTCGACCAACTCGAACTTGTGGCGCGCACGCCGGTTGGTGGCGACGTCGCCGGAGGCGGGCTGGCGCTGCTTCTTCGCCTTCTTAGCCATCCTCGACACGCTCCAGGTCGACTCGCCCGCGAGCCGCTTCGACCCCGCCGACCCGGACGGATATCGGATCGCCGAGGCGCAGCGTCGCCCCCGACTCGCGCCCGACCAGCGCCGTCTCGGTCTCGTTCAGCTCGAAGCGCTCCTCGCCCATCGTCCGCGCCGGGACGAAGCCCTCGTAGACGTCACCGAGCTCGCCGCCGAAGGCGACGAAGGCGCCGGCCCGCACCGTCCCCGAGACCTCTCCCGCAAACGCGACCTCCCCGCGCTCGGCCAGCTCGCGCTCGAGTAGATAGGCGGCGCATATGTCGTCAGCGTCGCGCTCGATCCGGGCCGACTCGCGCTCCTGCTCGCTGCAGTGCCAGGCGACCTCACGCGCCTCCGCGGCCCGCGGCGCCTCCTCGCCCTCGCCCAGGGTCGCGAGCAGCGCCCGGTGAACGAGCAGGTCCGGATAGCGCCGGATCGGCGAGGTGAAGTGGCAGTAGGCCGGGATGCCGAGACCGGCATGGCCGCTGTTGCGGTCGCTGTACTGAGCCTGCATCAGGGAGCGGAGCACGAGCGATGTATACGCCTCGCGGCCGTGCCCGCGCCTGGCGGCCTCGGCGAGGACGAGCCGACTCGCTTCCGCAGCCACTTCCCCGGCCTGGCTAGGTGCCAGTCCCTGCCCCAGCGGCGGGGTCGGCACGCCGAGCGCTTGCAGTTGCTCGACCAGGCGCTCGATCCGCGGCGGGTCGGGCTGGGCGTGCACCCGGTAGACCGCCGGGACCCGCTTGCGCTCGAGCAGCTCCGCGACCTGGCGGTTGGCGAGGATCATCAGCCGCTCGATCAGGCGGTGCGACTCGGTCTGCGCGACCGAGCGGGCGCCGACCACGTTGCCCTCGGCGTCGAAGCGGAACTCGGGCTCGAAGGACTCGACGTCGAGGCTGGTCGTCCCGCGCTGCTCGCCGAGCGCGGCGGCGACCTCGCGGGCGACGGCAAGCGGCTCGGCGATCTCCGCCGGCGGCTGGCCGCGACCGGCGAAGAGCAGGTCGAGCTGGTCGTAGTCGAGGCGCGCCTGGGAGCGGACGCGACTGCGGTAGAAGCTCGCCGCCAGCGGCTCTCCACCGGTGCCGAGCTCGATCTCGGCGGTAACGGCAAGCCGCTCGACGCCGGGCGCCAGACTGCAGGCCTCCTCGCTCAGCGCCCGCGGCAGCATCGGCTCGACCGCACCGGGGACGTAGGTGCTGTTGGCGCGCCGCCGCGCCTCGAGGTCGAGCGGCGTGCCCGGCCTGACATGGGCGGCGACATCGGCGATGTGGACCCAGACGCGCGCTCCCTCGCCCTCGCGCCGCGCCGAGATCGCGTCGTCGAAGTCGCGCGCGGTGGCCGGGTCGACCGTGAAGGTGGGCAGGTCGGTGAGGTCGCGACGACGAAGCTCACTCGCCGCGGCGTCCTCGGCGGCACGCTGGGCATCGACCTCCAGCGCAGCGGGGAATCCGCGCCGGCCGAGGCGCTCGCCGAGCAGCAGCTCGACCGCCTCGCGCGCGTTGCGCGGCTCGGCCCGCTTGCGTCCCCTCCCGCGCGCCCGCTGCCGCTCGCGGTAGTAGCGCCAGTCGCGCCGACTCACCCACACCACCCCTTCCGGTGCGCTTTATGTGCACATAGATGGCATAAGGCGCACCGGAAGCTCATTGTTCGGCGGCGAGCACCGCCAGAGCGCGTTCCAGCGCCTCGTCGCGGCGGGTCTGCAGGTCGTCGCGCGCCCGCACGTCGGGGTGGACGCCGCGGCTCTTGGCCAGGTTGACGCCCTCGGGCGTGAAGTACTCGCCGACGGTGAGCTTGAACGCGCCGCCGTTGGAGAGCCCGATCTCCTGCTGGAAGACGCCCTTGCCGAAGGAGCGGGTGCCGACCACGGTCGCGCCCGCGTCGTCGGCGAGCGCCGCGGCGAGGATCTCCGCCGCCGAGGCGGTGTTGCGGTCGATCAGCACAACCGTCGGCACGGACGGCAGGTTGTCGCCGACCGTCTTGTAGGTGGCGCGCCCCTGCGTGCGGGACTTGGTGGTGACGACGACTTCGTCCTTGGGCAGGAAGACGCTGGCGCTCAGGACCGCCTCCTGGAGCAGGCCGCCGCCGTTGCCGCGCAGGTCGAGGACGATCCCTTCGGCCCCCTGGCGCTCCATCTTCTGCACCGCTTCGCGCAGCAGCGCGTGCGCCCCTTCGCTGAAGGCGACGAGGCGCACATAGCCGAGCTTCCGGCCGCCCTTCTCGACGATCCTGCTGCTGACGACCGGCAGCGCCACCTGAGCCCGCTTCAGGGTCAGCTGCCGTGCCTTGCCGCCCGGCGACTTGACCCCGATCGTCACCTCGGTGCCTTCCGGGCCCTTGATCCTTTCGGTCGAGACCGTGCTGCTGACGCCCGCGATCGAGTCGCCGTCGACCGAGACGACCAGGTCGCCCTGCTCGATCCCCGCCTTCTGCGCCGGCGAGTCGGGGAAGACCCGTTCGACAAGCAGTCCCTGCTTGGCCTGGGTCACGGAAAGGCCGATGCCGGAGAAGCGCCCGGAGATCGCTTCGTTGAAGTGGGCCAGAGCCTCGGGCGAGAAGTATTCGGAGAAGCGGTCGCGGTGGCGGCGGCGCAGCTCGCGGACCATGCCCTGCAGCGAGGCGTTGCTGAGCTCGGTCGGGTCGACCGGCCGGTAGTAGTTGTCTTCGAGCAGCTCGCTCGCTTCGACGTTGAGTCCCGCGGAGTCGTCGACGAAGCGGTCGCGGAGGAATTCGGGCAGCTTCGCCGGGTGCCCGCCGAGCCAGATGCCGGCGCAGAGGACGGCCGCAAAGGCGACCCCCAGGGCCGCGATCCACCCGGCCCTCACCGGGTTCTCAGACCTTCAGGAAGCGCCGCAATGTGAATCCCGACCCGATCGTCGAGACCAGGATCGAGGCCGCGAAGAGGATCGCGATCAGCGCCGGGAAGGCGACGGTCGTCGTGTCCTGCGCGGCGAAGATCGAGATCGAGTCGCTCAGCGGGTCGACGACGGTGATCTTGCCCAGCCACAGGATCAGTATGGCCACCAGGCCCCCCGCGAAGCCGACGACCACCCCCTCGAGCACGAACGGCCAGCGGATGAACCAGCGCGTGCCGCCGACCAGCCGCATCACCTCGACCTCGCGGCGGCGGGTGTAGATCGAGAGCCGGATCGTGTTGCCGACGAGCATCAGCGATGCGGCGATCAGCAGCGCCGTGATCACGGTCAGCACGATCTTCAGCGCGCTCGTCACTTCGACGATCTTCTTCGCGCCTTCCTGCTGTTCGAAGATGTTGTTGACGATCGGCGCGATCCGGTGTTCGCGCCCGTCGGACCCGGTCGAGATCACCGCTTCTTCGATCGCCGGCAGGCTGGCGGCGTCGTCGGGGACGATCCTGAAGTTGTTGGGCAGCGGGTTGTCCTGCAGTTCGGAGGTCAGTTCGCCGGCCTTCTCCTTGCCCAGCTGCTCGCGCAGTTCTTCCAGCGCCACGTCTTTGCCGATGAACTCGACGGAGGAGACGTGCGGGATCGCTTCCAACTTTCCTTTGAGGGCGACGATTTCGGACTGCGTCGCGTCGGCGAAGAGCGCCACCTGGAAGTCGAGTTCGTCGCGGACCGCGTCGCTCTTGGCCTGCGCGGTCTGGAATACCGGGATGAGGACGCCGAGCAGGGTCACCGTCACCGCGGTGGTGACGATCGCGGCCATGCTCGGCGCGGCGTTGCGGCGCAGCGCCCGAAAGGCCTCCTGGATGAAGAAAAAGAAGCGAGACATCAGAAGAGCGAGTCGTGTCCGTTGGTCTGGCCCTCGGGGGCGACGCCCATCTCGGCCCGCATGCGGACGCCGAACTCGGTCGTCGACTCCTCGGTGTAGCCGGCGCTGACTTCGTCGCGGACGACGCGGCCCTCGTAGAGCTCGATCACGCGGCGGCGCATGCTGTCGACCATCTCGCGGTCGTGGGTGACGACGAGCACCGTGGTGCCGGTCTTGTTGATCCGGTAGAGCAGCTGCATCACGCCTATGGAAGTCACCGGGTCGAGGTTGCCGCTGGGCTCGTCGGCGAGCAGCAGCGGCGGGTGGTTGACGAAGGCGCGGGCGATCGAGACGCGCTGCTGCTCGCCGCCGGAGAGCTGGTCGGGGTAGCTGTGCAGCTTGGTCGAGAGGCCGACGAGGCGCAGGATCTCCGGCACCTGGGCGCGGATCTTGGCGCGGCTGGCGCCGATCACCTGCAGCGTGTAGGCGACGTTGTCGTAGACGGTGCGGTCGGGCAGGAGCTTGAAGTCCTGGAAGACGGTGCCGATGTTGCGCCGCAGCTGCGGAATTTTCTTCTCCGGCAGGGCGCCGATGTCGCGGCCGGCGATGCGAACCTGGCCCTCGGTCGCCTCGAGCTCGCGGATCAGCATCTTGATCAGGGTCGACTTGCCGCAGCCGGTCGGGCCGACGAGGAAGGCGAACTCGCCGCGGTCGATCGCCAACGAGACCCGGTCGAGCGCCATGTGCCCACCCGGGTAGACCTTGGTCACGTCGCGCAGCTCGACGATCGGCTTGCCGCCCGCTCGGCGGCGCTGCGGCTCCTCTTCTCTCGTCTTCGACTTCCTCAACCTGGCCATGCGGCGCACCCTTCTCCGGCTACAGGGTGACTCCTGCGCACCCCGGGGCGCGCAATTACGCGCCCAACCACGGTGAGCGAAAGACTAGCGAATTATTAGCGAGCGCTAGTAATTCGTCAGGCGGCGCTTGGCTGGAGCACCTTTTCGGCCGCGGCGACGATGCTCGCGCAGTCGATGCCGGCGGCAGCGAGCAGCGCATCCGGCGGGCCGCTGCCGGGCCGCTCGGTGACGGCGAGGCGGGTGAGGCTGGTGGCGACGCCGTTCTCGGCGAGGACCGCGGCGACGACGTCGCCGATCCCGCCCTCGATCCAGTGGTCCTCGACGGTGATCAGCGCATCGGTCTCCGCGGCTGCGGCGAGGATCGCCTTGGCGTCGACCGGCTTGACCGAGTAGAGGTCGACAACCCGCGCCGCGATCCCCTTCTCCGCCAGGTCGTCGGCTGCCTCGAGGCATTCGTGCAGCGTGATGCCGGCGCCGATCAGGGTCAGCGCGTCGTCGTCGCCGGAGCGGACGGTGTGGCTGCCGCCGATCTCGAAGCTCTCGTCGGGGCCGTAGATGACCGGCGTCTTTTCCCGTGTCGTGCGCATGTAGCTGATGCCGCGGTGCTCGCGCATCGCGTCGAGCAGGGCGACGGTCTGGTTGGGGTCGCTCGGGTAGAGGACGACGCTGCCGAGCACGGCGCGCAACGAGGCGATGTCCTCGAGCGCCATCTGCGAGGGGCCGTCGGCGCCGATCGAGACGCCGACGTGCGAGCCGCAGAGCTTCAGGTCGGCG
>Ga0055438_10000024_pt1 | contig 21869 bp, 16 predicted proteins | sample Browns_TuleA_D2_FD_57724 | JGI IMG/M metagenome (GOLD analysis project Ga0055438, IMG submission 57724) | Wetland microbial communities from San Francisco Bay, California, USA, that impact long-term carbon sequestration - Browns_TuleA_D2 | ecosystem: Environmental > Aquatic > Marine > Wetlands ...
GAAACACCTGCAAAGGCGGAAATTCCTTTTTTGAACCCCGAAGTTTGATCTAACCGCCAAAGCGCCAAGAGAAATCCTTTTCTCCCAGCTCGGCGTTCTTTGCGCCTTGGCGGTTAAAATCCCTGAAATTAGCTGGAGCGATTGCTGATCCACTGCGCATCGTTATCCGCAGCAATCTTCTTCATCGATCGGCCGGTTAATACGGATTCGTCATCCTTCTTTGCGCTGATCGGCTTCATTTTTTCTCCTTTCTTCAACAGAAGCCACTGGTCTTTGTCGCCTTCCCGCATTTTTGTTTTGACCAGTACCCACTCCCCCTTCAATTTCCTGCCGTCCAAATACAGATGAAGCTTGCCGCTGTAATATGCTTCGACGGGGTCTTGCTCCATAGTCGTATAGGTTCCAATGTCCCAGACCATGACGGTGCCCCCACCATAATTACCCGCGGGAATGGTGCCTTCGAATCGCGCGTAATCCATTGGGTGATCCTCAACATGGACGGCCAATCGCTTATCGTTTATTTCTGTCGGCAGTCCGTTCGGAACGGCCCACGAACGCAACACACCGTCCATTTCGATTCGAAAATCGTAATGCAACCGGCGCGCTTCGTGCTTCTGAATTACGAACAGGAGCTGGTTTCTCTCTCGCTTCCGTTTGATCCTGGAAGGAGCCGGCTCCTTCGTTTTCGAAAAATCCCTTTTCGCCTCATAGGCCCTGATGCTGCGATCACCTCTCGCTGCTTTCACTTCTCGCTTTGGATTCTGGAATTTCTTAGGAATTTTTTGCTTCAGGATCAGGAGCGGTTGAAAGATATCGCCCATTTTCTTGACCCGCCGGATGACTTCATCGGGCTCGAAATAAAGCCTACCAGCGTCTCCTTTTTTGATGGCCGCGCTCAATTCCTTCCATGTAACAGGTGTCGAAATGCTGGGGACTTCGCGTGCCGCGCGAAGAGAATACACGGACGCTGTCGTTTTGTGCTCCGCGTTCTGGCTCCAGTCGATAAAAACTTTTCCAGTGCGCAACTGTTTTGACATTGTAGAAACGACCCGATCTGGATGTTGATTCGCAAGAAACAAAGCGATGGTCTCCGCAAAGCCGCGTGTGGTTTCGTAGTCGGTTGGAGTATTCAACGGCAAATAAACCTGAACGCCTTTCGATCCTGAAGTTTTTACGTAACTCTCCAACTTTAAGGAATCCAGAATTTCCTTGATCAGAAGGGCAATTTCGCCGGCTTCCAGAATTGCTGCGGGCGGTCCCGGGTCGAGATCAAAGACGACCATCGTTGGTATGTGAAGCTTCGGCGCCCGCGAAAGTACCGTGTGCAGTTCCAGGTTTGCCATGTTCGCAGACCAGACCAGAGTAGGCAGATCGTTGATTAGAATATGCCGGTTTGGCGAATCTCCCGTGTTTCGGCCCACGTACGTGGTTTTGATCCACGCAGGCATATGAGAAGGCGCATTCTTTTCATAGAAATATTCGCTGTGAATTCCGTCCGGGTATCTTTTCATTGTAAGCGGACGGTCTTTTACATGCGGCAAAAGTGCGGATGAGATCCGGATGTAGTAATCGATCACCTGCCCTTTGGTAAATCCTGTTTCCGGATACATGACTTTATCAAGGTTCGATACCTGAATGGTGCGTCCATCAACCTCCAGAACACCTTCTGCAGTTTTCATAAAGACTGGCGGACAAACGCCACAATGGCGTCATTCACGTACGGCGGCGGGCTAATCTCAAAGGATGGTTTATTTGCAATTTCGACAGATCTTACTCCATCCCAGGATGGAGTTCCGGCAGCAGAGTTGATGAGAATGCACGCATCCGAACGATCGAGATACTTCCGGGCAGATACCTTGAAATCCTGATTCAAGTAATCGAGGACAACAATATATAAATCGGGATTCACAAACTCAAGAATACTGTTGCTCTCGATAATGACATTCTTCCGGGTATCGAGAAGCCTTTCAATTTCCGGCATTGCTTCAAACAACATCCCTTGTTTGGTCCGCACCCAGATGGACTTCCTTGCGCCGGCATCCAGAAACCGGCAAGTATCGCCTTTCCCCAGAGGATCTGTCTCCTCAACAATAACGTATCGATGCTCTTCCGTACTGCAGTGACAGGCACGGCCGTTGCGTGAACAAACACCGTGTCCGTATTGCGTGATCTTGATGGCAGTCCATTCCATCTCCGGTATCGCTCGAATGATTCCGGCAACGACAGAGGTCTTGCCGATATTTCTAGAATGACCACCGACAACAAGCTTCATACTTTCTATTTTAGGCCAAAACGAGGCGGGAGCGGGTAAGCTTCAAGGAGCCTCGCGGGCAAGATGCCCGTGCACCTGTTAAGATTGTAGATTACGAATTGATCCCGGGGGGTTGGGACTGTGACAGTAGTTGGACTCATTCCTTTTGTTGTAGCTACCGGCCTTGTTGGTCTGGCTGCACACTTTCTCGTTTTTCAAGCTCCTTCATCCAAAGAGTCCAATTCTTTTGAACTTTTTCTCCAGCGAATCTTAAGCGGCGTTGCTGTAATCTCTTTTGTTCTTGTGATCGCAGTGCTCACAGGCCTTCTCTGTATAACATTCATCTTAACTGCGGCAGGCGTTCTGTTGCTCTCGTTTGTCGTAAATTGGAGAAAAAAGAAAACCAGCGTTCTTCTCTTCCCATACTTCGTTTTCTGTCTTTTCACAGCACTCGCATCATATGCCGTCGCGACTTTTACAAAACCGTATCAGGCGCTCATTAGCGCACACGACGCAAGTGTCTATATCGGTTCCGCATTTCAATTGGCGGATTCCGGACGACTTGAATATGAAGACCCGCTGGTTCTTGAAATGACAGTCCAGGAAAGAGAGCTTTTCTACTCCAGTGAAGATCGAATTCACTCCCGGTTCCGCGGAGGCGTGAGGCTCTGGGATAAAGAAAAAGGCATTGTTACCTTCGGATTTCTTCCACTCTTTTCCGCATGGCTCGCATTTGGAATCCTGTGCCTTGGTGTGAATTCATTTCTTTTTTTGCTGAGCTTTTTTACTGTACTGGGAGGCCTTGCTCTATACCAGATCGGGAGAAAACTTTCCGGTCCATTCTTCGGAATCTCACTGGCACTGGTACTGTTTTTCTTTTTCCCACAATTCTATTTCTCACGATTGCCGCTTTCCGAAGGCTTTGCACAAATGCTTTTTCTGTGCGGGCTATGCGCATTTCTGGAAGGTTCCGCCAAAGGCCATCAGCTTCTCGCAGGAGTTCTCTGGGGTAGCATGTTCCTTTGCCGAATCGACCTCCTGTTCTTTTCCATCATTTTCATAGTACTTCTTTTCACCCTTCATCCGGACTACAAAGCGAAATGGGAAGAATGGCGATTTTTTCTTTTAACGATCAGCGGCTTTGCGCTTGCAACCTTCTACTGGCAGATTGCTACCGGAACTTATCTCGAAATCTGGGGATTGAGCAATCAGGCGATTGCAAGGACTGTCTGGATTCCATTCGTGGTTTTTCTACGGGATTTTCTGAAAATACACCGTGTACTGGGTGGATTCCTCTACTTCCTTTTCTCCGCAGGCTTCCTGATTCTTTTGCGATTTGCGCTGGTAAGAAGAATCCGGATCGATTCTAAAAAATGGATCACCGTGTCCGGAGTCGCTATTGTATCGCTCACCCTTTTTTCATTAATCGGAGGCCACCTTCATTATGAAAAATTGTTGGTACATGCTTCCTGGGCGTTTGTCTACATTCCAAACTGGCTGGTGGCTGTACTTCTGGGGGGATTCGGTCTGTTGTTTCTGAAAAAGATCCGGCAGCAAAACAGCGGTATCATTCTAACGCTGATGATTCTGCTTCTTTTGCCTGCCGTTTTTTTCATCGCTCGGCCCTTGATCGCGCCGCATCAACCATTGTTTGTGCGTCGCTTTGTTCCTGTAGTGTTTGCGTTATTCTTCATTCTTTCCTTAAACAGCTGGTTCCGATTGCTTCAAATTCTTCTCAGACCATCTTTACTCCCCCGGCTTGTATTTGCGAGCTTCATACTCTTGATAACGGGAATTTTCTACACGGACACCGCTTACCTCATCCGCAATCCTTTGTTTGTTGATGTGATTAGCCAGATAAGAAGACTTGCGGAGCGAATTCCAGAGGATGCCCTCGTAGTCATTCCGAGACTGGATGTTGGAATTCATATGGGACTCCCGCTTCAATACATGATGAAGCGTGACAGCGTCTCAATCCCCGAGAAACCATTCAAACATCATTTTTATTCATTCCTAAGACGTCAGATAAAGAAAAACCGTCCCGTTTTTGTTCTCAGTACTCGGAAATTGCCTTCGAGTATCAGCTCGCTTCAGGATTTCACACTGCAACCGGAATTTTCAGAAACTCTTCTGTTTTATGCCCTGCCCTACTCTGAAGTCTCGGAGATTCCTTCCTTTAGCCGAAGAGGCGTTCTCCGCTATAGTTGTTATCGCCTATCCCTAACGGAAACGGTCGAGGAGAAAAATGCTCCCGCGAGCAATGTTACGAATCTTGGGCCTGGCCAGCGGTAGCAAAATCATAACCTCCGAATTCTTGTAAGCAACTTCCAGAAGACTACCCAGCGGAATATTTGTCATGTGCCGTTCCTCCAGTCCCCAGAAAACAAACTTTATCCTGTTCTTAACTAGGAAATCGACATTTGAATTTTGATAGAATTGAAGTACTTCCTCTTTCTTCCACACAACATCGGGTGTTAAAGACGAGTGCCCCATATACGAGGTAAGGCCTGAAAAGCCGGGAATAAAATTTCCGGTTACAAAGCCGCTCAGGACTACGCTGTCCTTATCTTTTTGCCCGGAAAGCCATTGGAGGGCGTCGCGATAGGATGAACTGAGATAATAGGGCATTTGCCTGGACTTGATCTCATTGATCCATTTTTTGCTGCTCCAAACGTTGGTCATCGACAAAATCAGAATCAAAGCGACGAGCGAGAGTTTTCGCATTTCGCGAAGAGCATAGGCTGCCAGAAGCGCAAGCGGAAATTGCACGCCCGCAATGAGTCGGCGTTGAAATGGAAAGGGACAGTAGATCAGAACGGTCTGCACACCGATCCAGATCAACAGGAAGTAGAGCAATTGTTTTTGGCCAGACCGGCGCTTTAAGTATAAAAATCCGGCAATTGCAAGGAGCATCAGCGGAAGAAATCCGGAAATTACGGAAAGGATGTTGGGGGAAGCCATCAAATTCTGCGCAGAGCCCCATCCTGAAAATGCAGGAGTCTTCTTTAAATGCTGATAATACAAAAACGGTGGAAGCGAAACCCCGGCCGTTACAATCAAGGTGAGAATCTGCTTTTTGCGGTCCCGTAAAATCCACAGGTTCGCCAGAGCGACACTAATGAGAATCACGGCCTCAAACGGATGTTCCCACCATAACACTAGAAGGCAAAAAAAATAAATTGCCGGTGCTCCCGCATAAATCGCTGCAATCCCTCCCCACAAAAAAAGTAACGAATATAAGAAATGAGGCGCTTCTCCCAGGGATAAGAATAGAAAGGCTTCGGGAATATCTATATCAATCGAGGACATCCAGCCATGTGTAAGAATGCCGAGGCCGGAAGTAAACACCAACAGCAAAAATGCCCGGTCGACAATGGCCCGGTCGGGATCGTACTTTTGCAGAATCGGGAAAAGAAGAATCAACAGCGCCAGTCCGGAAACAATCCTGAGTATTTGTAGAACTACTGTATTTGAGAGCGGAGTCAAACGGAAAGGCTGAGTCAACAAAAAGTAAACAGGTCGAACAAAGTAGCCTGTTTGAGGCTCAGCAGTGAACTTGTTCTTCATGAAAAATTGTCCTTGCCTGCTCTGTTCGATCCAGGACAGGTGCGTACTGTAGTCGGATGCGTTCAGGCTTCGAATTCCCGTGTATGTTCTATTTTCAGTTTGATGACACAAGCCGTAGATGTAGCAGGCCGAGGACGTGAGAAGAGCCAGGATGATCGCGGTCATGCGAAATTTCATTTGCTACAAAGTACCACATCGTCGCAATCTTTGTAGGGCGGCATTTATGGGTATTGTCCCAGGATTGTAGGAACGGAGGTCGAATTGTTGGATCGAATTCGTTGGTCGAAAGCCCCCTCTCCCTTCCGTAGGATATCCGAATGAAACGGCTCATCGATAAGCTACGCAAGGGAGAGGGGAATCCATCAACTGACCTTAATGGCTTTTTCGACTTTGGTCACGAGGCGATCTCTCATACAATTTTGGGACAATAACAATGAATTGCGCCCCTGCAGAGTTTGCTACAATAGATTTATGAGCAGCTTTCTTACCAAAAAAGACGTCCGCTTATTCCAGGAAGGAAAACATTACCGGATCTACGAGAAGCTCGGCGCGCATTTCACGCGTTCCGGAGGACAGGACGGTGTGCATTTCGCTGTCTGGGCTCCGAACGCTGCATACATAGCGGTGATGGGCGATTGGAACGACTGGAGCAAACAGGCGCATCCGATGACGCGGTTCGGTGATGGGGAAATCTGGACCTGTTTCATCCCGAATATTCCCAATGGACAATCCTACAAGTATTACCTGCGCTCACAGTACAACAACTTTGAAACCGATAAAGCCGATCCCTTCGCATTTGCAACGGAGCTCGTTCCACAAACGGCGTCACGCGTATGGGACCTTTCCGGATATGAATGGAAAGATCAGGATTGGGTTGCCGAGCGTTACAAACACAACGCGGCAGACGCTCCCATCAATATCTATGAGATGCACATCGGCTCCTGGATCAGGGATCCCGAAAATCCGAAAGCATTTTATGGTTATCGCGATCTCGCGCCAAAGCTGGTTGAGTATTTGACAAAAATGAATTACACGCATGTGGAATTCCTGCCGGTGATGGAGCATCCGTTCTACGGGTCGTGGGGTTATCAAACGATTGCGTACTACGCGCCAAGCAGCCGGTTCGGAACGCCGCAGGATTTCATGTTCCTCGTGGACGCTCTACACCAGGCGGGCATTGGCGTAATCCTGGATTGGGTCCCATCTCATTTTCCACAGGATGGACACGGTCTTGCCTATTTTGACGGCACCTATCTCTACGAGCATGCAGATCCCCGTCAGGGAGTGCAGGTCGACTGGGGCACTTACATTTTTAATTACGGCCGTAACGAAGTCTGCAACTTCTTGCTATCCAACGCCCTGTTCTGGATCGATCAATACCACGCGGATGGTCTTCGGGTTGATGCTGTTGCTTCCATGCTTTATCTCGATTACAGCAGAAAAGAAGGCCAGTGGGTCGCAAATAAGCATGGCGGGCGCGAAAATCTGGAAGCTATCGATTTCTTGCGTCACGTCAATCAAACCGTGCATGATCAATTTCCAGGCGTTGTCACGATCGCTGAAGAATCCACCAGTTGGCCCATGGTGTCACGACCTGCTCATCTGGGCGGCCTCGGGTTCGACTACAAATGGAACATGGGATGGATGCATGACACTCTCGAATACATGTCGATGGACCCGATTTATCGAAGCTATCATCACGGCAAAATGACATTTGGAATCTGGTATGCGTGGTCGGAAAATTTCATTCTCCCCTTTTCGCATGATGAAGTCGTCCATTTGAAAAAAGCAATGGCGGCCAAAATGCCGGGAGACATGTGGAAGCAGCTTGCAAATTTGCGATTGCTGTACGGCTACATGACGGGCCATCCGGGCAAACAACTCTTGTTTATGGGAGGAGAATTCGCGCAGTGGCATGAATGGAATCATGACCGCGCGCTGGACTGGGAACTGCTGAATCATCCCGAGCATCAAAAGGTGCATGCGTGGGTGCAAGACCTCAATCGTTTCTACAGAGAAACGCCTGCCCTTTACGAGCTGGATTTTGATCCGAAAGGATTTCAGTGGATTGATTGCAACGACAATATCCGATGCATCTTGAGTTTCTTGCGTTTTGGAAAAAATGAAAATGAGGCGATCGCATTTGTGTGTAACTTCACTCCCGTTCCGCGACATAATTACCGGATCGGTGTGCCCTGGAAAGGAACATGGCAAGAAGTCCTTAACAGCGATTCAGAATTTTATGGTGGTAGCGGAATGGGCAACCTGGGCGCAGTTGAAGCGGGGTACCTGCCGGCTCACGGTCGCGATTTTTCGCTGAATCTGATTCTGCCTCCCCTCGCGATCGTCATACTCAAAGGTACTAGATTCAACACAGAGAACGCCGAACTCGCAGAGGGGAAAATAGAGTAAATGCTTTCTCTGCGTACTTATATATCACGGATGTGGAGATGCGTCAGCAAGCCGGCAGGGCTGAAATCCACTTCGGAACCTGCTTTTGGCGGCCGACCGCATGCCGAATCTCCTTATCTCCTTAAATCTCCCCGATCACCCTTGTCCTTTGTGTCCTCTGAACTCAAGCGAGCTGGTTGCAGCCCGCAGGTTACTCTGCGTTCTCTGCGAACTCTGCGGTGAAAAACATTACTCCGTGGTGATGGGTTCGTGCCGGTCTTGCAGAGCGGAGTTCAGTGTATGCCAGGCAAGCGTAGCGCATTTCACACGCACAGGGAACTCGCGAACACCGGAGAACGCAGCGAGTTTTCCCAGATCCTTTACATCCACAGACTCATCGGGAGGAGCAGTCAGCATTTGATGCACTCTCTTAAAGAGCATTTCAATTTCGGCCCTGCTTTTGCCCTTGATACTTTCAGTCATCATGGAAGCTGATGCTTTGGAAATAGCGCAGCCGGATCCTTCAAAGCTGACATCACGAACTTTATCCCCCTCCATTTGGACATAAACAGTAAGACGGTCCCCGCACAATGGATTAAACCCCTCCGATTTTTTTGAAGGATTCTCCATCTTGTGGAAATTGCGTGGTTTTTTATTGTGGTCCAGGATGACCTGCTGATACAACTCGAATAGGTCGCTCACAGGGCAAATACCTCTTTCACTTTGCGGAGCCCCGCAACCAGACGATCGATTTCTTCCGGCGTATTGTAAAAGCTAAACGAGGCTCGCGCGGTTGCGGGCAATCCAAATCTCTTCATGGCGGGCTGCGCGCAATGATGACCCACGCGGATGGCAATCCCTTCACGATCAACAATTGTCCCGATGTCATGTGGATGTACACCTTCCATAACAAAAGACAGAATGGCCGACTTCTCGGAGGCCGTGCCGACAATTCGTAATCCCGAAATCTCACTGACTTTTTCGGTGGCTTCGTGAAGCAGGGCATGCTCATATGCGGCAATCTTGCCGAGGCCAAGATGCTTAACGTAATCGATTGCCGCTCCAAGCGCGACGGATCCCGCAATATGCGGTGTCCCGGCTTCAAATTTGTGCGGAAGATCAGCGTAGGTCGTACGGTCAAAGCCGACTTCGCGAATCATTTCACCTCCACCCTGGTACGGCGGCATTTTCTCCAGTAGTTCCCTTTTTCCATAAAGAATTCCGATGCCGGTAGGGCCATACAGTTTGTGCCCGGAGAAAGCATAAAAATCGCAATTCAGTTCCTGCACGTCCACGTCCATATGAGGAGCGGCTTGCGCTCCGTCAACCAGTGTGACTGCGCCGAAACGGTGAGCCATTTCAATGATCCTGTGGACGGGATTGATCGTGCCCAATGCGTTTGAAACATGGCCGACGGCGACAACTTTTGTCCGTTCAGAAAGGATTCGCTCGTATTCTTCGAGGATCAGTTCGCCCTTGTCGTTGACCGGGATAACCCGAATCTTCGCTCCGCTGGCCTCTGCAGCCAGTTGCCAGGGCACTATATTCGAATGATGCTCGATTGCCGTAAGAATGATTTCATCGCCCGGTTTTAGAAATGTCCGGCCGTAGCTGTGCGCTACCAGATTGATGGCCTCCGTTGTCCCACGCACAAAAATGATCTCGGCGGAGTCTGCCGCATTTAAAAACCTCTGCGCCTTTGAACGTGCGTACTCATAGGTGTGCGTGGCCCTTTCACTCAAAAAATGAAGTCCGCGATGGACGTTCGCGTTACTACACACATAGTAGGTTTGTATAACGTTCAGCACCCAGGACGGTTTTTGAGTTGTGGCCGCATTATCGAGATAGACAAGCGGTTTCCCGTAGATTTTTTGGTGAAGCGCGGGAAAATCCATCCGGATTTTTTCAATATCCAGCGGACCGTCCGGTGCAGGTGCAGTCAATGTTTCATTTTCCAGAGTTGGATCCATATTCATAAAGAAATTCCTGTAAATTGCCGAAGTCGTGAATCCAGAAGTTGATTCAATGTCTCACGAATTTTTTCGGAAGAGATACGCTCAGTGACATCCTGTAAGAATCCCTTAATCAGCAGAGTTCTTGCCAGAGATTCACCCAATCCCCTGCTGCGCAGGTAGAACATGGCCTCTTCGTCTAGATGCCCGATAGTTGCGCCGTGCCGGCACTTCACATCATCCGCAAGGATTTCGAGTTGCGGAGTTGAATTCACACGGGCACCCTCCGAAAGCAGGAGATTCTTGTTTGTTTGCTCTGCGTCGGTTTTTTGGGCATCCTTACGAACAATAATCTTCCCATGGAATACGGCCCGCGATTTGGAGTCGAGGATTCCTTTGTACAATTCACGACTTGTGCCGTGCGGCCTCGCGTGATCGATGGTTGTGTGGTGGTCCGTGTGCTGATTCTCTCCCATCAGGTACAAGCCGTTCAGCGTGCAATCACTCCCGACTCCGTCCATGACAACGCTAAGATTCTCTCGCGACAGTTCGGAGCCCAGCGTCATCGTCAATGAGGAATAGGAACTGTTTCGTTCTTGATGCACCTGCGTGGAAGCAATATGAAAACTCCGATCGCTATCGCGCTGCACTTTGATATGACGCAACACCGCTTCTTCTTTTAGAAAAATTTCAGTGACTGCCGTAGAAAAATAGCGCTCTCCCGAAAAGCTTGAATAGCTTTCTATCAGCGTTGCCTGGCTTTGCTGTCCCAGAATGATCAGGGCACGCGGAAAGGAAGCAGTATCGGCATCACCGGTATTCAAAAACACCAGGTGAATCGGCTCCTGCTCAACAAAATGATCGGGGATACGGATCAGAGCGGCATCTTCAAAGAATGCGGTATTCCAGGCGGCGAATACATCGCTTTCATAACGGGCAAGTTTGCCAAAATACTCATCAACGCCAATGAATTCTTTCAAGCTTCCCGCTTCAAAATTCTTCGGGAGCGATGAGAGTTCTTTTGAGAGTCGACCGTTTACGAGCACGATGCGTGTACCGGCTGAATCCAGACCGATCTCGGGAAACCTGGAACCTGGAATCTGAAACTTGAGCGTATCTTCAGGCGCCGGTCTGAACGGGATGTCTGTAATCGGGGCTAAATTGGTAAACCTCCACTCTTCCTGATGCGTGTTCGGAATATCCAGTGAAGAAAAAGCTTCCAGCGCTTTGGTCCGCATTTGATGGATCGAACCGGGCCATCCATTCTCCGGAAGCGAGTGAAAATTTCTAAGGTACTTTTTTTCGCTCAAGCGTTAACCTCTTCACGGATCCAGTCATAACCCTTCGCCTCCAGAGCCAGCGCCAGTTCTTTTCCGCCGGATTTTACGATTCGACCGTTGAACAGCACATGTACAAAATCGGGCACAATATAGTTCAACAAACGTTGATAATGTGTAACCACCATCATCGCGTTATCCGGTTTCCGGAGTTTGTTTACGGCAGCAGCCACGCTCTTCAGCGCATCGATATCCAGGCCCGAATCGGTTTCATCTAAAATAGCCAGTTTCGGCTCCAAAACCGCCATTTGTAGAATTTCGTTCCGCTTTTTTTCACCGCCGGAAAAGCCTTCATTTAATCGACGGCTTACCAGGCTTGGATCCATTTCCACTAACGCCGTCTTTTCGTCGATATATCTGGAAAATTCCATCGCATCCATCTCCTCCAGCCCGCGATGTTTGCGAATTTCATTTACCGCAGCTTTCAAAAAATGAAAATTCATAACGCCTGGGATTTCCACGGGATATTGAAATGCGAGAAAAACTCCTTCCCTTGCCCGGTCTTCAGGGATCATTTCCAGAAGATTTTTTCCCTCATAGAGAACCTGGCCGTCCAGAATTTCATACGAAGGATGGCCTGCCAGCACCTGCGCGAGTGTGCTTTTCCCCGATCCGTTCGGTCCCATAATGGCATGCACTTCACCCGCATGAACATTCAATTGGATGCCGTGCAGGATCTTTTTCCCGTCAACAGCAACGTGCAAATTCTTGATTTCTAACATGATTTCTCCTGATATGCCGGCACAGTTTCTTACTCAGAACTCATTGCTCATTGCTCAGCACTGGCCCTCAGCCTACGCTTCCTTCGAGACTTACGTTCAGCAGCTTTTCAGCTTCAACCGCAAACTCCATCGGAAGCTTTTTGAAGACTTCTTTGCAAAAACCGCTGACAATCAAGTTGACTGCGCTTTCGGCAGAAATTCCCCTCTGCTTACAATAGAAAAGCTGATCTTCGTTGATTTTGGATGTGGAGGCTTCATGCTCCAGCACGCCCGTATGATTTCGAACATCTATATAGGGAAATGTATGAGCGCCGCACCTGTCGCCCAGTAGTAACGAGTCGCACTGAGAATAATTGCGCGCGTTCGTGGCCTGCGGCTGGATTTGAACGAGACCGCGGTACGTGTTGTTTCCATGCCCCGCTGAAATGCCTTTCGATAGGATCGTGCTTCGGGTGTTTTTGCCGATGTGAATCATTTTCGTGCCCGTATCGGCCTGCTGGTAATTGTTCGTCAGCGCAACGGAATAAAATTCGCCGATCGAATCGTCGCCCAGGAGAATGCAACTTGGATATTTCCATGTAATGGAAGAACCCGTTTCCACCTGTGTCCAGGAGATTTTCGATTTGCGACCGGCACATTTGCCTCTTTTTGTCACGAAGTTGTAGATCCCGCCGCGTCCTTCTTTATCACCCGGATACCAGTTTTGAATCGTGGAGTACTTGATCTCTCCATTTTCCAGCGCGATCAGTTCCACCACGGCGGCGTGCAACTGGTTTTCATCGCGCATCGGAGCGGTGCATCCTTCGAGATAACTCACATAGCTGCCCTCATCCGCAATGATCAGTGTCCGCTCAAATTGTCCCGTCTGGGCTGCATTGATACGGAAGTATGTGGAAAGTTCCATCGGACACCGGACACCTTTCGGGATGTAACAGAAAGAGCCGTCACTGAATACTGCAGCGTTCAGTGCTGCAAAGAAATTATCTGTATAGGGAACCACGGATCCAAGGTACCCTTTAACAAGATCCGGATGCTCCCGAACCGCTTCCGAAAAAGAGCAAAAAATAATTCCCATCTCACCCAGTTTCGCTTTAAAAGTAGTGGCGACCGAAACGGAATCAAAAACGGCATCCACAGCTACCCCGGCCAGGATCTCCCTCTCCTTGAGAGGTACTCCGAGCTTTTCGTACATGGCCAGCAGCTCAGGATCTACTTCGGAAAGGCTCTTCGGCTTTTTCTTCGGTGCGGCGTAGTAGCTGATGGCCTGATAATCGATGGCGGGATAATGAATATTGGCCCACTTCGGCTCCGCATCTGAGGCTTCCAGCTTTGCCCAATGACGATACGCCTTTAACCTCCACTCCAGCATGAATTCCGGCTCATTTTTCTTCGCAGAAATGAAGCGGATGGTATCCTCGTTCAGTCCGGGAGGCGACGTTTCAGCCTCGATGTCCGTAACAAATCCGTACTGATACTCCCGGTCCGTCAGATCCTGAATGTCTTTTGAGTTGGCCATAACTGTTCAGCTTAGTGCTTCTCCTATTCTTTGTCAAGCAAATGCTAGATTTACTATACTTTTTAGTCTAGTAAATATATTTTCCGCTGGACAAATGATTCAAACCGTTCCATAATAAGGCTATGAAAGAGATCAGCGATGGAGGTCGCCGAATTCTATACCTTCTAAAAAAAAGCGAAGCTGGCCTAACCGTAGAAGACCTTTGCAAGCAACTCTCCGTAACTCCTATGGCTGTGCACCGGCCTTTAGCCGCCCTCCTGGATCAGGACCTTGTCGTCTCGGAGCTCCAACGAACCGCCAAACGCGGACGTCCGCTAAGGATCTACAAGCTCAGCGAATCAGCGGATGAATACTTCCCGAAAAATTACGGGCACCTGCTGATGGAATTCTTGCAGGATCTCGGAGCGCGCGAAGGTTCTACTCGTATCCGGAAATTCTTTGAGACGCGTTTTCGTAAATCCGCCAGCTCAAACCGCGGGAAAATGAAAGGCAAAGACCTTTCCGCCCGGGTTCAGGCCCTGAGCCAAATCCTGAACCAGAACAATTATATGACGGAAAGCGAGAAGATTGGCCCGAATAAGTATGTTATCAGGCTGCTCAATTGTCCCATCTCCCAGGTAGCCAAAGAGTATCCCCAGGCGTGCGCGTGCGAGCAGCACTTCTTATCCGATCTTCTGCAGGCGAAAGTCGAGCGTGACCACCACATCGTAAACGGCCAAAGCTACTGCTCGTATATCGTGCGTAAATAGCTTTTTAACCGCCAAGGCGCCGAGAACGCCAAGAATAGATTTTCTGAGTTCCGGCCTTGGCGTACTTGGCGCCATGGCGGTTTCCACAACCTCGCATTTGCAATCCCGGAAACTGCAATACAATGAACGGGGGCTCAAGATGAAACGACTCTTCCCTGCGGTTTTCTTGCTTGTAACTACGGGTATCCTGGCGCAGCAGCAAGTGCAATTTACAGCACCTGCACTGAAAGTCGGTCAAACCTTTGTGCGTTCCGCTGCGTACAAAATGAATTTCGACGTCGTCTTGAAATTTGCGGGCAACACTCTTCAAGAAGCGAATCGCGATGCAACCCAAACGATCCGCAAAACGGAAACGATCCTGGACATGAACGGCGAAACCATTACGAAAATCAAAGTCAGTTACGATGTAATCGAAAATAAGATGGTCGTTACGGAAGACGGGATTCCACAAAACGAAAAACAAGACAGGAATCCGGTGCTCAGACAAACTTACATCGTCACAGCGCAGGACGGCACAGTGAAAGTTACCGATACGAACGGCCTAAAGCCAAGCCTGGAGGAAGTGGACATCGTTTCGGAGGACTACAAGAATCTTGGCCACACCGATAGTTTCCGGAATTTCTTCCGCGCGAAATCGGTACAGGTTGGGGAACCTTTGCAGATGCCGGGCGTTCTGGCTGCGGGCATGTTTACGGATGCGGCTCATCGAAGGATCAAAGTGGAAAGCGCTTCATTCATACTGAAAGAGTTACGAAAAAATCTTGCCGTGTTCAACACGACTTTGCGAATGCAATGGAATGAAGACGCAAATACCAGCATGAAATTGAATGTAAGTGGAGAGACGCTGGTTAATATTCAAAGCAGCCAGCCGGTCTCCACAAACCTGAGCGGGACCATGCGGGTAACAGGGACTGAGCAGCTTTACAATCGCCTGGTGATGGTGGACGGGAAAGGGAAAATTGCCCTTACCGAAAGTCTGCAGAGTAAGTAAGGATGGCTCCTTCTGGAAAACTGCTTCGAATCCTTGGCGTTGGTTTTGGGATCGCCGTTACAGTGGGTGGAACGGTAGGAGTCGGCATTTTAAGAACCCCGGGAATCGTCGCCACCCATCTACCGAATGCATGGCTCCTCATGGTCGTCTGGATACTCGGAGGTGCTTACGCACTGCTTGGGACCTTGTGCGTGGTTGAACTCGGCACGCGACACCCCAAAGCGGGCGGCTGGTACGTATACTCGCAAAATGCTTTCGGCAACTATCCTGGATTTTTGATCGGCTGGTGCGATTGGATCATGCAATCCGCGGCCCTTGCTTATCTGGCAACGGCGATCGGCGAGTTTTCCCTTGCGCTGAATCCTGCAATTCCGGGCGGCATTAAAGCCATTGCCGCAATCACACTTCTGCTGTTTGCGTTTCTTCACTGGTTCGGAATTCGGTCCAGCAGCCGGGCACAGGAGATTACGAGCCTTGCGAAAGGAGCCGCGCTCCTCGCTTTTGTTGCCGCTTGCTTCTTCTTTGCGCCGGGGAAACCTGCATCGGCCCCACTTCCGGTTCCAACCGGCTTTCCCTTTGTCGTCGCGCTGGTGATCGCGTTGCAATCGATCATCATCACCTACGACGGATGGTACACGGCCATCTACTTTACTGAAGAAGATAAGGATCCTGGTCGCAATCTACCAAAATCTGCAATTGGCGGAATCCTCTGCACAATCGCCATTTATATTTTCATTAACGCAGCGCTTCTTCATGTGTTGCCGGTCTCGCAGCTCGCCGGATCTGAACTTCCTGCGGCCGTTGCTGCACAAAATATTTTTGGCGGAAGCGGAGGGAAAATCATCACCATCATCTCCTTGATCTCACTCTTGAGCGTCATCAATGCAGTGCTGTTGTTGGCCGCCCGAATTCTTTTCAGTTTGAGCCGTGATCGGCTTTTCCTCCCGGGCCTCTCAACCGTGAGTTCAGGCGGGACTCCAGTGCCCGCTATGCTCCTAACTACCCTGGCTGCCGTAGCACTCGTTTTGACCGGCACTTTCGAACGCCTGATCGCCATTGCTGCATTCCTGAATGTGATTGTGTACACATCAGGATTTGTATCTTTGTTCGTGCTGAGGAAAAAGGAAAAAGTCGCCGGGATGGCCGCGACGCAGGCTTTTCGCGTTTGGGGTTATCCGTGGACTCCTTTGATCGCATTGATCGGATCAATTGGATTTCTCATAGGAACGATTGTCAGTGACCGGATCGACAGCATTTATGCGCTGATATTGATTTTCCTCAGCTATCCCGTGTTTTTACTTACGTCCAGCATCCGCTCCAGGAATCCTGAAGTGAAAACTCAAAGCTAAAAGCATTCACGACTTTTGGGATTTCCGCCGTACCTCTTCCATGATCTGAATGAACTCCGGGTCGTTATGAACGAATGCAAGGTCCGGATCTTTTTCCGCCCAGTGTGGATTAGACCATCCTGCCGCCGCAGCCTTTCCCAAAGTCGTCAAGGTTTTTTCTTTTCTTTGAAGAATTGCATAAACACAGGCTGAGTTGTAAAGCATACCGGCATCGGAAGGACGCAGGTCAATCCCCTTTTCCAGTTCCCGAATTGCTTCCTTTTCTTTTCCAGAGCGGGCGTAGTTGTTTGCCAACAGGATTCGAGCGCGCGCATCTTCGGGAACCATTTCAAGCTGGCGTTGCAGTATCTGCGTATGTTTTTCCCGGAGTTGTAAAACGGCTTCCTTTCTTCCTAAACGTTCCAGTGCGACCTGATATGGGACGTAGACGTTATAATCATCTCCACTGGACTGTATGACTTCGGTTACGATGTCGGCCGCCTCTTGCCACCGTTCTGCATGGAAAAGGCCCCGGCCTAAGATCCAGTAAGCACTTTCACAGTCCGACTTTCGCTCGATCGCTCTGCGCGTGCATCGAATTGCCTCCTCATAATGACCCTCGGCGATTAAGATACCGCCCCGGGCAACCAGCGCTTCCGGTAGCTCAGGATCCAGCGCCAGAGCTCGATCGGCGGCCAGATGCGCTTTCGGCATCCAGAGGGGATTCGCTCCGTACGAGTGACTAAGATGGCAGTATGCAATCGCGATTGCTGCATATGCAAGAGCAAAATCAGGCTGCAGAGACAATGCATGCTCGAACATTTGTATCGCATATTCCATGTCGGTGGCGGTGGTACGCCGGGCATAGCTGCGACCACGAAGATAATAATCGTAGGCCTCCGTATTTTCCGTAGGCTTAAGAGCAATCTCAATTTCTTCTTGTGGCGAAAGAGTAATGCGAAGCGCCTGTGCGATGTTTCGTGCAATGTCATCCTGTAAATCGAAGACGTCTTTCATTTCGCGATCGTACCTTTCTGCCCATACCGAATGGCCTTCGCGAGTTTCAACCAGTTGAGCCGTCACGCGAATGCGATTCCCGGAACGACGCAGGCTTCCTTCCAAGACGCACGACGCGTTTAGCTGCTGCCCGACCAGAGGCGCCGTTACCGGCTTATCACGGTATTCGACAACGGCAGATCGCGGAAAAACCTTTAAATTCCGAATCTTGGACAATTCCGTAATGACGTCTTCGGTCATTCCATCGCGGAAATATTCCTCCTCTTTCGAACCGCTCATGTTTTCAAAATACAGAACGGCTATCGATTCTTCACCCGGTTTTTGTTTCTCCTTTTTTTGGCCTGTCCGAAATTCTCTCAGATCTTCCAGCATCTCAGTGGATGTCTGGTAACGTTTTTGATTTTCCTTGGCCATTGCCTTTTCTACGATACGCTGAAAAGGCAACGGCACGCCCGGTGTGTTCGAGCTCAGCGGTTCCGGACGATCCTTAAGAATAGAAGTCATGATTTCATACACGCTGTTTCCCTGAAACGGCAACCGTCCGGAAAGCATTTCATAAAGAATGACACCAAAGGAAAACAGATCGCTTCGTGCATCAACTCTGCGCCCGCCAAACTGTTCGGGAGACATGTAGTGGATGGTCCCGACAACCTGTCCCGTTTCCGTAAGATTTTTTTCCTGCGTGACTGCGCGGCTCAACATCTGCTCGTCAACTTCTCGAAATACCCGAGCGAGACCGAAGTCGAGTATTTTTACCTTGCCCTCTTCGGTTATGAGAATGTTGGAGGGTTTGAGATCACGATGCACGATCTCATGACTGTGAGCATTTTCGAGCCCCTCTCCAATTTGAATTCCGATCTGCAAGGCTCTTTCCCAGTGAATCCGCCCCCGTATTATTTCTTCGCTCAAGGCGCGCCCGCGGAGATATTCCATTACTATAAAGTGAGTATCGTCAACTTCCTCAATTTCATGAATTGTGCAGATGCTGGGATGATTTAATGCTGAGGCGGCCTGGGCCTCCACCAATAAACGCCGGATTCGCTTTTCGTCTTTTGCGAACGCAGGAGGCAACATCTTGATTGCCACCATCCGTAGCAATCGGGTGTCCTCCGCTTTATAAACGATACCCATTCCACCCTGGCCTAACTTTTCAAGGATCTTGTAATGGGATAACGTTTTGCCGATCATGGATCCCGACTATTCTTGACAGTTTACTTCTGTTTTCGCTTTCCTAACAAAAACAGGCACCGTTTCGGAAAGTCCTTGAACTCATTTTCTCACACTTTCCGCTGCTGTTCATTTGTGCTTATCTACTGGTGCACCCGGATACACTGCGGATTTCCTGTTTAGGCCGCAAAGAGTACAATCTCAAGAAACGGGGACAACGATGGAAGATTCTAGTGAATTGAATCGGCCAGGCTCGGCCGAATCTGACGTAGGACAAACCATCCACGATCGCTATCACATCCTGCGTAAGATCGGAGAAGGCAGCTTTAGCGTTACCTATCTTTCAGAAGATATTCGGACACTACAGAAGTGCGTTGTCAAAGAACTTTCCTGGAAATGGGTGGATGACCTGAAGGCGATCGAGTTGTTCGAGCGCGAAGCTCGCGTTCTCAAAAATCTGGATCATCCCGGGATTCCCCGGTTTATTGAGTTCTTTACAATTCGAGACGCATCCGAAACGAGGATGTATCTGGTCCAGGAATATGTCTCCGGAGAGAATCTGTGGAACATTGTGCAGCAGGGAAAGCACTTTACGGAAAGAGAAGTTCTGGAAATCGCTCTTCGTGCTTGCATTATATTGGAGTATCTGCAACAGCTTTCTCCTCCGATCATTCACCGCGATATCAAGCCGAGTAACTTGATGTTGTCGGAGCACGGCGATCTCCATTTGATTGATTTTGGCGCGGTGCGGGACAAAGTACTCAACGACCAGAAAGTGGAGAGCGGACCGATGACGATTGTCGGTACATATGGATATATGCCATTTGAGCAGTATCAAGGACGCGCGGTGCCGGCCACCGATATTTTTGCTCTTGGGGTAACGTTGATTACCCTTCTGTCACACAAAGAGCCTCACGAGATCGATTCTTCCGGAATGCGTCTGGAGTTCGAAAATCATGTCCGTGTAAGTGATGGTTTCAAGCAACTGCTTAGAAAAATGATCGAACCGGAGCTCCGCAACCGCTACGCCTCCGCTTCCGAGCTTCGAGCCGATTTGGAAACACTTCTTGCCGGCAAATCGCTTTTCACAGCGGCAAAGCCCCGGGCCCGATTGCGGCGGGCAGTGATGCTGCTTCCATTCTTACTGGCTACATTAATGGTTTTATTCCTCTCCCTCAAGCCGGCGAAAAAGTCGGTTCCGCCACAAAGCACTCATCCGGGGGTTTCCTTTTCCGGTACCAGGGTTCATGGTCGAATTCTTTTTGACGGAAAACCGATCACGTACACAACGGACGTCGCCCCCAATTTCTGGTTCCGGAATGAAGAAAAAGGTACAGCGTGGGAGTGCACAGTTCAATACTCGGAAGGAGAATTCGGGATCAAAGAAATTCCAACCGGCAAATTTGGAACACAGATCACCATCGATGCCGATCCCACCAATCCATCCATGTATCCCGGAGATTTCTACGCATGGAAACCCTTTAATGTGGACAAAGACAGCACGTCGGAGTTGGTTGTGGAAATGCAGAGAATTATCCATCTTCAAAAGCCCCAGAACAATAACGTCCAGATGCCGGGATGGGGAAAACAATGTGAGAGCCCGTTCTCCATTCCAAAAAATCTTTTATTTCGATGGGAGTCTCTTGGCGAAAATATTTCGTACGATTACAGCATTCAAAAGATCAAATGTCCTTACACCTTCATGGATACAGTTATTTCAGGGACGACTCAGAAAACCGTTTTGGAAATCCAACTTCCATTGAGTGCCGACAACGAATTCTATTTACTGCAACTACGGGCTCGCGCCAACGGCCGTTCGGTAGGAATCCTGATGACACACGGCGGCAACGGAATGGGCTGGGATTATCGCTTCCGCACACATTAGTTCGCAAGCCAACCGGAGGCCGGCGAGAGGCTGCGGTTACAGACGGAGTAAAGGTCTTGTCAGACAGGTCGGGCCGCCGCTTCCCTTGTAGGCGATTTCATTTCCGGAGAATTCCTGCACTTTACAGCCGGCAGCTTCCATGCGCGCTCGCGTAATCGGATTTCCCTGCACCATCAAGACGTTTCGCGGTGAAAGCGCAAGCACATTGCAGCCAAGCGTGTCGTATTCCGTCGGCGCAACGTCGATCATCCGGATACCGCGTTCCTGCAAAAATTGAAACAAAGGGACGGGCATCAACGGTAGATGAACCACCGCAAGATCATCATCCAGCATGCTGAGGAAAGACATCAAATGCAGAACGTCTCCAGGGCCGCTTCCATAAGGAAGATGAAATTCCTGAACGTGAATATTGTGCGGCTCTAGAATCGAACGAATCGTTGCAACACCCGCAGCGTTCGTACGGAACCCTTGCCCGATCAGCAAAGTATTACGGTCGAGCCATACCATGTCTCCGCCTTCTGCAATCGCATCGCGGTCAACTTTCCCCAAAACGGGAATGCCCCACTTTTCAAGTTGATCTGCCATGGCAATTCCCTCGCCGCGTCGCAGGTCTTTGCCTGTTTGAAAGACAATCCCCCCGTGATCCGTGACAATACCGGGATCATGTGTGTAGATGGAATCGAGGTTCGTGCGTGGATCGCGATCCAGAAACAAAACTTCAGCGCCATTCTTTTGCAAAAGTCCGACAAGCTTTTCATGCTCATCAATTGCGCGCAAAAAATCGGGGCGATCCACAAAATTCAGGGATTTCCATTGGTCATCGATTGTTGCTTGATCAATAAACGCTTCTTGCGGGCGTTTCACAATCACGCGGCGCAACGACGCCACCATACTCTGGCTGCCGTAATGCATGATTTAACTTTAGCTCAAAGCTTCTTGTTAGGCTAGAAGCGTCACACGGAAAAGTATTTCTAAAGACTCAACTCTCGCAACCGG
>Ga0055438_10000034_pt1 | contig 18887 bp, 16 predicted proteins | sample Browns_TuleA_D2_FD_57724 | JGI IMG/M metagenome (GOLD analysis project Ga0055438, IMG submission 57724) | Wetland microbial communities from San Francisco Bay, California, USA, that impact long-term carbon sequestration - Browns_TuleA_D2 | ecosystem: Environmental > Aquatic > Marine > Wetlands ...
CGATGGCCCGCGTAGGTTGCGATGATCTCGTTACGCCTGTCGTACGATAATTGTCGTACGATTTGGAGTAACTGCAGAAAAGGATGCTTGCTGTAAGGGTACAAACATGCCGATAACGTAAATTCCAGAAGATCGGAAGAGGAGCCGGCTACCGGGAGCAGCACGCAATCCGATTCCGGATCCGGGGGAACATCACGCAGGAGGCGGGCGGTAAGCAGGCGCATTCCAGTTTCGCGTTCCACCAGATAGTCATCTCGCTTTGCGCGTTTGACGAATTTGGGAATGATTTTATTCAGTTCTTCGTGAGCTTCTTTTGCGCGACGGTTGCATTCGGGCATTTCCTGGCTGTAGAGTCGCGTCAGTAAGCCCTGATAGAACCGTCCATTTCCAAAGAGGCCCACATTGGAAAGCGTTGCGGCCGGGAGAATTCCGCGCAGGACATCGCATGCTTTGGTCTTCAAATCGGCGTTGTACGTCATCCGGAACTGTTTTTGCAGTACTTCGGTGTTCATATCGGAGTACTTTTCTGCAATGTTGGGATACCGGATGTTGTACTCGGCATCATCGAGAGGTTTCAGCCTGCGGAAGTGGTCCGTAAGGGGATCAACGGCCGCAGAGTATGTATCAAAAATGAAATCCATTGTGTGTTCATATTCCATGCCGACAGCGCATTCCAGGATTTCATTCCCACGATAGTATTTATATCTGCCTTCATTGTCTTTCTGGTAGTAGAAAACGTAACGAGTCGATTGTTCGATTGGTGAGCCTCCAATGCGACAATCTTCGATTACTTTGGTTGCCAGATTGGAAACCTGTTCCAGTGCGAGATGTGCACCCTCTAACTCGCCGACGCTATCATCTCCGTATTCGTTTAGAATCCGTTCGATAAGCTCTTGCGTTCGTGTGACATTGAGCTCCCCATCTTTCAGGAATTCTTTCAGCAGTGTTCGCCGTAAACCGGTTGTGGCGCGGCTGTAACGTGCGTAGATGGGGCCCGCCAATCCTGGAATATTTACGCAAAAAGTATCACCCGTTGCGTTGGTTACATATCGTGAAAGGATTTCAATTTCTTCCGGGGTAAAAGTTTCACTCATAAGGGCAATTCTACAGTCTCCAGGTATTGAGCTGGATGCACTTTCCACCCATAGCTTTGTCCGATCTTCTCCGCAAGGCTTCGACTTGCATCGGGTTCGCCATGAACGAGATACACGCTGCTCGGTGGTCTTTCAATGCTTTGCAGCCAGCGAAGCAGTTCTTCGTAATCAGCGTGGCACGATAACGCATCCATATACTCTATTTTTGCTTGCACCCTGTATTGCTGGCCGTGAATTTTCAGTTCTTGAATTCCATCTACCAGCAAGCGACCTTTGGTTCCTTCGGCCTGAAAGCCGATAAACAGAACCGTGTTGCGGTGATCGGAAATCCTGCGCTTGAGGTGATGCAGAATTCTTCCACCCGTCGCCATCCCGCTGGCCGAAATGATGATGCATGGATTCACGACCGAATTGAGCGTCATGGATTCTTGCGCGCTTCTCAATGGATGAACCTGCGGAAAAAGGAATGGTGTGCTGTCGCGCCGGCGCAATTCATCTAATTCTTTAGAAGAATCTCTGAAGTAGCGATCATAAATCGAGATGGCTTCGATCGCCATCGGGCTATCCATATAGATCGGAAGTTGGGGGATTCTGTTGTGTTCTTCCAGATCGCGCAACAGGAAAAGAAGCTCCTGCGTTCTACCAATTGCAAAAGCGGGAACCAGAATCGATCCGCCGTTAGCCGTCGTACGGATAATGATTTCGGCCAGCTTCTCTTTCACATCGATCCTCTGGTGAAGCCTGTTTCCGTAGGTTGATTCCATAACGAGGTAATCCGTGGATCGGATCGAATCGGGAGCTTTGGTGATGAATTGGGATGGCCTCCCGAGGTCGCCCGTAAAAACAATCTTTTTTCCGTTATGATTCATTTCAATCATTGCCGATCCGAGGATGTGTCCAGCTCTCAGAAAAGTAAAAGACAGTTCACGTTCCAGTGACACTTGCTGATAGAATTCTACCGGCTGAACCTGACGAAGCACCTGTGATGCGTCTTCCTCGGTATATAAAGGAAGCGCCGGTTCATGTGTTGTATATTTTTTTTTGTTTGCAAACTCGGCGTCTTCTTCTTGTAATCTTGCGGAGTCGGGAAGAAGCAATTTCAGTAGCTCAGCAGTCGGGGGGGTGCAGATTACCGCGCCACGGAACCCGAGTTTCGCAAAGCGAGGCAGGAATCCTGCGTGGTCAATGTGAGCGTGGGTCAAGAGAACCAGTCTGACTTCGGATGGATCAATAGGAAAATCAGACCAATTTCGCTCTTTCCAGATGCGTGGACCCTGAAACAAACCACAATCCACCAGGATTTTTTGCTCTTCTGTTTCCAGTAAGAATCGTGAGCCGGTCACCGTTTCAGCGGCTCCAAGAAAAGTGATTTTCATATCTTTATGTTTCTGCGGGCAAAGTGATGTGAAATTCGCTCCCGACACCAAGCCGGCTGCGGACCGAAACAAGGCCGCCATGAGCAGAAACGATCCTTTTCACAACGGCTAATCCCAAACCGGTTCCAATTCCTTTCAGGGACGCTTGCCAGTACGGGTCGAAAATATAAGAGAGGTGCTCCGGAGGAATTCCTTCACCGGTATCCATCACGCACATCTCGACGAACTTGCTTCCGGCATCGATTCCTGATCCGGAAGTGCTTCTGACTTTCAGAATGACTTTTCCACGCGTCGGAGTAAACTTTAGAGCATTGCTAAACAAATTGGAAATTGCGCGACTCATTTTGGGTTTATCGACTAACACAGAAGGTAGATTGTTTTCGATTTCTTGAGCCAGTTCAATCTTTTTCCGTTGGGCCATTACCGAAGCTTCCCGGTATGCATCTACAAACACTTCAGGAAATGGAAGCAGTACACGGTTGAGTTCGACCTTGCTGGTCTCAAAACGGAAAACATCGAGCATGTCTTCGACGATCTGGAGGATGGTGCGCCCGGAATTCAGTCCTGCTGTAATCGTTTGTTCGATTCTGCCTCCGTCTTTGCCGGATTGTTCCTGTAAGAATTCAAGAGCCATGATCATGGTAGATGCAGGCGTTTTCAAATCGTGAACGAGCATAGCCGTAAAGTCCGCCTTGATGCGATCCAGCTCTTTAAGCTTTTCATTCACTTCTTCCAGTTCTTTTGTGCGGTTTCGAAGCTCTTGCTCGAGCTCTTTTGCCTCGGTGACGTCGCGCATAATGCCCCGAGCCCCGGACGGGTTCCCATTTTCGTCTCGAATGAGAGAAACGTTGAATTCCAGATGGCGGAGCTTTCCACTGCGATCTGTCATTGTAACAACGGAACGATCAGCCCCTTTCTTGATTAACTTCTCGTTTGTTGCGCGCAAATTCTGTTCCATGTCAGGATCCTGAAACAACTCATGCAGGGTTCCGCCCACAATCCGGTTCCGCGGGTATCCGAAGAATCGTTCACCTGCCGCGTTGAGGCTCGTGATTGCGCCTTCCAGATTGCGCGTGTAAATGATGTCGTCCACATTATCGAAAAGATCGTCAAGGTGTGTTTCTCGGACACGGCCTCTTTTCGGTTTGAGCTGTTTTGCTTCAAATGTCAGCTTGTCCAGATCGATTCCCAGCCGGGTGGCCATACGGTACAGCGAATATCGGCCAACTCCAAGGATCTGCGCAGCGCGAAGTTTATTTCCACCCGTTGATTTCACAATCGTAAGAATATGGTCACGGCTCATTTCATCGAGTGATCGCAAATCTTCCGTTACGACAGCAGCGGTTCTTACCGTTTCTGCTTCTACCTGCGCGCTGATTTGCGGGGTACTACTTTGGAAGTGAAGCCCGAAGCTAATGAGGTCCTGCGGCGCGATGATCCCCGTGACATTCATCGTAACCGCTCTTTCAATTGCGTTTTCAAGTTCGCGCACATTGCCGGCCCACTGTAGAGATTTCATCCATTGCATCGTAGTTTCAGGAATCGAAACAGACTTGTGCTGGCGTCGATTGAATCTTCTTAAAAAATGGGTTGCAAGCAGCGGAATATCCTCGATGCGGTCTCTGAGCGATGGCAGGTTGATATGAATTACACTTAACCGGTAAAGCAGATCCTTTCGAAAAGAGGATTGCAAGAGTGTTTCTGTCGGCTGATTGGTCGCGGCCAGGACACGCACATCAACGGGGCGCTCCTCACTACTTCCGACCGGTTTGATCATACGCTGCTGAAGTACGCGAAGCAGTTTCACCTGAAATGCCGGAGTGGTTTCGCTCACTTCATCCAGGAACACCGTTCCACCGGATGCGCTTTCAAAAATTCCGCGATGCGGTGCGTGAGCCCCGGTAAACGCGCCCTTCACGTGTCCGAACAACTCGCTTTCAAGCAACGTTTCCGTGAGTGCGCCGCAATTTACGGCGATGAAGGGTTTCTTCGAGCGTACCGACCCGTCATGGATAGCACGTGCGGCAAGCTCTTTGCCTGTGCCACTTTCGCCGCTAATCAACACCGTGGAATCCGTTCTTGACACTCGAGCGATCGCTTTGTAAACCTCGATCATATTCGGACTTTGGCCGATCATCTGTACGGTTTTGCCGGTCGTTTCTTTTTTCGTTTCTCCTTTGTGTTTGCTTGATAACGCCGCGCGACGCAAGATTTCCAGGATCTGATCCTTGCCGAAGGGTTTCGTAATGTAATCGAAAGCATTCAATTGCATTGCTTCCGCAACTGTTTCAATCGATCCGTGTGCCGTCATCACGACAATCGGGATTGAACTGCCGGAGGAATGCAATTCCCGGAGAACAGACATCCCGGATTGCTCGCCCAGAACGAGGTCCAGTAGGATTGCGTCAATCGGTGTAGTCATCAATCTTTCCAGAGCTTCTTCTGGATTTGTGACGAGTTCAATATCAATTCCTTCCGATTCCAAAAGATTTTTCACCATCAACCCGAATTGGGGATCATCTTCGGCTACAAGAACCCGCATTGTCGCGCTATGCTGTCTTTCCCGTTTCATTAGCGTGTAACTATTTGTGACATCTTGGTCCGAATATTATGTCACATTTTGATTCGAGGGTAGCGCAGGCGTCTCGCAGGCAGACTGGAGCGACAATCTGTGACCTGCCGGCGCTACCACACGAATCACATGTGGCCAAAATCTTGCTACAATGTTTTGAACTCGGAGGAGGATACTCGTTGAAATTAATCATAATCCTGGCCTTGATTTGTGTTCCTGCTACTATCAAAGCTCAAGATTCTAGTTTGTTCGTACCGGTGATCCTCGAACAAGAGCCGTCCCCTGGCAATAACATTTCATCGCTAAAGCCGAAGATCCGCATTCGGTTTGACGATTCCGCGAAGCAGATTCAAAAGGAGAAACTGTTGTTTGAAGTCGACCGGAATGACGTTTCCGCATTCGTTGAATTCATAGACGGATCTCTTGTTTATACTCCTTCCAGTGATCTTGCGATCGGCCAGCATGAAGTAAGAATTACAGGAACGATCGCTGATGGAAAGCAGATGCAAGAAGTGCTCTGGACTTTCACTACCCAGGAAGCGCCGAGAAATTTTACATTCGGGATCGAGCCTTCTGGAACGCTGGAATACAAGGTGCGACGCGAGGATCCAAACACCGACCGTTATCGCTCGAATTCCAGTATTGCGATACACAATCAGAGTACGGGACGATTTCAAACCTCATTCAATACGAATCTGCAGGGTCAAAGCCCTACGCCAGGCAGCACTCCCAAGGATTTTGATATGGCCAACTATCTCGCGGTTATTGCTTACGGCAATACCTCTTTCTCGCTCGGTGACGTCCTTGTTAATTATGATCTCCTGGGTGTCGCAAACCTGTCCCGACGCGGAATCTTGTTTCAACAGAAACTCCCGTTCCGTTCATCCGGTTTCGATGTGTTTTCCGTACGTTCGGAATCCATCATCGGTTTCGTCCACGGATTCGGGTTTTCGGATCCGAATCAGAGAGTTGATGGAGGGTCCTTTTTCATATCCCCAAACGGCAAGCCTGAGAATCTCAATCTTCGCTTTTATTATCTTCGCGGCGAAAACGAAAACGATCAGGGCTTCAACTTCGGTGGCGTGACCAGGGGCTCTAAAGGGGACGCGTTTGGAATTTATCTCACAAATGCGAACTTTGCAAATCAATTCCGCATTGAAGCAAATGCGGGGTTATCAAATTTTGATTTCAATGCCGGTGACGATTTTGACGGAAACAAAGATCATGCTCTTCAATTGAAATTCATATTCGATCCCGCTGTGAAAACCTGGAAGAATCGCTCCTCAAAGTTATTTGCAGAATTGGATGTTCAGGACCTGGGGACCTTTTTCAAAACTCTTGCAAATCCGTTTCTCGTTGGCGACCGTCGCGGATTCAATTTGAATTCGACATGGACCTACGGTGAGGTTGGGTTCACGGGCGGCGTGGCAAAGTTTCATGACAACGTGAAAGATCTCTCGTTGATTCCAAAAGTTGACAACACAGCCTACAGTGCCGGCTTTAATTACACTCCGGTTTCCGCAACCGGCTTGCCGAACTGGCCCGCATTTACCCTTACGGCTACCCGTAGCGAACAGCAGAGTCAGGGCGAAGCTGTTTCGTTCCTGGCTGTCCACAACATTATCGACACCGTGGCTTCATTGGTGACCCTCACACGAACGAAGTGGTCGCTGAACTGGAACACGAGTTACAGTGTGAACAATGATTTGAATAATCGAACGCCTGATTCCGATACGTTGAACCTTACCTTTGCATCGTTCTTCATGCCGATGCCCGGTTATAACCTGGGGCCATCGATCAGTTTCATTCGTCAGGGAAACCGCGACACGAATGTCGACACGAATCTTTGGACGTATTCATTTACTGCATCCATCCCAATCCAACCGGAAAGGTTTGCCCTGGATACGCAAATGACATACGCATCTGCCGATAGCACGGATAATTTGAATATCAATTCGAATTTCAGCGGTACCGCGCAATTTTCCTATCATTTGCATAATTTGCTGAAGACGAAAGGCCGACAGACGATTGCGTTGCGTGTTTCCTATAACCGTTTGATCGTTGAGGCGCCTTTTCCCAGCAGCCAGAAGGGCCTTGAAATTTTTGGATTACTCGATGTAGGTTGGCCTTTTGGTCGTTAGATTTGCATAGCAGATAACAGAGGCGAGAAGGGCGCGATACCGGCGATCCCTGGAACCAGACCCGGCGGTATAAATGAGGTGTCAAATGTTTCGAAGAAGCAGTTTGTTTTTGTTGGGTGCATTCCTGTGCTGTACGGCGGCCCATGCGCAGTTGCAAGTAAGTAATAGTCCTACAGGGGCTGCTGTTGTCATCACACAACCTTCGGCCGTTCTTGTAACCTGGTCTGTGCGATCAGGCGAGCCCAATCCCACAACCATAGTTTCCGAGGAAGGTTTGTTTGTGCTGGGCAGCACAGTCTTAGGGCAGGTAAATACATCGCTGACTGCATCCGTTGATTCGAACGGCGCCGCGGCGGTGAATGAGACACTACTCATACCGCCGGATGTTTCCAACCGGGCTTTGAAAATGAATGCGCCAACCTTTTTTTACAAACGCACTTTTCGCTCAACCAGCACCGGCGCAACCGGACAATCCGCGCTTACCTGCCGCCTTTCTACAAGCGCTTATGGCAATTTTTCAATTGCTGCCGTCACTCTGTTTTTTGAAAACGAACGCGGTGAAGCTACATTCCAGCAGAATGATCCACGTGCCCGTGCCTCTGTGGAAGTGCGATACAACGGCACGGGCCTTTTGAAAGCGGCATGGGAAGTGCAGGAGCCAAACTCGTCACAATACCGCGTACTGCAGCAGATCAATTACAATCTGACTTACGGCGACCGGATCGTATTTTATACTCCTCCGGTTCCGCCGCTTCCGACAGTAATAACCGGCCGCTACTTTTTGCGCTTGCGAATCGACGAACCGGTTTCCGGTTTCGAATTGCCGCAGGCGACCTACTTTGTAAGGCCGCCTATCGGCGCGAATGACGAAGCGAGAATTAAACTTGCGTCACCATTGCAAGGTGCGCGAATTAACGAAACAACGACATTTCAATGGAATGGCAAAGCAAGAGGCGCCCTGTTGCGGTTTTCGATTTATGAACGGGCAAATTTCAACAGCATCCTGAGTACGACCGCTTCCACAGAGCCGCTTTCAAATTCAGAGGAGCTGTCGGGGTCCAAAACTCTACAAAACCCGGATGTTTTTCCGATCAAAGGAGTTGAAGTCTTTTCTGCCTCCCTCCCGGCAGAGAGCACGCGGTATGATCTGAAGCAGGATCAGTGGAGGCGTTTAAAGCCGGCAACATGGTATGTATGGCAAGTGCAGTCCCTGGATGAAGCAGGAAAGGTTGTCTCGGAAACGGATCTCCGCGCCTTCCAGATCGAATCAAAGAAATAAGAAGGAAACGCGAGGATCATTGCAGATTGTACAAATAGCAAATTGTACGATTTCCTATTTGTTTTTCCGGACAACAATACCAAATTGTCCAAACGTCCAATTGTACAATCTGCAATAGAGAGCTTGAGCTAAAGCTTGCGGATGGAAACGCCGGCTTCTTCCAGTAATTTCAGGGCGGTTTCACCCAGTGGATAGTCGTGATTGTAGACCACTTCCGTAATCCCGGCGTTGATGATCATCTTGGTGCACATCAGGCAAGGGGAGAAGGTTGAATAAAGTGAAGCCCCCTTCAAAGAAGTGCCATGATAGGCCGCGTGGGTGATCGCATTTTCTTCGCCGTGCGAGCATAAACAATCTTCCAGTGCGGTCCCGCTGCGAGCCAGTTGATTGCAGCGAGGGCATCCGCCTTCGTTACAATTTTTTGTTCCCCGCGGCGTTCCATTGTATCCGGTTGAAATGATGCGGCGATCTCTCACAACCACCGCAGCGACTTTCCGTTTCACGCAATTGCTGCGGCTCGCTACAACCTGTGCAATCGACATGAAGTATTCGTCCCAATCCGGTCGTCTCGTATGTTGCAAAACCCGACCAACAATTTCGGTAACTTTCTTGTGCAGGGATTCCAGCGAATCGTCATTGACGATCGTGTAATCAGCTATAGTCTGGCAGTCTTCGATGTTTTGCTTGTGTTGATCCGGGTTCTGCCTTTCTGCTTCTTCCACCTGCAGAAAATCCTGCAGATTTTGAGGATCCTGTTCACGTCCACGGCTTCGAATTCTTTCGAAGCGAATTTCCGGAGGCGCATCGATACTGAACAGCACAAAGTTGGCTGCACTCCGGAGTGCCTGGACTTCTGCGGGATTACGAATGGAATCGATCACATAATTGCGGTTGGGATCGATTTTCCGAAGTGTCAGTCGTGCGAGAACATCCGGGCCGTATTTTTGCCGAAGCTCATTGCCTGTCGTGATCAGTGCATCACGCGTAATGGGCGTTTCTTTGGACTCCAGTTCCTCGCGCAATACATCGGACAGGGAATAGTAATAAAAACTCTTATCGCGTAAGAACGCAGCGACTTCTCCTTTGCCGGCGCCGTTTTTGCCGGTCAATCCGATGATCATTGTTGTGGAAACAGCACAAGAGACTGCTGAAGAAGGCGGTCGATGATCTGCGTGAGCGAACCTTCGATTAGAATTCCGGCGGCGTGTCGATGTCCACCACCGCCAAAGCGGGAGGCAAACCCATTTACATCAACATTGCCGCGTGAACGCAGACTAATTTTAACTTTCTTACCCGGTAATTCAATAAACAATAAAGATGCTTCAACGGAACGTATGCCTCGCGCAATATCTACGAACCCTTCAATTTCCTCTACTTCAACCCCATTTTCGTGGAGCATGCTCTGGGTAATCGCCATCCACGCAAGACGTCCTTCGTGCAGATACTCGAGACTTGCGAGAGCATGGCCAAGCAGTTTTACGCGAGCAGGGGAGCATCGCTCATAAATCTGATCATAAATCAGTTCTGATCGAATTCCGGCTGAAAGGAGCTGTGATGCCGCAGCATGTGTTTGCGCGCTTGTATTCGGAAAGCGGAAAGCCCCGGTATCCGTTAAAATGGAAGCGTACAATGGCTCAGCGATTTCAGGCGTCAGCGACCCCGCCATGGAATTGATCAAACGGAGTACAAGTTCGCCGGAAGCGCCCGCGTCTTCGCAAATCAAGTTGATGTCCGCAAAATTCCCCTGGACGGGGTGGTGATCAATGCAGATTCTGATTCCAGGATGATTGCGAATGAATTGCGCCATGTTCCCGAGTCGTTCCCACCGGCTGATATCCAGAATAAAAACGACTTCAGCGTGAGGAAGTCCCTTCGGCTCCTCAAATAACTGAATCATACCGTTGGAATCGAGAAAGCTGTATTTTCGCGGCGTGGGAGTTGAATTCACAACGGCAACGCGCTTTCCCATGTCTTGCAGGAATCGCGCCAGGGCAAGCTCAGAGCCCACGCCGTCACCGTCGGGATTGATGTGGGTCGTGATCAGGAAACTCTCGTGATTCAGAACTACTTCGCGCGTCTTTTCGAGTTCACAATTCAATTTCTAACCCTTCGTACGACGCAACCGAATCTTTAAAAATCCCTTGAGCTTTTTTTTCCATTTCACCGATTACGGAATCATCATAGAATGGATCGTAATGATAGAGGGCTAATCTTTTAGCATTTGCCTGCACCGCAACTTCTGCCGCCATCTCAACGGTGCTGTGTCCATAACCCTGAACGACGATATCTCCCTGGACATAATCTTTCGACATATATTGAGAATCGTGGATCAGCAAGTCGGCGTCCTTCGCAAATCGGATCAATCTTTGATCTCCACCCGAATAGCCCTCGGTATCTGTCGCATAAACCAGACACTTCCCGCCCATTTCAATTTTGTAAACAAACACGCCACCATTGGGATGGGCAAGACTATGCATCGCTCGTACACGTACTTCAAAAGGCACATCATTGTGGTTGTCGCGGTAGTAGTTGAGTACTTTTGGCTTTGGATCACCGTGATGAAACAGAATAATTTCGGCTTCATGAAGGCTGCGGATATTCAGCACCGAGGATAACTCCGAAAGCGCTACGGGAAAATACGGGCTTACCATTGCGGTTTTCAGACCCTCTTCCAACTCCGTTCCTCGCAGCCGGGGTCCAAACAAATGACATGTCGTAGTAGGGAAATAGGCCGGCTTAAAGAATGCAAATCCCTGCGTATGATCATGATGAGTGTGGCTGAACAGGATGGTCAGGTTGAGAGGTTCGCGATCTTTGCCGTCAGCGACAGGGTTTCTGGCAATCTCATTTCCCAGGCTGACAATGCCAGTGCCGGCATCAAGAATAATTCTGTGTTCGGCTGCCAGGACTTCCACACACGAGGTATTTCCCCCGTATCGGACCGTACCGGATCCCGGGGTAGGGTGGCTTCCGCGGACGCCCCGAAATCGGACTCTAAAGTTCTTCTTGCCGGATGTCATATAAGCGTCTTGAAGGTCCGTTTTAGGTTAAACCATGTTAGCAAATCTTACAACCTACTGCAATCAGAAGTGCCAGAGCCACGAGCAATGAGAGGAATAGGAACGCTCATTGCTTATTGCTTTGACGCTGTGGCACTTCCCCTCAGATCGTCGATGGAAACGCCCGAAATGTACGAAATGTATGCAGGAACCAAAGGCAATACGCAGGGTGAGATAAAGGAAAGGAATCCTGCGGCAATAGCAGTAATGGCATTTGCCTGATGTCCCAGCGATGTTTCAAAACCTACCCCAAAAGCAGATGCCAGCCATCCGCTCATACGCGTGAACTGATTTGTTGCGACAAGCACTCCTATAAAAAGCAGGAGTAAACCGCTTACCAGCTCAATTGCCCGATAATTTTTCTTGATCACCTTGAATACGCGAATTGAGTAGTTGAAAGCGATGCCGGTCAAGAGAAACGGTACACCTAATCCTGCCGAATACAAGACCAACAATACGATCCCATCCAGCACCGTATTCTGATTTGCCGCGATCAGCAGGATGGAACTGAGTATTGGGCCGATGCACGGCGTCCATCCGAAAGCAAAAGCGCCGCCGATCAGGAAAGAGCTGATCCACCCTAATGGTTTTCCCTGAACGTTAATTCGCTTCTCATATTCCAGAAACCCGATCCTGTAAATTCCCGCAAGATGTAAACCAAGAATGATGATAATGATTCCGCCAACAACGTTGATATACGTTTTGTAAAGCACCAAATACTGGCCCAACAGACTCGCAGTGGCGCCAAGGCTTGCGAAAACAACCGTGAAGCCGGCGACAAACAGCAGGGTGTTGATAATAACTTTGCGCATACTAAAGGGAATCCAGAAAGGTCAAAAGGCAGCGCGCTCCAAAACCGGTTGCGTTGCGTTGATGAACAGACCATTCACGGTCTTGAAAAGACGGTCCCGCAATATCAAGATGGACCCAGCGGGGATGATTGACGAATTCCGATAGAAATAGGCCTCCCTGAATCGAGCCCGCATCAGGAATACCGCTGGAATTCTTCATGTCGGCAATGTCGCTCTTGATTAGATCACGGTAATGATCGGGTAAAGGTAGCGGCCAAAGCATTTCGCCCGATCGTTTTCCGGCCTCTACGAGCTGTTGAATAAAGGCTTCGTTGTTGCCCATGGCGGCGGCTACAAGTCTTCCAAGTGCTACGACCTGCGCGCCGGTTAGTGTCGCAATGTCGATCAGATAATCGGGTTTCAGTGATTGCGCGTAAACGAGACCATCTGCAAGAGCCAACCTTCCTTCCGCATCGGTATTCGTAATTTCGATGGTTTTGCCGTTCATGGCGCGGACTACATCACCGGGCCGATTGGCGCCGGAATCCGGCATGTTCTCCGTTGCCATCAGCAAGGCGGTAACTTTGACCGGAAGCTTTAGCTCACTCGCAGCCTTCACGCATGCAAGAGCAATCGCTGCTCCGGCCATGTCTGATTTCATGTGTTCCATGCCCTTTTCGCTTTTCAGCGAGAGGCCGCCTGAATCAAATGTCACTCCCTTACCGACAAGGCACACATGAGTCCTTGCCGGCATCTGAGGCTCGTAGGCTGCGTGAATCATGCGACACGGAACAATGCTGCCCATCCCGACACTTAAGAAGGCATTCGCCCCCATTTCCAACAATTGTGCAGTTTCAAAAACCCGAAGGTTCAGGGCATTCTGCACGGCTGCATCTTTGGCCACTTCCGAAAGGCTTTCAGGATTCATGAGATTCGGTGGATCGTTTACCAGGTCACGCACAAACATGGTAGCGTCTGTGAACACTTTTGCTTTCTTTAACGGGGCGGTCTTCAGCTCAGAGGATCGAATGTAGATGGTGCGAACCTCGCGCCCCCTATCCGTTTTCTGGCTCTTAAAGCGGGAATAGGAGTAGGTTGCAAGCAAGCTTCCTTCTCCAATTGCCTGCACTTCAGCTTCATTCTGAGGGTCAAAGGCGATGGTGATCCGCTGAATCGCGTGTTTCTGGGCAATCCGTATCGCCGAATAAGCTGCTTCGCGCAGTTCAACCGTTCGCGAATCCTTTTCCGGAAAGGCGGCCAGTATGATTTTGGCGTTGCGTGAATACAGAAGCGAAGATGCTTGCCGTTTTACGAGAAATGCATCTTCCCGGCGGCGTCGGCTGATTTCCCCTCTATGCTTCCGGTCCAACTTGTGACCTTCTTGAGTGAGGCCGCCCGCAGGGAGAGCAAGGACCGCAATGGCATCAGTTTTGGCGGTGGTTGTCCAGAATCTAAGCGTTGCCATAAGGAGCAAAATTATAATCCCTTTTCAGTCATTTGCAATGTTCTTAATCGATTGAATTGCCTTGATTTAGCGTGTGAAACTCTGATACAATGCCTTTCATTCTCACGGGAGTGTGGCGGCATTCCGAATGAACCAATGGCGGTCCAGGTCTGACCAACTTTTTGATTTGCAACAAGAGATTGCAGAATTGAAGAAGGAACTGGAACAAAACCGTCAATCACATCGCGCGCTACAGCAACAGCACCAGGCGTTAAAAACGCAGAACGCTCGTTTGTTGAAAATGGAAGCGCAGCATCAAAGCGCGCGCAAGACCCTGATGGAAAAGAACGTGATTGTCTCCCGCGCAGTGATACATTTTCCTTCGAATATTGTCATTGGCGACCATCTTGAAAATTGTGTATTGAAGGTTTATCGCGGCGTTCATGTGCTCATCGATGATACTGCCGAGTTGATTAATTGTCGGATTATCGGGATGGAACAATACAGTGACGGCATGCTGGTGAAAGCCAACCGGCCCCAGGGTACGATTGAAATCAAAGGAATTTTCTACAATACAAATTCGCACAAGTTTGCGATTTCCACTTATGAAAGGGTTGTGATTCACCGCGGCGTTCGTTTCCGCGGCAATGTTTGTGCTTCGAGTATTGTGATTCCCGAACTGACGAAGATTCGCGGGCGTTTCGCCAGCAGGGAATTGCTGGAACAAAGGCGCAGGCGCAAACAGTTGATGCACGTGGCTACGAATCTATTAGAAGGAGAACGAGATCCGGAATGTGAAGTACAGGGGAAGAATCGGAATTCCTGATTTTTCAGTTGTAATACACATTTTCGTTTGAGGTGATTTATCGTTATGAATCAAGACAGAGTTACAAGATTGGCAGAAGGCACGATAATCAAGGGTGAAGTTTCGTTTCCCGGTGGGAAGCTCAGAATCGAAGGCGAGTTGCACGGTAATGTGAATTCGGCCGAGAGCGTGGAAGTGGTCCAGAGCGGACGTCTGCTGGGCGATGTTCTGGAAGCCGGCGAGATTGAACTCCACGGAAAGATAGAAGGCAATATCAAGACGAAAAAATTGATCGTCCGGCCTACCGGTATTCTTACGGGCAATTTAGAAGTCGAACATTTCGTGATGGAAGAGGGTGGAAAAATTCTGGGTGAAGTGAAAATGAATCTCGGTGAGGTCCGCGAAGCCTGGAAAACGGTCGCAGGAAATAAGCGCTAGTTCGTTTGTGCGCAGCAGGCCTTGAGCTTGCCGGGGTGAATTTCTTATGCGACTAAGACAGTGGGTTGTTTCCTTATCTTTTTTCCTCATTTCCGTAATTTTTCTCCTGTTTTCCAAAACACTGTTTCAAACGCGAGCGGGGCAGGTGCCGGATACTCTCAGCGCGCTGCCCACGACGGAATGCCATGCGTTGCTGTTGCCCAATAAGGATTACTATCCTTATCTGAAGGCATACTTTCAGAAAGCGCAAAAAAGCATCATTGGAACTGTCTATCTGGTGAAGACTGCCGGTTTTCCAGATAACGAGCCGATGGATCTTTTGCGGGAACTGGTGTCCGCAAGCAAAAGGAACGTTCAGGTCGACATCGTTTTGGAACGGTCTGAAGACCCCGGAGAAATGCAGGATTCTAATCTTGTTGCTTCCGAGATGTTGCAAAAAGCCGGCGTGCATGTGCATTATGACCCGGCGAACAGGACGACTCACGCGAAGACATTTGTAATCGACGACCGTTACTGCTTTATTGGAAGCCATAATCTTACCCACGCAGCGATGACCCGAAACGAAGAATTGTCCGTTTTCATCGATTCCGCGGAAATGGCTCAGCAGGTTACCGATTTCGTTCACCAGATCCCAACATCGAAATAAGTCTTGCAACACAGAGGTCGCAGAGAAGGCAGAGAAAAAAAGTTTTCCTGTGGTCTCTCTGTGACCTCCGTGCTCTCTGTGTTGAAATCCTGTGAACCATGAAAATATTTCCGGCAAGAGATGGGATACCCGCTGACGCAACTGATGCGCTGCGTGCCGGTGAGATCGTATGCTATCCCACGGAAACGTTTTACGCGCTGGGAATTGATTTCCGGAACTTAGAAGCACGTCAGCGGCTTTACGCCGCGAAACAAAGGCCGGAGGAAAAAGAACTGCCGCTAATTGCGTCAGACATCCGGATGGTTTCATCCGTTTGCAAGACGAACGATCCGCGATTTCCTGTTCTCGCCCGACGTTTTTGGCCTGGACCATTGACGATCGTCCTTCCATCAAAGAAGGGTCCCGAGTCTCACGGGATTCGAATTTCCTCACATCCGGTCGCCCGGAAGCTCGCAGAAGCTTTTGGTTCGCCGATTGTTTCCACGAGCGCCAATCTCAGTGGTGAGCCACCTGTGCAGGATCCTGGTGCGCTGGCTAAAAGTATCGAACGAAGCATAGCAGTGCTCCTTGACGACGGCCCTTGTTCCGGCGGAGCGCCATCAACGATTGTCTCGTTATTACAGCTACCTGGGAAAATTCTGCGGGAGGGTGCGATTCCAGCGAAAGAAGTCTTATCCTTATTATCGTGATGCAGAATTCCCGGATACTCTTATCGGAAAACCACCCGAGTCTATTGGAGCGTGTAGTCCGGCTGGAGGGGTATTGCGCACCCGTTGTTGTGAACCAGGATTTCATTCTGGTCGATGGTTACAGACGCTTCCAATCGGATCCTGAAATCGAAGTGATCCAAATGAATGTTCATTCGCTGTACGAAGCCGCTGCCTCCATGAACAGAAACACACGATCGTGGGATGAAATTGACCGTTTTCTGTGGGCGCGCTGGGCCGAGTCGTTGAATCTTTCGCAGGTTTCATACCCACCGGAATTGCGGGCCGCGCCCGTGAAATTGCTTCGTGCTCTGGCGAACCGGACACTTCAGCTCGGGCAGGCAATTCGAATATTATCTGCGCCTGAAGGTGCCTGGCTTTTTCTTGTGGACATGCTCGCGAGCCGGATAACACTCAATGTAAACGAGACTGCCGCCTTCATAGATCTGACCTTTGATCTTGCAAATCGCTGGAAAACAAAGAATCTCACACAGGTTTTTGAACAGGAAACCCTGCAGCCGATTCTTGCAGATGAAACAACAACCTCAAAACGTCGTGGAGAAGTTTTGTTGAAAGCGATGCGCAGTTTACGTTATCCTTTATATCAGAAGAAATCCGAACAAATAACCGCAGCCTGGAAGGAACTCAAACTCGAAAAATTGCAGGGAAACATGGGTCTTTTTCTGAACCGCGGAGTGTTGGAGATAACGGTTCGAGCACGTTCTCACCAGGAAAATTCTGAGAAGGTGAAAGAACTATTTGAGAGTCTGGATTCGCCGGCATGGAGTAAACTCTGGAACGGATGAGTAGCAAATCAAAAAAAGAGTTGGCCGTACTGTTTGTTCTTCTGGGATTACTCTCGATCTCTATCTTTTCGCAGATGGCAGGCAGCGTTCATCAGGATGCGTCTCGAGGATTGGCTACGCGACTGCAATCCGCCAGGCCGGCAACGCAACCGAACGAAGTGGTTCAGGTTCAGTTATTGGAAAGGACAATTCCGGAACTTTCGGGAGTAAAGCGTAATATTTTTCAGTTCGGATCGAAAGCGGGCACATCTCAGGAGCACCAACCAGTGCTGCGAATTCCTCAAAGTCAGTCGCTCGTTCCACAGTCGCCGGCACTTCCCAGTGTTCATTATCTGGGTTTCTATTTTGAAAAAGAAACGAGCTTAAGGCTTGCCTCTATCGTAAACGGCGGAAGAATTTATGTTGGCAAAGTCGGCCAGACTCTCGGTGGAAAATACGAACTGCTTGAAATTGCGGTTGATCATGTAATTCTGAGATTAACCGATGACGGAACGCTACTGCGCGTCCCTCTTGGCAAAGGCGCTTCCAGTGTCGTGAACCAGGCTGACCTAAAAAATAAACAGGGGGAAGAGTGAAAGAAGACCGCGACGCCGCGCAACTCGCTAATGAACTGTTTCGGCGCGCTTATGAATGTCAGATGAGCGGCCAGTTGGATGAAGCGATTGATTTATATAAAGAATCCATTGATTTGTATCCCACTGCAGAAGCTCATACCTTTTTAGGATGGACGTACAGTTTTCAGGGAAGATTGGACGAAGCAATTCAGGAATGCAAAAATGCGATCGAAATTGACCCGGAATTTGGAAATCCTTATAACGATATAGGCGCCTACTTGATTGAAAAGGAACTCTACGAAGAGGCAATTCCCTGGTTGAAAAAGGCCATGAATGCAAAACGTTATGAGTCTCACCACTTTCCTCATTACAATCTCGGGCGCGTGTACCTCACTCAGGGGATGATGCGCTGGGCACAGGAGGAATTTGAAAAAGCGCTTGCGCTGGCTCCTGATTACGAACTTGCCTCAAATGCCCTGGATACACTCAAGCGGCAAATCAACTGAACGATGGAACTGGTGGGGAAAACGGTTTTTGTTACCGGCGGATCGCGCCGTCTGGGCCGCGCACTCGCAAGCCATCTATATCAAAAAGGCTGCAGCATCGTAATTCACTATAACCAATCGGAATCGGAAGCTAGAGAGTTGCAGGCGCAAATCGGATGCCGCTTATTTCATGCTGACTTCTCAGAAATTCCAATCAAGATACTCGAACATCGTTTGAAGGAAGAAATTGGCGAGATTGATATTCTGGTCAATAATGCTTCCAGTTTTCGAGAGCGCCCCTGGGAAAAGGTGGATGAAGAGACCTGGGATTACGAACTCGATGTAAATCTCAAAATCCCATTTTTCCTTGCGCATCATTTCGGACGTCTCATGAAAGCAAAAGGTGCCGGCAAGATTCTGAACATGGCTGACATCGCAGCGGACCATCCGTATTTAAAGCATCTGTCCTATAGCATTGCCAAAGCCGGCGTCGTTGCATTTACCCGGGCCCTGGCTCGTCCGCTGGCTCCGGAAGTTCAGGTCAACGCGATTGCTCCCGGAACGATTCTCTTTCCGGAAGGGATGCCGAAAGCCATTCAGGAAGCGATTACGAAAAAAATTCCTGCGGGCAGAACGGCCACAATGAATGAATTCTTACAAACTGTTGATTTTTTACTTGAGGATGTGGAT
>Ga0055438_10000039_pt1 | contig 18284 bp, 16 predicted proteins | sample Browns_TuleA_D2_FD_57724 | JGI IMG/M metagenome (GOLD analysis project Ga0055438, IMG submission 57724) | Wetland microbial communities from San Francisco Bay, California, USA, that impact long-term carbon sequestration - Browns_TuleA_D2 | ecosystem: Environmental > Aquatic > Marine > Wetlands ...
AACCCCCAACCAGAAGATCGCAAGGAGAAGCAAAAAGGGGTTCCATCTGGCAAGCCAGTAGCTGACTCCGGCAAGTACCATTCCGACAAAGCCGAGGAATGTCAGATGATCGGAGTTGATTTGCAAAGGCAACCTTTGTGCAATCCAGATCAAACATCGCTTTTCTAACCCTGTGATTAGACTGAGCTGAATCCGCTCCGGATTCTTGAACGTACCTTGTGACATTAGGCGAACCCTCTGCCACTAACTCCAAGCAAGCCCCGTGCCACTACTTGTCCTCGAGAACTTTGTCGGAAGTGCTCCAAATCGTCACTCATTGCTCGGTCATTGCTTTGGCACTACCTTTGTAATACCTTTAACATTCTAAATCATGAGCAAAATCACGGCAATTGGACTACTCTCGGGCGGGTTGGACAGCTCGTTAGCTTGCAAGCTGATTCAGGACCAGGGAGTGGACGTAAAAGCAATCAACTTTTATACAGGCTTTTGTACAACCGATTTCCGACGTCAGGTGAATCGGAAGAAGGCAAAAGGGAAAGTGTACTCCAATGAATCCTTGCAGTCGGCTGCAGCATTGAAAGTTGAAATTGAATATATCGATATTTCTGCAACCTACATTCAGGATGTTCTGATCAAGCCAAAACACGGATACGGGAGCGCTATGAATCCGTGTCTTGATTGCCGCGGATACATGCTCGCCCGAGCCAGGAAGTACATGGAAGAAGCAGGCGCTCAGTTTGTCTTTACCGGGGAAGTTCTTGGCCAACGACCCATGTCTCAGTATAGAAAGGCACTGGATGTTGTTGCGGAAGAGAGCGGGCTTGGCAGGTTGCTCGTCCGGCCGCTGTCCGCAAAATTACTTCCGCCAACCATTCCCGAGGAAAAGGGCTGGATCGATCGCGAAAAACTGGGTGCAATATCCGGCCGATCCCGCAAAGAACAATACAAACTCGCCGAAGAAATCGGGGTTTCCGTTTACTCACAACCGGCGGGCGGATGCTGCTCACTTGCAGATGTGAGCTACGGCAAGAAATTTCGTGACCTCTTGAACCACAGCGAAGAGGAGATCATCCCTTCGCTCGATGACGTCATTCTCTTAAAAGTGGGCAGACATTTTCGGCCTTCGGAGCGCTTCAAGGTTGTCGTCGGTCGCGATGAAGTGGAGAACAAATTCCTGGAGCGTTACGCTGATGAAAAACGCGCAATGTTCACTTCCATCGACGTGGTCGGTCCTGTAACGATTGCAGAAGGGCGCCTTGATTCTACGGAGTTAGAAACCGCGGCGGCCATTACCGCCAGATATGCGGATCATGAGGGCGCGGAAACAGTGCGGATCAAATACGAATACGGGGAGAATTCAGGAGTCATCGACGCTCATCCGCTAGAGCCGAAACAGATCGACACGTGGCGCATCTGCTAGCCCGCTTTCGGCCGGCTTGTAGTGGCGCGATTTATCGCGCCCTTCATGTCCGGATAACAGGCCTTGCAGGCCACGATCAGTCGCTCCCCTACAAACTGATGTTCCTGGTTCTTTTATTTACCGGCTTGTCCGATGCCGTTGTCAATGGCAAAATTGTGAACCTTCCTTCAAAAGATCTCTACCGTAATCAGAATTTGACCGGATATCATTCGCCTTTCTTTTTGCGATGCCGGATGTAGAACCAGGCGACATCATCGAATACAAGGCCATCACTAGGAATATCAGGTTCCTTTTTTTCTGGAAGACTTTCGTTTTCAGGAACCCTACCCATTACTTTTGGAAATTGGTTTTTCGATTTTGTGATTTATTTTGGATTTGGGTATTTGAGATTTGAGATTTCCTTCGGGTGCTGTGCTTTCCATTCCATGGCATTTCGGATTCGGTAGCGGCCCGAAGGATGATCGAAAAATAGAATTTCAATCAACGGATTCGGTTCAAGGTCGCGATACTCGCCCAGCTTCAAGAAGGTTGTTGCGGCAGCATCCGGTTGGTGACTTGCATTGAGACCAAAGTCGTCGGCCTGGTCCTCAAGAAAACGGCCCCAGCTGTTGGTGATGGGTTGCGTTAGAAACAGGAATCCGAAAAGGAGAAGAACCAGCAACGGGAATCCTGCAGTATCCGCGATCCCTTCCACTCGCCACGATGGCCATTTCTGCAGCGCACGCGCGAAGGCCCAGCGAATGATCAGGAATCCGATCACAATAAAAACGGCGAAGAAGGCGACTCCTTTCCACACATGGTTGAGCACGTAATGGCCCATTTCGTGGCCCATGATCATCTGAATTTCCTGCGGGGTGCATCGATTGAGTGTGTTATCGAACATTACGATTCTCATCGTGCCGAGCAGTCCTGCAACATAAGCGCTGACTCGGTCCGTTCGTTTGGAAGCGTCCATTTCATAGACTTCATCAGCCGAAATACCCTGTTCGTGAGCCATCGCAAGTACGTTCTGCCGGATTTGCGCATCGTGAACCGGTGTAAATTTATTGAATAACGGCTGAATATAAACCGGAGTTATGGCAATTCCCAGAATGATAAAAGCAATCATCACCGCGGATCCCCAGATCCACCAGGTTCGTGGCGCCCTGCGAAAAACACCATACAGGAAGATCAAAAGAATTGCGCCCAGAACACAGCTAATCGCGAGACCTTTCAGTTGATCGTTCATCCAGCCGGCAAAAGGCTGGGTCAGTAATCCGTAGGCTTTTTCGCGGAAGTAAGAGCGACGGATGGTTAGAGGAAATGTGATGATTGTCGTAAGAATGATGAACTGTATCCAGTACAGAGCGGTTTGTACGGGACGAAATCTTGAAATCGAACGCGCCAGATCACGCATTTTTGCGGAAATGCCCAGGGCAAGCAGTCCGATAAAGATCAAAGAAGAGTAGAGGAAGTCAACGCCGTCCAAAATGTAGTTTCCGCGCGCATAGGTTTTCGTCTTTTGTCTTCGTTCCTCCGGAACGGAATCGAGATAGGCGCGTGTGGCCTGGACAGGATCTGAAATCTGTGAAGCCTGAGTTGCTTTTTCAGGGTCAAATGGAGGAGGCTGAGTTTTTGCGTAAACGCAAAGAGAAATCACAATGAAACTAAGAGTTAGAATGCCAATCTTCCAGTAAGAGCGCATCGATTTCCTCCTCAGAATAGATTTTTCCTTGATTCATCCCTTCACAGTCTTTTGCGGTCTTCTGCCAGTTGCCGGGCTTTTCGAGATTCTCTTTCCAAAACGGAAACGTGCGGCACTGTGTCGGCCGCACCTGATAAATTGTACAGCCGGATTCATAAAAGATGCAGTCTCCATTGGGCGCATTAATAAGACTCCAGCGTTCCCCGATTTTCCTGACATATTTTTTTGTAAAATCACGAAGCTGGAGTCTAAGAAATTCCGCGATCTGATGCATGTTTTCAATTCGTAACCACACGTAACCGGGGCCACCAGTGCAGCAATGACCGCACTTTGTGCAATCAAATTTCAGACCGTCTTGATACCAGCTCATTTTTCAACACAGAAGGCGCAGAGGTCTCAGAGAAATTGATTCTTAACTCTGCGCACTCTGTGTTCTCTGCGTTGAATTTTCACAAATCGTATCGAAAGCAGGAAAGAAAATTGTATCGTCGCGTTCGGGAGACGTTGAAAGCATGGCAACGGGTACTTGCAAGTAATCTTCAATGAAGTCCAGATACTTTCTCGCGTTGAGTGGAAAATTGTCCAGCTTTTTCAACCCGTAAGTATTGCTCTTCCAGCCCGGAAATTTTCGCAGATGAACAGAGCAACGTTCCACTGCTTCGTAAGATGCGGGAAATTCATGGATCTTTTCGCCATCCAGATCGTACTCTACCCCCGCAGCAATCTCATCGAACTCATCCAGGATGTCCAGTTTCGTGATGCACAGCGCGTCCATGCCGCTGATCTGTGTGGCGTACTTCAATGCGACCAGATCCAGCCATCCGCAGCGTCTCGGCCGTCCTGTGATCGATCCGAATTCTTTGCCGCGGTTCCGGATTTTATCGCCTGTCAAATCCGTCAACTCGGATGGAAAGGGACCGCTGCCTACGCGAGTTGCATAGGCTTTCGAGACCCCCAGCACTTTGTGGATATGCTTGGGGCCGATACCCAACCCCGTGCTGATGCCACCGGCAGCGCAGCTGCTTGAAGTTACAAACGGATACGTGCCGTGGTCGACATCCAGCATCGTTGCCTGAGCTCCTTCAAACAGGAGGCGCTTTTCATTCCGGATTGCCTCAGCCAGGAAAGAAGAACAATTGCAGGCGTATTTTGAGAATTCTGCGCGAAATTTCGGTACTTGTTCAAGAAATTCTTCGCCTTCTGCGTTTCCCTTGTACATCGGGAGGAGACGATCCGCAAAATTGGACTGCATCAAATCGCACACGCGCATGCCGCGTCTGGCTGATTTGTCTTCGTAAGTAGGTCCGATCCCGCGCAACGTCGTTCCGATATTCTGAATTTTTTCGGATTCTTTTTCGCGCCAACGATGATGCGGCAGGATCAAATGGGCACGATCGCTGATGTGCAGGCGGCCTTCGAAACGAAAGCCCGCCGCTTCCATCTTTTTGATTTCTGTAAGCAGCGCGTTCGGCTCAATCACCACCCCATTTCCAATGATTCCGATCTTCCCTCCGCGGAACATGCCGGAAGGTATCAACTGCAGGATGTAGGTCTTCCCTTCAATTACAACCGTGTGTCCGGCGTTATGTCCGCCCTGATAGCGGGCGACAATATCAAAATGAAGCGAAACTAGATCAACGATTTTGCCTTTCCCTTCATCACCCCATTGCGCTCCTATTACAGCTAAATTCGACATAGGAAATAACCCTGCACTGCACCCTCATTGCTCATTGCTCATCGCTCCAGAACTTCATTCTATAACGAATGTCCCAGGATATTCTCAACAGGACCGATCAGATCGCCCCTTTCAATCTGGGATGAAATCGTTTGGATATCATCGGCCAATACTCGATCATGATCAAGCGTGGATACACGTTGCCGGATCAAACGGTGCGCTTCCCGCAATGCGTTCGAAGTGTTCAGCGGTTGCAGTATATCCAGTGCTTGCGCGGCGCTCATCAATTCAATGGCGAGAACATTTGTGGCATTCTGTACAATCTGCTGAAATTTCAGCGCCGCCGTCACGCCCATGCTGACATGATCTTCCTTGTTCGCTGAAGTTGGAATCGTATCCACGCTTGCGGGATGGGCCAGCACTTTGTTTTCCGAAACCAGCGCGGCCGCCGTGACCTGCGCCATCATAAAGCCCGAGTGCAATCCGGATTCCCGGCTCAAGAACATCGGCAACTCACTTTGTGTGGAATCCATGAGCAGGGCGATCCGCCGTTCAGAAATACTTGCAAGCTGGCAAACTGCGATAGCGAGAAAATCCATACAAATCGACATGGGCGCTCCATGAAAATTTCCGCCACTCATTAATAGTTGATCCTCCGGAAAAACCAGCGGGTTATCGGTTGCGGAATTTACTTCGATGGAGAGCCATTCTTTTCCTACCCGCAGAGCGTCGCGGACAGCGCCATGCACCTGAGGAATGCACCGGAGCGAATATTGGTCCTGTACTTTGTGAGGCGAATTTCGATGGGATTCACGGATCCTGCTACCTTTCAGGAGATTGCGCAAATTGTGAGCCACTTGAATCGCTCCAGGATGCGGCCGCACCTGGACAATGCGCTCATCGAATGCCGTGTCTGTTCCCCGAAGCACATCCAGTGACATGGCGCCCGCGATATCCGCAGCGCAGGTCAAAAGCATTGATGTTTTCCATCCGAGACAACCAACGCCTGTCATCGCCTGAGTCCCGTTGATCAGCGCAAGTCCTTCTTTAGCCTGCAGAGTGAGCGGAGTCAGAGCTTTTTCGGCTAACGCCTGCAAACCGGAAATTGTTCCTGATCCTGAAAATACCTGTCCTTCTCCTACCAGAACCAGCGCGAGATGGGAGAGCGGCGCCAGATCACCGCTTGCGCCAACGGATCCTTTTGATGGAATCACAGGATGTATCTGTAGATTTAGCATGTCCAGGAGCAACAGGATCACTTCCGGGCGAACGCCGGAGTTTCCTTTCGCGAGCACGTTTGCGCGCAACAGCATGATTGCTCGCGTTGCAGGAATCGAATAGGGTTGCCCCACCCCGGCGGAATGGCTGCGAATCAAATTCAATTGCAGCTCATTGACGCGATCATTTGCAATTTTGATGTCGCTGAGTTTTCCAAATCCGGTATTGACTCCGTAAACTGTTTGATTGTTTTTCAGAATTTCCTCGATGACCAAACGCGACCTTTGAATTCCGGCAAGCGCATGCGGTGCAAGAGAAACTCGCGCGTTGCGGTTTGCCACTGCTTCTATTTGGTCGAGCGTTAAGTGCTCACCGTCAATTAAGATTTCATCATTCATAGCCACATCATTTCATCATAGTAGCTCGTGTAAGAAAAGGGGATGGAGGAGATACTGGGGATAAGGCGATGAAACAAAAATATATCTCCATATCTCCTCAATCCCCTTATCCCCCTTCTTACACTGCATGTTACACTTAACTTATTATGCGAAACATCACCGCTCCACGAGGAAAAAATTTGAGCTGCAAAGGCTGGCAGCAGGAAGCGGCCATGCGAATGCTCATGAACAACGTTGACCCGGACATTGCTGAGAAGCCGGAGGAACTGATTGTTTATGGAGGCTCAGGAAAAGCAGCACGCAACTGGCAATGTTTTGATGCAATTATTCGAAGCTTGCGATCCCTGGAAAATGACGAAACGTTGCTTGTGCAATCGGGAAAGCCGGTCGGAATTTTCCGTACGCACGAAGATGCGCCACGAGTTCTGATCGCCAATTCTAATCTGGTACCGGCCTGGGCCACGTGGGAGGAATTTTGGCGGCTGGAAGGCATGGGGCTGATCATGTATGGGCAGATGACCGCCGGAAGCTGGATCTACATCGGAACACAGGGCATTTTACAGGGAACGTACGAGACGTTTGCGTCGATTGCCGATCGCCACTTCGGTGGAAGCTTGAACGGCCGATTCGTATTGACCGCAGGATTGGGCGGAATGGGGGGAGCACAGCCGCTTGCCGCCACGATGAACGAAGGAACAATTCTTTGCGTTGAAGTGGATCCACAAAGGATTCAACGACGCATGGAGACAGGTTATTGTGATTCTGCTACGAATAGCTTAGAAGACGCGCTTGCATGGATTGCTCAGGCGCGAAAAGAAGGGCGCCCGCTATCCGTTGCCCTGCAGGGTAATGCTGCGGATATTTATCCGGAACTTGTGCTGAGAGACATCATTCCGGATATCGTTACGGATCAGACTTCTGCGCATGATCCCCTCAACGGGTATATTCCCAACGGTTTGCCGGATGAAGATGTCAAAGAATTACGCGAAAAAAATCCACAGGAGTACATTCGGCGCGCCTATCAGGCGATGGCTGAGCACACGCGCGCCATGGTGGAGATGCAGCGAAAAGGTGCAATTGTTTTTGATTATGGAAATAATTTGCGCGGCCAGGCATACAAAGCAGGCTACACCGAAGCATTCTCGTTTCCCGGCTTTGTAGTGGCGTACATCCGCCCATTGTTTTGCGAAGGGAAGGGGCCTTTTCGGTGGGTTGCACTTTCCGGTGATCCGGTGGACATCCACCGAACGGATCGTGCCATTCTGGAAATGTTTCCACAAAATGAGGCACTTGCGCGCTGGATCCGCCTCGCACACGAGCGTGTTAAGTTTCAAGGACTGCCCGCACGAATCTGCTGGCTCGGTTACGGCGAGCGGGCTGAATTTGGTGAACGCATCAATCAGCTTGTGCGAAAAGGTGAAATTAGCGCCCCGATTGTGATCGGCCGTGATCATCTGGATTGCGGGTCCGTCGCTTCTCCTCGCCGTGAAACCGAGGGAATGAAGGATGGCAGCGACGCGATTGCGGATTGGCCGATCCTGAACGCCCTGCTCAATGCCGTCTCCGGTGCAACCTGGGTTTCGTTTCATCATGGCGGCGGAGTCGGCATAGGACAATCCCTGCACGCCGGTATGGTTATTGTGGCCGATGGAACAGAAGCAGCTTCAAAACGATTGCAGCGTGTTCTTACCTGCGATCCGGGTATGGGTGTTATTCGGCATGTCGACGCCGGCTACGACGAGGCGGTGGATGTAGCGCGCGCAAAACACATCAGAATTCCCATGATGGAATAAACCGCCCTGGCGCCAAGAACGCGAAGTTCTGATTGAGAATTCTTGCTTGGCCCACCTGGCATCTTGCTTTTAGAAATTTCCTTCGCGCTGATTGCGGAACTTGCCCTGATACTTTGCTTCCCCGATGGTGCGTTGAAAAATAAACTGGCAGATGGACGTTCCAGGATACAGAGCCATGGGCGTTGGTGAAAAATTGCTGATTTCCAAGCATTGTTTGTTTTCAATTCCCGGCTGCATGAAGCTCGCCGAAATGTGAACCAGCAATCCCAATCGTGAAAATCTGCTTCTTCCTTCCAGCCAGCCGCAGAGATTCGAAGACAATGTGATTTTTTCTTCGGTAATTCCGAGTACCGTTTCCTGCGGCATCAGCAGCAAATGCTCCTGGACCAGAACACGATCCGTGATCTCTTCGTAATTTGAGTCGGGCGTAACTCGTACAATATCGTGTACTTTCCGAAATACCCTAAATTCATTTCCGAGATGTAGATCAACGCTGGCGGGGCCTATGCACTCCGGATGAAAAGGGTCGATGCGGATATTGCCCGCTGCAATTTCCTTCAGAATTTCATCATGAGTCAGAATGCTCATGCGGAATTCGCAAGAGACAGATGCTCCCAGGCCAGCATTCGCTCCACCTGCTGGAACGAACCACCCGCAAGTTCGCGAAGCGTATCACGAAAATGATTGTACGGCTCCCAGTTTGCGTCCATGAAACGGATCACAAGATGGAACAATTGATTGCCACGATTGTCCCAATCCGTTAGAATGACCGCCTCTCCGTAACTTTCAGAGAATTCTTCGCAGAATTGCTGAATGCTACGCCCCGAATGAAGCTTAACGATCTCTCCGGTCATCCCCAGCATCCGCAACGCTTGAACATCGCGGGAACCCTCCACAATAATCGGGACCGATTCGTTGGTGAGACTTAATTCTTCCAGGAATTTTTTGGCTTTTCTGTCTCTCATTGTGGCCTCTTTACTTGTTTGAGGATTTTTGTTGCTCATTCTTGTCGCAACCCGTGCTTTCTATGATAAAGCCATATAGTACCTATTGCAAATCTCCTCCACCACTGCTTGTGGCTTTTGAATTTTCTTCAATGCATGATTTGAGATCAAAGCAAGTAAGTTGCTGTAATCGAAGAATTTAACCATAAGTTAGAAAATATCGATTGGAGATTTCCACAACTTCTGTGAAAAACATGTTAACACGCTGTAACGCTGAATTGGCGCTCACTCTAAAGGAATCAATCGATAGAGATCGACGAGAAGAAAAACGGTAAGATTATCTTTTTACTACAACTATCGTTCGGTCGTCTTTCGCTTTCGCGTGGCCGGTAAATGATTCACACGCGGAGAAAATTTCTTCACAAATTGTTTTGCTCGATGCTGCCCGGTGTTTTTTCACAATCTTGATAATCCGGTTTGTCCCAAATTCATCACCTACAGAATTAGTGGCCTCCGTAACGCCATCTGTGTACATCAAAAGGAGATTTCCGGACTCAAAATAAGCGAAGCCACGTTCGTACTTTGCTTTTGGATATGGCCCAAGGATCAAACCACCACGAGACAATTCATGCACCTGTGTGTTTCCGAAAAACAACGGGGGGTTGTGCCCGGCATTACAGTAGAAGAGATTGCCATTGTCTTCCAGCTCTGCGTAAAAAAGGGTAATAAATTCATGACTTTTTCCGGCTTGCGCCAGGATATGATTGAGCTTTTGCATGGTGCGCACGATTTTCATTTCCTTCTCGACACCCATCCGAAGCCCCACGTAGACGTCACGAACCTGAAGTGCGGCGGGCAGACCATGACCGCTGGCATCCGCGATTGCTAATCCCAGGATCGTCTCTTCAATGGGAATCACATCAAATAGGTCTCCACCAACGATTTCTGCCGGAACGCTTTTGCCATAGATATCAAAGCCGAAGAAATCGGGGAACTCTTGCGGTAGAAGTCCTGATTGAATTTTGCGGGCTTCCGAAATGTAGAATTCCAAACGTGTTGCTCGTATTTTGTAATTTGCGACATGCCGGATCAGGGTCAATACGTATTGAAGCTTCTCGTCATCAATGGGTTCCGTCAGCGTGAAAGATACAAGGTACTCGTCATTGTCCCCGAGGACGATTGCTGCGAAACAAGTGACATCGAGTGGTCCTTCGATTTTAGGATCGAAACAAGGATCGCTTTCTCTTGCGACAATCTGCCCATCTTTTCTGAGAATTTGAACACACTGATATTCCATCGAGAGCTGGTAGTTTTCCGGTGCATGGGAATCTCCGGCCTGGGATGAAAGCATGTAGTAACTGTCCATCGATTCGTAAATGCGCCCACCCTTGATCCCGAGTTCCGAGCCGAGTTCCTGGACAATGGAATCCAGAATTGCCCGAAGCATTGCCGAAGTGGCAGGAGACGATTCGATTTTTTCCAGCGTTTTTTCCAGTTTGATAAGAAGAGTCCGGTGATCCATGGTGAACATAGTATAACGCGTATGATGTAAGGCCGCCGCCGCTGCTGCATCACTCAGCTGCCACTACGGGCAGGGATCGGCTTGTGATAACATGATTTTTACCTCGGGGGACCAAAAAGTTTGCAGACTACACCGGCGCGATTGTCACTCCCTGTAACACGCGACGAGCGACTTTCTCAATTCTATCCTTTGATCCTGGAACTCCATGAAATGACCAGTTCAGCTCAGGTACTGGACAGGATCCTGCAATTCTGTTTGCAAGCTTTAGACGCGCCGTACGGTTTGATTGCACTGATTGATTATGAGAAGGAAATTCTGGACATCCGGGCAAAAACGGAACGGGATCTGCTTCGTAAAACCACGAAAATTGCGCTGATGGAACCTGTGTTTAAGAAGATTGCGTTCGAAGGATACTATGAAAACGTTTCTGATTACGCTGATTCTTCGTTCCATCTTCCGTTTTATCGCGGTGCAAGATCGGCCGTATACGTTCCGCTCGCCTTGCTCCAAACCGCGATTTCGAAGGGTTCCGGGGAGAAAAAGCCGGCGGCCAACGTCGTTGCAATGTTCGTGGCCGAATCCAATAAACCCAGGGCGTTCACGCAAGAAGATCTGGCATTTTTACTTGCACTCTGTTCGCAATCCGCGTCGTTGATCAAAACCATTCAGCGATTCGAAGCATTGCAGAAAGAGAATCAACTGCGTGACGAACTGACGGCAAAAATCCTGAAGATGGATCCGAAAGAAAGCCATCAACTGGATCAGCTCCTGAAAAATATCTTGCTACTGGCTTTCGAGCTAACCGATACCGCCCACGGAACCATCTTACTTCTGGAAGAATCCACGGGCGATCTGATCATTAAATCGCAGGCGAGCAAAGGAGATTTTGTCGAAAATCCACCCGCGCGTTTGCACTTTACGCAGGGGCAAAGGAACGGAATTTCTTATCAAGTTTTGAAAACACGCACTCCTTATCTGTGTCCGGACATTTCCAAGGATCCCCACTATGTTGCAATTTTCCGGAACATCCAATCGAATCTTGGAATTCCCATCATTTTTCAGGGTCGCGCCATTGGTGTTTTGATTCTGGAGTCCACGAGGCTGAATCATTTCCATCCGGGGTACGTGAAGTCCCTTCAGAAGCTTGTGGATGAAATGGTTTTCTTTCTGCGGCGCGCCCAGCTCGGTGAATACATCCGGCAGAAGGGCGGCGAAATTAACATCATCGGCAAAAGCAAAATTATGGAAGAAGTCGATCACTTTGTGGAAAGCGTTTCGCAATCCGATTCCACCGTACTTCTTCTTGGAGAGAGCGGCGTGGGCAAAGAGTTGATTGCACACGCTGTTCATTTCAACAGCAAAAGGCGCGATAAGCCGTTCATTACGGTGAATTGTGGAGGACTTACCGAAGAGATCCTCGCGAATGAACTTTTCGGACATGTGAAGGGTTCTTTTACTGGCGCAATCCGTGATCAGCTTGGGAAGTTCGAACTGGCGCACGAAGGGACGCTCTTCCTGGATGAAGTGGCCGATATGAGCATGAAACTGCAAACGCTCCTTCTGCGCGCAGTCCAATATGGCGAAATTCAAAAAATTGGTGAAGATAAACCGAATCGAAAGGTTAATGTGCGGATCATTTGCGCTACCAATCAGGATATGGAAAAACTTGTCGCGGAAGGAAAATTTCGGAAAGACCTTTATTACCGCGTCAACGTTGTACCGCTATTCATCCCTCCGTTGCGTGAGCGAAAAGAGGATGTTCCTGTTCTTGTAGGGTATTTCGTCGAGAGATTTTGTGTGCGCAATGAAATGCCTGTGAAAAAAATTTCGCCGGAAGCAATGAAGGTTTTACAGGATTACAACTGGCCCGGCAATGTGCGTGAAGTGGAGAATATCGTCGAGCGAGTGGTAATTCTGACGCGGGACTCCGTAATTCTACCGAAGCATTTGCCGCCGAATCTCATGGGTATCTCCGTTCCGTCTTCGTTGCCGTTGGCCGGCACATCGTTGCAGGAGAAGGTTTCGACAATTGAGTCTTATTTGATACGGCAAAGTCTTGAAGATCACGGATGGAATGTATCCAACACCGCACGCATCCTTGGATTAACTCGCCAGGGATTGCAGAAAAAAATACGCAAATATTCACTCAAAAAGAGCCGCGCCGAATCTTCGGGTGCAAGCACCCATTCGAATTGAACCAGAGAGGTTTGGCTAGCGGGAATCGCTTCCAGCCTTGTGTTACATACTTCATTCCTTGGCGTTCTTGGCGTCTTGGCGGTAATGTTCTTTTATGAAATTTCTTCAGCTCTCCTCCAGTATCGAAAATGCGCCGATGGTGAATGAGGCCCGCGGAAGGATTTTCCGCAACCAGGGGATCCGCACGATCGAAGATCTTCTCTGGTATCTTCCATTCCGTTACGAAGACTGGCGGCAGCTGAAGCGGATCAAAGACCTGATCGACAGCGAGGTTGCGACCGTCAGCGGGACCATTGTTCGTTCGCATTTGCATCTTACCTCCCGCCGGCACTTCAAAATCCTGGAAGTAACGATTCAAGATTCTTCCGGCGCCCTGCTCGTACGGTTTTTTAATCAACCATATTTAAGAGAACATTTTGAAAAAGGACGGAAGGTTCTTTTGCATGGAAGCGTTCGGGTTGATCCGTTCGGCCACGATGCTGAAATGGAAAATCCGCAATATGAAATCTTGAAAAAGGAAGATTTTTCAGAGTACCTTCAAAAGCGCCCTGTTTATGAAAGGATCGGTAGCATCACCCCCAAAATGCTCCGATGGATTATTCGACAGAGCCTTGATTCCATTCCTATTCAAGCTTTTGGCGAACCACTGTCGGATGAACTCAGGAAAAAATATAAATTGGTCGATAGGCGCGCAGCCTTTTATCAACTCCATTTTCCTTCCCCGGAGACTTCTCTGGAAGATCTCCAGAATCGCCGTTCGCAGGGGCACCGTCGTCTGATCTTTGAAGAATTTTTTCTGCTGGAAGTTGGGCTGGCCTATCGTCAAAAGGAACGCCCGAAGAAACTTCGACGAGTGGGGGTCGATGACCGCATTCGTGAAAAAGCAAAAACCGCCTTGCCCTTTCGCTTAACGAATGCACAAAAACGGGTGATCCGCGAAATCGTAGAGGACATGAAAAGTGAGCCTGTTATGTACCGCCTACTGCAGGGAGATGTCGGAAGCGGGAAAACCATCGTTGCTTTAATGGCAAGCGTGGTTGCAATTGAAAATGGATTCCAGGTTGCATTGATGGTGCCAACGGAGATTCTAGCGGAGCAGCATTACAGCAACATTTCCTATCTGTTGCGTAATACTAATTATGTAGTACGACTACTCCTTGGCGGTCAGACAAAGAAGGTCAGGACGCAATATCTTGATGAGATTGCCTCCGGGGCCAGCCCTCTTGTGATCGGTACGCATGCGTTGATTCAGGATACGGTTCAATTCCACAGTCTTGGCCTTGTGATCATAGACGAGCAGCACAGGTTTGGGGTTTTACAGCGGGAAGCCCTGGTGAAAAAAGGGGAACATCCGGATTGTCTGATCATGACGGCAACGCCGATTCCACGATCCCTTGCGTTAACGGTCTACGGGGACCTCGAAACTTCGGTCCTGGATGAAATGCCGCCCGGACGCAAGAAAATCATTACGAAGAAATGGCCGCTTAAGAAAAAGCCGGAGCTCTACCATTCAGTGGCTGAATCCGTTCGAAACGGAAAACAGGCTTATGTGCTTTGTCCATTGATTGAGGAATCGGAAGAACTTCAGCTGACGGCAGCGGAAAAATTGGTCACGGATCTTCGGCGAACCTTTCCAGACCTTTCGATCGGTTTGATCCACGGATCGATTCCATCGCGCGAAAGGGAAGTCATCATGCGCGAATTTCTGGAACGCAAAATTCAGATGCTGGTTGCAACGACCGTTATTGAAGTCGGAATCGATGTGCCGAACGCCGGCATCATGGTGATTGAACATGCGGAGCGTTTTGGATTGTCACAACTGCATCAGCTCCGCGGACGGGTCGGTCGGGGTACGGACCAATCCTATTGTTATTTACTAACTCCTGCGGAATCCGATTTAACCGAAGAAGCAAGAATGCGTATCGATGCGATGGTAAGCACAGACAACGGATTCAAAATAGCGGAAACTGATTTGAAAATTCGAGGCCCTGGTGAGCTTACGGGCACGAGACAATCAGGACTACCGACGTTCCGTATCGGGAACCTTTTGTTGGATCAAAAAATTCTGGAAGTTGCGAGAAAGGAAGCCTTCCACTTTGTAGAGACCTATCGGGCGAACCCGGAGGTGCTAAGAAATTTCTTCCAGAAATACTGGAACAATCGATTCGGTTTGATTCAGGTTGGCTAGAAGTATTCGGCAGTACTCTGCGTGAAATTTAGAGGCATGAATCATCTGGTAGACTGTAAACGTTGAATGGTAGGACGTTTCCCCTATACTGGCTGCCGGCAGCTTTTGCCGTTTTTTCCTGCCTTTTTCCTGACCGAGTTCATTATTTGTGGAGTCTTCTTTGTGCGGTGGTTCTGTTCCTGGCGTCATTTCGCGCAGGGAAGATGCTCACACGTTGTTGCATCAAGGAGGAAGCATTCTACTTTCCTCTCGGACTTGGCCTTTTACTCATGGCGAGTTATGCCTGTTTTGTTTTTTCGACAGGAATTATGGTCCTGGCAATCCTGTGGTGCGCTTTTCTGGTTCTTGCTGCATTCGAGATCCGTTTCCTGTTGAAGAACGTTTCGTTGAAACTGCTCGGCGCCGCTCCATTCCTGCTGCTTGGTTTTTGGAGTTGCCTGACTCCCGCGACTTTTTTTGATTCTCTTGTCTATCACATTGGATTGCCGCATCAATACCTTGCGCTGGGCCGGATGCGGATCCTACCATACCATCTCTATTCGTCTTTTCCTCCTTTTGATCAGGTTTTGAATCTACTGTTCGCGGGGATTCAGGCAGAAACGGGAATCAAAATCTTTTCGATAATCATTCTTTTCGCGATCCTCTACTGTTCTGCGAGTTACATTCAATCTCTTCACGCGGATTCAGAGTTTCGAGCGGCCCAATTCGTAGTTCCGATTTTGGCCATTCCGAGTTTCTGGATTCTGGTGCATCTTGTCACTGCAGATTTGCTGACCGCGCTTTTTTTCTCTTCCGGTGTTTTTCTGATTTTGATAAATGGAGAACGTTCGTCGGTTTTGGTGATTGCGGCAACTCTAGTGGCGTTTTCGTGCTGGACCAAATGGAACGTTCTCCTCTACGCGCCGTTTCTGATCCTTTTCTTTGGCGTTCAAATCCGCCGGACTGCTCTTTTTACATTGGTTACCCTTTTGTTACTGTTGCCGCTCCTGATCAGGAACTATGTGCGTTTGGGCGATCCGCTCTATCCGATCCTGTCTGTGAAACTATCGAGTCCGCTCTGGGGAATCGAGCAGGAGAACGCGCTTCACGGAGATAGTTTTCCGGCTCGAGCGATAAGCTTTGGGGATGTAGTTGCTGCGCCAGTGAAATTGATTACGACACCGGATGATTTTGGATCTGCTTCTGAGATTGGTCTTGTACCCCTTTTTGCGTTGCTGCTCTACCCCTTTGCTGCTCAAAAGCAAATGAGGACGCTCCTCATCTATATCGGTGTTTGTTTTTATGCATGGCTGTTTGCGTTTCCTAATTTCAGACAATTCTTTCCGGTTTTTGTTCTTCTTACTCCAATGTTTTATTTTTCCTGGAATTACCTGGCAAAGCGGTCTGCCGCACTGAATGTTGCCGCGGTGATTTTCTGCGGGCTTACCGGATTGTATCTGCTGCTGCCGTTCTACCGGGATCTTTTTCCACCGATTTCCTGGAAAGAAAATTGCGATCAGTACTTGCGGGCGAACGTTACCTATTATCCGATTGCAAGGTTCCTGAATGAAGGCCAGGCCATTTTGGTCGGCGAAACCAGGAGTGCGTATTTTCGGGTGCCTCTGGTTGTTCCAACCGCGTATGACAGGAATACGTTCATAGAATTACTAAAGGTTCACGCCGATGCAGGGTCTTTCTATCAAACACTAAAGGAATTGAAAGTTACCCACATTGTTTACAATAGGCCGCAGTTCCAACGACTGTCTGAAAAATACGGACTCTGGAAGATTTCAGCGGAGCAGCAACAGGTTCTCCAGCAGTTTGTACGACAGTATACGGTGCCGAAGTTGCGCGCAAATGGAATCTATCTGTTGGAACTGAAGTAGCTGCATCGCGCCAGAAGTAGTACAGAGCTACAGAGTGCACGGATTTACGAGGAACGCCTCTCGACCGTGTAAAGATGACAGCCGTCTGGACCGATTCTGTGGTAGTAGAGACGCTTGCCGTCCGGCGTGATTGTAGGCGCTTCCACATTTCCGGTGATGGCGTAAAGTCACTCTGACGCGGAAATCTCCTTTCCGTTCAACTCTCCTTCAGCCCGCAGATAGTTTGATTTCTCGCGGTGGATAGTTTGTTTTGACCGGTTGTGACAAAACGATTGCGTTTGAATTGTCGGCATTCTAGTTTGATGCCATGAAGTCCATGTCATCACGGGTAATTCTTTCGGGCGGACTGCTTGCCGGTACGCTGGATTTGATTGCCGCGTTCGTCATTTACGGTGATCCCGTCCGAGTTTTGCAGTCCATTGCAAGCGGATTGCTTGGCGCGGACTCCTATAATGGCGAATTGAGCACCGCTGTCCTTGGCGGGGTGCTGCATTTTGGCATAGCGGTGGGGGCAGCTGCCGTCTATTGCGTAGCAAGAGTCAAAATCTCGCTTTTGGCAAACGCATCGACCCTGAGCGGATTACTCTATGGCGTGGCGGTCTTCGCCTTTATGCATTGGGTCGTCTTGCCACTCTCCGCTTTTCCCCACAAGCTTTCTTATTCTCCAGGGATTCTGGCTCGGGGTTTGATCGTGCATATGTTCTGCATTGGGTTACCGATCTCTTTTGTAGCTAATCGCTTTGCTTCATTAAACGACAGGAGTTCCTCATGAAAATTGGGTACATCATTGCACTAACTGCGCTATTCCTTGTGATTACGTCACCATCCGGGGCCATGGATAACAAAGCAACCTTTGCCGGCGGTTGTTACTGGTGTATGGAGGAAGCGATGGAACGCGTTGATGGTATCCATTCGGTCACGTCCGGCTTCACCTCTGGAGTGGAAGCAGTTGAAGTGTCGTACGATCCCTCAACGATCAGTTACGAGAAGTTATTGGGAGCATTCTGGAAAAACATAGACCCGACGGATCCGGACGGTCAGTTCTGTGATCGAGGCCTTCGTTACCGGAGCGCAATCTTTTATCGTGACGAAGGACAAAAAAGGGCTGCTGAAAAATCAATGGCCGAAACTGCAAAAATGCTAAACAAGAACATCGCAACCGTACTGTTACCGGCAACAGAGTTTCGTGCCGTCGCCGAAGATGAACAGGATTTTTACAAAAAGAAACCGTTCGAGTACAAACAGTACAAAATTCGTTGTGGGCGCGATCGGCGTCTTAAAGCCATCTGGAAAAAATGAAAGGACAGGCCATGATGCGAATTCTCGTGGTTGACAGTGATTCGATTTCTCGCAGAAAGATAGTAGATTGGTTATTCAGACA
>Ga0055438_10000044_pt1 | contig 16919 bp, 9 predicted proteins | sample Browns_TuleA_D2_FD_57724 | JGI IMG/M metagenome (GOLD analysis project Ga0055438, IMG submission 57724) | Wetland microbial communities from San Francisco Bay, California, USA, that impact long-term carbon sequestration - Browns_TuleA_D2 | ecosystem: Environmental > Aquatic > Marine > Wetlands ...
AAAATCTTTTTTACTTCGATCTGGCTACGCTCCAGAGTTTGGCCCTTTGTGTCAGCAACTTTTTTTATGGCTCGAATTTCCGTCTTAACTCCGCCGTTTGCAAACACTGTATAAGCCGTAGCGACCTGCCACGGAGAAACTTCGAAAGCGCCAAGCGCAAGCGAAGGATAAGGCTTTACATCACCAAACCCCAGTCGTTTCCCGAGTAGCGAAATTTGATTTAACCCCACGTCCATTGCTAGCTTAGCCGTCGCAATATTCATCGAGTGAGCAAGTGCATCGCGCAGCGTGACGGATCCGTGATATTGCCCATCATAATTCTTGGGTTCCCAAACCTCATTGTGGTAGCGAAGAGTCCAGGGTTGATCGTCCACTAATGTTGCCGGCGTGAATACACGATCATGGGGCTGAAAAAATTGTTCAAAGGCAGCAGCGTAAACAACCGGTTTAAAAACACTTCCTGGCTGCCTCCTGGCTTGTGTGACACGATCAAATTGACTGACGGAGAAACTGCGGCCGCCTACGAGCGCTCGAACATAACCCGTCTGCGGTTCAATGGCGATCAAACAGGCCTCGGCTTTCTTCTTTGTTTTCGAATATCGAATTTTGTCGATTTGGGTCAAACCTTGCTGGATTGCTTCTTCGGCTGCCTGCTGCATTTCCAGATCAAGTGTTGTAAAAATACGCAGATTCTTCGTATAGATTGAATTCTGATCGTACTTTTCCAGCAATTGCGTTTTCACGATGCTTCCAAAATACGGCGCAAGATTGATACGGGAATCAAACGGATAAACAACGATCGGCGCTTTCGAAAATTCATCGTACTCCTTACTGGTGAGGGCCCCAGTTTCTAGCATTGCTTGTAAGACGGTATCGCGCCTGGCCTTTGCTTCTTTCGGATGCCTGTAGGGATTGTAGATATTCGGCGCCTGGATCATCCCGGCAAGCAGTGCCGCTTCCGGAACGTCAATCCGCTCAACATCCTTTCGGAAATAAAGGCGGCTCGCCTCACCAACTCCATTGACGCTCATCGCTCCGCGCTGCCCAAGATAGATTTCATTGAGGTACAGCTCAAGAATTTCTTCCTTTTTCAGTTTTTCTTCCATGATCCAGGCCATGGTAGCTTCCCGAATCTTGCGACGGATGGAGCGTTCCGGCGACAGATAGAAGTTCTTCACCAACTGCTGGGTAATCGTGCTTCCGCCCTGAAGCTGTTTCGACTGATTCAAGTCATTCCAGATTGCCCGAATCACTGCTCTTAGATCTACGCCGCCATGATGAAAGAATCGCCGGTCCTCAATCGATACGACTGCGTTGATAAGGTGTTTGGGAAGCTCTTTGTATTGAATCAGGGTTCGTTTTTCCCATTCTTCGCCGAACAAATTACTGATCGCGATCGGCTCCAGTTCATAAGCGGGAAGGTCTTCTCCGCTGTTCAGGTTTTGAATCTTTTCCACGGAAGTTGTATTGAAACGCACCATGACAGTCGGCTCATCAATCGCATCATCAAATATGGCATGCTTGCGAAAGCGAACCTCCGGTGATTGTTCGCGGTACTGGCCCGCACCGACGTTCGCGTCTGCCGTAGACTGATAATTCAGTCGCTGCAGATATTCGATCAGTCGAGCCGGCTTCATCGGCATCCCTTCATAAAGGATTGGCGCATCCGCATAAATCGTCGATGGTAGAGCCCATGTTTGATTTTTCAGATGGTTTTCAACAACCGTTTTACATTCGACATACAAGCGGAGCCCCAGAAAAAACACAATTCCAAGCGCAAGAAGAGCAAGGCCAATAAAAATTTTGGTAAGGCTCTTTGCCTTCGGCACGAGGGGGGCTTGCCGTTTGATTTTACGAATGCCCATTGTGTCGTAAGATACTGTGCCGGTTTGCATTTGTCAAAAATCCAACCACCTCAAGATTTGCCGCATAAGCTTGCTGTGCTATATTAATGAATGCAAGAATTTCTCCATCTTTGGGTGTTGAGCATTCATGTCCGGCGTTTTAAGCGAAAAAAATGTACTCGAGCTGCTGATTGAGTGGCATCGGGCCAAATACTCCGGCGAAATCCGTTTAAAACGCAGGAGCGTCGAAAAGTCCATTTTCATGCGCGATGGGGCCATTCTCCGCGCACAATCCAATCAGGACGGCGAAAGACTTGGACAGATTCTACTGAGAAGGAATCTTGTCAGTTCCTGGGACCTTGAGATTGCGCTCAACCAGGTCAAAGAAATCAACAAAAGGCTCGGGCAGGTACTGATCGGAATGTCGGCCATCAAAGAACCTGTGTTGAACAATACACTGGTGTCTCAAACCAGAGACGTTATTTTTTCACTGGTAGACTGGGAAGATGGAGACTATTCGCTCGAGACTGCGAATGATCTTGAAAGCGAAATCTATTTCGACCAACTTTACACCCCGGAAATCATCCTGCAGGGAATGCGCAGGATTTCTAATATCGTATTGCTGCTGCGGCCAATGGGAGACCTGCAGGGAACGATTAAGCTGACGCCCGATTATCTGGAAAAAACACGCAGGGTTGCATTGCTGACAGAAGAAAAAAGCATCCTGGCTCTTCTAAGCAAGCCTTCAAATCTCAAGGATCTGATAAAAGCTTCCGGTATGGAAAAATTAACCGTCTACCGCTCGGTTGCGGCTCTGATGGCGGTGGACGTCATTCAACAGGAAAATTCAACGGACGCGATTCCAGGGATCGACTCCGGTGCTGTTTCTATGGCATCCACCAGCACCACGTTGCCTGCAACAAGACGCGGCGTCAGGGGTCAGAAAAACATGCTGGGCGAAATGCTTGTTGGCAGCGGAGTTATTACGGAACAGCAGTTAAAGGAAGCCCTGACTCTCCAACAATCAACCCGCGACAAAAAGAAGCAATTCCTCGGAACCGTTCTCATTCAGCTTGGCTATTGCTCGGAAGAAGCCATCGTAAGTTCGCTCAGTTCTCAGTTACGTATCGAAGAAGTAACGGACATTGAAGTAACGGAAGAGGTCAAGAAATCGATTCCTTTTCACGTTGCGAAACGCTATTTTATCTGCCCGATGCGAAAACATGGCTCGACTCTCGATGTTGCGATGCTGGATCCTACCAATATGTCCGCTCTCGATGACCTGTCCTTTCTGACAAGTCTTCGGATTCAGCCATTCATCACAACAAACAAGGCCTTGCGAGAAGGTTGGAAAAAGCTGTACGGATACTCTGAAGAAAAAGGAATGCAGCGGTTTCAAAAGTCCGTGGAGGCTCGTCGCGATCTGAGTTTCCGTAGTTTTGTCAAAGATGAAGAAGGGCAGGATGAACTGGAATTTGGTGAATTCGACGAAGAGAGCTTCGACATGGGTGAGCTCGAATCTCTGGTCACCGGCGTTGTTGAAGAACTGCAAATCGTAACTTCCGAAAGCGACAGTATTGCGCATACTCTTGAGGTCGAAGATGCACCCGTTGTTAAACTGGTGAACATGATTCTGCGGCAGGCAATCAAATCAGGCGCCAGCGATATTCACATCGAACCATGGGAAAACAAGCTTGTGATTCGCTATCGAATGGATGGTGTGCTTCACAAAGTTTTCAGCTTCCCAATTTCTATCAGTAGTGCGTTGATTTCGCGCATCAAGATTATTGCAGGTATGGATATCGCTGAACGGCGCCGACCTCAGGATGGACGTGTAAAGCTGCGTATGGGTAGGCGGCGAATCATTGATCACCGCGTATCGGTTGTGCCTTCAGTTTTTGGCGAACGCGTTGTTCTTCGTGTTCTCGATCGGGCATCACTTGAAATCGACATGACCAAACTCGGTTTTGACAATCAGCAGCTTGAAATGTTCAAACGCTCAATCAATCAGCCCTATGGAATGATTCTTTGTACCGGGCCCACCGGCAGCGGAAAAACTACAACGCTATATTCCGCAGTGCACTCACTCGATTCCGGCTCCAATAACATCATGACCGTTGAGGAACCCGTCGAGTATCTATTCCCCGGCATATGCCAGGTGCAGGTGAATGACCAGATCGGCGTTGGCTTTGCATCCGTACTCCGTTATTTTTTGCGACAGGATCCCGATATCATTCTCGTTGGTGAGATCCGTGACCTGGATACCGCGGAGACCTGTTGCAAGGCTGCACTAACTGGTCACCTTGTGCTGAGCACGGTACACACGAACGATGCACCGTCAGCAATTGGCCGTCTGATCGATCTGGGGCTGAAACCCTATTTGATTTCGGCTTCCATGCTCCAGGTCATCGCTCAGCGATTGCTGCGGAAAATTTGTTCCCGCTGTAAGACCGAAGTTGAGTACGACAAACTCGTACTGATAGAAGCCGGTTTTACAGAAGAGGAAGCTGAAGAAGTTACACTTTATCGCGGGACCGGATGTGAGGCTTGCGGAAATACAGGATTCTACGGCCGAAACGCGATTTTTGAAATCATGCAGGTCACGCGGAAAATAAAGGCTGCGATCGCAGCAGATCTGCCTGCCGATCAAATCAAAGAAATTGCTTTATCGGAAGGGATGAAGGATTTAAGGCGAGCCGCGCTGGAAAAAGTAAAAGCCGGAGTCTCTACCCTCGAAGAAGCCATCCAGAATACGCTTTCCGACTTTTAGCGTTCCCTGTTTGCAAACATCGCGTTCCATGTCGCCAAAGCGCCGGCTAATCTTTGGAACTTACACCGTGCCCATCTAGAACTTACATTTTTGAAATTCTTCAAGTGTTGTAATGCCTTCGTTGATTTTCTGAAGACATCGCTGTCGCAGAGTAATCATACCGCCTCGAACGGCAATACTTTCAATTTCGCGCGCTGAACAATTCTTTGCAATCGCCTCTTTAACCGGCATATCCGCGGTAAGAACTTCGAAAATTGCGACCCGTCCGTTAAATCCAAGATAATTGCATTCCTTGCAGCCGGCGCCGATGTACGTATTCAAGTTTGCAGATTCCTGGTCGTTCAACCCCATTCGAAGCAGAATGGACTGTGAAATCGGTAGCTTTTCACAGCAATGTTCGCAGATTCTGCGGATCAAGCGCTGATTGATAACAAGCGATAACGATTGTGACAGTAACGAGCGGGACGCTCCAAGCTCTCTCAACATAACAATTGTATTCGCGGCGGACAATGCCGTCAGTGTTGCTCCGACCACACACTTAGCTGCAATCTTACAAACTGTTGCGGCAACCTCGGCGTCCGGAATGTCCGCAAGAAAAATGACATCCGGATCCGAACGGATGATGGAAGTCAGGCCTGTATTGAAATCGAATCCGAGGGTTGGATTAATTTCCGATTGATGAATGTTGGGAATGTTCGAAAAAATTGGTGATTCGAGGGTCATGACTTTGCGGTTCGAATTCGAAAACTTCCCCATCAAAGAATAAAGGGTCGTATTACAGCCGTTCATCAACGGTCCGCTAATCAGGATCATGCCATGAGAAGATTCCACTGCATGATTTACAGCCGCGTATTCTTCAACCACGAGCCCGATATCCTTCAAATCACGCAAGAATGTTGAGAGATCAACAATCTTGATACTGACGCTTTCGCCATGCGGATTCGGGAAGCTCAGGATATTCAACTGGTATTTCTTTTCGGCGTGCCGCAGCACCATTCTGCTGGATTGAGGCACACCGCTTTTTTGCAAATCCATCTTGGCAAGTTTTTTTAGGCTGGTGATAAGCGGTCCTTGATCCCTTTTTGACGGCGACTTAATTTTGTAAAGCACTCCGTCGATCCGGTATCGGACATTGAGTTCGTTCTGGTCCGGTTCGATGTGGATGTCCGATGCGTGACGTTTGATCGCGCCAACGATGATTCTGCGAATGATGCTCTGGTAGTCGATGGTCTCCTGTTCGAGGATTCTTGCGCCACCAGGAGGAACAAAATTTTTCAGAAATTCAACAATCGCAAATTCATCGGAATAAAAAGGGACAATGAACATCTCGGTTTTGCGGCTGACGATCTCGAGCGTATTCAGATCGCGCGGGTTCGCCATGCCAAGGGCAAGAAAAGAACGGGAGGAGCCGCGAAATACTCGCAGCGGTAAAATTTTCGTCTGGATGCAAAACTCAGGATTCAAACGTTGCAGCACCTCGGCGTCGACATTCTCTTCACTAAACTGATTCGGAATAGGAACATTTTGAAGTTCCAGGAAAATTCCAAGTTCCTCCTGGCTGACAAAATTGCCTTCTACCAACAACTGTCCCAGCATTGTACCGGTTACAGATTGTTTGCTGAGGGTTGCAAGAAGATCTTCGACCGAGAGAATCTGTGATCTTACCAGTAACTCCCCCAGGCGGTCCTTACTCCTCCGAAGCGCGGTACGCTCTTCCAATAGGGCAGCGGGAGCGTATTGATAGAAGCGGCTACGATATTCCTCTGAGGCTCGGCAGAAGCATTGCAGACAATAAGGACAAAGTTTTGTAGGATTCTTCGGATCACAACCGCACCAGACGGCGGAACCTGCATCGTATTCTCCGAGGCAATACCAGCACTGAATTAGATACTCTTCAATCATGGCGAATACAACAACGATTCAAAATGCGATTTTTCCCCTGAAAACCCTTTATTTTACCATCACTTCGTCATCACGAAGCGGATGAAGGCCGGCGCCCGTCGTCAGTTACCAGCCCACAATTTATTGCTTGCCCCCCATCGTCCAGCTAAACGGCAAACTACAAGCCGATACGGCCCATCTTCATCATGTTGGTAGCACCCCGCGCGGCCTGGGTTCCGGAAACAATTACAACCGCATCACCTTTTTCAAGCAGATTCTTCTCCAGCAAGAGCTTTTCCGCGCTCTGTACCATCAGATTTGGATCCGCAGAAGTTTCAAGCATGAGCGGATACACACCCCAAACAAGCGCAAGCTGCTGAAAAACCCTTTGGATCGGAGTGAACGCAAGAATCGCGCAAGGCGGACGTTGACACGATGCGAGATCAGCCGTGTATCCTGACTGAGTAAAAACAAGAATTGCTTTTGCTTTCATGACTTCCGCGGCCATCCGCGCGGAGTGAACGATAGCGTGAGTAAAATTTACTTGATGCTGCGGACGGAGCCGCTCCGTAAACCGGAACACTTCTTCATCCGACTCGGTAAACTCCGCGATGGAGGCCATAGTCTTTACTGCCTTTTCCGGATAGAGACCGGCTGCTGTTTCTTCAGACAACATTACAACGTCGGTTCCATCCAGAATTGCGTTCGCTACATCCGATGCCTCCGCGCGCGTGGGTCTCGTTTGATCCACCATGCTTTCCAGCATCTCTGTTGCTGTAATAACGAGCTTTTCCGCGCGATTCGCATGTTCGATGATCATTTTTTGAAGAAGTGGAATTCTTTCAGCCGGCAGTTCCACCCCCAGATCCCCGCGAGCAACCATAACACCGTCCGAAATATCAAGGATTTCACGAAGATTTGTTACGCCTTCCTGTTTTTCAATTTTGGAAATGATTTTCGCGCCCGAATCACCAAGCACATCCCGCAAACGCCGTACATCCGCCGCGCGTCGAACAAAAGACAAAGCTACGTAGTCCACGGAAAGCTCTTTACCGAAATGAGCATCCTCTATGTCCTTGTCCGTCAAACTCGGAGCGCTTACGTTTACACCGGGTAGGTTGATTCCCTGTTTGTCCCGCAAGAGCCCGCCGGATACAATTTCCGTCTCAACATCCATACCACGAACCTGCAAAACCTTTAGCTCGATCATACCGTCATCGATTAGAATTCGGTCGCCCGGCCTTACATCTTCTGGCAATGCGGTATAGGAAGTGGAAACAATCATTGCATTCCCTTCGATTGGCCGGGTCGTGATAACGAAACGCGCTCCAGGAATCAGGTGGACGGGCTCTCCGCCTGCAATCTTACCTGTGCGAATCTTGGGTCCCTGCAAGTCCTGAAGAAGGGATACAGGTTTGTCGAGTTTAACCGAGGCTGCACGAATGTACTGTACAAGCGGACGGAAGTAGTCATAGTTGCCATGTGAAAAATTCAGACGAAAACCGTCTGCCCCGCCAGCAATCAGCCGCTCAATCATCTCGGGGGTATCCGAAGCTGGTCCCAGCGTGGCTAGAATCTTTGTCTTTCTTTTGCGCTGCATAGATAAGAAAGTTTAACAGATTTTCCTCGAGTGGGACCCCGGCATCCAACAGAATTGTCCATTTATGTCGTCGGACCGGCTTCGTGTGTGACCGAAAAGTGGATTCAGCGAGTGCAGAGTCAAGGCTAGAAACGCAGCGCCAGCGAGACAGGCGTCCTAGTTTCTGAAAATGACAATCACTTTCAATATAGAATTACCGAAAGATATCCTCGAGAAACAGTTAGCTGGATGGTGCCACAACGGTCGGTCCGATAAAGAATTGTATGTCCCTTCTTGTAGCGGTCGAGCACTTCCTTGTGAGGATGGCCAAACCAGTTGTTGAATCCTAGAGAGGCAACAACAATCTTCGGCCGGATTTTTCGCAGCAATACCTCGGAGCTTGAAGTGCGGCTGCCATGATGAGGAACCTTCATGAAATCAACAGTTGCATCCATCTGTTGCGCTAGCCTTGCTTCGGCCTCCACTTCCACATCCCCGGTCAGAAGCAAACGCCTATTCTGAAATTGCAGAAGCAATACGAGCGAATCATCATTGGCGACTTTTCTTGTTTTCTTCGAATCTTCCGGAGCAAGTACATCCAGCCGGACGTCTCCCTGCCGGAAGCTTCGTCCCCGGCAAATCGGAATTGGACTCTTTGCCACGGTTCGCAAGAAATATTGATAACCACGATCTTCAAAGGGTTGTCTTGTAACATACAGATCGTTGACCGGCATGTACCGTAGTACTGTAATGAGCCCATTCATGTGATCCGCATGGGCATGTGTCAAGAATACTCGATTCAGCTTTGTAACCCCTTTCTTACAGAGGTATGGAATCAGAATGGATTGGCCGGTATCCAGCGCGTCTGAATTAAAAAAACCGCCCCCATCCACAAGGTCAAAGGTTTCGTCGGGGTACTCAATGAGAATCGAATCTCCCTGCCCAACATCCAGGAAATGCAGGCGAAGCCGGTCAGATTTTTCCGGGGGAGGAACATTCAGTACCAGATAAAGAACAAGAGTTGAAAGGACTAATAGGACACACTTCCATCGTATTCCTCGTATCGTCACAAAAGCGGCGAGAGTGAAGTAAAACAAGAACACCATCCACAACTGTGGCGAAGGAAGGATCCGGACGCCCTGTTGAGAGAAGAAGCCTGCTGTACCAAGAAACAAGTGGATCAACGCACGAATTGGGGCGCCGATCAGCAAACCGGTCCAGGGCAAGGGGAGAAACAAAACACCAAGAGCAATCAACACACTGCTGACAGGAACAGCTACGAGATTCGCCGCAACAGAATAAAAGGGAATACGGTGAAACGTGTAGACCTGATAAGGAATCAATACGATCTGCAGAACCAGACTGGTAAGTACAAGGCTCAACACCAGTCGGTAGGCTTTCGACAATCTCAGAAGTCTGCCGGAAAGGGGAACGATCATGAAGAGGATCACTGCTGTAGAAAGGTACGTCAGGTGGAATCCTGAATCGTACAATTCAAGAGGATTCAGGGTCAACTGAATCCAAGCGGAAAGTGAGATCCAATTCGCAAGGGAAATCCGGTCATGCCGCCGCACGGCGAAAGCAAAAATCAAGAAGCTCAAGAACGCTCTCGTTACAGATGCGCGCCCCTCGAGAATCAAGAAATATCCGGCCAGCAATAAACATGCGATCAGCACTGCAGACCGGAAAGAAACGATCCTTTTCAAGCAAACAAACAGAAGGAACACCAGCACCGTAATGTGGAAACCGGATATGGCGATGATGTGGAACACGCCGGCATCCATCAGCATTTGTTGATCCGTTTGGCTTAAACCTCCTCTGTCATCCAGCCACAATGCTCTCAGGATGCCTCCTTCCTGATCGGAAAACGAGCGCGCTGTCTTCAAAATTGCGTTCATTCGAACGCTGGAAGACAGCCTGCGAATTGTCCTCACGTAACCGGTCACCCGGAGCACAGCAGAATTCTTAACACTACCCAGGACGTGAATGCCTTCCATCCGAAGATATCGCTCGTAATCAAAAGCTCCCTCGGTTTGAAAATTTCTTGGCAGACGAAAACGGCCGAATGATTCAACCCGGTCACCCGCAATCAAGGCGGGCTTCATTGCTCCGGAAACCGTGATTCTCGCAACACCTCTTATCGGCACTCCCGCGATCGATCCGACTTGCACCCGCATTGTGAAATAGTCCGAAGCGACCTCCGGCGTTCGTAACAGGACGCATTGAAACGCAACGACCTCTCCTTCGTTGAATCGAGCCCATCTGCGAAGGTCGTTACTTTCATAAAGGTCTTGCTGGTGTTGGACGATGCATGCGGAAAGCACAATAATGAGAAGCGCTTGCGACGCAAACGCAATTCGGTACCGGGCGAACAAACCACAGGTCGCCGTTACCACGCAAACGGAAATGCTCCATGCGGGAAACGCCAGCAACCGGGCACCCATGATACCCGCAGAGAAACACACGAAGATCCACACAAAAGGCGCAGACATACTCCTGTCCCGCGACTTACATGTAGAACAGACTTAATCGAGGTATGTTGTAGACTTTGCGAACGGATTTGATGAGAGCCCGGGTGATCATCTCCTGATACACCGGGAACTCAATTTTGTCTTGAAATGATTTTAGATCGCGCATGGCATCCTCCCGAAACTTATTTAGCTGGGACTCAGAGATGGTCTGCAGCAACAACTGCTCAATCTCCTTTTCCAGTAAGGTGAGTTGATGTTCCACACGCTGGAGCTCCGCCGACTGATTTTCGCGGAATGGCTGCAATACCTGGCTGGAAAGCTTTTCCCTGCACCCCTGCAGCAGATCCGCCATGGCCTGGTTGCCCTTTTCGCGTGCCTGCTTGCTGCTTTCCTCCAGATTTCCTACTAACTTTTCCAAATATTGCTGAATGTTTTCGGAAGTTTCTCCTCCAGTTTCTTTATCACCAGTTTCAAGGCCCTCCCTCGCTTTTAAGAAACGCTTGTATTCGCCCTTCACGATTCGGCGGAAATAGTTGAGGCTGACGGGAACCTTGTCGTCATCCGATTGTTTTTTTTCAAATCCGCGGTCGATCGCGCGAAACACCACCTCCGCCGGTATTTGGGCATCGCGCCATTCGCGGATAAGCGCCCACTCTTTCGGAGAAAGAAGCATCGGATTGCCTCTCTTCTGCACAAAATAGTCTTCGATCAATTTGAAGTACTCCTCTTCTTCCATCAGAGGTTCATGTCGAACAAAAGCTGCAAACCGTCCATGATCAGGTCCGGATTGGAGTGATGAATTTTCTCGGTGCGCCGTGCCATGAGGGGGGCAAGCCCACCTGTTGCTATATTTATAGTACGATCACCCAGTTCCTTCTCCGCGAGGTCAATAATTTTTTCAATGAGGCCGAGGTAGCCGTAAAAAATTCCGGATTGCATGGCGGCAACTGTATTTCTACCGATCACCTGCCCGGGATCACGGATCTCGACCCGGGGCAATTTTGCAGCGCGTTGGAAAAGAGCTTCGGCCGAAATGCCGATTCCTGGAGCAATGATTCCTCCCAGGTATTCGCCCTTTTCGGATATAACGTCGAAAGTGGTTGCCGTACCCAGATCAATGACGATGCATGGTCCCCCGTATTGATGAAAGCCGGCGACGGAGAGAACAATACGGTCAGCGCCAACTTCCTGAGGATGTTCGTAAAGGATCGGCATTCCGGTTTTGATTCCGGGCTGGACGATAAAAGGTTCACAATCAAAATACGAATGACACATGTCCTTGATTCCCGGCAATAACGGAGGCACAACGCAGCTGACCGCGATGCCTTCCAGGCCAAGGCCGTCATGCCCGCCCAGCGCAAGAAGGTTCTTGATCAAAACGGCATGCTCGTCCCCGGTACGCTCACGGACGGTAGTTAATCGCCAGCTTTGAATCAGTTTCTTATTCTTCAGGAGACCTACTACAGTATTCGTATTTCCGACATCAATAGCCAGCAGTGTTTTCATTTTTTGCGGCATGAAAAGATCTCCCCAGCATAAACAATCTCTCTCCCCGACGTTGTCTGAACGATCAGTCCACCCATCGGATCGATACCACCGGTTATTCCGGTGATTTGTTTGCCATCCAATTCCACCTGAACAGGGCAATCCCGCAGATAAGAGGACCTGCTTCCGAACATATGGATCAATTCTTCCCATGGAATGGTGTTGATCCTCCCGTAAAGTTGCTCCAGGTTCCGAAGAAGTGAAGCAAGAAACGCTTCTCGATCAACTTTCAATCCAAGCACCTGGAACGCGGAAATCGCAATAGGCGCCAGATCTGGAGGAAACTCCTCCACGTTCAGATTCACTCCAATTCCGAGAATCGCAAACCGTAATCGATTTTCTTCCATTGAGGTTTGAACCAGTATTCCGGCGAGCTTTTTGCCCTGCACCAGAACGTCGTTGGGCCATTTCAAATCACCTGTAATCCGCCACTCCTCAAGGGTTTGGAAAAGCGCCACGGCAGCGATAAAAGGCAAGTAATGCAGGCGTTCCTGCCGAGGGTAAAGAATGACGCTGCAATAAAGGTTTCCATTGGGCGGAGAAAACCAGGCGTGACTGCCGCGACCACGGCCTTGAGACTGACTATCCGCAAGTATTACAGAGCCTTCAGGAACATTCTCTCTTGCTTTCTCGAGAGCGATCTGGTTGGTGCTTTGCGTTGAGGGAAAATAGAGAAAGCTTTCGCCAAACGTTCCGCTGCGGAGTTCCTTAAATCTGCGTGAATCGAACATATCATTCCATTTCAAGAGATATATCGAGGCTCTTTACGGAGTGGGTAAGCGCTCCGATCGAAATTGCATCCACTCCTCTAATCAAGTAATTCGCAAAGTTGCGTGGGTGAATGCCTCCGGATACTTCGTACTGCATATTGCTTCGTTTGATTTTCACACACTTGCGGATCAGAGAAGGGCGCATGTTATCCAACAAAAACCATACGCCGCCGGCGTCCATTGCGCGCTTGAGCATTTCGAGCGACGTGACTTCGAGCTCCACCTGTTCCGGCTTAAAACCCTTGCTTTGAAAGGCTTTCATTATTTTTGTGAAATCCGGTTGCAGCTTCAGGTGGTTATCCTTAACAAGGATTCCATCATACAAGCCGGCACGGTGATTGACTCCTCCTCCCATCTGAACAGCGTATTTTTCAAATATCCGCATCAACGGAGTGGTCTTACGTGTATCGAGCACCTTGATTTCAAATGCCGCGGCAAGCGCTGCATAGATCGCAGTTTGAGTTGCAATACCGGAAAGCCTTTGAAGTACGTTTAAGGAAACACGTTCGCCGACAAGCACTGCGTCAGCTTTTCCTGTGACTCGCGCAAGAACAGTTCCCATTGCAATCGTCTGGCCTTCCGTAGCAAGAAATTCGAATTGCGAATTCGGATCCAGACGCTGAAAAATGCGAGTAACCAGCGGCATTCCTGCAAGAATCCCTGCTTCCTTTGCGAGAAAGTGGGCCGAGATGACGGGTGGATCCGGAAATAGAGTTTGCGCCGTTATATCGCCGGGCCCCAGATCTTCAGAAATCGCCCGGCTGATGAATTTTGAAACTGCAGTGCCGTCCCAATCGGGTATCATATTCAGCGTAATGCCTGGAGATGCTCTTCTATCAGGGCTTTTCGGGAACTGATCTCTTCGAGTTTCGCTTTTTGCTCCGCTACAACATCAGCAGGAGCATTTTTCATGAATTTTTCATTCGATAATTTCTTTTCTACAAACAAAAGGTCGGACTCAAGCTTCTTTAGTTCTTTTTGTAAACGTTCTCTTTCGGCATCGAGATCAAGAATGCCGGCAAGATCAATCCCGATTTCTAGTTCCCTCACGACACCGCGGGCCAACTGAAGGCCCTGAGGGAAATCAGGAACAAATTCCAGCTTTTCGATTCGGGCGAGAAGTGTGACTTCTTTCATTTGACCTTCGATCAGGAGCCGCGTGGATTCACCCTTCACAAGCACATGAATTCTTTTTCCGGGCTCAATATTCATTTCCGTGCGCACCTGTCTGATCTTGCTGATAAATTCCATCAAAAGAGCAAATCTCTCCTCAGCCTCTGCGGCCATACGCTGTTCCTCAAACCGCGGATACGATGCTGTTAGTAGAGCGCCCTGGCGAATCGAAGCAGGAAGTTGCTGATAGAGATACTCCGTTACAAAAGGCACAAACGGATGTAACAGTTTCAACACGTCCGCGATGCGCTGCAGGAGGAATCCCTTTCGAGCGGATGCATGAGGCTCTCCGTCATTAAGATGCGGCTTCACCCATTCAATGTACCAGTCACAAAATTCATACCACAGAAACTGGTAGGCTGCATTACTCGCAAGGTCAAAACGAAAAGCCTTAAGGTGCTGGTTGATTTCTCCCGCAACCCGGTTCAATCTGGATGAAATCCAGCGGTCGCCAAGGTCCCACGATTTCTCCGGATGCGGGGTCAGGTCTTCTCCTTCGTTTACCTTCAACAAGGCGAAACGCACGGAATTCCACAGTTTGTTGAGGAAAGCCTTGTATCCCTGGATCCTTTTCGTAGATACGGGTATGTCTGGCCCGGGCACCGCCAGAATCGCGAGCGTAAATCGCAACGCATCGGCGCCGAATTCCTCGATTACTTCCATCGGATCGAGTACGTTGCCCTTCGATTTGCTCATCTTCTGTCCGTGTTCGTCCCGCACAAGGCCGTGAATGTAAACATCGCGGAAAGGAGCCTTCCCCGTGAATTTCAAACCGAACATGATCATCCGTGCAACCCAGAAAAAGATGATGTCAAATCCTGTTACTAATACGTTCGTAGGATAATAGTAGTTGAGTTCGGGTGTCTGTTCCGGCCACCCGAACACGGAAAACGGCCACAGGCCTGAGGAGAACCAGGTATCGAGCACATCCGTTTCCTGTTGAAGGTCGGTTGAATTGCAGTGGGCGCATTTTTGCGGAGGATCGACTTCCGAAATCATTTTTCTGCAATGCAGGCAAGTCCACACCGGAATGCGATGCCCCCACCACAACTGACGGCTGATGCACCAATCGTGAATATTCCGCATCCATTCAAAGTAAACGCGTGACCAGCTCTCGGGGTGAAAAACGATATCTCCGTTTTCGACTGCTGCGATTGCAGGAGCAGCAAGTGACTGGATTTTCACAAACCACTGCGTTGATAACAGCGGTTCAACGATCGTTTTGCACCTGTCGCAATGCCCGAGGGCGTAGGTATGCTTATCCTGCTTGACGAGCAAACCTGCTGCAGTCAAATCCTCGAGGACGCGTTTTCGGGCCTCAAAGCGATCCAGCCCTGAATAGGGCCCGGCAGGAGGCAGCATCTTGCCATCTTCATCGATCACCAGGAGCGTGGGAATTCTGTTTCTCTTTGCAGCCAGAAAATCGTTGGGATCGTGAGCAGGAGTGAGTTTTACTGCTCCCGTTCCAAATTCACGATCGACAAATTCATCAGCGATAATTGGAATTGACCGGGCGAGTAAAGGAAGGATCGCAGTCTTACCTACAAAATCGCGGTAACGTTCATCCGCAGGATGCACCGCGACCGCGGTATCACCCAGCATGGTTTCGGGGCGCGTTGTCGCTACGGTAATAAATTGTTGTGTTCCCTGAACCGGATAATTCACATAATAGAGTAGTCCTTCCCGTTGTTCGTGACGCACTTCCAGATCGGAAAGCGCTGTTTTACATCGGGGGCAAAAATTCACAACGTATTCGCCTTTATAGATCAGCCCTTCGCGAAACAGTTGTACGAATGCAGTACGGACTGCACGGGACAGCCCTTCATCCATGGTGAACCTTTCGCGCGCCCAATCTACAGACAGGCCAAGCTTGTGAATTCTTTGAGTGATAAGAGAATGGCTGTGCTCCTTCCATTGCCAGATCTTTTTTTCAAACGCAGCCCGACCGATATCAAAGCGACTGATTTTTTCCTTTGCGAGTTCCCTTTCTACAACCGTCTGGGTCCCAATACCGGCGTGGTCCGTGCCCGGAACCCAGCAAGCATTATTTCCCAACATTCTCTGCCAGCGAACGATGATGTCCTGAAGCGACAAATCGAGAGCATGGCCTACGTGAAGTGAGCCCGTTACGTTAGGCGGCGGAATCACAAGCGAGAAACGCGGACGGGCGGGATCAACCTCGCTATGAAAATAATTTCCTTTTAGCCAGAACTCGTATTCTTCGTCTTCGATTCGTTTTGGATCGTAAGTTTTTTCCATTTGGTTACCAAGCCTTGAACAATGAGTAATGAGCGATGAGACTTGCCAGGATATTCATTGCCCATTACTCGTTGCGTGGCACTTTGTGGCAAGGTGGGAAATTCGTCTGCACGTCGTCGCGTCTTCGGATCCGCGAAGACTCATCAACGCGTAAACGCGTAGACGCTACTCTTCGCCTGCGTGAAGCTTTTCCAATTCCCGCCGAATCATCTTTTCAGCCAGGTCAGGAACAACTTGCCAGACTATCTCGGATACGACCCGCTCTGAAAGCTTGTTTACAACTCTTTCTGCAATACGTTCGATCAGTTCATCCGTCAACTGAGTCGGAGAAGCAGGTTGAGCCGCAGCAACGGATTCAACGGGAGTCCGATCAGCCTGTTCTTCGACAGTGTTTTCTGAAAGGTCCGGTTCGAGTTCTTCAACATCTTCAGCCACTGCCGTGGAAGCTTCCGATTCAAACAATTCTTCAACGGGCTGAGAAGTGTTTATTCGTATTGGAACTCCCGGCCAGGTATCGTCGAAACCGTCGGCTTCCGCAGTAGGTAATTCGGGAGCTTTCGCTTCAGTTGTTGATGTGAAAAGTGGTGATTCGGTAAACTCAGGAGCGGGTTCGATTACCGGTGCGGG
>Ga0055438_10000049_pt1 | contig 14950 bp, 16 predicted proteins | sample Browns_TuleA_D2_FD_57724 | JGI IMG/M metagenome (GOLD analysis project Ga0055438, IMG submission 57724) | Wetland microbial communities from San Francisco Bay, California, USA, that impact long-term carbon sequestration - Browns_TuleA_D2 | ecosystem: Environmental > Aquatic > Marine > Wetlands ...
AGTGTAATACATGAAAATACAGATATTTCAAAGTCATTTGCTGTATCAAAACCCCTCTATTTTTATAATACAAGTTGTTCAGGTTATTTTGACTTCTCTAAATTGGCCAAGGAAGTATTAGACCTTTATGGAAGAGAAAAAGGAAAAGCAAAGGAAGATATTGCCGCCTCTTGAAGAACTTATAGGCGGCAGTACATCGGACCTCGTCAGTGAAGCATTGAAGAAGGTAATCGCCTACCCTCCAGATAAAAAGGAACCAAAATCTGAACCACGCTCTACCCTGAGTCCGACTGAAACTAAATCCCAAGAACCCGTGCAAAAACAGGATAAAAAAATCAGAACGAAAACCTCTACTAAATTGCAATATACCCCGGTACCTAGTGACCCAGCTATTACGACACCGAGCTATAATAGACCCGAGATACAGGAGTACCCGGCTACAATACATCTGAGTAAAACATATCTCATTACACCCCATTTTTTACTTGATGAAGTATTACCAACACTCAATGCCTACGAGCAAGTATTGCTTGTAAGACTATACCGCTTAAGCTATGGGTTTAGACGGAAACTAACAGATCATGTGGGCAAGAAGACATTAGCAGATAAGTGCAATATGAGTATTGCCATGGTAAAGAAAGTATTGAAGAGTCTCGAGAGTAGGGGACTAATAGAAAAGATACCAGACAGAAGTAACGACCCTACTAAAGGGAATAAATATAGAGTGCTAACTAGGCTATTGAATAGCCCAGTTGTAGCGGAGCCCAGTAATAATAGAACTCAGTACCGTCATAGCCCCATAATAATACTAGATAAGAATGATGATAATAGTAAAACTAAAGATCATCATCTAAGAAAAGCAAAGGAAATATACGAGACTATAACTAACAATAAGTGGACTAAAAAAGATGATGATTCTTATCAAAAGGTTAAAAAGTATGGTCTTGAAATGATTGAAAGAACGATAAAGATAGCAACTAAGAGAGCCAAAAGCCCACCAAGTAATTTCGAGTATTTTGTAAGAGAAATACATAAATTCGCTAATCCTGCAGAAGAAGAGAGGAAAACTCTCAAGAGAGCTCTTGGGGATCTGGTGAACTTCGTCCGGCAAACAAGGGTAGTGGGATCTAGTGATTTGAGCCTAAAGGAAGATATAGAAATGCGGTGTGAGAAAGAAGGCACATTCTTTGACGACGAGCTTTATGAAGAAATTATCGAAGAATCACGACACGGCCATTGGGAACCCAAGTAATTACAGGACGACAGCTACGATCGGGTACACAGGGCAGACATTAACAGCTTTGTCTTTAAGAAGGGCGACCACAAGAAGACCGAGAATGCCCCTCCTTCAAGGAGCGGCTTCTCGGCTAACGGGACAAGATTAAGCCTGCTATAGAACAGGCTACTTTGCCGATTTATTCTCTGTATACGCTGAAACGATAGCAGACGGTGAGATAAGCTATGACGAGCTTGAGGCTATATGGGCGATGCTAAAGGAGCATCAGAGACGAGTTCTAGGACGGGCAGGCTTTTTGAAGGCTCAGTAGGAGCCCTACAAAGCCATACAGTGGAGTTTTCTCTGAAAGGACGGGCAAACACACATCCCAGTCAGGGGGGAATCTTTTAACGTTGCCCAATTATAGGCTTATATTGGCGTATTAATCCCAACGTAAGGGTCAAGACTAGGCTTTTCTGGGCTAATGCTGAGAGATTTGGTAAAAATTAGGATTATGTTCCGTCTCACGGTCATTCGAACCCCCATAAGTACCGTGAAGATAATTAGAACGGCATACATGTTGCCACAAATGTCGGGCGATACGAACACATACAGACCACAGGCTACTTATTCTGATACTGATAGCTCATAGTTGGTGCAGTAGTAGTAAGTCAAGGAGAAATGAGGCAGCCCGACCCCATTGAGGAGAAGATAAAGCTGATCCGAGGGTCACTTGAACAAGCCCTCTATGTGAAGGATCCTCGATCGAAAAACCTACCGATTATCAGAAGCCTAAGACTCCTGATTGAACTGAGGAAAGAGCTAGAAAAGATTCACCAAAGGCAATGGACTGTTGGAATGCCCCAAGAATAGCTCGTATACAACGAGTGAGATACTAGAATTTCGCATAATGTTAAGTTCACGAAGCAAGTGTAGGGGATGAGCCATAAATGAGGCATGAAAATGACCAATAAGGCGACGAATTTCGACACACAGACGCAAAAAGCGAAACTGAAAGCCATCAAGCAGATTGTAAAGATTGTGCTAGAAGAGGGCTGGCACTATGAGGATTGGAGGTATGCTTCTAGGATGATAGGAGAGAAGGCTTCCCTGTACCCTGCAAGAAAAGCCCAGAAGCTACCCCCGTATCCTCTCCGAGGAGCACTTCAAGAGGTTCTATTCAGAGATCGAGAGAGCTAACAATCTCGAACGCGAGCTCATGCTCAAGCTGTTGTTCCTTTCGGGAGTTAGAGTCCAAGAGCTTACTTGCATTAAGATGGCTGATGTCTTCCTCGATGAAAACAAGATATTTATAGAGAAAGGTAAAGGCTACAAAGACAGGTACGTGCTATTCAATCAGGATTTTAAGATGCCATTAAAGGTGTACATCAAGAACCACCCTAAAAACCGCTACCTATTCCAGACCAGTCTCAATAAATTGTGCTAAGGAGACTGGTGTAGAGGAGACTGGTGTAGCTGCATCCTCTCACAGATTGAGGCATCTGATGCTCACATGGCTAACCAAGCATGGCTTCAACGATGCCGAGTTGATGCTCATAAGCGGGCATGCCTCTAAGGACAGTTTGAATATATATCAGCATTTATCTTTAGGAAATATCCAAGACAAGTACCAGGAAGCTATGAAGAAGGTCGAGTTCTAGAGTGTTCTTTCGGAACCGAGACGGAGCAGTCTTTAGCTATGCGGGCATAGGAAGGAAAAGACCTGCTGCTCTTTTTGGCACGGCGGCATAGATTTAGATATATGAGTTTCGCATGCTCGGAAATATCCAGGTTAAATATCTCATCATATGATCAGAACCACCCCAGCTTACGCCCGTCATTGAGATAGGTAGTCGCAGTATTATCTTGTATGATCCAAACCTTCCAGAGGGTTTTTTGTAATAAATTATGCAGCCGTTTCTTGATATTATCTTCGAGATCAAGGCTACCGTACTCGAGAGTCAGTATTTCGCTTTTTCTCATTCCTGTATTCCAGCGCACAAACAAGAATGGTTAATACACCTCAAAGTTTTAGACTTTGAGGCGTTGTACTAAACAGCATAGCAAAAGGTAAGGCTAGATGTCGTACAACAAAAGTCGCTGACTGTGAGGGCTTAGCGGTAACCCAAGGCATGAGCTCGCTTCTGAAAGAACGTCACTGCATATGGACATATGCCCTAGTTGTACCTCGGGGTTATAACATCTTGAAGTTACTGTGTCTAGGGATGGTGAATTTAAGAGATAGTCTTCATAACATATATCTAAATGTATTTCGTAGAAAGGCTTTGTAGCAACGCGCAGTTACGGTATTTTCGCTGTATAAAAAGGTGGGTGAGAATATATAAGGCCTGAATTAAACATAGATTTGATGATAGGTATGCGATCGGACCCGTCGAGCGTAATTCATAAGTCATTGCGGGATGTATTTTTAGGAGACTTAGTGTAATATAAAGGACATTATATTACACTATTCATTGCGCGGAGAATATGAGACATAGATTATGAAAGAAATTGCACAATACGGTTCGCTAGATTCAACTAAGCTACATGCGATTGGGATGCCTTCAATTATCGCCGCTTCCGGTGAGAACGCTTGCCGTCAATTCATCGAGTTTTTTGCGGTGAGTATTCGAAACCTGAATACCAGAAAAGCATACTATAGGGCCGTCGTCAACTTCTTGAACTGGTGTGGGGATAGGGGAATTAAGTTTGAGCAAATTGGGCCGCTGGTAGTAGCAGCATATATTGAACAACATACTGCGTCAACTCCAACTGTGAAACAGCATCTGGCGGCGATACGGATGCTTTTTAATTGGCTCGTGGTCGGTCATGTAATACCTGCAAATCCCGCTTTATCTGTTAGGGGTCCTAGGTACGTTCTTAAAAGGGGGAAAACGCCGATTCTTACTAAAGATGAGACTCGGGTGCTTCTTGAAAACATCGACATTTCATCAGTAGTAGGCCTTCGTGATCGGGCTCTTATAGCTACTATGGTTTATAGTTTCGCTAGGGTGGGAGCTGTTGTAGGGATGCGAGTTGGAGACTACTATAAAAATGGAAAACGCTGGTGGCTGCGTTTGCATGAAAAAGGTGGCAAATTCCACGAAGTGCCTGCTCATCATAAATTGGAAGAATATATAGATACTTATATTAATGTCTCGGGTCTCTGGGAAGATAGGAAAGGGCCTTTGTTTAGAACACTTTTGGGTAAGTCTCGCAAGCTTACAAATAATTACATGGCTCCGGCAGATGTATATCGTATGATACGGAGGCGAGCTAAACAGGTTGGAATAACTACACCTATAGGATGTCACACATTTAGAGCTATCGGTATTACTAACTACCTTGAGAATGGCGGGACATTAGAACGTGCACAGATTCTAGCAGCACACAGTTCCCCTAGAACAACCAAACTCTATGACCGTACTGGTGATAAGATCACACTCGATGAAATAGAGCGAATTGTAATTTAGCTATTCAGCTTTTATATACTTTTTGATACCTGCTTTACACTTGCCAACCACATGATATACTCAAAGCGGTTTTCGGATTTTCCTTTCATATTCGAGTAAATACTCTAAGCCAGGAGGGAAATGGGTGCCTCTCGATTTTGAATTTACAGATGAACAAAACATGTTCAGGGATACGATAAGAGAATTCGGGAAAAACGAGATTGACCCGCTTGTCGAAGAGTACGAAAACAAAGAAGATTTTCCTAAAGAACTTTTCCCTAAGCTCGGAGAGATGGGGTTTTTGGGGATAACATTCCCCGAAGAATACGGGGGGGTAGGATTAGATAAGGTAACGGATTGCATCTTTGCTGAAGAGATGGGGCGCATATGTGCAGGAATAGCTATGTGTATAAATGCCCATGTAGGCCTAGCTTGTTTCCCAATTTATAAGTTTGGGACCGAAGAGCAGAAACAAAAATATCTTGTTCCGGGCATTGCAGGAGAGAAAATAGGTTCGCTAGGTCTTACTGAGCCCGGTGCTGGGTCTGATGCGCGTAGTATTCGTAGTCAGGCTGTCAAAAATGGAGACAAGTATATAATTAATGGGACTAAAACATGGATTACAAATGGCACCATATGCGATTTTTCCGTTGTCGCTGCTTACACAGATAAGAGCAAAAAGGGTGAAGGTATTAGCCTTTTCGTTGTTGAAAAGGGCTTTCCAGGATTCAAAGTGAGTGGTAAGGTGCACAAACTAGGTCATAAGGCTGCTGACACATCGGAGCTTGTTTTTGAAGATTGTGAGGTACCGGAAGAAAATCTTTTGGGTGGCGAAGGTGGTTTTGAGCGCGCTCTGGCTACCCTTCTTGGGGCGAGAATTACACATGCAGCCAAATCGGTTGGATTGGCTCAAGCTGCTTTTGAATATGCCCTTGGATACTCAAAGGAAAGAGAAGCGTTTGGGAGGCCTATATCTAAATTCCAGGCTATAAGTTTTAAGTTGGCTGATATGGCTGTGAAAATAGAAAGTGCCAGGCTATTGGTTTACAAAGCTGCATGGCTCTATAGTAATGACAAGAGGTGTGTGAAAGAGGCTTCTATGGCCAAACTTTATGCGGCTGAGGTAGTACAATGGGTGGCTACTGAAGCTGTACAGGTACTAGGTGGATATGGATATGGAGTAGAATATCCTGTAGAAAGGTACTATAGAGATGCGAAGCTCGCTTCACTTACTGAAGGGACGTCCGAGATCCAACGCATAGTGATTTCACGCGAACTTGGGATTTAGCTGGTTCCAATATTGGCCCTTGTTCTTTTGGCCTAAATCTATTTAACTTATCTTAATTACTTTAGATTTATAAGTTGACTTTTATAAATGTCGATTTAATATAATTCGCTTCAAGACAACTTCTTTACAGGGGGTGATTAAATGGCTAGTACAATTCCAGGAATAGACGATGCCCATGAAGCTTTGAAGAAGCACAAAATTGTCATAGCCGGAGTTGGAGAGACTGATCAGGGGAAGATTCCTGATAAGAGCTCGTTTCATTTTCTCTCGGAAGCTTCAAAGATCGCAATTGGAGATGCTGGTATCAACAAATCGGACGTAGATGGCCTTGTAACCGCATTCTCACTAGTAGAGCATACATTTATGCACTGTACTACCTTTGCGGATTACTTTGGCCTTAGACCAAAATTCTTTTCATCTGTTGCTATAGGTGGGGCAACTGCTGTATGGATGGTGGCCGAAGCAGCTATGGCTATTGCTTCTGGCCAGGCAGAGGTGGTACTCTGTGTAAGAGGGGACAATACTCTTTCCGGGATATCATCTTCTGGAATGGTAGCACTTATTAGAGAGATGTGTCATGCGGAATTTGAGTTTCCTTATGGTTTGACGACACCCGGGGGGTATGCGCTTGCAGCTCAGCGGTATTTTCATGATTATGGTGCCAAGCAGGAGCATCTGGCCGCTGTCGCTGTTACCATGCGTAAGCACGCTGCAATGAAGGAAAATGCAATGAATAAGGAGCCTCTAACTATAGAAGACGTTGTTAACTCCCGTATCATAGCTGAACCCCTTCGTAAGTATGATTGCTCTATTATCTCTGATGGTGGCGCCGCTTTTATTGTTACAACTGAAAAAAGGGCAAAGGCACTCGGCATCCAGAAGCCATTAGTATATCTTTGGGGTATGGGTCAGGGATACTCACATCAATATCTTACTACATTAAAAGATTTAAATCAGATATATAATGCAATTGGGAGTTCGGGCCAGAAGGCGTTCCAAACAGCCGGCATAGGTCCGAAAGATGTTGACGTTGCTTTCCTTTATGACTGTTTTACTATAACCGTTCTTTTAGAACTGGAGGGGCTTGGATTCGTTCCCCGGGGAGAAGGCGGACCATTTGCACTCGAGGGCCGTATGGAGATTGGTAAAGATCTTCCTGTTAATACCCACGGAGGATTACTCTCTCAGGCCCATCTGGGTGCTATGCATCATGTCGTTGAAGCCACTACTCAGCTAAGAGGAGAGGCCGGGCCAAGACAGGTAAAGGATGCCGAAGTAGCTTTGGTACATGGGAACGGCGGTATTGTTTCTGCGCATAGTACAGTTGTTTTGGGGAGAGAACCACTTTCATAAATTTTAAGGAGAACTACCAGAAATGACAGAAAAAAAGGAATACGAAAAACCACTGCCAGAATTTCGCCCAGAAACCAAACCTTATTGGGATGCATGTAAGAGGCATGAGTTTGTTCTGCCAAGATCTAGGACTACCAGCGAATTCTTCTTCTATCCGCGTGCGATTTCTCCTGGTGAAGATATGTCTGAGGATATTGAGTGGATTAAAGCAAGTGGGAAGGCTAAGGTTTGGACATACGCGATTCATCACATGGGCCCCACGAAAGCTTATAAGGGAGAGCCTCCATATGTGGTTGCTCTGGTGGAAACCGAAGAAGGTGTGAAAATGATGACGAACATCGTGGATTGTGATCCCAAAGATGTGTATATCGGAATGGATGTGGAGGTTGTCTTTGACGATGTGACACCCGAGGTAGCTCTGCCTAAGTTTAGGCCTATACAGAAGTAGTAACAGATAACTATAATTGGGCAATATAATGCGCCGACTATTTTTAGAGCTTGGTTATTAGAGTTAGTGGGCTAACCTGCTTATCTTTTACTTAAAAAAAATAATAGAAGGAGTAAGAGTGGTATGTCACAAGAACCAGCCCGTCTATATTATGAGGACTTAAATGTTGGCGATGAGCATTTGAGTACCGGTAGAACAGTTACCGAGACCGATGTTATAAGTTTCGCAGGATTATCCGGTGATTTTAACAACATGCACATTGATGAGGAGTTCGCTAAAAAGACCGTATTTGGTACCAGGGTAGCCCATGGACTATGCGTCCTCTCAATTGCCTCAGGGCTTTGGTTCACTATGCCCAGACTGGCAACAGTCGCTTTTATGGGACTTGAAGACTGGCGGTTCTCTGGGGCTGTAAAATTTAGTGATACTATCCGTATAACACGTAAGCTCGCCGAAAAGAAAGAGCATAAGCGTCCAAACATGGGATTCCTTACATTCGAGGTTAATGTCCACAACCAAAATGAAGAGATCGTCCAGAAGGGTAAGTGGGTAATTTTAGTTCAACGAAAAGAAGCTTAGTGAGTTATTTGTGTCACGAGCCTTATTTATTATTGTAATATTCCATACCATCCAAGCCAGCCATCTAGTTAATAGCCTTAAATTGTATTATTATTTATTTACAGACGATTAGGACGACTTTGCAACTATTTCCTAAAGGTAATTTTGATTAACAATAAAAAATTCCCTTGACATATATATGTAAAATATGCTAAAAGTCCTATTAAACAATATTTAGAGTGGGAAATTGGGAGATCAGGCGGTCTATAAAATACATCAATAAAGAAAGGAGGTATGGAGAGATATGGTTCCAGTAGAAGCTTTGCTTGGGTATATATTGTTATTGGTTGGATTTGTGTTCTTTGGTAATGGGATGACCCTAATGGGGAAGACGGGCGCAAAGGAGATAGGGGTACTTAACTTAGCGGTGGGTATATTGATCGTTATAGCAGCATATCAACTTCACACACTAGGTCTAACTGCTGCTTTTGCTCTGGTTTCCGTTTTTGCTCTTATCTACTTTATGGTGGCAGGGATTTTTATCAATGGTTATGATGGCAAAGGGCTTGGCTGGTACTGCCTGTTTGCAACCATTGTATTCGTTTGGTATGCTTACTTCTTCTTTGGTATGGGTCCAGCGGGAATGTGGTTTGCCATTTTCTGCCTGGCATGGGCGCTGCTTGTATTTCTTGCATTCCTTGCCCTCGCCTTGGGAAAGGGTTTGGCACCGTTAGTAGCATGGTTATTTATTATCGAGTCTATTCTCACCCTCTTAATTCCTGGGATGCTACTTCTGACAGAGAAATGGAATCCATTTGGTGGAGTGCCGACTGGTTAAAAATTAAGTAAATGGGGAAAAAATAGTTAGAGAGAGGATTACAAACCAAGTTGGTTTGTAATCCTCTCTTTTTGTATTCCTTATTCAATTATCAATTAGACCTAATCATACTACCTCTTCAAATATTGTAGACTAATGTGACCCTCAACATGTATAAGGGATAGTATTCTTCTATCTTCTTTTCTTCGTTCTTGCTAATCCCAAGTCTCTTCCATAACCGACCTTATACATACCCTGCCAGCAAAAGTATAGAATCAAAATACATTAAGATGATACCTCCTCCCATACCATAGAATTCTCGCCAGCATATCGCCTTATTGCGTAACCTATGTCCCGATTTGAAATACTAGTCCGCCTTCTCCCTTAAATCTCTAATAATACTATTTCAGATATTGCGTAATTCTTAGTCCAATTAAATAAGGCGTTCAGTGCTACCACTGCTTCTCAAAAGATTAATATAATAAATCCCTATCGGAACCAAAGATTACAATGATAATCTTTGACCCAATAGGGATCTGCAAAATCAATATGGATATATCTTAACCAGAAAAATGCAGGGCTGTTAAAAACAGCCCTGCACCAAATCACAGTCTCTAGTCCTACTAAGCTTGGCTATACTGTGGGAGCATGAACCGGTGACGCATGTTGTACTTAAATGGTGTGGCGTAAAGAAGCATCGCAAAGTCTTTTGCCGGATCTCTCTCGATCACTTTTGTCCATATGGTCTTAGCTGGTGGAATAATCAGATTGAATGTAAAACTGATAAGACCAACCACTTCTGTAGCTGGAATTTGTCCACCCATGTAGTCATATGGGGTCCCCGACAGGTACCAACTACGAATATCGTCACCCGTAGCTGTACGAATACTCTGTGGGTTCAACTGGAAGCGGTGCCCCGTTCCGAACTGAGGAGGAAGCTCAGACGGAAGATATGTAACCTCATGTATGCTTTTTTCTACGTCTGGCTCTGTGGTGATACGATAGTTCATACGACCCCAGTCAGTCTTACCATAGAATGTTGGTCTTGCCGAAAGTGGCCTATCGGAATAACGACCATTAGCCGTATGGAGAATATAACCGCGCCGTTCCATCAACATATTGAAGTAGTTATTGTTTGTCCCATGCTCAAATGCGGCAATATAGGCGGCCTTCTTCGGAAATCCAAATGGCTCTTTCCCCGCGAAAATCGGGGAATCGTTTGAAAGATACATATAGGGATAATAACCCGCTTTATATGTCTGGCCATCCGGTGAATCTACTGTAGCGGAGAATGTTACTCCCATTTCCATGTATGGACCAAGCATTGTATTTCTGTGTATAACATACCAGAACTCAATTACATCGTCCTGTATATTAAGAGGTTCAGGACTAACGTGCTTCATATTCTTTATATCCGCACGGATTACGTATGCCATCCAGCGGCTCTCTGTGTAAGTTAGTGGAACAATATCATAATCAAAGACAGGATCTGCTACACCCTGGCTTATAATGTGAATTCTATCTCTATCCAATGGAAGAGGGGGCACTTCGCCTTCATCTAACCATGGATAACTATATTCATTTGCCTGTAAACCCATTTACATATACCTCCTATTGAATTTTTACTTTTCTAACAACAAACAAATAACAAAGCAACACACTCATGATCCCTGACTAATTGGGAACTGCTGGCGGAGACCATACTTGTAAGGTGTTGCGAATCCCCTATAGCTAGCGGGACGCTCGTATGTATGCCTCCAGAGTATCTTAGGCACTGGAATCACAAGGTCAAATACAAATGATATAAGACCAGTAACCCCTTTATCAGTCAACTTTATCTCAGCGCCCATGTTATCGAATGGAGTAGCCTGCATAAACCAATTAATGGCATCACCAGAAGCAGTACGTGTATGCTCGGGCTTAATCTGGAAGCGGTGTCCCTTAATATTAAAAGCAGGCGGAAGCTCTGAAGGTATATATGTCAGTTGCCACTCAGAACTAGAAAGATCTGGTCTGGAAACAACCTTCATGTTCATTTTACCCCAGTCAACCTTACCATAGAAATACGGTGGGGTGACCTGTTTGTCGTCGAACTGTCCTGTAGAACTATGCAATAGATACCCATTACGGGACATTGCAAATCCGAAGAAATCCGTACCCTTCTCACCACCATGTGTAGTGATTCTAATGTAGGACATCTTCTTTGGGAATCCTAGTACACGCCCTGCGTCTACTGGAGCATCACCAGTAAGGTACATGTATGGGTAGTATCCCGCTTTCCACACGTTCCCCTTAGGATCCTTATAAGTAGCGGAAATCGTTACCCCAAACTCAAGATACGGACCCAGCATAGTATTCTTATGCTCAACGTACCAGAACTCTACCAGGTCTGCATTATCTCCATCCCATACCTCAAGGGGTGGATTTGGACAAAGCCGCTTTCTGGCCTCTTCCGTAACGCTTACAACAAAAGCTGACCAGCGGCTGTCCGAATAAGTTAGAGGGAGAACATCAATGTCCCATAGCGGATCAGAAGGATTAGCTATGATCCAGGACTTTATGTCTCTCTCCACAGGAGGTGGTGGAACCTCCTTTGTCAGTTCCCAATACTTCGTTGGAACATTCAAGTGACTAGGCATATTAAAAGCCCTCCTTAATAATGGATTTTTTCAGCAGGATTGTTTCCAATCCTTTGGTTATTGCCAATCCCTTAATTTGTAAAAAAAATAGTTGGTAAAAAAGCTAACTTTGGTTTAGTTCAATACCCCATTTACCAATCTGACTGACTTATATCACAAATGATAGTAGCTTGTCAAGGGGTTTCTTTAAAAAATTGAAAATTTATTAAGTAATACGCTTAAGTTGCTTTGACGGATCAGAGGTAAATACCTCAACTTCAATCATAGGCAGCTTCTGACCTTAAAAGCTCAAAAACAATTGAAGCAAAAACACCAACTTTATGCCTGACAATTAAAGTAGCATCCGTATCATACGGGGTAGGCGTTAGGTTAACAATAATCAACTTTGCATCAGCACGAAGGGCAATATCGGGAAGAATATTGACAGGAGAAACCCGGAGAGAAGATCCAAGAACCACGAATAGATCTGTCTGACTTGTCAGATCTAATGACATTTCCCACGGAACTCGAGGAAGCATTTCTCCGAAAAAAACCGCATTTGGCTTAAGTACGCCCCTGCATTCCGTGCATAAGGGTGGGTTTTCCCCTGCTGCCACCCTTTCCATAACACCATCCATGGTATATAGAAAACTGCAATTTAAACATACTGCTTGCCTCAGGGAACCATGTAACTCATGAACGGCGCTGGATCCTGCATCATAATGCAGCCCATCTATATTCTGAGTTATAACTCCCCTCAACGAGTTCCTTTTTTCCAATTCAGCCAGCAAATAATGTGCCGGATTAGGCTTTGCAGACCGCCTAATAGAATAAAGATCAATGGCGAATGAATAATATTGAGTTGGTTTTCTTAAAAACCCTTCTAAGGAAACTACAGACTGGTCCATCTTCTCCCAAAGCCCGGTATCTGGGGATCGATAATCCGGGATGCCTGATTCAGTACTAATTCCCGCACCTGTTAAGGCCACCGCAGCAGAGGAGGATGAAACAAGGCTCACAAACTCCTTTGCCTTAGCACTTAAAGTATTCAATTAAAGTACCTTAAGATAAACATATGCGTATACAAATCTAATTAAAGGAGACCAAATAACCTATGAATTGTCCTTTACTAATGAACGGATTTTTTCTTTTAACTCTGGGGTAACCTTTTCAACCTTATGAACCCACATGATATGCTGAATTGCCTTCATTAAAACCTCGCCCTCATTGTAACCTGTAAATTTCTTTTCGCAATCGTTTCCTATGTCCTTACAATGCAGTAGAAAATCCTTGGCCATGATTTGTCTCCCTCTCAATTTTTAATAAAATATTCATATAATCTCAACAGATACAAATATAACAAATGAAAATAGCACAGCTATAACAAAGTAGCGTGATGTTCTTAGTTAACGGATTATTACAGCTAGATAAAGGCGGCCTCTCTCAGGCCGCCTTTATTAACTTAAGCGGACCTTTCAGGCAGGCCAGATGCCCTAGACACAGCATTAATCTCCTCAAGTCTTTCCGGTGTCAAACTATTGGCCTGACCTTGAATCATATTCAATTTCTCAAGCGTTTCTACTACCTTTGGGTCACTTGGAAACGGATTGCCATAAGTACCTTTTGAGTAAATCTTTTCGAACGGCTTGCGGACCCTTTGACCACCTGTTAACGGATCTTCCGCTGGATACCCAATAGCCATACCCCAAACAAACCGACAATGATCAGGCAGATTAAAAATCTCGGCTATCTTTGGTCCTATTCCGGCGAACGAACAAACACCTAAGCCCAGTGCCACTGCTGTCAGTTGAGCCTGCGCCATTGCCATGCCGGATTCACAGGCTAGCATAAAATCAACTGCATCGGTCGGAAAACTGGTAAGACGGGGTTTAGCTGCGTTCTCAATGAACTCTAGGCTCCAACCATGAGATGGATTAACAGCACCCACTTTATAAAGATCAGCTAAGTGATCTGCAATCTCCTTATACCATGCATCCCTTTCTAGAAACCAGATAATTATAACAGGAGCCATTTCTATGATTGCCACGTTAAAAGCAGAAACAACTGGTTTAAGTTTCTCCTTGCTTTCCGGATCATCAAAAACTATGGCCTGTACAGCATTTGCATTCCCCATGTGAGAGGCAATACGAGCTGCTTGTAGAACTGTTTCAAGCTTCTCAGGCTCAACAGGCTGAGGCTTAAAATACCTTATGGATCTTCGCGATCCAATAACGTCAAAGAAATCTTTTCGAGCTATATCCATAACTCATACCCTCCTTGGATTTTGGTTGAGACTAATTTATGATATAAAAACTGACTATGCTATATAAAATAATTTTTGTCAAGCAGATTCTTTTGTTTTCAAGGGCTGTAACAAAACTTTATATACCCTAAACACCTAATATGCTTACCACACACGTAATTCCATCCATTGCCGGCTGAGCCCCCCCCATTGTTTCAATTACTCCCACCTTTGCGTCTTTTACCTGACGGTCTCCAGCCTCACCGCGCAGCTGCCACACAATTTCAGCCGTCTGTAGCAACCCCGTAGCTCCTACCGGATGACCTCTCGATAAAAGTCCGCCACCGGGATTAACCACAATATCCCCTCCCAGCGAAGTTCTTTCTTCTTCGATAAGTCGTACCCCAGAACCCTTTTCGCAAAACCCAAGTGCCTCATAAACCAACATCTCAGCTATTGAGAATGCGTCATGTATCTCGGCCACATCCATGTCCTCGGGTCCTAAGCCAGCCATCTCATATGCCATTCCAGAGGTTCTGGCTACGTTTTCAGAAGGATCACATGTTAGCTTTTCGGGGCTACTATACTTGCCAGACTGAGCTGCACAACCCAGGACTTTTACTGGCGTCTTCTTAGCAAGTTTATCCACAAGCTCCCCGGAGCAAAGAACAGCAGCAGCAGAGGCATCTCCTACCGGGCAGCACTGATTACGCGTTAAAGGATCTGCTATCATGGGTGAATTAAGCACTTCCTCTATAGTTATTTCCTTTCTATACTGAGCAATAGGATTTAGGGCGGCGTGTTTACGGCTTTTGACTACGACTTTAGCTAATTGCTCTGGAGTAACACCGTACTCTTCCATATATCTCTTTGCTCTCATAGCATAGAGAGCTGGCATTCCCATTCCTAGGGCAACTTCTATATCATCTTCCTCGAGCGGCAGCGGCCCACCAGAAAG
>Ga0055438_10000062_pt1 | contig 13726 bp, 22 predicted proteins | sample Browns_TuleA_D2_FD_57724 | JGI IMG/M metagenome (GOLD analysis project Ga0055438, IMG submission 57724) | Wetland microbial communities from San Francisco Bay, California, USA, that impact long-term carbon sequestration - Browns_TuleA_D2 | ecosystem: Environmental > Aquatic > Marine > Wetlands ...
GTAGTGCGCATGATAGCCATATCTCGCTGCATACTCTCGATTGCAACTGTATTCGAGTTTACTCTCGTTATCCAGATTCCTGAGGATACTGCTATTAACAGTATAATCCCACCATCCAGAACCATTCTGAAATTTAGGCCGTCTATTTTCCTGCCCCCGAGTTTCAAGCATCTACACAGATCGGTCCGTATGTAACATTCCTCGAAATCGCACAATCCGAAGTGATGCTATCCCATCTATTTACCCTTTTACACCAAGGTGGACCAGAAGTCAAATGTTTCGAGCAGTAAATTGCCTTGGATGTTTTACTGGTTGTTTCGCATTGCAGCATTCTGTTTTTTGAGGTTCGATGCGTAGGAGTGTCCGACTCCACCGCGTACGGCCCTGGGGGGTGGGTCGCTTCGTTGCGGCGGCTGCACCGCAATGACTGCGACGCACTAGCGGCACAGCGGCAAGATGGTGCATCGCATCAACTATGACGCATCGCACCAAGATGCTGTCCTGCACCAACTATGCCGCGTTGCGTCGATGGCGGGGTTGTGCTGCACTTGCACAATCATGCTGCAGCTGCGAACTAAAACTTGTTACAATTTGTTACAATTCTAGGGGAACTAATCGCAGTGCAGCATGGTCCAATTCCCCGAACCGAAGTGTTCGGTTCCAGTCTTCGGACTGTTGTTCTTCCACAACTAGGAGTATGTTGTTATGAAACCACCTGTGGTTAGCAATCACGGCGGACGCGCTGAAGTCATAGCGGACACAGAACGTCGTACAGTCACAGTTTACCATGTAACTGCCCACGACAGCCTGCCCGAAGGTCAAGGATACCAGTACAAGACGACTTTCGATGTGTCGCAGTGCAGCGAAGCCGAGATACTTTGCAGCGCAGCGAATTCTTGGATCATTGCAGCAAGGGGCAAGCTCGGCTTCCGGGCAACTGACCCAGAGAAATTAGTCGATCTCACCATCGACGCCGCGAAGCTTCTCAAGTCTGGTCGCAAAGGTAGCGTTGAGAAGCGAAAGGCTAAGGCGCTCAAAGCTTTGGTGGCCCTCGGAATCTCGGAAGAGGAAGCCAAGGCGAAGCTTGAAGAACTCCAGTAAAATCAGTTAGTTACATTCGGGGCCAGGACTGCCACTGGCCCCACCTTTTTCTATCCAGCTCCTATATAGACTCGACGTTCTATGCGGATGACGCGCTAGTTGCTGTTCAAACTTTGAACAAACTAGTTCCCATATACTCGATATTATACGGACATAGACTTATGTTTGTCCGTTTAATGAATTGGTCAATTGATCTGCCCCACCCATTGCCGCTGGTTGGTATCTATTAGTATATTTCTAGTTTATTTCCTTGTTTTGTTAAATATATTTTTTTTCTATATATAATAGAAGCAGAAGAACAGAGATAACCTAATAGGGACTGAGACTAATAGGGACTGAGAATAGAATCATGGCTGGACAAATACCGGGGGTAGGTTATTTGAACGAAAGCTCAGACAGACAAACACGCCAACGATGGATGGGAACAAGATTTGATTGATGGTTCAGCTTGTGGTAAGATACAATGTGGCGCGCGAACATCTCCCCGGAGGCATCCATAGTGAGCAACCAAGAAACACGATCGCCCATTGCAAACGAGATCAAACGCGAAAAGTGGAGACGAGCTAATCTACGCAAGAAGCTACGAGCTGGTAAAGTACCAACGCTTCGTAAGCCGCTCAAGGGTGCAGAGCAAATCTATAGAGAGTTTGGCATCGAACCTGGTGTGGATGTGTTTCTTCCGCGCGATGGGTTCACGCGGGATATTGAGCAACGAGCCCGGCGAAGATATAAGTATGAGAAGTATAATAAGTCTGGGCGCGTACACACGAACAGCTTCCAAGATCTATTGCTCCGGACACTCAAGAAGAACATGGAACAAGATATGCTGCAACGCAATGAACTAGACCTTTTCAATGTAGATAAGAACACTGAACTCTATTGAAACTTTTGGTCATAGTTGTTGTCTAATGTAGACCAAGAGCCATATTCTGAAACAACTCAATAGGTGGAAAGGTACAACTATGAAAGCTCCAAAAGCTGAAAAAGCATCTGGCCCTGACTATGACGATCTACTGAGAGCGGCCGATGTACTACATGACTTGTATCTCCTGTTCAACGGTCCAGCCTATAACGGAGCTGGTTCTAGCTTTCACGATTGCTTGTCGCGCGAGCTTCTTCGAGCGCAAATGATTCTCAACAAGATATCTGGAGATACGCGATGGTAAAACCTTCTGGCCCAAGCAATCTTGAATGGATTGTGATGGGCTTCATTTTGGGCGCAGTTTATGCGCTCGGGTACTTGCACTTAGCAGGAGTTTATTGACATGGTAACTAGAACAGATCTGAAATACTTGACTGAAGCGCGTGAGTTGATCGCTGATCCAGCTCGTTGGTGTCAAGGAGATTACGCACAAACAAGAGATGGAAGACCAATTTCCTACTGGAATCTTAGCAAGATACGCAACGGAGTCAGATTCTGTGCTTTAGGAGCCCTAGCTTATGCCGGGCACAAGCTCACCATCGAATCCAGACTCGATGAGTGGCTAGATAACATAGCCATAGATCTCTTCGGTATTGATGTCATAAGTCTCAACGATACTAGAACACATCAAGACATTCTGACCCTGTTTGACAAGGCTATTGAGATAGCTGAGTTCGAGGTGGAAAATGCCTAGCTTAGCACTCATCTGCAAATATCCACCATCTGTCTGGGAATACTACAAGATTCGATGGCCGTCATCTCCCGGTGTGCGCGTAGCATTGCTTCCATACACTAAGGAAGGAATCGAAGATGCTATGCGTATAGCAGCTCGTAACAAAGTGCTATCTGCACATATCGTTAAACTCGAGGGCGAGTTCGAGTCAGCACAAGCTCTTCTGGATGCAGCACTCGAGAAGGTTAAACTTGGTAACTGCCATAAACTGGCATAGGAGGAGTGATGGACAAAGATAAATACGTTGACGCGCTAATAGATCAGGTTTCAAGGTCGAGCGAGCTAACCGGTACGATTGCGAAACTCCTAGATAAGGAGAACGCATCTCCGCTGGCTGGCTGCATAGCCTGTTTGAACGTAGCAGGTGGATCTGGTGTTCCACTTGAATTGATGTATATCTTATTAAAGAACTCACACAAGATATTTCAGCGTTACGTTCAGGGGCTCGCGAACTCCAACATCTCGAATGTAGTGAAAGAGGTCATAAAAGATCTTCAGGAGAACAGCAAGAATGCCTAAGAAGATCGAAGTTATTCCTGAGCGCGTAACTGATTCAGTGTTTCGCCAGCTCGATTATCGTGGTAACTGGTACGAAGTTTCCTTCCCAGAAAATATATGGGAGATTTCCAATTACTACACTAATGAGCATAATCAGACTACAGTGCTCTGGTACTCACGAAGAATCGAACCTAGGGATGTCAAAGCTAGGGTTCGAGTGTTTCGACGGATGTTTAAGCAGCATGAGATCATGCTAAGGAGAAAGGAAGATGCAAGCAGAAAACGTAAAGATGAGCGTAGACGAAGCATCAAATCAACTGGTGATCACGGTCGATCTGCAAAGGAGGTTAGGCGTCAGCAAAACTGGTAAGACGATTACTGTAGCAACTACCAGAGGATTTCAGTCTGCTATTTCCAATGGTAGAAACTATCTCGTTTCTCTCAACGTAAATGTCAAAGGAGATCAATAATGCCAATCGTCGAACAAGACAAAGCTCCAGATCCTTTTGAGGACGAGGACGAATTCGAGGACGAAGAATTCCTCGAAGAAGAGGACAACGAAGATGAAGGATACACAGAAGATCCTGACTACGACGAAGAGTAACTCCTAGTTATAGGGCGGGACTGCCAACCGCCCTTTCTTTTACATCGTTAGATTGTTCAAAATTTGAACAAAGTATGAACCGTAAGAAACTAAAATTTGCTCTCAAGGGATGGGTGGTTGATACTAATCATCGCCTTGCAGTACTAAAGCATACGCTCGGAGATACCTTTGCGGAAGGATCCACGTTTGACGCGGTAGAATTGTACGCTCTACATCTGAGAGTAAGTCTCCGAGCTTGTTTGGAAGCGATAGAAAAACTGGAGGAACAAGGTGGCGACAATAACAGTAACCTTGAGAATTGATCTAGAGGCGGTGCTATCGGTTGGTGACCTGTTAATGAAGCAGGGCGCACGACCATCTGAACAACCCATTTCGACATCTATTCGCACGGTGTTAGAATCTCTAATGGAATTGATGCGAACGAAAGGCCAGCTACCACTTCACCATCCCGAGGATATAACTAAAGACTTTCAAGAGATGTTCAAGCAGCAAACAGATCTAGAGAACGACTTAGAGTTCTCAGGTCTCGATGATATTCTGAAAGAACGTCTTAGTGGTCAAGATCCAATCTCTAGAATTGCTAGTCAAGTGGAACATGAACTCGGGCCTGGTAGCGTACCAGAGATTAGATTGGGTACAGGAATTAGAGAAACAAAAGATATCCCAACGATCAACGTATTTGAGTTGTTCTCTCGAGAGTTCGAGGATCTAGAGAAGCAGGCTCCAAAGGATAGATTCATAGCTACCTGTCAAGATCCTAAAGTAGATAAACTGTTCAAGAAAGCTGTGTGCGTGGCATATAGCACATTACCTATAGATCTTTGGGGCTCGCCAGCAGCAGAGAACATGATTCGCGACTTACTAAAGCAGCACAACTCATAAAAAAACCGCCCAAAAGATTTGCATTGAAAGCCACCTTGGTTTATGATGCAATTGTGGCAGGGGAATTATACTAAAGGGCTAGATAAGTATGTACCAAAACCGAACCATTGAAGGTATTACGAATCTGCCGCCTAGTTCGGTGGGAAAGAGGTGTGAAAGTACCTCGCCCCCTGTCGCATTTCTACCGATTAACTACTGACGGAGTATCCAATGAGCAGAAAAGAAATTACGGCACGAGTCGGAAAAGAGGAAGATTCTCCTAGTTGCACCGTTGTCTACGACATGGGTGACAACCTGGCAGAGGCGGTGGAAAAGTTCGGTGAGGGCGTCGTTTATAAGCGCTTCGAGCAGAGCTTGACCATCGAGATTCAGGCGATCATTCGTCGGCATTTGGGTGGTGAGAAGCCCAAGACGCAAGACGAGATTCAGGCACTGATCGATGAGTTTTCCCCCGGGCTGCAACGGTCCAGAAAGACTGCGAAGGAGAAGGCCCTCGATTTGCTGGAAGGTCTTTCCGAGACGGATCGAGAGGAAATCCTCAAGTCGCTGGCTGCTGCTGCTTAACTTTAAGAGGAGACGGGACTGCAAACCGTCTCCTTCTTTTTGCCTTCACATTCCTCAAAGTTGCACAATATGAAATCTCGAATAGACTACGACGAACTCGTCAAGAGTTTTCGCATACGCCTTTGTGAGAGAATAGATCTAAAGCTAAACAAAGCTGAGGAGTTTATTCTCGAGGGAATGACGTTCGAGTTACTGACAACGGTATTGACGGAAATACAAAGGAACATGGAATGCGGTACTACGACAACACAAGAATCTCCGATTACAGGACCTGCCCTAGGAAATACTACTTCCGCCACGAAAAAGGGTGGGTAAGAATTGGAACGCCGCTAGCCCTGATTAACGGATTAGCTTGGCATGATGCGATGGACGTTGTTTGGGGCTCCGCGCACCGAGAAATCACAGATACTCAGCTTGTTAAAGAAGGGCTTGAAGCATATCAAGCTACCTGGGTTGCTGGCGGTATGCCCGCTGCAAAGGATATGACGCCAGATCAACAGACAGAGTTCGCACCAAGGGGACCATTTATTGCAGCTGAGACGTTAATGCAGTATGTATTACAACGTCGGAAGTTTATACGAGATAGTGAGATATTGGCTATTGAACGTCCCTTTGCTGTTCCTATCTACGAGGAAGAAGACGCCCCGATTATGTATATCGGTCGTCTTGATAAAGTCGTCAGGCATAAAGTGGAAGGTACGATTGTGGTCGAACATAAAACGACTACACAGTTTTACAAGACAAGTGGTCTACGACAAAGTTTTGTGGATAGTTTTTCCCCTAACTCCCAAGTGGACGGTTACCTACACACTGGAAACATACTGTATCAAAACCTCCGAGGTGTCTGGATCGACGTAGCGGTGTTTAATAAAACCGTTCACGATGCGTTCAAGTTTCTCCCGATTGATCGGCAGTTTGCCATGCTGAATAGCTGGCTCCATGAAACCAGAAACTGGATCGAGAGACTTGAAAATGACAAGCAGACATTCAAAACCGGAGGACTCGGAAAGAGCTTCCCGAAAAATACTGATCGCTGCGGCGACTATGGTGGCTGTCCTTTTACTGATGTCTGTAAGTTTTACCCTGATCCGTCTGCTATTGCTGGTGCTCCTCCCGGATTCAAGGTAGAATTCTGGAACCCGTTCGACATCTTGCACATAGATCAGCTTCAGCTTCCGCCGGAGACGCCAAATGCCTAATGCTAGCAGCATAGATATAACAAAGGAAGGTAGGCCGAAGTTCCTACTTGTAGGCTCAACGGGCTCTGGGAAAACGTCTCAGGCGTTAACGCTTCCAGGTAAAACTTTTGCGTATCTGTTCGATCCTAGTGCTTTGAATACCCTCGCAGGGTATGACGTAGAGTACGAGCTTTTCGTACCGGAGGTTGTAAATCTTGCAGCGCACTCACTCACGAAAGATAAAGGTGACCAAAAGACTATCATCGCCGATGCGCATGAAGTCTATAAAAAGTGGGAAGAAGATTACGAGAAGAGAGCCAAAGCAGGTTTCTTTGAAAAAATTGACAACATTCTGTTCGACAGTTTCACCACTTTCGCCGATGTTGTCATGGATCGAATCTTATATCTCAACAACAGAGCAGGAAGATGGCCGCAGCAAGACGATTGGACAGCTCAAATGTCAACTATACGAAATGTGGTTCGTACCCTCACCGGCCAACAAAGGATGGTTCTTATATGTACGGCGCATGACCAGATCCGGCAGGATGAAGTCACGACGCGTATACTCAATCAGATCATGCTTACTGGACAACTGAGGGCGAAGCTTCCACTTTTGTTTAGTGATATCTGGCATATGTCCTGCGATAGCAAGAAAGACAAGGTGCAGTATTCTGCACAGACTAGACCAGACTTCATGAACCCAACGGTTCGATGTAGTTTCAGAGACCTCGAGATGTTTCACGACGTAACTATCGGGGACTGGAAGAATCCACAGAACTACGGCATCGGGAAATTGCTGAAAGATCGTGGATATTACACTAAGTAGCAACAGGAGATAACGATGAGCTTTATTGAGATTGGGAATTTGAATGACGTACAAGAGCGTCAGCTTCTAAAAGAAGGTCGCTACACGCTTTTGGTTGAGAGTGCAAAAGTGAAGAAGAGTGAGAAAAGTGGAAAAGATAGTATCCTTGTGATACTTAGTGCAGAGGGTGAGCCGAATACGGTTAATATCTTGCACAATATTGCTCTACCAGGAGCGGATGACGAGAGTGAGACACGAAACTTCAAGATGCTGATGATCAAGAGGTTCCTCGTTCAGTTTGGAATTGACTTCGAGAATGGAGTCAATACCGAGACGTTTCCTGGGGCGCGCGGTGAGTGCAATGTCACTGTGGAAGAATACGAGGGTCGGAGATCCAACAGACTCTCGCTCGATCCACTTCCGCAACCGTAACTTGATTGGAGGGCTGCGAAGTCGTAGTACCAGCCCTCCATCTTTTTAGGTAGTACCGTGGACCACAGTAATAGAATCAGTATCTCTCTCCCTGAGGATATGCATGAGAAGTTAAATCGTATGCTCCCGTGGGGAGTCAAGTCTCAAGTATTGCGAGAGCTAATAGCTACTCTCATCAAAGCTCAGGAGAGGAATCAAAATCACTACATCGTACAAGACCTTCTAGAGGGTAAGTGCGAACTTTGTTCAAAATTTGAACAGTCGGTGGAACATGACTAAGCAGTATCAAGATCTGTTTCAGCAGTTCTCCAAAATGTCTGGCGAGGATCAAATCGCGAAGATTCGAGAGCTTAGACATAGACGCTCCATCGAAAGACCAGCCGCAGCTCGAAAGAGAGTTGTCAAGGAGGCAAAGCAAAAGAGAACAAAGATGGATAAAGCTAAGACGCTACTGAAAAAGTTGAGTCCGCAAGAAATAGCTGATCTGAAGCAAAAGTTAGGGGGATAATGTGCCAGATAAATTGTTGCATCTAGCGTTAGGAAGGATTGACGAAGGTGAGAGATTTCGAAAGGTATATGATCTCGACGACCTCGTTGACTCCATTCAAGAGCGGGGAATACTTCAACCTATTACGGTATCGCCTGGAAGTAAGCGAGGACAATACGTGTTACTTGCTGGAGGCAGACGGTTGGCTGCTGCCAGAAAACTCGAATTGGAATCGATTCCGTGTTTGGTTCGCGAAATTGATGGTGAGTTGGATCTTAGGGAAATCGAGTATATTGAGAATTCGTACCGAAAAGATCTCACCTGGACAGAACGCCTCGATCTGGTCGTGGAAATCCACAGATTGATGCGAGAGAAGTTCGGTTCTAAATGGAACCAGAGAAAGACCGCCGAAAAACTTGAACGTAGTGTAGGAGGAGTTAATCGGCTACTCCAGCTTAACGAAATGATAAAGAAGTTTCCGAGCTTAAAGGAGGAGCCTACTGAAGACGATGCAGTTAAAAAAGCACGAAAGATTCTCGAAGCAGTTACCGTTAAAAACCTCGTTGACAAACACAGATCAGAGGCTGACACAAGCGATCCTGACAGCATCCTCCGATCTCTCGAGGGGCCAGAGACTGGAGAGGGTTTTAAGGATGATCCCTTCATCTCCCGATGCAGACGTGCGGATACTCATTATCGAATCGGAGACGCATTTGCAGAGATGGAGGAGATTATTAAAGATCCTAATATCTCGCCGGCAATAGCTCTTGTTGAGGTCGATCCTCCATATGGGATTGATCTGAGAGCACAGAAGAAGGGTGATGAGACACGGGCTCTGCAGAAGTACGAAGAAGTAGAAGGTACAAAGTATCAAGAGTTTACGGCTAGATTATGTCGTGATCTATTTGACATAACGCCAAAGGATTGTTCAGTTATCTACTGGTTTGCTATGGATTGGTACTCGGTGGTGACTGAAGAGTTAACAAAGGTGGGCTTCGAATATGATCCAATTCCTTGCATATGGGTGAAACCAAGTGGACAGACTAATTCTCCTGATCGCTACCTCGCCAGAACTTACGAAACCTTTCTTTTCGCGTGGAAGGGTGACGGTATCCCACTTCGTGGTAGGGGACGATCAAACGTGTTCTCTTTCGCTCCAGTTCCAGCTGCCAGAAAATATCACCCTACGCAACGCCCTATCGAACTTATGCGGGAAATCCTCCGAGTTTTCGCTTGGCCAGATACCATCATTCTCGTGCCTTTTCTTGGATCAGGAGTAACTCTCCGAGCTTGCTATGCTGAGAGTATGCTGGGATTTGGCTGGGAGATAAATGGGGAGAACAAGCCCAAATTTCTTGCAGCGGTTGAGACAGACATTCAGGAATATAAGGTCGGTAACGATCCAGAGGACGATCCAGACGATGACATTCCTTTCTAATATCCAACCACATAGACCTGTAATGGGTAGTGCGGATGCTCGCATACTCATTGTGGGCGACTGTCCGGATCAATGGGCTGTCAAGGCTGGTAAGCCAATAGCTCACGCCTCCGAGACAGTCTTACAAGGCGCCCTGCATCAAGCAGGTTTATTAACGTATGAGGTTCTTATAACTAATCTGGTCTACGACAGTACAAATCTCGCTAAGTACTGGCGTGAGGATGGACATAAAGGATCGGGACAACTAAGAGCTTCTATTGCAGATTATAAGCGTAGCTTGTTAGACTTTATCCAAGTACATGAGCCTAAGATCATCGTAGCGATGGGAGAGTTAGTTGCTTTTGCTATACTTGGTAGAAGCAAGCTCACAGATATTCGAGGTTATCCCTTTAAGACTGAAACTCATGGATTCACGGTCATACCAACTTTGCATCCACGCAAGATGATCTGGTCCAATCACGAATGGCGTTACTATCTCTCGCATGATCTAAAGAAAGCAAGAGAACTATCGAACAATCCAGCACTCCTACTTCAACGTCGATATGATGTAATACCGGAGAGCTTTCAGCACGCGATTTTGCTGCTCGACAAAATAAAGAGCCATCTCACACTCAGTATAGATATAGAGGTAGATAACTTCGAAATCTCCTGTGTTGGGTTTGCGCCAGATAGAGAGTATGGCTACAGTATTCCATTTGATATGCGCTGGACGGAGGAAGAAGAGGTAGAACTGTGGAAGAGAGTAGCAAACATTCTAGAGGATAGAGAGATCGTAAAGATTTTCCAGAATGGAATCTTTGACATTCACTTCTTAGCGCAAAAGATGGGTATCTTTGTTCAGCCTATCAACGGAAAGTACATCGAAGATACAATGATAGCACATAGTATCATGTATCCAGATTTTCTCAAAGGTTTAGGCTTCCTTGCTAGTGTGCATACCTATGAACCATACTGGAAGGATGAACTAGAAAGCAAGACTATCAAGAAGGAGAGTTGAAATGCCAGATCCACGACCAGGTGAAAGTGAGAAGGCGTTTGTCGATCGCTATATGGCTTCCGAAGAAGCTCAGAAGTCATTTCCAGATCCTCAGCAACGTCTAGCTGTTGCTTATAGCAAGTGGCAAAAACATCATAAGAAAAGGGGGAAGTGATGAACGACAAGGATCGCATCGCCGAGCTGGAGACCGAGAACAAGCGGTTGCGAGAGGCGCTGGAGGCGTGCCGGCGATATTTTGACTGGTCCTGTGGAGATTACGAATACGACGAAGGTCGGCGGATACTGCTGAATGCCCACAGTCTCACTGAGAAAGCCCTGCGCGGGGAGGGGGAGTGATGAAGGGGCGAGTAAATCTACTGGAGCAGTTAGCCGATTTGGAGCATATTCAGTGGTGGGTCTGGGCAGCAGATATATCTGCAACAGAGAACATCAGCGCAAAGCGAGCAAGTCGCTGGGGGTCTCTGTTCGTGCCATATAAAGCATTGCCAGAGGACGCGCAGGAACAGGATAAGGCCTGGGCACGTAAGGTGCTACAGATAATAGAGCCCCTAGTTGACTCTCTGGAGGCCGAGAACAAGCGGCTCCGGGCAGCGTTGGAGGCGTGGAAAACTGCGGCGGAAGCATATCGCGAGCTGCATGAATGTGAGTCATGGGAATATACGGAAGCAAAGTATGACGAGGCACAGTCATGCTTCGGATTGGCTGGGCGCCTGACCGCCGAGGCCGAGGCACTAACCGAGGCATTAAAGGAGGGGAAGCCGTGACAGAAGACATGAAGCTGCCGACCGTGGTGGTCGAGCGCGTTTGCTCGGGCTGCGGCTATATGGTCACACAGAAACTAATCGACGCCGCGCGGGCCAACTTCGAGTGTCCGCGTTGCCGAGAGTATCGCTTCGATGCGTTTATCCCGCGTTCACTTCCGCCGCTTCGGGAGGAGAAGCCGTGACAGTTAAGTTAGATGAACAGAAACGATTAAAGATACTAGATAGACTTGATCTCTGGTATAACAACCAACCTAAAAAATTGGCACAAGAGTTTGATGTTTGTCTTGGAACTATTTACAAGATAAGGAGAGCGTATCTTGAAAATCTGCGTCGAAGAGACCGAGAACGGATGGAGAGTAGAACTACAGAGGAAACCGTTCAAAGCGACTGAACTGTATGTATTCATATCTGCAAATAAGCTCGCGCAATTTGTGTTAGGAGAGCTATATGACAGCGAAGCTAGACTTCAGGGGCAGGTTAAAGCAACATTACGACGAAAGCTCCCGAGTGAAGAAATTCCTGTGGGGCCTACTACTGTATCTCTCGAACGTTTTGTTTCTGGTAAACTTGATGGTGAACACAGTTCTGGGCGGGACACCACAGGAACACCTGAGCAGTCGGGTGGGAAAGTGGATAATCTATCCAGAGGAACACATGAAGATATTTCAGTGGCTAGGTCGGATACTCGCAAAGTCTAGAGTCCTCTACAACCATTTCACCGGCGAAATGTCTGGCCGAGAGGGCAAGTTAACGGGGCGCGACCTAGGATTATTCTAATGACGATTAAGATTTCGGATAAGACTCTAAGGTATAATGCGAAGGATTGTCATATTACCTTTGAATGTCGTGACGCTTTCTTTTCGGAAATAGATAAGCCAGCAGCACCTGGGCAACCCACCTTTCGAGAAACTTACGATCACACGATTGCTCTTATAGAGCCGCTTATCTACATGATGTCTAGGGGAGTAAAAGTAGACCATGACAGACTCAGAGATACTAGGGTACGCATTGAAAAGCGGCTACAGGAGCTACAAGATGAAATCAATAGACTCTGCGGAGGGGAGATCAATCCACAATCGCCTAAACAACTTAAGGAATACTTCTATGTTAAAAAAGGTGTACACCCTTATACAAAACTTAATACCAAAAAAGAGTCCGTCATTACAGTTGATGATAAAGCTCTCCAACGACTCGCCCGAGGGACTTCTGCTAGAGCTGGTTTACGAGAGGCAAAACTCATCCAGGAATATAGAAAACTTAGTAAGCTTAAGGGTACCTATCTGGACATTAGATTCGATGACGACTCTCGAATGCGATGCTCTTATAATCCAAGAGGTACGCGATTTGCTCGAGTATCTAGCAGCAAGACGATCCTCGGGACTGGGATGAATATGCAAAATCTGCATCCCGGATTCTTAGAATTTCTGGTTGCAGATCCTGGTTGTATCTTTATTCAGTTTGACAAACGTCAAGCGGAATGGATCGTTGTTGCTTACGCTAGTGGCGAGGAGAACATGATCTCGGCAGTTGAACGTGGCGTAGACGTTCACATTCATACAGCTGAGAAGATGTTTGGTATTCCTGCAGCTGTTATTAAAGAGGAGGCAAAGCTGTTAGGACAGGAAAGCGATCCTATCATAATTGAAAATGCTAGGAACAATCTTGAGAGCTTCAAGCCATATCTCGGAATGAAAATGTGGTTGCCTAGAACTATGTCTCTTAGGCAATGTGGCAAGAAATCTAACCATGGACTTAATTACGATGAAACGTACAAAATGTTCTCCTTCATCAACGAGATCACCGAAAAAGAAGCAAAAGTTATCTGCGACTTCTACCATCGAACATACCCAGGACTTAGAAAGTGGTACGAGTTCATCAAAGGACAACTTACTAATAGCGGCAGAGTTCTTACAAACCTTTTCGGGCGTCCTTACAGATTTCTTGGACATTGGGATCAGGATCTTTGGAAATCTGCCTATGCTTATATTCCTCAGTCGAGTGTTGGTGAGTTGGTCAACAGGGCAATCATTAGAATCTATAACTCTAGTGCCGAAAGGCTTTGTGACGTCGAAATCCTCCAACAAGTCCACGACAGTATTACAGTTCAAATCCCCCTCAACTCGCCACATCTTGGAGCTGCGGTCAGAACCATTGTCGAAATGATGAACATTCCGATGGAGGCGAGCGGAAGAAAGTTTGTGATCCCAACAGATATTAAAGTGGGATTCGACTTGAAGCATATGCTAGAGATTCCTCTAGCGGCCACCGATCAGGAACAAGAGAATCTTATTGCTGGGGTTATAGATGGCAACGAGAGAGGC
>Ga0055438_10000066_pt1 | contig 13378 bp, 10 predicted proteins | sample Browns_TuleA_D2_FD_57724 | JGI IMG/M metagenome (GOLD analysis project Ga0055438, IMG submission 57724) | Wetland microbial communities from San Francisco Bay, California, USA, that impact long-term carbon sequestration - Browns_TuleA_D2 | ecosystem: Environmental > Aquatic > Marine > Wetlands ...
GGCTGGGACCACATCGAGATCTGGGTCGGGAACGCGAAGCAGGCGGCGTACTTCTACGAGCACGCGTACGGCTTCACGCGCACCGCCTACGCGGGCCCGGAGACAGGCATCCGCGACCGGGCCTCCTACGTACTCGAGCAGGGCGAGATCCGCCTCGTGCTGACGAGCGGGCTCCGGGCCGACAGCGACATCTGCAAGTGGGCGGCGACGAAAGGGGACAGCGCCCGTGACGTCGCGCTCGCCGTCCCCGACGCGACGCACGCCTACCGCCAGGCGGTGCAGCGTGGCGCCCGCGGTGTCGTCGAGCCGCACTGGGTCGAGGACGATTCCGGCCGGGTCGAGCTGGCGTCGATCGCGACGTACGGCGACAACATCCACACGTTCGTCAACCGCTCCGAGTACTCCGGCACCTACCTGCCGGGCTTTCGCTCGACGCTCGACCACGGGGGCGGTCCCGCGCGCGGGGCGGGCCTGATCGCGATCGACCACGTCGTCGGCAACGTCGAGCTGGGCCGCATGGACGAGTGGGTCGACTTCTACGGCCGGGTGCTCGGCTTCACCCAGCTCACGCACTTCTCTGACGAGGACATCTCGACGGAGTACTCGGCGCTCATGTCGAAGGTGATGACGGACGGCCAGGGCAAGATCAAGTTCCCGATCAACGAGCCTGCTGAGGGGAAGCGGAAGAGCCAGATCGAGGAGTACCTCGAGTTCCACGGCGGACCGGGTGTCCAGCACATCGCCCTGCAGACGGACGAGATCGTGCGCACGGTCGCGTGGCTGCGTGAGCACGGCGTCCTCTTTATTGCCACCCCCGACTCGTACTACGACATCGTCCAGGAGCGCGTGGGCGAGATCGACGAGGACTGGGCCGACTTGCGCTCGATGGGGATCCTCGTCGACCGCGACGAGGAGGGGTACCTGCTCCAGCTCTTCACGAAGATCGTCCAGGACCGGCCGACGCTCTTCTTCGAGGTGATCGAGCGGCACGGCTCGCGCGGGTTCGGGCTCGGCAACTTTAAGTCGCTGTTCGAGGCGATCGAGCGCGAGCAGGCGCTCCGCGGCAACCTCTGACACTTCGCTCGGTGGAGCGCGCGTCCACCCAGTACGTCCGCTCCGGCGACGCCGACATCGCGTATCGCGTGTCCGGCACCGGCCCCCCCGACGTCGTGCTCGTCTACGACTGGGGAAGCCATATCGAGACTCTTGCCGAACAGCCCTTCCTCGACGAGTTTCTCCTGTCTCTCGCGCGCTTCTCGCGCGTGCTCTGGTTCGACATGCGCGGGATCGGGATGTCGCGCGCGGTCGTGGGCGGCGTGATCCCCGTCGAGTCGTGGGTGGACGATCTCGAGGCCGTGATGGATGCAGTCGGATCGGACGAGGCCACGATCGTGGCCCAGGGCCATGCGGCGCAGATGGCGATCGTCGCGGCTGCGACCCATCCGGAACGGGTGACGTCCATCGTCCTCATCAACGGCTTCGCACGGTTTGCCCGGGCCGACGACTACCCCGTCGGCATGCCGCCGCGCGTGCAGCGGGTCTACGCCCGCCAGATAGAGCTGCAGTGGGGGACGGGAGCGTTCGCGACGCTGCTCGGCCGCTCGCTCGCTGACCGTCCTGGAGTCGTCGAGTGGTGGGGGCGCGTCGAGCGCTACGGGGCGACTCCGGGCCTCGCAAGGGCTCGTTTCGAGTCGATCCTCGAGCTCGACGTGCGAGACGTCCTCCCGCTCGTCGACGTGCCCACGCTCGTGATCCACAATCGGCACAACGAGCTCGTACGCGTCGGGCACGGCCGCTACCTCGCCGAGCACATCGCCGGAGCGAAGCTCTTGGAGCGCGACAGCGCGGATCACTGGCCGCTGCCCGATGTCGATCTCGTCGGAGCGGTCGAGGAGTTCGTCACCGGATCCCGCTCGGAGCTCCGCCACGAGGAGCGGGTGCTGGCGACCGTGCTCTTCATCGACGTCGTCGACTCGACGCGGTACGCGAGCGAGCTCGGTGACGCGAGCTGGCAGGCCGCCCTCAACCGCTTCGAGGCCAGCGTGCGGCGTGGGCTCGCCCTGTTCGGCGGGCGGCTTGAGGACACCGCCGGCGACGGTGTCCTCGCGACCTTCGACGGCCCCGCGCGGGCGATCCACTGTGCTGCGCGCATCCGCGACGAGGTTCGGCGCGGTGGGCTCGAGGTGCGCTCGGGCCTGCACGCCGGCGAGGTCGTCCGCCATGGGGATGGGATCGCTGGGGTTGCGGTGCACATCGGAGCGCGGGTCTGCGCGCTCGCCGCCCCGGACGAGGTGCTGGTGACCCGAACCGTTCGCGACCTCGTCGCTGGGTCGGGGATCGCCTTCGAGGACCGCGGCGAGCACGAGCTCAAGGGCGTCCCCGACACGTGGGCGCTCTTCGCGGCCGTCGCCTGACGGCTGCGAGCCATACGCTTTCCCCATGTCGCCGCAGCGGCGCACCGCGCTCGTCTCCGTGGGGGCTGCGTGCCTCTTGATCGCGATCAAGCTCGTCGCGGGGCTCGAGAGCTCGAGCCTCGGCCTGCTGGCCGAGGCCGCGCACTCGGGAACCGACCTCGCTGCGGCGCTGCTGACGTTCTTCGCGGTCTCCGTCGCCGTCCGGCCTGCCGATCGTGGCCACCCGTATGGCCACCACAAGGCCCAGAACCTCGCGGCCCTCGCCGAGGCCGGGTTCCTCGTCGCGGTCAGCATCCTCATCGCGGTCCTGGCGATCCTCCGCCTGTTCGGGGTCGTCGACGTCACGGCGGGTCCCACCGTCTGGACGTTCGCGGCCATCGCGCTCGTGCTCGCGATCGACGCGTCCCGGACCGTCGTCTCACTCCGCGGTGCGCGCCGCTATGGCAGCGATGCCCTGCTCGCGAACTCGCTCCACTTCGGGAGCGACCTCGCCGGGACGCTCGCGGTACTTGCCGGTCTCGCGGCCGCCGCGTTCGGCTTTCCCGAGGGCGACTCCGTCGCTGCGCTCTTCGTCTCGGTGCTCGTCGTCCTCGCCGCGTTCCGGCTCGCGCGAAGCAATGTGGACGTGCTGATGGACAGGTCACCCGAGGAGCAGACGCGGATCGCGCGTAGGGCGATCTCCGGACTCGACCCCCCGGTCGAGCTGCGCCGGCTCCGGCTCCGTCGGGCGGGAGGTAAGCACTTCGCCGACGTCGTCATCGGCGTCGCTCCCGGCGCGGCAGTCGGGCAGGGGCACGCAGCCGCCGATCGCGTCGAGGACGCTCTGCACAAGGCGCTTCCCGGCATCGACGCCGTCGTCCACGTCGAGCCTCGGGGCGCGGACGCCGGTCTCCGCGAGCAGGCCCTCGCGGCCGCGCTGACTGTCCCCGACGTACGCGAGATCCACAACCTGGCCCTGCTCGAGGTGGGCGACTCGCTCGAGCTGTCCCTCCATCTCAAGCTTCCGGGTGATCTGTCGCTCGAGCGCGCGCACGCGATCGCAGAGCGGGTGGAGCAGACCATCCTTCGCGAAGTGCCCGAGATCGCGTTCGTGCAGACGCATCTCGAGCCGCTCTCGGAGGCCGCGTCCGCCGAGGAGATCGCTTTCGACTCCGCGGCCGTCGAGGCAGTCGTGCGCGAGGAGCTGGGCGAGAAGCCTCGTGAGCTCAGGTTCGTGCGCACCGACGAAGGGATCGTTGCCTTTCTCACGCTCGCGCTGGCGGGGGAGGAGTCTCTCGCGGGGGCGCACGGGCGGGCGAGCGTCGTCGAGGAGCGCGTCCGCGATGCCGTCCCGGAGATCGCGGACGTCGTGATACACACGGAGCCCTGATGCGCCTTTGCATGTTCCATCCCACCGACCGACCCATGGAGCGGGGCTGGGTCGGACGCATCGACGACGGCGTCGTCGTGCATCTGGCCGCACAGACCCTGCAGTCGTTCTTCACCGGCGGCGGGACGGCCCGGGAGCACGCGGAGTACCCGCACGCGGACGTGCGACTGCTGGCACCCGTCCTTCATCCCCCGGCCGTGCGGCTGTTCGACAGCGCCGGCTCGTTTTCCTTCGCGAATCCCGCGGCGATCGTCGGCCCTGGCGAGACCGTCCCGGCAGGCTCCTCGGGTCGGCTGCTGCTCGTGCCCAGGCTCACGGCCTTCGTAGGGGCGGACGGGCGCGTCGGCGGGTTCACCGCTCTCGCGGAGTGGCGCGACCCCAGCCGTCGGCCGCCGAAGGACCGGGACTTCGCGCTCGGCCTCGGTCCGAGCGTGTGCACCGTGGACGCGCTCGATCCCGACGGCCTCGGCTCCCTCGTCCTCGTCGCGGGTGGGCTCGAGCTCACCGGCGCCTTCACCGGGTTCGACTGGAACGCCGCGGTGGCTCTGGCCGCCGAAGGGACGCAGCTCCGGCCGGGAGACCTGCTCGGCGGTCCGAGCCTCGGTGCGGTCGACGTGAGCGCAGGGGTGCGCGTCGAGCTGGAGGTGGAGGGCATCGGCGTCCTCGACCAGACTGTGGGAGGCGGCTGAACGCGTGGAGGTGGTCGTCGACTGGGACGGGACTGCGACCGAGGTCGACGGCCTCCATCTCGTACTGCTCGAGTTCGGAGACGTCCGCGCCTACCAGGAGGCTGAAGGGCGCCTCGGGCGGGACCTCACGCTGCACGAAGTCATCGAGCTCGAGTTTCGAACCGTTCGAGCGCCCGTCGACACCGTCGTTGCCTGGGCGCTCGAGAACGTTCTCCTGCGCGCGGGGTTCGTCGACTTCGCGCGACGGTTCCGACCTCTCGTCGTCTCGAGCGGGTTCCACGAGCTCATTGCGCCGATTCTCGAGCGGGAGCAGCTCGAGCTCAGGGTGCGGGCGAATCGCCTCGACCCAAGGCGAGACGGCTGGCGAGCGATCTTCCGCACGTCGGCGCGCTGCGCCGTCTGCGGTGAGCCCTGCAAGCGCGCGGACGTCGCGGCCCTCGGCCCGTTCGTGTACGTCGGCGACGGCTTCTCCGACCGCTGCGTCGCCCTCGCCGCCGAAAGGGTGTTCGCCCGTGACGGCCTCGCCCGTTACCTCGACGAGTGCGCGGTTCCGTACGAGCCCTTCGAGGACTTTCGGGATCTGGCGACGGCACTGGACGGCCCGTCGGTGATCCGGCAGCGCGGAGCGCGATGACGCTCGCGCAGCAGCTCGATCGGATCGTCGCGCGCGAGCATCACGACCCGCACGCCGTTCTCGGAGCGCACGCGACCCGCGGAGGCGTCGTGGTACGTGCGTACCGCCCGGGCGCGGAGAGGGTCGTGGCGCTTCCCGAGGGACGAGAGCCCGTTCGACTCCGGCGCGTCCATGCAAGCGGGGTCTTCGCGGGCATGGTCGCCGGCGCCTCGGCGCCGCTCCGGTACGAGGTCGAGGTCACGTATCCGGGCGGGGCCACGACTCGTGCTCGGGACGCCTACGCGTTCCCGCCGACCCTGGGCGAGCTCGATCTCCACCTCGCCGCCGAGGGCCGGCACGAGGAGCTGTACGAGCGCCTTGGTGGACACATGTGCCGGCTCGACGGCGTCGAGGGCGTCTCCTTCGCGGTCTGGGCCCCGAACGCGCGCTCCGTCTCCGTCGCCGGCGACTTCAACGGCTGGGATGGCCGCGTGCACCAGATGCGCTCGCTCGGCGGCTCAGGTGTCTGGGAGCTCTTCGTTCCGGGAGCAGGAGAGCGAGCGCACTACAAGTTCGAGATCCGCGGGCAGGACGGCTCGCTCCGCCTCAAGGTCGACCCGCTCGCCTTCGCCGCCGAGGTTCCTCCGAAGACCGCGTCCGTCGTGTTCCGGTCGCACCACGAGTGGCGGGACGGTGCGTGGCTCACGCGCCGCGCCGCGGCCGACCCGTGGCACGAGCCGATGTCGATCTACGAGGTTCATCTCGGGTCCTGGCGCCTCAATCCGCGCGAGGGAAACCGGCAGCTCACCTACGATGAGCTTGGCGAGGAGCTGGCCGCGTACGCCGTGGATCTCGGCTTCACGCACGTCGAGCTCCTGCCCGTGATGGAGCATCCGTTCTCGGGCTCGTGGGGCTACCAGGCCACCGGGTTCTACGCTCCGACCGCCCGCTTCGGAGACCCTGACGGCTTTCGCGGGCTCGTCGACCGGCTCCACGAAGCGGGGCTCGGCGTGATCCTCGACTGGGTGCCGGCTCACTTCCCGAAGGACGACTGGGCGCTCGCACGCTTCGACGGCACGGCGCTCTACGAGCACGAGGACCCGCGTCGCGGCGAGCACCCGGACTGGGGCACGCTCGTGTTCAACCACGGTCGGGCGGAGGTGCGCAACTTCCTCGTTGCGAATGCCCTTTACTGGCTGCGCGAGCTCCACGCGGACGGGCTCCGCGTCGACGCGGTGGCCTCGATGCTGTACCTCGACTATTCGCGCGGCGAGGGCGAGTGGACACCGAACGTCCACGGCGGACGCGAGGATCTCGATGCCGTCGCGTTCGTCCGGGAACTGAACGAGGTGGTGCACGGGCGCGTCCCTGGAGCGCTCATGATCGCGGAGGAGTCGACGGCGTGGCCCGGGGTCACCCAGCCCGTGCACGCGGGCGGCCTGGGCTTCGGCTTCAAGTGGAACATGGGCTGGATGAACGACACGCTGCGCTACTTCTCACGCGATCCGGCGTACCGCCGCTTCCATCACGACGAGCTGACCTTCGGTCTGACCTACGCGTTCAGCGAGAACTACGTCCTCCCGCTCTCGCACGACGAGGTCGTGCACGGGAAACGCTCGCTCGTGGAGAAGATGCCCGGCTCCGCCCAGCAGAAGCTCGCGAACCTCCGGGCGCTCTTCGGCTACCTGTGGGCGCATCCGGGCAAGAACCTCCTCTTCATGGGCGGGGAGCTGGCGCAGGAGCGCGAATGGAACGCCGACACGAGCATCGACTGGCACCTGCTCGAGCGCCCCGCCCATCGTGGAGTGCAGGAGCTGGTACGCGACCTCAACCGCCTCTACCGGGCGGAGCCCGCCCTCTGGGAGCTCGACGCGGAGCCAGAGGGCTTCCGCTGGCTCGAGCTCCACAACGCGGACGCGAACGTGATCGCGTTTGCGCGCTTCGCGCGAGGCGGACGTCCGGTCGTGTGTGCGTGCAACTTCTCGGGCGCGCCGCGCCCGGGCTACCGGATCGCCTTGCCGCGAGGCGGCGCCTGGCGCGAGGCGCTGAACACGGACGCGCGCGAGTACGGAGGGACGGGCGTCGGCAACCTCGGCCGGGTGGTCGCGAATGAGAAGCCGTGGCACGACCAGCCGCACTCGGCTGAGGTGACGCTGCCGCCGCTCGGTGTCCTCTGGCTCGTCCCGGAGGACGTGTGAGGCGCGTCTGGCCCGGCCGCCCTTTCCCGCTCGGCGCCGCGTGGGAGGGAGGCGGGACGAACTTCTCGCTCTACTCGGAGAGCGCCCAGCGCGTCGAGCTGTGCCTCTTCGACGAGGAGGAGCGCGAGGAGCGCATCGACCTCGAGGAGCACACCGCGCACGTCTGGCACGGCTACCTTCCGGACGTCGGCCCCGGCCAGCGTTACGGCTACCGGGTGCACGGGCCCTGGGCACCCGAACGGGGACACCGCTTCAATCCTGCGAAGCTGCTGGTCGACCCGTATGCGAAGGCCATCGACGGGGTCGTCGACCACCGCGTGGCGAGCACGCTCCCATACGTCCCGACGGGTGAGCCGGATGCCGACCTCGAGCTCGACGACGAGGACGATGCGGCGGCGATCCCCAAGTGCGTGGTCGTCGACCCCGTCTTCGACTGGGAGGGAGACGACCACCCACGCACGACGTGGGCGGACACGATCATCTACGAGCTGCACGTGAAGGGGTTCACGCAGTGTCTCCCGGAGATCCCGGAGCACCTTCGCGGCACCTTCGCGGGGCTCGCCTCCGATGCGGCGATCGCGCATCTCGCGTCGCTCGGGGTGACGGCGGTCGAGCTGATGCCGATCCACCAGATCGCCGACGAGCACTTCCTCCCGGACCGCGGCCTCGTGAACTACTGGGGCTACTCGACTCTCGGCTTCTTCGCGCCGCACGCGTCTTACGCCGCGACCGGTCGGCGCGGCGAGCAGGTGCGGGAGTTCAAAGGCCTCGTGAAGGCGCTCCACCGAGCCGGGATCGAGGTGATTCTGGACGTCGTCTACAACCACACGGCCGAGGGCAACCACCTCGGTCCGATGCTCTCGTTGAAGGGCATCGACAACGCGTCCTACTACCGGCTCACGGAGGACGGCCGGCACTACGTCGACTTCACGGGAACGGGCAACTCGCTCAACCCCGTCCACCCGAGCGTTCTGCGGCTGATCATGGACTCGCTCCGCTACTGGGTCGTCGACTGCCACGTGGACGGGTTCCGCTTCGACCTTGCCTCGGCGCTCGCGCGCGAGCTCCACGACGTGGACAAGCTCGCGACGTTCTTCGACGTCATCCACCAGGATCCGGTGCTCTCGCAGGTGAAGCTCATCGCCGAGCCCTGGGACGTGGGGCCGGGCGGCTACCAGGTCGGCAATTTTCCGATCCTCTGGGCCGAGTGGAACGATCGCTACCGGGACACGACGCGGGATCTCTGGCGCGGTCACGGAGACGTGGCCTCCTTCGCGCGCCGGCTCACGGGCTCGAGCGACCTCTACCAGGACGACGGCCGGCATCCCTCGGCCTCGATCAACTACGTGACCGCACACGACGGCTTCACGCTCGCCGACCTGGTCTCCTTCAACGAGAAGCACAACGAGGAGAACGGGGAGGAGAACCGCGACGGGAGCGACGACAACCGCTCCTGGAACTGCGGTGTCGAAGGCCCGACCGACGACCCGTTCGTACGCGCCCTGCGGGCGCGCCAGCAGCGCAACGTCCTCGCGACGCTTCTCCTCTCGCACGGTGTCCCCATGCTCCTGGGCGGCGACGAGATCGGGCGGACGCAGCACGGCAACAACAACGCCTGGTGCCAGGACAACGAGCTGTCGTGGCTCGACTGGGACCTCGACGAAGAGCGACGCCGACTGCTCGTGTTCACGCGCCGGCTGGTCGCGCTGAGGCGTGGGCACCCGGTGTTCAGGCGTCCCCGCTTCCTTGACGGTCACGCGGCGCCGGGGGAGCTTCCCGACTCGTGGTGGTTCCGCCCCGACGGGAGGCAGATGACCGCGCGGGACTGGGAGACTCCCGGCACGCAGATGGTCGGCCTCTTCCTCAACGGCGAGGAGATCGGCGCACGAACGGAGCAGGGCGAGCCGATCGTGGACGACTCGTTCGTCGTCCTCGTCAACGCGAGCGCGGAGTCGCTTGCGTTCGTCCTGCCGCCGAGGCGGTTCGGTGCGCGCTGGGAGGTCGTTCTTCGCACCGACGACCCGGATGCGGCCGCGACGTCTGCCTCCGCGCGCGGTCACCTGGCGACCGAGTCGCGCTCGCTCGTCGTCCTGCGGAGGATGGCGTAGAGCCGTGCGTGTGCTCTTCGCGACCGCCGAGCTCGAGCCCGTCGTCTCGGTCGGTGGGCTCGCACATGCCTCTGCGGGACTCGTGCGGGAGCTGCGGCGGCAGCGAATCGACGTCGAGGTTGCGCTTCCGGACTACGGCGGCGCCGTCCTCGCCGGCGAGGAGCGCCTCGAGCTCGACGTCCCGCACTGGGCGACGCCCGCATCGGCGCGGCGCGGCGAGCACGCTGGGTTCGGGGCCCTCACGCTCGTCTCCGTCCCGGGGATCGAGCGACCGCACCCGTACCACGACGCAGACGGTGCGGGCTGGCGCGACAACGACGCCCGGTTCATCGGGTTCGGTGTCGCCGTAGGCGCGCTCGCCCGGTCAACGGGAGTCGACATCGTTCACCTGAACGACTGGCACACGGCGACGGCCGCCGCGACGCTGCGCGGCGAGAATACGGTCGTGCTCTCCGTGCACAACCTCGCCCACCAGGGCCGCACGGGGCCGCAGTGGCTTGCGAGGCTCGAGCCGCATGCCGCCGCCTTCGCGGTCGACGGCGTCTGCAACCCCCTTGCCGGAGCGATCGCGCTCGCCGACGTCGTCGTGGTGGTGAGTCCTACCTACCGCGAGGAAGTGCTCCGCCCCGAGTCGGGAGCCGGGCTCGACGGGCTCCTGCGCAGCCGCGGCGCCGCGGTGGTGGGCATCCGTAACGGGATCGACGCCCAGGTCTGGAATCCGGAGGACGACCCCTATCTTCCTGCCTCCTTCGGCGTGGAAGATCTCTCCGGGAAGGCGCTCGCGCGCGGTGCCCTGCGTGACCGCATGGGGCTCCCCGAGCGGTCAGGCCCGCTCGCCGTCGCCGTCACCCGTCTTGCCGAGCAGAAGGGGATCGACCTGATCCTGCCGCTTCTCCCCGAGCTCGACGAGCTCGGGGCCCAGCTCGCGATCCTTGGGGCGGGCGAGGCCCGCCTGGTCGCCGCCCTCCGCGACGCCGCCGCGGCACACCCGACCGCACTCGCCTTCGTCGAGGGATACGACGAGGCCCTCGCGCATCTCCTGATCGCGGGCGGCGACCTCCTGCTCATGCCGAGTCGCTTCGAGCCGTGCGGGCTCACGCAGATGCAGGCGATGCGCTACGGGACGCTCCCGGTCGTGACGGACGTGGGCGGCCTGCACGACACCGTCTCGGATCTCGACGAGGACCCGGAGCGCGGTACCGGCTGGCGGGCCGCGACTCCGACCGCGGAGGCGGTGCGCGACGCGTTCGCCCGCGCGGTCCGCGGCTGGGCGAACGTCGCGGTTCGCGAGGCTGCTCAGCGCCGCGGGATGAGCACCGACTGGTCGTGGACGGGCCCAGCGGCGAGCTACGCCGAGCTCTACCGTCGCCTCTCCGGCGCGTAACAGGCGTCAGCCCCGAAGGCTAAAGGAATCATCGTCGAGCTCTCGGAGCGGATCGAGGGCAGACGAGCGCTCCCTGCCGGGTCACGAGGCCCGGCGAAAGTGCGCCGCCGAGCCTCGCATAAGCCGGTTCACGAGAGAACGTCAGGAGGGGATGCCGGGCGGTCCGAGGATCTCGATCCCGTATTCGGCGGCGACAGCCGTGAGCGCTTCCGGGGCAGGCGGCTGGACGGATGCGGGCGGGAGGGTGAGTGCCTGTGCAGGCTCGGACATCGCGCGTACGAAGTCGGCGAAGGGGGCGGGTTCGGTAACCATCAGGAAGCGGGCTTCCCTCGAGGTGACTAGGAAGGTGTGCGGGATGTCGCGCGGTCCGTAGACGAACGATCCGGCCGGCGCCACGATCACGTTGCCGTCGACCCAGAGCGTCAGCTCGCCGTCGATGACGTAGAACCACTCGTCCTCGTTGTGGTGGACGTGCAACGGTGAGCCGCTTCCCTCCGGCCAGAGGAACTCGAGCACGGCGAGCTGGCCACCTGTTGTCTCGGCCGCTGCCTTGATCGTGCCGAGGGCACCGAGGAACCAGCGCGCGTCGCCCTCACCGGGCTGGAGCGCGATCGGTGCGACGGACGGGGTAGAGGCAGTACTCATGTCGATTCTCCTTTCATTGAACAGCGAAGGTCGATGGAAATCGGGACGATACATCCGACGGTACGATCTGTCAAGATTGGTTGCACAGTTATGGATGACAAAATGCCGACAAAGCGCAAGTACGAGCTAAAGCAGCGTGCCGTCGAGATGGCCGAGACCAGGCGGCGGATCACCGAGGCGGCCGTCGAGCTGCACGGGACGGTCGGGCCCGCCAGGACGACGCTGAGCGCGGTCGCGGAGCGGGCAGGCGTGCAGCGCCACACCGTCTACCGCCACTTCCCTACTGAAGCCGAGCTGTTCGTGGCCTGCTCGGTGCACTACTTCACGGCGAATCCGTGGCCCGAGCTCGCGCCCTGGCGCGCGATCAAGGACCCCCTGCAGCGGCTCGAGCGGGCGCTGGACGATCTCTACGCGTACTACGAGCGCACTGAACCGATGCTCAGCAACGTTTTCCGCGACCTCGAGCTCGTCGACGCCATCTCGCCCACGATCGTCCCCTTCCGCGACTACATGGAGGAAGCCGCCAAGATCCTGGCCGCCGGCTGGCCCACCCGCGGCCGCAGACGACGCCTGCTCGTTGCCGCGGTCCGCCACGCCCTCGACTTCCACACCTGGCGCTCGCTCGCGGCCGACAATCGCCTCACCCGAACCGAAGCCGTCCACCTCGCCACCGGACTCGTCAACACCGCGGCCTCGTCGATGTGAGTGTTCTCTATGCCAGTGCGATTCTGCGGGCTCAGATTTCGTGGATCCTGTCTGGGTCGGCGTGATCGGCGCTGGCCGCGACGAGGAGCGTGATGAAGCGCTCGCTGGCGCGAGTCAGGTATCGGGTCGAGAGGCGAACCGCTGACACCCGGCGGCTGGGAGGGTCGCTGGCGAGCGGCCTGATCGCCACGCCCGGGTTTGCCGGTCGCAGCATGAGCCGCGGCAGCAGCGCGATCCCTTCTCCCGCTGCGACCAGCGCCTGCGCCATCTGGCAGTCGTTGATGCGGTAGGCGACCTTCGGGTCGAAGCCCGCCTCGCGGCAGCGGCGGTCGATCGTGCGGAAGCTGGGGCTGTCGGCTCCGAAGTCTCCGAGCAGCCAGCTCTCGCCACCCAGGTCGGCGAAGCGAACCTCCTGCTCGCGCTCGTGCCTATGGCCGCGCGGCACGACGACGTCGAAGGGGTCCTCGAGGAGACGAACGAGGGCGAGATCGTCGGCAAACGTATCGCCGATCTCCGGATAGTCGAAGGAGACGCCGAGGTCGATGTCGCCGCGCCGGAGCGAGCGAGTGACGGCGGAGGGCATCCCGATCTCCGTGATCGAGACGCCGACCTCAGGATGGCTCCGACGGAAGATGCGCAGTGCGTCGACGACCAGGTTACAGCGAAGCCGGGCGGGCCCGAGCTCGCCCGGCTCGCCCACGGCGACGCTCGCCAGGCTCACCGACGGAGCACGGATTCACACAAGATGGTGCCCCACGGCCAGCGAGTCGCCGCGCTCCGAGAACCCACCCCGAGCTTGCGGTAGATCGAGCGGAGACGTGCGTGGACCGTGCGCAGGCTGACGACGACCCTCTCCGCTATGAGCGCGGCGCCCATCCCGTAGGCCACCAAACGTAGGACCTCCACTTCGCGCGGTCAGCCCGGCGCATCCTGCGCGAGGGTGTCTGATTCACCTCGACGTCGTCGATCAGACTGTCCACTCGCTCACTGGGACCGCGTTTCGAGACGCGGCCCGGTTTCGAACCCCGCCCTCTCGGCACCGAGCGGAGTCCGCTCGCGGAGTCCTCACACCGATTGAGCTGCGGCGGACACCGGCAGACATGACTCGGCAAGGCAGGTCTGAGAGTAGCGCCCCGCTCGTACACCACCAGCCGGGGCTCTATCGGCGTCGAGTCTCGTGACCGTGACCTGGTTTCGAAATCTCCGGCGTGCTTCGACGCCGATTAGGCTCTCGGGATGAAGCTGCGGGTCGT
>Ga0055438_10000067_pt1 | contig 13330 bp, 10 predicted proteins | sample Browns_TuleA_D2_FD_57724 | JGI IMG/M metagenome (GOLD analysis project Ga0055438, IMG submission 57724) | Wetland microbial communities from San Francisco Bay, California, USA, that impact long-term carbon sequestration - Browns_TuleA_D2 | ecosystem: Environmental > Aquatic > Marine > Wetlands ...
CGTTGCGCCAACCGCGCCACTTTCATATAACAACACCAGATCCGGCGCGTGCCTTTTGCGTGCGAGATTACACGCCATGTTCGGTAGTCCGATGCCGACAAAAACGACATCGCCATCTGACAACTGACGCGCTGCCTGACAGACCATGAGTTCGTTCGCGTTGTAGTCCATTGAAATCATTGTAACGAATTTCTAAAAAAACAAAAGAGTTCAACACAATGACGGAAAGACAAAACCGTTTCTACAAGTGTCTTTTACGGCTCCTTTCACTTAGGCAGAAGGTTCCAATCAAATTCAATGAGTTGAATTTTTCCGTAATATCCGCCGTCGAACTCCGCTCGGGTTCTGGCATATTTGCGCAGAATTGCGTTCAGTTCGGTCGCAGATAAACTCAGTTGGCCAATGTAAGAATCCGGAGAGGCATTTTGCCTAATGAAGAAAGATAACTGAGCGTCGACAATCAATATCCGTGGACGAAACTCCAGAAAAGCATCTTCAAGCGTAGCCCCCTTCCTCCACTGTCGGAAATAATAAAGCTCTTCCCACGAATGCCAGGAGGAATCCGGTAATGCAAACCACCATAATTGATTCCCCATTACCGATTCTCCCGGCTTAATAAATCTGGACAACTCGGCGTTCACGAGGTTGTAGTTTCTTGTTTGGTCGTTCGCGAGCGACCGCAATCCATAGACCACGGAACCGATCATCAACATGGCCAGCAGGACCCGAAATAGTACATGCTTGATCCGGAAGAAAAGATATGCGGTGAATACTTCTACTACCGGCACAAACAGAATAGCGTAGTAAATGAACTTGTTCTTCAAAATCAGCGCGGGAAGGAGTGCAAACGACAGCAGCAAGGTCAGCAGCAGCCGTTCTTTTAGTCTTCTTCGGAAAACAAGGTAAATGAGAGCGGCCGCAGCAATTGGAACAAGGAAAGGTGAGAGATAGAAGGCCAAACGAACGATCCCCTGCAGCGATTCATATAAAACCACAATTGACCAGCTAAGGAGCGGTGGCCTGTGCGTCTGCGATCCTGCAATTTTGCTGATACTCAACCATGTCTGCGGATATCGAGCAATGTGCAGTAAAACGAAAACAGCAATGCCGGTCAACAGGCCCAGGGTGAACATCCAGAAAGGCCAACCTTTAAGCGCTTTCCCGCGGTCACGAACCAAGTACAGGACGATCGGGATAGGTCCGTAGAGACAACCGTACGGATGCACCTCAAATGCTGCCCCCACCGCCAGGCCTGCGACAAAGTGAGGCCAGAGTCTGCTCGCAGTCGTAGAGAGAGCGAGGGCGATCGCGCTGAATCCCAGTGCCGCAACGATAATGTCGTGTCTTGCTAGATGAGCGGAATAGAGGAATGATCGTGAAAAAGAAATCAGAAAGACCGCGAGCAATGCCGATTTTGCACCAGCCAAACGCTTAGCGATAAAAAATAGTGCGGCTAGCAGGATCAATCCGAATAGGACAGACAAGACACGAAGCGGAAGAAGCCCGGGCTGATCTCTACCGACATACGTCAAAGATTGAATGAAAGTTGGAATCCAGGGGAAGTATGTCCAATATCCCGGAAAGCGATCAAACACTCCACGGTCCAGAGGCCCGAATGCTTGATGTGTAGAACGAAAAGCCCACGCACGACTGCCGAACCAGCCTTCATCGACAAATGGAGGAGGATAGCGTTCCAAAGTCGCAAAATGGAAAAGGGCCACAAAAGCAAGCATCAACACCAGCGGAACCTTGCTATCTTTGTGAAGGCTTCCGAATAATCCAATCATTTGCCGGAAATTGGACCAGATTGTTCGCAGGTTGCTGACTTTAGAAGCACCGCTTTGACGCGGCCGAATTTCTGTAGGTACGCTAAGAACGCGATAGCCTGCATCCCTGACACGAAGAATCAGTTCCATCAGAATCGCCCATCCACGTCCACGTGAAACAAGATTCATGTCCTGTAGAAGCTGTCTTCGGATCATGAAAATCCCCTGAAATCGTGGAAATGTACGAAACAATAGTCGATACAACAGGCGCTCGCCACCGGATAAGAAACGTTTCACAAACGATTCTTTACGGTTTGGAAGATAACCGAGAACTAAATCATTCTCCTTCAAGAGAGGAAGGAACCGGGAAATGATTGAAGCCGGAAATTGGCTATCGGCCGGGAAAAATGTCACGAAATCCAGTTTGGCTTCTGAAAAACCGGTTCGATAAACGCCGCCGAGTCCCAGGTTTTGAGTATGATGAATTACGCGAACGGCCGGATCTTCCTTTGCGAGCCGATCGCCAAGAGCGCCGGAGCCATCAGTACTGCCGTCATCCACAATCAGAATTTCGAATTTGTGCTGGAGCGATTGAAGTTCGGCGGTGATTTCACGGACTGTTTTCTCAAGAGTTTCTGCTTCATCATAGGTCATGATGACAACAGAAATTCCGCTTTCGTCGAAACTCATCGTTTGGAGGTGTCTCCCCAGAGTTCGGCCAGCTTTGACACAACAGTTTGCTGTTCTTCTTCAGTCAAACCTGGAAAGATAGGCAATGCGATCGAAAGGCGGTCGGCTTGCAAAGCATTCGGATAAGCATCGGCAGCGTATCCATATTTTTTTCGGTAGTAGGAGAGCAGATGGGGCGCGTGGGTTCCTGGGCGCGTTTCGATGCCTTCATCCGCAAGCAATTTGATCCATTGATTCCGGCGGGCTGAAAGAGCTTGTGGATCACCTTTGACTGTGATTCTGCAAACATAGGACTGATATGAGTGCACACAGTTTTCAGAAGTGAACGGTGTCTCCACGAAATTTCGCAGCGGAGAATTTCCTATCATTACATCGTAGCGTGCAGCACACTGTCTTCGTTTCTCAAGTGCATCCGGGAGTTTCTTAAGTTGAGCTATACCAATCGCGGCTTGCAAATCCGTCATACGATAATTGAAACCGAGAACAGGGAAATCTGGATTGATACCGGTACGATCCGAGCCTATATTGCGTAACTGCAAGAATTTTTCATGATCTTCTGGATCGTCCGTTAGAATGATGCCGCCTTCCCCTGTGGTTATCGATTTTCGAGGGTGAAAGCTAAAACACGCCGTCCGTCCGAACAGTCCAACGTGTCTGTTCTGGAAATAACTGCCGAGAGCGCAGGCCGCATCCTCAATGACAATCAGATTTTTCTCCCGACTTAGATCCACAACCGCGGACAAATCGGCTGATAGACCAAAGAGATGGACCGGAATGATCGCTTTGGTTCGGGCGGATAGACGCTTCCGAGCATCCCTCACATCCAGGTTGTAAGAGTGCAGATCGATGTCACAAAAAATCGGCTTTGCACCGTTGAATTCGATAGCGTTGATTGTAGAAATCCACGTAAACGCCGGCACCAGAACTTCATCCCCCGGGCCGATCCCCGCACAAAGGACTGCCAGATGAAGTGCAGCAGTACATGAAGAAACCGCAACGGCGTATTTACGACCAACGAATTCTGCAATCTGCTTTTCAAATTCCTCTGTTTTCGAGCCCTGATTAACCCTCCCACTGCGGAGTACCGCAATTACGGCTTTCTCTTCACTATCATCGAACCAGGGACGCACGATTGGAATTTTCAACTACTTCTCCGCAAACGAATTCAGTACCCTGTAACACATGAAAGTTTCGTGCATTGCCGTTTGTAGCACCCGCGGGCTATGCTCGAGATCAAAGGCCCGCCGGAGGCGTGCGTTACAAAGAGCACGAACGCATTCAAACACGGGACACTAGGTTATCAGGCCTCTGGCCCTTAGTGCGTCACTCCTCTTCATCGATATCCGCATCCCAAATAACAATTTTTTTTCCGTGAAGAATCGTGAAGGCGCCCGGGTAAGGTCTGGTTTGTGCTCGAATAAAATTCCTGATCCGTTTCGCATCCCAGGACCAATCAATGAGGCCGTCTTCGGGCCGGCGACTGGGAAATATGCGTCGTTTACTCTCATCCTGCTTCCGATAAACTACCGAACCGTCCGCCAGTTTCGGCAGGTACTCTTTTAATAAGTCCAAACCAAGAACTTCCACTTTTGCATATAAAGTGCGAATTGTATCTTCGTCCAAAATCTCTATTTCTTGCTGTCCAATGATGTCTCCGGAGTCCATCTGCTCACTAAACAAAAAGAAAGTTATTCCAGTCTGCTTCTCCCCATTGATCATTGCCCAGACCAGCGGCGCTCCCCCGCTATAGTCGGGAAGCAGCGATGCGTGTAAGCCTGCAACTTGATGAATCTCCAGAAGCCATTTGGGTACGCGATGGTACCAGCCGACACAAATCGCAAAATCCGAATCGCACGAAGCAACAAAATCGCGAAGTGGCTGTTCATTCATGCTGGTTTTCATTCGATAAAACGGAATCGAATGCTCAATTGCGTAATCTTCGAGATCGGCATAAAGGACACTGTTCACGAGCTGACCCGTGTGCGCCGTATAGGTCCGATGGCCGGAAATGATTCCACAGACATTGAGGAAACTGATTTCCTTTAGTGTTTGCAAGCAACGGAGGCTGAACTGCGTAGAACCGATGAACAACAGCTTCACGTTCGGAGATTTTATCACGCAAAAACACATTTGTAGAATGGAATAACCGGAGGACTTCCGGAAAACGGAAGCTCGTTTCGAAACGTAAATGAATCGACCGGTAGGACTTGTGGGCTTACAACTTCAACTTCGCGGCGTAGTATTCAGCAGTTTTAGCGATGCCTGCTTCCAAATCCACCTTTGCTTCAAATCCAATCAATGCTTTTGCCTTTTCCACGCTGGGAATCCTGAGCTCTACGTCTGCGTAGTCCTTTCGAATGAAACGAATCGATGAAGTGGAATTCAGGACCCGGATCACCGTGTTCGCCAGTCCAAAAATCGTAATCACGGCCCGGGCATTCCCAACGTTAAAAGACTGACCAATCGCATTCGGATGCTCGAGGGCAAGTAAAGCCGCATCGACCATATCGTCCACATAGCACCATGCACGAATTTGAGTTCCGTCACCATGGATTTCGATGGTCTCATTGCGCAGAGCTCGAATGATAAAGGTCCGCAATGCGCCTTCTCCAACCTGTCCGGGGCCATAAACATTGAACGGTCTCACAACAGTTGCGGGCAATTTTTTCTCCTGATAATAGGCGATGGCGAGATGTTCTTCTGCAAGTTTACTGACTGCATAAGTCCATCTGGCTTCTCCGACTGTTCCCATAATCGTTTTGTCCGTTTCACTGGATCGGAAAGCTTGTTGTCCGAACACTTCGCTTGTGGAAAAGCACAGAACACGATCGCAGTGCGGCAACCGAGCGGCGGATTCCAGCAGGTTTGCGGAACCAATCATGTTCACCCGCATTGTAGTTACGGGACTCAAGATTACCGTGTCAATGCCGGCGATTGCGGCGCAGTGCACAACGATGTCGGAACCTTCTATGGCGCGTTCAAGATCATCGAAAGAGAGTACATCTCCTTCGTACACGGTAAGATTTTCGGTTTTCGTCAATAACCGTTCTTTTAGTGAGTTCCTTCTGAAATTGTCGTAAATCGTTATGTGATTGTCGCTCACCAATTTTTCGCAAAGCGTGGATCCGATAAATCCCGCACCGCCAGTGATAAAAATCCGTTTTCCCTTCAGCATACTTCTTCTATGGCGTTTCCTCTGGAACGGTATACTCTGCTGCAGTGATCGCACTTACCAGCGGAATCCAGGAACGCAAGCTTTACGCCACACTGGCACATCCAACCGGTAATTCGAGCAGGATTGCCCACAACGAGCGCATAGTCCGGAATATCTTTGGTGACAACCGATCCGGCGCCAACAAACGCATGGCGTCCGACCCGAACTCCCGCAACAATCGTGCAATTCGCACCCAGCGTAGCTCCTCTTGCTACGTGCGTGGGTTTGAATTCATGTTTCCGGGAAACCGCGCTGCGAGGATTCACCACGTTCGTAAAAACCATTGAAGGCCCACAAAAGACGTCCGATTCCAGGGTAACGCCTTTATATATGGAAACGTTGTTCTGAATCTTAACGTTATCTCCGATTGTCACTTCAGGTCCAATCATGACGTTCTGACCGATGATGCAGTCGTTGCCGATTTTGCTCTTCGATAAGATGTGCGAAAAATGCCAGATTTTTGTCCTCTCGCCGATTTGTACTTCGGAATCAATAACAGCCGAAGGATGCGCAAAATACTTGCTTTTTTCCCCAGAAGCCCTTTCCCGGATGGGCACAATGGCCCCGTTCTGTTTCAGTGATTGTTCACTTGCAGCAAGAATCTCCAGTACACGAAGGCCTTCTATACCGTCTGTTTTTGGTGTTGAACCGTTCTGAATACATTGTAGAAAATGCAGACACTCTAAAAGCAGCGGCTCGGTAGAATCAAATTCAACAACCTCGGGGTCTATTTTCTGAGCCACAGCCATTCGATGATGCCATTCAATGGTGTTCGCATACAGCACGAGCTTATTCGTCACTCTGTCGTCAAAAACCGCCATTTTCTTGTCTCCGATCACCACCAGTTTTTGTTCCTTGAACGGATACAGCCAGGAAACGAAAATATGGGCCTTGACTCCACTTGCAAACTCAAGCATCGTCAGCGTGAAATCATAGATACCTTTTTGTATGTATTCCCCGCCGAAAGATCGAACCTGCTCCGGCGATTCATCCAGGAGCATGAGAATTGTGGAAATATCGTGGGGGGCAAAGCTCCAGAGTATGTTCTCTTCGCGTCTGAATTTGCCAAAGTTCAAGCGATGAGAATTAATGTAGAGAATATTTCCAAGTTCGCCGTGATCCACCAGTTCTTTCAGCTTTGTTATAGCAGGATGATACGAAAGAATGTGACCTACCATGATCACTTTTTGGGATTGATTCGCCGCGTGTAGCAGCCTTTCTCCCTGCTCAACAGCAACCGCCATCGGTTTCTCAATGAATACATGCTTTCCAGAAGCCAGTGCTCTTTGAGCCATCTCCGAGTGTGTTGCGGAGGGAGTAGCCAGCACGATTGCGTCGATTTCAGCATCCCGGACGAGCGCATCAAAATCATCAACAACCGGCACCGTCGGTGCCAGGGACTGAGCCGCTGCCCTGCCCTCCGGGGAGGGATCACAAATTTTATTGAGCGCTCCAAGCGAATGAAAAACGCGAACCAGATTTCGTCCCCAGTATCCACATCCCGCGAGGCCGACCCGGGGAGGCCTGGAAATAGTCGGAATGTTTTGCGAAGCCACCTTATTCATCATTGTATCTCATCGAAAAAGAGAAGCGACACTTTGACATAAAAACGCGAAACCTCAAAAGAGAAAACTGGGTTTTGCTCCGCGTCGTTGCGTTGAGAAAATCAGAGCCCTTCGGTGAGAATCATATTGGTGCGGGCGCTTTGATGACGCAACCGCCGGGCGAGCGCGTACTCACCGCAGGTCAACCACTCTTTGGCGCCCTCCATCGATTCAAATTGAAGAATTACCAGACGTTTGGGATTCCAATCTCCTTCCAGAACTTCCGTTGCTCCGCCGCGGGTTAGATATTTCCCGCCGTACTGCGCAATTGAAGCAGGGGCAAGTTTCTTATATTCTTCGTACGTTTGTGGATCGTGAATATCGACATCAACAACGATATATGCAGGCATAAGAACTCCAATTGTTTTTTTTGTCGGCGCCGCGTTTGCCGGGGCTTTCCTGTAAATTAGTATCCGTAGTTAACGGGTTGGCACCACAAATCTTTTGCTTTCAGGCGCAGCAACTGATCGCCCATTTTTTCCACGTACTCCGCGCGATCTTTTACGCCAAACACCCATTCATCCAGGTACTTATTGAATTTAGAAATGTCTTTTGAAATGTTGCGCCAGTTCACGTAGAAATCGTTATCGCGATCGTAATAGCCCTGGGCAAAAGAAGGATGGCAGCCCCAGGGTTCTTTTACAACAGCTTTCACAATGAAACCGGGGATCAGAGTGCGGTTTGGATCCGAACGAATGACACTTTCTTCAACGATCTCCTCCGCCACAACAATCACGTTTTTTGCTGCAAACGCAGCTTCTTTCTGAACGCCCATGAGTCCCCAAATTTGAACGTCGCCTCCGGCGTCGGCGCGCTGGGCATGAATGATCGTGGTATCGGGATTCAATGCAGGAACCGTCGCGAGTCTTTCGCCCGTATAAGGACACTGGATCGTTTTGATGAGCGGATTCACACGCGGCAGATCGCTGCCCATGTAGTTTCTCAAAGGAAAGAACGGCAGTTTTGCCGCGCCAGCGGTGAAACGCGCAACCATCCCGAAATGCGAATATTCTTCCAGTTCCAGGGGATGGGGATTGTTTTCTTCCACCGCGCGTCGCAATGCATACAGCGGGCCTGCTCCCGGATTTCCCGCCCAACTGAAAACAAGCTTCTTCACGCAACCCGCTCCAATCAACTGCTCATAGATAAGATCCGGAGTTAAGCGGCAAACAGTAAGATCGCGTTTTCTCTGCCGGATGATTTCTTGTCCGGCCGCAAAGCAAATCAGGTGAGTGAAACCTTCAATGACGATTGTGTCGCCACTCTGAACGTACCGGCCGATGGCTTCTTCCATCGACATCAGTTTATTTTCCATTCATTGCCCTCAAACTGCTTGTGGTGCGCACGTCTAGTCCGCAATCATGCACAAGATTCGCGGGCGGGACGCCCGCGCTACATCGAAACTAGACGGCTGCATAGCGTTTTGATTCCACTTCCGCCAAAACTTCGTCCAGGATCGACAGTCCCGCATCTGCATCCTCCTTATCAACAATCAGGGGGGGCGCAATGCGGATTATGTTTTCACCGCATCCCAGTAGCAGGAGCCCTTTTCGGAAAGCGAGCTGTACGATTTCTTCCGTTTCCTCTTTCGCCTTCTCTTTTGTTACACGATCCCGGACAAACTCAATCCCGATCATCAATCCGTATCCGCGAACATCTCCGATCAAGCGATGGCGATCCATCATCAATTTCAATTGAGTCATAAAATAGTCACCGACTTCTCTCGCATTTGCCATGAGATGATCTTCTACTAATTCAATAGTGGCGATGGCTGCTTCGCATGCCACAGGATTGCCGCCGAAGGTACTGCCGTGACTTCCGGCAGGCCAGGTCATGACTTCGCTTTTTGCAATCATGGCGCTGATCGGCATTCCCGAAGCAATCCCTTTTGCAACGCAAACCACATCCGGTTCCACGCCGAAAATTTCGGACGCAAACCAGTGGCCGGTGCGTCCCATTCCGCTTTGTACCTCATCCGCTACATAAAGAATTCCGTACTTTTCGCAAATTTGTTTCAGCCGTTGGTGGTAATCGAGCGGTGGAGCAATGTATCCGCCTTCTCCCTGGATCGGCTCGACAAACACTGCCGCTACATCATCGGGTGGAACCATTTTTGCGAAGTATTCCTCTTCCAGTACATTCACGCAGTAAAGATTGCAGGATGGATAAGTGAGATTGTAAGGGCAGCGATAGCAATAGCCGTAAGGTACGTGAGTTACGCCCGGAAGGAACGGTGAAAAATGCTGTCGCTGCTTCATTTTGCTTGCGGTCAGACTCAGCGCCCCCATCGAACGGCCGTGAAAGGCTCCGAAAAAAGAAATCAATCGCGAACGGCGCGTGTTGTAACGCGTGAGTTTGATTGCGGCTTCGATCGCTTCCGTTCCGGAATTCCCAAGAAAGACTTTCTTAGGAGAATTTCCCGGGGCGATTTCCGCCATTTTCTTCGCCAATGTCGAGAATGAAGGATAATAGAAATCCGTAGGACAGATGTGCAGAAATTTTTCCGAAGCTCGTTTGATCGCAGCTACAACTTTCGGATGTGAATGGCCCGTTGTGGTTACGGCGATCCCGGCCATGAAATCCAGAAAGCGGTTTCCATCAACATCTTCGATCATCGTTCCTTCACCGCGGTTCACAACCAGCGGATATTCCTTGATGTAGGATGTCGAAGTGTATTTTTCATCCTGCTCGATGATCGCCTTCCCTTTCGGACCTGGCGGAGTCGTCAGCATTTTCGGGTAGTTTTTCATACTATCCTTCCACAACCGTTCTGCTTTGTTCACGCAAGAATTTGATCAGGTAATACGGGCCCAATGCAGCCGGACCTGTAGAGCCGGAAGCTTTCCATCCACCAAACGGATTGACTCCGGGCCATGCGCCGGTTGTTGCTCCACCTCTGCGATTTACATAGGTGACTCCAGCTTCGATACTGTTGAGGAACTGATTGACCTCTTTTTCTTCGCGGCTGAAGATGCCGGCGGTTAAGCCGTAAATCGCCCGGTTTGAAAGCTCAATCGCTTCATCGAGCGATTTCACTTCCGTCACAAGTAGAATCGGTAGGAACATTTCTTCATAGAAGAGCTCATTGTTATTGTCTTTCATCAAAGCGATCGTTGGCTCCACGTAGAAGCCATGGCCAAATTCGCCATCCTTACGGACCATCCCGCCGGTAAGAATTTCGCCGCCTGCTTCCTTGATCTGTTGAATGTATTTCTCGTAATTCTTGCGCGCGCTTTCATTGATGACAGGGCCAAGAAAAACTTCACGACGCAAAGGGTTTCCCATTTGAATTGCTTTGGTCTTATCGAGCAATTTATGAACAAACTGTTCTTTCACACCGGGAAGAAGATACGCGCGCGAGCAAGCGCTGCATTTCTGCCCTCCAAAACCGAAAGCGGAACGCATCACACCATCCGTTGCCGCATCCAAATCGGCCGAAGGAGCAACAACAACGGGATTCTTGCCGCCCATTTCAACCACAACCGGCTTGGGATATCTGCTGGAAAAGCTTTTGTAAATATGCATTCCGACCTGATACGACCCGGTAAATGCGATCCCCTGCGTTTTCGGATGCTCAACAAGTGTTTGGCCGACTTCCGAACCGGAGCCGGCTACAAAATGAATCACGTCCGCCGGTACGCCGCCTTCGCGCAGCACTTCATACAACGCGTAGCCGATGATCGGGGTGTCATGCGAAGGCTTGAACACAACTGTGTTTCCGGTCACGAGTGCGCCCGCAACCATGCCTGTGGAAAGGGCGAGAGGAAAATTGAACGGCGCAATGACTCCCCAGACACCGTAGGGTACCAGCACACTGAGCGTTTTTTCATTTGCGCTGACGCGGTCCATCGGTTTTGCATAACCGTCGTTCTCTTTCATGTTGTGGCAGTAATAGCGGATCAAATCAGCAGACTCTTCCACTTCACCCATCGATTCAAGCCTGTTCTTTCCGGCTTCGTAAGACATAATTGCAGACAATTCATACTTGCGCCTCTGAATTGCGTCCGCGGCTTTTTCCAGGATTTCTACGCGTTCTCTCCAACCGAGGCCTCGCCACGCAGGAAACGCCGAATGGGCCAGATCCACAGCCTTTGTAGCTTCGTCTTTCGTCGCCTGCTGGTTGTATCCAAGAACGATCCGCGTATCAATGGGAGATTTGATGGCCGCCGTACGTTCATTTTTGGATGCAACGCCGCCGATCATGTTGGGGTAAAGCTTTCCGAAATTCTTTTTAACATCCTCTACTGCTTTGTCGAACTCCTGATGGAATTCTTCAGAAGAACCAATCGTCGTATACGTGATTTTTTGTTGCTGACTCATATTGTTTGCTCCAATGATTTCTTAAATCGTTTGATAAATTCCGTGATTTCCTCGTCTGTCACCGTAAAGGGCGGCGCTACCATGACCAGATCGCCGTTGGTTCCATCCACGTGTCCGACGTTATTCCAGAGGATCAGACCGTTGTTGAATGCATTTTCCGTGAACCGCTCCGCAAATTTTTCCGACCGCAGAAATGGCTCGCGCGTGCGGCGGTCTTTTACGAATTCCACCGCCTGCATCAATCCTTTGCCTCGAACATTTCCCACAACCGGATACTCCATCAGCTCGACCAGATGTGACGAAAGCACTTCGCCCATCTCGGCACAACGATCCACGAGCTTGTGCTTCTTGAGATAACGAACGGTAGCAACCCCTGCGGCACAGGTAACCGGGGTATGCGAATACGTTTGGGCGTGATTGAAATATCCGCTTGTCGAAGCGAGCAGATCGACAATTTCTTTCTTCGCTACAACAGCGCTTAGGGGAACAACTCCGCCGTTGATTCCTTTACCTGCAACAAGAATGTCGGGAATGAAGTCGTAATGTTGAAAAGAGAACCATTTGCCGGTCCGGCCCATGCCGGCCATAACCTCATCGGCAATAAACAGGATGTCGTATTTCCTGCAGGTTTCCGCGATGCGCCGGTAGTAGTCCTGTGATGGCACAACCGCACCCGCGGATGAACCGATGATCGGTTCCGCAATAAATGCTGCGACTGTTTCCGGCCCTTGCTTCAGAATTTCTTCTTCGAGGAGTTCGCCCGTGCACGCTTTGCATCCGGGGTGGCGATACTCATCGGGAGCCTGTATCCGTGGAAAATCCGTAAGGAGCGGACCAAAAACCGTTCGGTAATGTTCTCGCCCGGAAAGTGAAAGCGCTGTGAGAGTATTGCCATGATACGAAGGCGTCCTGCTGATGATTTTCCACCGCGATTTTTGGCCCTTTTCGAACCAGTACTGCCGCGCGAGTTTCACCGCCGCTTCGTTCGCCTCGGAACCGCTGGCTAAGAAATAGCTGTATTTGAGAGTTCCCGGAAGGACTTCGGCAATCTCTGCTGCCAGCACTTCGACGGGATCATTCGTGAATTGCGTACCATTTACATACGGAAGGACGCGAGCCTGACCAGCAAGGGCATCCGCGATCTCCGGAACTGCATGCCCGATGTTGACGACTACCGCGCCACCGGATGCGTCAAAGTATTTTTTCCCCGTTTCATCCAGAATAAAACAGCCCTGCGATGACACCGCCTTCGGAAATGTTTTGTTCAGCTTGCGATAGAAGACAAAACTATCGGGATATTTATAAGCCATAGAAAATCAAATCCTTGGTGAGGCGCGTTTACGGGTAAGCACCCTGGCGGCCACTATTAATTATCTCTAAAATCCAGCGCTTCACCAAGTGAGTTGTTCGAATACTGGCTAAACTGTTATGGCTAAGTACTTTAGGTGGTTATATTTTCTGTGGAAAACTTGTGCATAACGTGTTCAAGGGCTGCTTCTGAAGCTATCTGAATGTCCAGCAATTTCCCTTTTTGCCCGCTAATTCGATTGCCGGTAGAAAACGCAATGGCGAGTGGCGCTGTGCTGATCTGGCAAACGCGCTTGAGTTGTCTTGGAAGAAGCGGTGTGCTGGTCGCAAAAACATCCACGCCCTGTGTTCGAAAAACCTGCGTTTGTGGTTCGGATGAGTCCTCCCACTTCACGATCTTGACTGCACTCAGCAACTTCTCTTCCCAG
>Ga0055438_10000068_pt1 | contig 13286 bp, 10 predicted proteins | sample Browns_TuleA_D2_FD_57724 | JGI IMG/M metagenome (GOLD analysis project Ga0055438, IMG submission 57724) | Wetland microbial communities from San Francisco Bay, California, USA, that impact long-term carbon sequestration - Browns_TuleA_D2 | ecosystem: Environmental > Aquatic > Marine > Wetlands ...
CGCGAGCACATCGGCTTCGTCTTCCAGTTCTTCAACCTGCTCCCGATGCTCAATGCGCGCGAGAACATCACCCTTCCGCTGACCATCGCCGGCGAGAAGCCCGAGGACGGGTGGGTCGAGAAGGTGGTGGAGGACGTCGGGCTCTCGGATCGGCTGAGCCATCGGCCCGCCGAGCTCTCGGGCGGCCAGCAGCAGCGCGTGGCCATCGCCCGCGCACTCGTCTCGAGACCGACGGTGCTCTTCGCCGACGAGCCGACCGGGAATCTCGACTCGGCCACCGGACACGAGATCCTCCAGCTCCTCCGCGCGTCCGTCGACGCGATCGGGCAGACGACCGTGATGGTCACGCACGACGCGCGCGCGGCGTCGATCGCCGACCGGATCCTCTTCCTCGCGGACGGTCTCGTCGTCCGCGAGATGCGCGAGGCGACCGCGCACGACGTCGTGCAGGCGATGGAGCAGCTCGGAGGATGACCCGATTCGCCCTGCGCGGGCTTCTGAGCCGGAAGCTCAGGACCGCGCTGACGGCAATCGCGATCGTCCTCGGGGTCGCGATGATCAGCGGCACGTACGTCCTGACCGACTCGATCGGAAAGGCGTTCGACAGCGTGTTCAGCGACATCCGCAAGGGCTCCAGCGCGGTCATCACCGGCAAGTCGGCGTTCGACCTCGGGGCCGGAAACACGACCGACGTGCCGACGTTCAGCGAGTCCCTCCTGTCCCAGGTGCGCGCGCTTCCAGGCGTCGCCCAGGCCGAGGGCAGCGTGGACTCCGATGCGACCCAGCTCATCGGGAACGACGGCAAGGCCATCGTGTTCGGGGGTGCGCCGAACCTCGGCTTCTCGATCGCGAGCGGCAACTCTCCGTTCAACCCGCTCGTGCTCGTGGAGGGGAGGTGGCCGGGCCCGAGCCAGGTCGCCATCGACTCCTCGACGGCGAGGAAGAAGGGCTTCGCAGTCGGAGACGTGATCGGGGTGCAGGCCGAGGGCCCGGTCGAGCGCCTCCCGATCTCGGGCATCGTCAAGTTCGCCTCCGACATCAGCCTCGGGGGCGCGACCCTGGCCGGCTTCGATCTTCCGACGGCGCAGCGGCTCTTCAAGAAGGTCGGCCGGCTCGACGAGATCGCGGTCTCGGCCAGGCCCGACGTCACGGACACCGAGCTCGTTCGGCAGATCGAGGGCATTCTCCCGCCGGGAACGCAGGTCAAGACCGGCAGCGAGCAGGCCGCCGCCGATGCGGCGGACACGGCCGAGTTCATCAACTTCTTCCAGAAGTTCCTCCTGGCGTTCGCCGGGATCGCGCTTTTCGTCGGCGCCTTCGTGATCGCGAACTCGCTCTCGATAACGATCGCCCAGCGGACGCGCGAGTTCGCGACGCTGCGGACGATCGGCGCCTCGAGCCGGCAGGTCCTCCGGTCGGTGTTCATCGAGGCGCTCATCGTCGGCGCGATCGCATCTGCCGTCGGCCTCGTTCTCGGCCTCCTGCTTGCGAAGGGCCTCTTCCGGCTCTTCGACGTCGTCGGCTTCACACTCCCGAACAGCGGGCTCCTGCTCCAGAGCCGCACGATCGTCGTCGCGCTCCTCGTGGGCATCCTGGTGACGCTGCTCGCGAGCATCTACCCGGCGCTGCGGGCGACCATGGTGCCGCCGATCGCCGCAGTGCGGGAGGGAGCGTCGCTGCCCGGCGAGCCGCTCGACCGGCTGCGCAGCCTCCCGGCGGGGGCGATCGCGACCACGGTCGGCGTGATCGCGACGGCGGTGGCGGTCACGACGACGCCCGTCAACACGTTCGTCAGCATCTTCCTCGCGACCCTGGGGCTGATCCTCGTCCTCTTCGGCTGCGCGCTCTTCCCCTCGCGGACGCTCGGTGCGATCGTCGCCGGCGTGCTCGGCCTGGCTGCGCTGATCTACGGGCTGTTCGCCCCCGATCTCGGCACTACGAGCCTTCTCTTGTGGATCGGCGTCGGCGTCCTCCTCCTCTTCTACGGCTTCGCCCGCGTCACGACGCGACTCATCCCGCGGCTGTCGGCGTTCCTCTCGCCGATCGCCCGGTGGACCGTCGTCGCGCTGCTCGCTCTCGCGTGGCCCTTCTTCACGCTTCCGTACTGGCTCCTTCGCCACGGTGCGTGGGGGCCCGGGTCGACGGCCCGGCGCATTGCGTCGTTCGGCGCGGTCGGCGTCGGCGGGCTCGTTCTCGTCGTCGCGGGCGGGGCGGCATCACTCGCGCCGGCGCTCGCGGTGGGCGCGATCCTGCTCGTGGAGACGCTGATCGTGCTGGTCATGTGGGCTCGTCGGTGGCTGACGCCCTGGGAGCCCGAGTGGCCTCTCGAGTTCCCGGGGGTCGTCGCAGACCGTTCGACGGCCGAGGTCGGCAAGGAGAACGCGCGCCGCAACCCGCAGCGCACCGCCTCGATGTCCGCGGCGCTCATGATCGGGCTGGCGCTCGTGACCCTTGTGGCGACGCTCGCTGCCGGGATCGTGCAGACGTTCCGGGGTGCGGTCGACGATCTCTGGAAGACGTCGCAGTCCGACTACGCGATCACCGCGCAGAACAACTTCACCCCGATCCCGACCGACGCTGCAGAGGCAGCTGCGAAGGTGCCCGGTGTCGAGGCCGTCATGAACGTCCGCACGGGCGAGATCGCGGTGTTCGGCAAGGCGATCTTCGGGACTGCGGTCGATCCGACCGCGCGCGAGAACATCGACCTGAAGTGGAAGGACGGGTCGCAGGACGTGCTCGCGAACCTCGGGGCCAACGGGGCCTTCGTGGACGACAAGTACGCGAAGGAGCACAAGCTCGTCGTCGGGTCGCCGATCAGGATCACCTTCCCGGACGGCTCGACGGGCGTCTTCGTGGTCAGGGGCATCTTCGACCCGCCGAGCGGAGGCTCGCCGTTCGGCAACGAGACCATCTCGACGGAGGCCTGGGACAAGCGCGTGGAGCAGCCGCGCAACCTCTACTCCTTCGTCGCAATGAAGGGCGATGTCACGCCGGCGAACACGAAGCGGCTCGAGCGCGCACTCGCGAAGGAGTTCCCGAACGCGAAGGTGCAGACGCGCGAGCAGTTCATCGACAACCAGATCGCGGGTCTCAACGCGATCCTCAACGTCCTCTACGTGCTGCTCGCTCTCTCCGTGCTCGTGAGCTTCTTCGGGATCGTCAACACGCTCGTGCTCACGGTGTTCGAGCGGACACGCGAGATCGGGATGCTGCGCGCGATCGGCATGACGCGCCGGCAGGTGCGGCGGATGATCCGCCACGAGAGCGTGATCACGGCGCTGATCGGGGCGGCGCTCGGGATCGTCCTCGGCATCCTGCTCGCGGTGATCCTGATCGCGCGGATCGACTTCATCGACTTCGCGTTCCCGACCGTGCAGATCGTGGTGTTCGTCATCGCGGCGATCGTCGTCGGGCTAGTGGCCGCGATCTTCCCCGCACGCCGCGCGGCGAAGCTTGATCCGCTGCAGGCGATCGCGTACGAGTAGCGGGAGCGCCGGCGAGGCGACCTGCGAGCGGCGCCCCGACAGCGATCCTCCTCGTCATCTCCGCGCGCGGACGATCACGATCGCGCCGAGCACGATCAGCCCGATCGGCCAGATCCACTTCCAGGCGAGGAGGTCCGGAAACGCCTGGTCGAGCAGGAAGAACACGCCCAGAGCGATGAACAGGACGCCGAGTGCGACTGCTCCGCGCGTCCCCTCCCGCTCCGCGTCGACCGGCACGGCCGGCGCCGTCCCCGCGGGGGCGGGCACCGGCGCCTCCGGGATCGCGATCCACCCGATGACGTAGAGCACGAGCCCGGCGCCGCCTGCGAAGAGGAGAATCAGCGCGGCGATCCTGACGAGGACCGCGTCCACGCCGAAGTACTCGGCGAGCCCGCCGCACACCCCTGCGATGACGTGGTCGTCGCGGCTCCTGGTGAGGTGCCGTCCAGGTGTCGGAGGAGGAGCGGGGGGCGCGGTTCCCGCCGCGTCGCCTCGCGAGGCCGTGTGCTCTTCGGCCCCGGTCGCGTCCTGCCCGCTCGTCTCGGGCTCGCTCGTGGTGACTCCCTCCTACGAGTGGGGCCTGGGGCGGCGTGCGACGCCCCCGGCCTCGGCGGCAGCGGCGACGTCGGCTGCGACGCGGGGCGCGACCTCTCGGTTGAACACGCTCGGGATGATGTATTCGGTCTCGAGCTCGTGCTCGGAGATGACCGATGCGATCGCATGCGCCGCGGCGACTTCCATCTCGCGCGTGATCGTCGTCGCGCGGACGTCGAGCGCTCCGCGGAAGACGCCGGGGAACGCGAGCACGTTGTTGATCTGGTTCGGGTAGTCCGAGCGCCCCGTCGCGACGACGGCCACGGCATCCTGGATCTCCTCCGGCATGACCTCCGGGGTGGGGTTCGCCATGGCGAACACGATCGCATCCTCCGCCATCGTCCTCACACCCGCCGCGCTGACGGCGCCCGGTGCGGAGAGCCCGATGAAGACGTCCGCGCCGGCGAGCGCGTTGTTGGCGCTTCCGGTCTCGTTGTCCGGGTTGGTGCGCTCCGCGAACGCCGCTTTGTGCGCCGGCAGGTCGGGTCGGCCGCGGTAGATGACCCCCTCGTGGTCGCAGCCCAGGATGCGGCTCGCACCTGCGGCGAGGAGCACGTCGGTCGTCGCGATGCCCGCGGCGCCGACTCCCGTCATCACGATCTTGACCTCCTCGAGCCTCTTCGCGACGACCTTGAGGGCGTTGACGAGGGCGGCGAGGACGACGATCGCCGTCCCGTGCTGGTCGTCGTGGAACACGGGGATGTCGAGCTCCTCGCGGAGGCGGGCCTCGATCTCGAAGCAGCGCGGCGCGGAGATGTCCTCCAGGTTGATGCCGCCGAAGCCCGGGGCGATCGCCTTGCAGACGGTCACGATCTCGTCGGGATCCTTCGTCGCGAGGCAGATCGGCCAGGCATCGACTCCTCCGAACTCCTTGAAGAGGAGCGCCTTGCCCTCCATCACCGGCATCGCTCCCTCCGGGCCGATGTCGCCGAGCCCGAGCACGGCGGTTCCGTCGGAGACGACCGCCACGGTGTTCTGCTTGATGGTGAGGTTCCAGGCGGCGGCCGGGTCGTCGGCCACGGCGCGCGAGATGCGCGCTACGCCGGGCGTATAGGCCATCGACAGGTCGTCGCGCGTCTTCAGGGGCACCTTCGAGTGGATCTCGATCTTGCCGCCGAGGTGCATGAGGAACGTGCGGTCCGAGAAGTGGACGACCTCGACTCCGTCGACGGCCCGGACCACCTCGACGATCTCGTGGAGGTGCGACTCGTCGGTGGCCGAGACGGTGACGTCCCGGATCTTGTGGTCACGCTCGACGCGGACGATGTCGATCGCGCCCAGCGAGCCGCCGGCCCGCCCGATCGCCTCCGCCACACGCGCGAACGTGCCGGGCGCGTCCTCCAGTCTCAGTCGAATCGTCGCGCTGAAGGAAGGGGAGACGTGCGCCACGCAGCCAGACTACCCCTCGCCGAGCCGGACCACCCGCGCAACCGACAGCGCCCGGGTCTCCTCGGAGGAGTAGCCGAGCTCGTGGAGGATCTCGGCCGTGTGCTCACCGACGACCGGAGGGGCGCTTCGGTGCGTCGCGCGCTCGCCGTCGAAGGAGAGCGGCAGGGCCGGCAGGCGCAAGTCGTGGATGCGCGGGTGCGACACGGGCTGCAGGATCCCGAGCGCCTCGGTCTGTTCCGCGGCCACGACTTCCGCGACGTCCGCGACCGGCGCGGCCGGAACCCCTGCCGCACGGAGGGCGTCGTGCCACTCGCGCGTCGACCGCTCCTGCAGCCGCTCGGAGAGGACGGCGACGAGCTCCTCGCGGCTCGCGACCCGGTCGGGGTTCGTGAGGAAACGAGGGTCGGAGGCGAGCTCGGGAAGCTCGGCGACGTCGCACAGCGCGACGAAGAGCCGGTCGTTCCCGGCCGCGATCATCAGCTCGCCGTCGCGCGTGGGGAACACCTGGTATGGAGCGACCATCGGGAAGACCGTCCCTTGCCCCGAGGGGACGGTGCCGTCGGCGAGGTAGCCGACGAGGTGGTACCCGACGTAGGAGAGCGCGGTCTCGTAGAGGGAGGTGTCCACGACCGTGCTGCGTCCGCTCCGCTCGCGCTCGAGCAGCGCGGCCACCACCCCGAGAGCGGCCCACATCCCGGTGCCCATGTCGATGAGGGAGGAGCCGACCCGCACCCCAGGGCGGCCCGGCTCTCCGGTCATGCTGATGAGGCCGCCGGCTGCCTGCATGAGCGCGTCGTACCCCGGCTCGCGTGACAGCGGCCCCGTTCGCCCGTAGGCGCCGAGGGAGCAGTAGACGAGTCGCGGGTTCCGCGCGCGGAGCGCTTCGTCGCCGAGCCCCAGCTCGTCCGCCAGGCCGGGCCTCAGGCTCTGGACGAAGACGTCGGCTCGGTCGGCGAGGCGGTGGACGACCTCGAGCCCGCGCTCGTCGCGCAGCGACACGGCGAGCGAGCGCTTGCCGGCGTTCACGGAGAGGAACATGGCGCCCTCGCCGCGCCAGAACGGCGGACCCCAGTCGCGGCCGTCGTCCCCGGTGTCCGGCCGCTCGACCTTGACCACGTCCGCACCGAGGGAGGAGAGGATCTCCGCGCAGAAGGGGCCCGCGATGGAGGTCGTGACGTCGACGACGCGGATGCCCCCGAGCGGGAGGTACCTCATCGGCCAATCATCGCCGCTCTGCGAGGATGCGCGCGTGCCGAGCTGGCTCGACTTCCACCAGATCGCGGACTGGGTCTCGGGAGCCTGGTGGAGCTACCCGCTGATCTTCTCCGTCGCCGCCGTCGACGCGTTCTTCCCTCTCGTGCCCAGCGAGACCGTCGTCATCATCGGCGGGAATCTCGCCGCCTCCGGCGACCTGAGCCTTCCGCTCGTCATCCTCGTGGCCGCCACGGGTGCCGTGCTCGGGGACAACATCTCCTACGGCATCGGCTCGGTCATCGGCGAGCGCACCGTCAAGCGCTGGTTCTCGAGCGAGAAGTGGAGCGCGCGGCTCGAGTGGGCCGAGCGCGCCCTGGACGAGCGCGGGTCGTACATCATCATCCTCGCCCGGTTCATTCCCGGTGGCCGGGTCGCGGTCACGTTCTCGGCCGGCTACATCCCCACGTTTCCCTGGCGGCGGTTCATCGTCTACGACGTCGCCGCCGGGGTCCTCTGGGCGTCCTACGCCGCTCTTCTCGGCTACTTCGGCGGGAAGACCTTTGAGAACCACCCGCTCTGGGGGCTCGGGCTGGCCCTCGCTTTCGCCTTCGCCGTCAGCTTCCTCGTCGAGGGCGTTCGCCACTGGCGGTCGCGACGGCGGGCGGCCACAATTCCTTCGGACACGGAATCTTGAGAGGATCCCCGCATGGCGAAGATCCTGATCCACATCACGTGCGGCCCGGAAGGCCCGACGAAGGCGCTCTCGGCTTCCTCGTCGCGAAGGCGGCGCTCGAGGAGGGACACGAGGTGACGATGTTCCTGGCGGGTGACGGCGTTCAGCTCCTGCGCGACGCGGTGCTCGACTCGCTCACGGGCCTCGGAACCGGGAGCCTCCGCGAGTCGTACGACGCAGTCGTCGCCGGAGGGGCGCAGCTGTACGCGTCCGGTATGTCGAGCAAGGCCCGCGGGGTGGGGGAGGCTGACCTCGAGGGCAAGCCGGCACAGATGGCGATGCCGAACCGGCTCGTCGAGCTCGCGCTCGAGGCCGACCGCGTCATCAGCTACTAGAAACGACCTCCGCGAGCGGCCCACGCGCGAGCCGTGACGGTCAGGCTCCCGGGTGGCGCGGCCTCCAGGCAGAGCTCCCGCAGGCCTGCCTGTTGATCGGGGGTGAGAGACGCCAGGTAGGCACCGGCCGGCCCGACTCCGAACGTGAAGGGGCGCCACCAGTCGTCGAAGCTCGCGTGTTCGACGCTCACCGAGAGTACGGTCTCTTCGACGTCTCGTAGGCCGATCCGCTCCATCAACTCCGCGAGTTGGCCCTTTCGAGCCCCGGCGAGCTCCGACTCGTCCGTCACGTTCGGATCGAGCTCACGAGCTGCGTCCCAGAAGCGACTCAGCGGGCCCTCGCCACCTCCGTGATCCCAGACGCAGGCAGCGACGACGCCACCCTCCCTCGTCACGCGGGCCATCTCGCCCAGGCCGGCGATCGGATCTGTCATGAAGTGCACGACGAGCTGCGCCAGCGAGGCGTCGAAGTCCGCGTCCGAGAACGGCAGCTCCTCGGCCGCCGCGCGCCGGACGTCGACACCAGGATGGCGCTCTCTCGCGGCGTCCACGAAAGGCTCGGACGGGTCGACGGCCGAGACGGCCGAGGCCCCCAGGCGCCCCACGAGCTCTTCGACAAGCGCACCCGGCCCGCAGCCGACGTCGAGCACGCGCTGCTCCGGGTCGATCCCGGCGAAGTCGCAGAAGAGCGGCGCGAGAGGGATCGAGTACCGGCCCATGTACGAGTCGTAAGCCTCCGCCGCGACGTGGAACATCTTCGCAATGTACGTGCGATCTGGAGTGACCCGCCCGTGTCCCGGGCCGCGATCCGTAGGCTGCCGACGTGAACCGCCTCGCGGGGGCGACGAGCCCGTACCTCCTGCAGCACGCTGACAACCCGGTCGACTGGTACGAGTGGGGCGACGACGCGTTCGAGCGCGCGCGCGCCGAGAACAAGCCGCTCCTCGTCTCGGTCGGCTACAGCGCGTGCCACTGGTGCCACGTCATGGCGCACGAGTCCTTCGAGAGCCCGACCACGGCCGCGCTCATGAACGACCTGTTCGTGAACGTGAAGGTCGACCGTGAGGAGCGTCCGGACGTCGATGCCGTGACCATGGAGGCGACCGTTGGGCTTACCGGCTCCGGCGGTTGGCCGACCACCGTCTTCATGACGTCAGAGGCGAAGCCGTTCTACGCCGGGACGTACTTCCCGCCGGTGTCGCGGCACGGGATGCCGGGCTTCTCCGACGTGCTGCGCGCTGTCGCGCGGGCGTGGGGGGAGAGGCGCGACGACCTCGAGCGACAGGCCGAGCGCATCGATGAGGCGATCCGAAGCCTCCCGCAGGGATCGACGTCCTCCGAGCCGTTCACGCCCGAGTTGCTCGCGAACGCTGCCCGGGCGATCGGGCGCACGTTCGATCGAACCTTCGGCGGCTTCGGTCGAGCCCCGAAGTTCCCGCCCGCCTCGACTCTCGAGCTCCTCCTCCGCCTCGGCGACGAGGAGTCGCTCGGGATGGCCGGCGCTACGCTCGATGCGATGGCCGCCGGCGGCATGTACGACGTCGTCGGCGGGGCTTCCACCGCTATTCGGTGGACGAGCGCTGGCTCGTGCCGCACTTCGAGAAGATGCTGTACGACAACGCGCTGCTCGCCTCCGCCTACCTGCACGGTTGGCTCGTGCTCGGGCGCGAGCGCTATCGCCGGGTGGTCGAGGAGACGCTCGAGTACGTCGTCCGGGAGCTTGCCCTCCCGAGCGGCGGGTTTGCGTCCGCCCAGGACGCAGATACGAATGGAGTCGAGGGGCTGACGTACACGTGGACCCCCGAGGAGGCCGCCGGGGTGGGCCTGCCCCGCGAGCTGCTGGAGCCGTTCGAGCACGGGCGCTTCGTCGTCCGCGGCGAGCTCGAGCCGGATCTTCGGGCCCGTGTGCTCGCCGAGCGCGTCAAGCGCCCGCAGCCGTTCCGCGACGACAAGGCCGTCGCATCGTGGAACGGTCTCGTGCTCGCGGCGCTCGCCGAGGCCGGGTACCGGCTCGGGCGCCCGCACTGGGTCGACACCGCCCGCGGAGTCGGCGAGCTCCTGCTCGGGCCGCTCTCGGACGAGGACGGCCGGCTGCTCCGCTCGCGCCGCGGCGACCGGACGAGTGGACAGGCCTACCTGGACGACTACGCGAACGTCGCGCACGGCCTGCTCGAGCTCCACGTGGCGACCGGGGAGCCCAGGTGGCTGCTCGAGGCTCGTCGGCTGGCGGGGCTGGCGGCCGAGCTGTTCGAGGATGCCGAGCACGGGGGGTTCTTCCTCTCTGCAACCGACGGCGATCCTCGCGTCCCGCGGACGAAGGACCTCCAGGACTCACCGACCCCCTCGGGGAACTCGATGCTCGCGTACGTTCTCCTGCGGCTGTCCCGGATCTGGGGCGACGAGGAGCTGGAGCACAGCGCGGTCTCCGCGCTCCGCCTCGTCGAGCCGACGGCCGCAGGCGCTCCCGGCTTCTTCGCGTGGGCTCTCTGTGCGATCGAGCTCTTCCTCGCGCCCCACCGGGAGATCGCCGTCGTCGGTGCCGTCGATGCGCCGGTCGCTCGAGCGGCTCTGGCGCCGTTCCGCCCCGCGACGGTGGTGGCCGTCGGGCCCTCGGAGGAAGTCCCGCTCCTCGCGGGCAAGACGCTCGTGGACGGGAAGACCGCCGTCTACGTCTGCGAGCGCTTCGCCTGCCGGGCGCCCGTGACCGAGCCGGGGGAGCTCTGAGCGATGCGGGTCTGCCTGATGATCGAAGGGCAGGAGGGCGTCTCGTGGGACGACTGGGTTCGGCTCGCCCGCCTCGCGGAGGACGGGGGCTTCGAGGGGCTCTTCCGCTCCGACCACTACACGGCGATCTTCCGCCCCGACGCCGACGCTCACGACGCGTGGGCGACGCTCGCCGGCCTCGCGGCTGTCACCGAGCGGATCAGGCTCGGCACGCTCGTATCGCCCGTGACGTTCCGGCACCCCAGCGTCCTCGCCCGGATGGCCGTGACCGTGGATCACATCTCGGGAGGACGCGTCGAGGTCGGGATGGGATCGGGCTGGTACGAGCGCGAGCACCTGGCGCAAGGCTTCCCTTTTCCCGCGGGGAGGCAGCGGTTCGCGCTCCTTGCCGAGCAGGTGGAGGTGGTCGTGCGCTCGTGGACGGGGGAACGATTCGAGCACGACGGGCCCGCCTATCGCCTGCGCGGCCAGCTTGCCCTTCCCCGACCCGTGCAGCAGCCGCATCCGCCGCTCATCCTCGGCGGCGCGGTGAAGCCTCGCTTCGCGGAGCTCGCCGCCCGCTACGCGACCGAAGTGAACACGCTCGGCGCTCCCGACGCGGAGCTCCGCGAGCGCAAGCTCACGCTCGACCGAGCGTGCGAGGCGATCGGTCGTGATCCGCGGACGCTCGGCTTCTCCGTGATGACGGCGTGCTTCGCGGGGGCGGAACGCGCGGAGGCGGTGGGGCGCATCGGCCGATTTCTCTCGCTGGGCGGCGACAGGAGCGACCCGTCGGCGCTGCTCGCCGAGCGGCGCGACGTCTGGCTCGCCGGAAGCGTGGAAGAGGTGGCCGAGCGCATTGCGGCGCTCGCCGAGCTCGGCGTGACCCGCGTCTTCCTGCAGCACCTGAACGCGGACGACGACGCGATGGTCGCTCTCCTCGCCGAACGGCTGCTTCCCGCGCTCAGGTAGCTTCTCGCGACGTGGCGACCGTCGAAATCACCGGGGCAGAGGAGGTCTCGTGGAACCTCTCGGACCTCTACGAGGGCGGTGACGACCCCCGGCTCGAGTCCGACATCGCCGAGGCCGAGGCTGCCGCGGACGCGTTCCGGGAGCGCTACTACACGCGCGTCGCCGAGCTCACCCCGGGCGAGCTGGCCGAAGCGATCGACGAGCGCGAGCGCATCGAGTCGATCTTCACGCGCGCGATCTACTTCGCCCACCTCTGGTTCTCGACGGACATGGCGGACGCGCCACGCGGCGCGTTGCTCGCCAGGCTGACGGAGAAGGGCGCCGGACTCGACACCAAGCTCCTCTTCTTCGGCCTGGAGCTCGCCGCGCTCGAGGACGAGAAGGCGGAGGCCCTCCTTGCGGACGAGGCGCTCTCGCGCTGGTGGCACTGGCTGCACACCGTTCGCAAGTTCCGCCCCTACCTCCTGACCGAGCCCGAGGAGAAGATCCTCACCGAGAAGACGGTCAGCGGATCCAGCGCGTGGGACCGGCTCTTCGACGAGCTCACCGGGGCGATCCGCGTCGACCTCGACGGCACGGAGGTCGGCTTCGAAGAGGCCATGGCCAAGCTGTACTCGGGCGACCGCGACGAGCGGCGACGAGCAGCCGACGCCGTGACGAACGCTCTCGAGCTGGGACTCCGGACGCGTGCCTTCATCTTCAACACGATCGTGCTCGACAAGTCCATCGACGACCGTCTGCGCGGGTACCCGACGTGGCTCTCGGCGCGCAACCTCTCGAACGACACCACGGACGAGGCCGTCCAGGCGCTCATCGACGCCGTCGTCCACCGGTTCGACGTCGCCCAGCGCTACTACCGGCTGAAGGCCCGGCTCCTCGAGCTCGACCGCCTGGCGCACTACGATCGCATGGCGCCTATCGGAGACGACCCGGTGAGGGTCTCCTGGGACGAGGCGCGGGATGTCGTGCTCGGCGCCTACCATGACTTCTCCTCGGAGTCGGGCGACATCGTCGAGCGCTTCTTCACCGAGTCCTGGATCGACGCGCCGCCGCGGGACAACAAGCGGACAGGAGCGTTCTGCGCGACGAACGTCCCCGGCGTGCACCCGTACGTCTTCCTCAACTACACGGGCGACCGACGCTCGGTACTCACGCTCGCCCACGAGCTCGGCCACGCGCTCCACGGCTACGTCGCGATGCCCCTCGGGCTCTTCAACGCGAATACGCCGCTTACGACGGCCGAGACAGCGTCGGTGTTCGGCGAGGCGCTGACGTTCAAGCGGCTGCTCGCGAGCGAGCGCGATCCGCGTCGCAAGCTCAACCTCCTGGCGGGCCGCATCGAGGACTCGATCGCGACGGTCTTCCGCCAGATCGCGATGAACCGCTTCGAGGACGCGGTGCACACCGTGCGGCGTGGGGAGGGCGAGCTCTCGCTCGAAAAGCTCGAGGAGCTCTGGCTGGACGCGCAGACGCGCCTATTCGGGGACTCGGTCGACCTCGACGGCTACGGGACGTGGTGGAGCTACATCCCACACTTCATCGGTTCGCCGGGGTACGTGTACGCCTACTCGTACGGCTTCCTCTTCGCCCTCTCGATCTTCAGGAAGTACGAGCTGGAAGGCGACGCGATCGTGGAGCCGTACCTGGATCTCCTTCGCGCCGGCGGCTCGAAGCCCCCGCAGGAGCTCGCCGAGATGGTCGGTCTCGACCTCACCGATCCGGCGATCTGGGAGAGTGGGATCGACGCTCTCGCGGTTCAGCTCGACGAGGCAGAGGCGCTCGCGAGCCAGATCGGGCTCGGCTGAAGGCGTCGCTTCCGGAAGAAGGTCGGGGTCTCGCATCGAGGGACGGATGGGGGCAAGGTCCCTCGATGCGAGACCC
>Ga0055438_10000078_pt1 | contig 12790 bp, 11 predicted proteins | sample Browns_TuleA_D2_FD_57724 | JGI IMG/M metagenome (GOLD analysis project Ga0055438, IMG submission 57724) | Wetland microbial communities from San Francisco Bay, California, USA, that impact long-term carbon sequestration - Browns_TuleA_D2 | ecosystem: Environmental > Aquatic > Marine > Wetlands ...
GCCGCGAAGCCCGAGGTCGCGTACGACCACAAGGCGTCGATGCTCCAGGACGTCGAGGCGAGACGCGCGACCGAGATCGACTTCCTGAACGGCGGCATCGCCCGCTTCGGGCGCGAGCTCGGCGTTCCGACGCCGCTGAACCACGCCATCACCGCACTCGTCAAGGGAATGGAGGCATCGTGGGAACAGCGCTGACCCCGGAGCTCGAACGCCGGCACGCCAACGTCCGAGCCGCGATGGCTGAGCACGCGCTGGACGCGCTCGTCGTCTCGGGCAGCGAGTACACCGGGTTCGAGGGGGCCGTGACGTACATGTCCGGCTTCCAGATCGTCCACCGCTACGCGTACGTGGTCGTCCCGGCGGACGGCGATGCGTTCATCGTGTTCCCCACCGAGGCGCGCTACGTCGGCGAGCACGGAACCGCCGAGCTGGAGCAGGTCTTCCACGGCTGCCCCGGCGAGCACATCGCCGATCGAGCGCGCGACGGGGGTTGGCGGCGGATCGGCGTCTTCGGACTCGACTACATCATGCCCGTCCGCGACTACCGGGCTCTCGACGGGCTGGAGCTCGTCGACTTCGACGCCGAGTTCGACCTCGCACGGGCCGTGAAGTCGGAGGCCGAGCTCGAGTCCGTGCGCGAGTCGGTGCGCATCAACGAGCGGGGTTTCGAGATCTTCCTCGACGCCTACGCGCCGGGAAAGTTGGCGGCCGAGGTGATGGCCGCGGCCGAGGAGTGGTTCGTCGCCGAGGGCTGCGGGCGGCTGACGATGAACATGGTCTTGACGGGGACGGACGCGTTCGCGCGGCCCGAGTTCAAGATCGCGAGGCGCGAGGAGGTCCTCGGCACGTTCCTGCTCCCCTCGCTGGAGGTGGCCGGGCCGGGCATGCACTGGGTCGAGGTCTCCCGGGCCGTCGCGTCGCGGGAGGCGACGCTCTCGGTCGACACGGAGCGGATGCTCGAGGGCTACCTCGAGTACTTCGACGTCGCTCCCAGCGCGATGCGCCCGGGCGCGACGTGCCACGACGTCCACCGGGCCGTCTCGAAGGGGTTCGCCGAGCGCGGCTATCACCTCGGTCACGTCACGGGTCACTCGATCGGGATGACGATGATCGAGCATCCGAGGGTCGGCGAGGGCGTCGAGACGGTTCTCGCCGAGAACATGGTCTTCTCGATGCACCCGCATGCGATCGCCGCAAACGGGGAGGACTGCCTGTACATGCAGGACACGTGGCTCGTGACCGCTGACGGTGGCGTTCCGCTCTCGCGACTGCCGATGCAGATCCACCGCACCTAAGACTGTGCGCAGGCGTCTACAATCTGACGGGTGAGCTGGCCGTGGCTCGTGTTGCTCGTCCTCGCGGCCGCACTCGTCGTCGCGGTCGAGCGACCGCGCTTCGAGCGCCGCTTCGGGGCAAGAGCGCGAAAGGCGCGCGAGCGTGAGCGCCGCAAGCAGCAGCTGCGCGTGCTCACGCCGGGCGACGACAGCGACGAGTTCATCCGCTCCGTCCAGGCCGACCTCGACGCGCTCCCGACGATCGAAGAGCGCGACCGCAAGACGTAGCTCCACCTGGAGCGCGTGAAGTCCCGTTGCCGCGGGCGCTGGGCGCGGTACGAGTCGCGACCGGGCGCCCGCCCGATCCGGTCTCAGCGCACTCGGAAGGACGTGGATAGGGCGCGCGTGTTCGGGAGGATCGGTCCGACGTTCTCGGTGTTCTTCGTCTCCTGGTAGTCGGAGACGCGGATCCACAGCCGGTGCGTCCCCGGCGCCAGCCCTTGGGTCGAGATCGAGATCACGCCGTCCTCGAACCTCGCACGCGCGTCCTTGCCGTCGATGCGCGTCTCGATCGACCCGCGATAGATCCCTGAGCCCGCATCGCTTGCTGCGACCCTGACGTCACTCCCGGAGGAAACCGAGCGCGTCCGGAGCCGCACGGTCGGCCGCGTGACGTCGTTGATCCAGAAGCGGAACGTGAACCGCCCCGCACCGCCGCGCGTCCCGCTGTCGAACGCGACGGCGTAAGCGCCCGGCCGCGGAGCGAGCGCTCCGGAGGCCGGGACACGGTCGTGGTATTCGTCGAGGTACGGGTTCGAGACGGTGGGAAGAGCTGCGTAGCCCGTGAGGCGGTTCTCGTCCAGCCCCGAGACAACGCGCGGCTCCACATCGCTTCCGGGAGCCCTGCTTGTGACCACGACGCCGAAGTTGGCGACCGGCTTCGCGATGCGGATCGTGTACACGCGCTCGGGTCCGCGAAGAAACGTCGTGACTCCGATTCGGCGCGGGAACTCCGGGTACCGGTACCGCGTGACGAAGGCCGGCTGTCCCGCAGTCGTGCCGCGGAACAGGCCCGGACGCGGGAGCCGCAGGGGCTGATGGCGTGCAAGCGCAGCCGGTGTCACGCGGCCCCAGATCGGGACTCGCCGGACGTCGTTGCCACGGCGGAGCACCACGTATCCGTCCACGTCGCCTCCGGCCGCCCCCGCCGAGACCGTGACGTCGACCTCGAGCGTCCCCGGCACCTCCACCGTCGCGGGCACGGTGATCGATGCGCCGGGGGTCGTGTCGCGGAGGAGCTTCGAGACCCGCCACGTTCCGGCCCCGCCGGCCCCGTCCGCGTCCTCGAGGGCGATGGACGCCGTCGCGCTCGTGCCTCGCTCGAGTAGGCCGAACGAGATCGAGGTCGGATCGGCGAAGAGGAGCGGCGCGTCCGCCCGGCCGAGAGCGACAACTCCGCCTCCCTGGAACAGCGGGCCGAGGGGCCGTCCGTTCGCGTTCGTCTCGTCGACGCCGGACTGGACCAGCGCCGACTTCACCTGTGCGACCTTCCAGTCGGGGTGCCGCTGCACGAGGAGCGCCGCCGCGCCGGCGACGTGCGGGGAGGCCATGCTCGTGCCGTCGGCCGTCGCCCAGCCTCCGGGGACCGAGGAGAGGACGCCGACTCCAGGCGCCGCGACATCCGGCTTCAACCTCAAGGAGATCGTCGTCGGGCCGACCGATGAGAAGTCGGCGTGCTCAAGCCTCACGGGCGTCCCGCCGATGCTGACGGCTCCGACGGCGATCGCGTCGGGGGCGTTCGCCGGCGACGACACGGATCCACCGCCGACCTCTGCGTACTCGTTCCCCGCAGCCACCACCGGCACGACCCCCGCCGCCGCAGCGGCATCGAGCGCCTGCGCGACGATGTCGCGGCTCGGCTCGAGCTCCGGCTCGCCGCCCGAGAAGTTGATGACGTCCATCCCGTCCGCGACCGCTGCCTCGATCGCGGCGACGATCGCCGGGGAGTTCGCATTCGGGCTCAGCCCCGACGGGGTCGGGACGAACACCTTGTAGTTTCCGATGTACGCTCGCGGCGCGACGCCCGAGAGCGTCTGGCGTCCCGCGCTCGTGTTGGGGTTGCCCGCGGCGATGCCGGCCACATGTGTTCCGTGGGGGTTGTCCTCCCCGGTGAACGCGAGGCGCGCGGCGGGCTCATCGTCGCCACGGGGAGGGAACGAGCGCGCGACGATGACCTTCGCGGTCGTGAACCGCGTCTGCCCCTTCGGAAAGCCCGGCGGCATCGTGTAGCCCGTGGGGTCGAAGTACGGATGTGCGGGGTCGACGCCGCTGTCGATGATCCCGATCTTGATGCCCTGCCCTGCCGTGTCCAGTGACGGCCCCCAGAGCCCCGGGGCGCCGATCTGGGGGGGTGTCGAATCCGCCTGCGGAGCGTACGTCGCTGCCGGGAGGACGGCACGTACACCGGAGAGAGACCGGACGTGCCGGACCTCGGCCCGTGGAAGCGCGACGGAGACCCCGTTCGCGACCAGCCGATATCGCCAGCCGACGCGGGCGTCCGGAACGTCGGCCCTCAGCTCGCGGAGGAAGGCCCGCTGCTCGCGCGCAATCGCTCGCTCGGCACCCGGAGCTCGCGCCAACGGCGGCGAGTCGAGAACGACGACGACGTCGCTCCAGCCATCGGGTCGAACGCCCTCCGGAAGGTCGGCGGCAGCGACGAGCAGAAGGGCGGCCAGCGCGGAGGCCGCGAGCGCAGCGATCTTGGTCATCGAGAGATGAGACGACGCGAAGCTACAATCGGCCGGCCGCGCGGATGTGGCGGAATTGGTAGACGCGCACGGTTCAGGTCCGTGTGCCCGCAAGGGCGTGGAGGTTCAAGTCCTCTCATCCGCATCCATTGTGCGCAGTGACGGCTCGCGCTGGTGCGGGTACCGTCGCGGAGGAGCCCCGAAGTCGACGTTCCGCGGCCGACTCTCGGGGCCGCATCGTCTGGATCCCCCGAACGAGGGACGGCAAGGCCGCTCCCGGCGACGACGACGGGGAGGTGGATTCACGCGTCCTCGACGTCGCTCTGCTCGTCCTCGCCTGCTCCTTCTCGGTGTGGGTGGCTCTCTCGCTCGCGCTGCTGCTCGGCCGCATGCGCTACGACCGGCGACGGTCACGCATCGAGCGCATCGAGCTGAGCCCTCGAGCGGCGGAGCGCCTCGTCCGCCGCGTGCGGCGAGCACCACGAACTGAGTGGGGAAGATGGCGCCGCGTGACTGCGCTCCAGCAGCTCGAGCGGGCACATCATCCAGCCGTCCAGAGCCTCGTCCACGTCGTGCTCGACGACCCCGACGAGCGGGTCGCCACCGCGGCGATTCGCACGCTGGGGGACATCGGAGACGACTGGGCGATCGACATCCTCATCGACGCCCTGAGGAAAGGACGGGGTCCCCGCTCGCGCGTCGCCGCCGAGCTCGAGGAGCTTGCGCCGGCACCGGGGCCGCGCCTCGTACCGCTGCTTCGGGACTGGGACTCGGCCGTTCGCTTCTGGGCTGCGACTCTGCTCGGCCGGTACCCGAATCTCGCTGAATCGAGCCTCATCGGACTGACCTGGGACCAGGAGCCGAACGTGCGCGCGGCGGCGGTCGAGACGCTCGGAACACGGAGCGGCGCAGCTGTCGGAGCCGCGCTGGTCGCGAGGCTCGACGACGGCGAGTGGTTCGTCCGTGTGCACGCTGCGCGGGCTGCCGGCCGTGTGGTCGGGGCGGCTGCGGCGCCCACGATCGCGCGGCTTCTCGCGGATCCGAAGTGGTGGGTGCGAACGGCGGCGAAGGACGCCCTGCGCGGGATCGGCACGGATGCCGTGCCGTCGCTGCTCTCCGTGCTCGCCCACGACGACGCCTTCGCACGCAACGGCGCGGCAGAGGTTCTACAGGACATCGGGTTCGTCGACTTCCTCGCACTCGACGACCCGACGAGCCTGCTCCTCGAGCGCATCTACGAGGCCGGTGGCGACCGGTACCGCGAGGCCGTGGCCGCGCGCGTCGACGACGTTCCGAAGCAGGAGGTGCAGGCCGCATGACGTCCGCCCTCACCGTCGTCGTGCTCGTCTGCCTCGCCTACCTCGTCTTCACGACGGTCGTGTACGTGACCCTCACCCTCATAGGCGCCGTCGAGAGCATCGTCCGCCGACACGAGAGCTCGAGCGCGGACTACGCGGGGATGGGCGCGTCAAGGTTCACGATCCCGGTGAGCGTCGTCGTGCCCGCCTTCAACGAGGAGCGCGTCATCGCCTCGACCACGAGGTGGATGCTCGAGCTGGACTACCCCGAGCACGAGGTGATCGTCGTCAACGACGGGTCGAGCGACGGGACGCTCGCCGCGCTCGTCGAGGCGTTCGAGCTCGAGCCGTACGAGGCCTTCGTCCGCCGTGTCTTCCCGCACCACGAGGTACGCGCGATGTATCGCTCGCCGGACCATCCGAATCTCGTGGTCGTCGACAAGGCCAACGGCGGCAAGGCAGACGCGCTGAACGCCGCGCTCGACGTTGCGCGCTACCGGTACGTCTGCGCAGTCGACGCCGACACGTGGTTCGATCGCAAGGCGCTTCTGAAGGGTATGCGGCTCGCAGTGCAGGATCCGGCGAAGGTCATCGGCGTCACGAGTCATCTGACGACCGCGCGGAAGCCCGAGGAGGCGATGTCGGCACCTCAGGGTCGTCGGCGGATCGACCTCCATCCGTTGATGGCGTACCAGCACCTCGACTTCCTGCGCGCGTTCTTCAACAACCGCACCGCATGGTCGCGCGGGAACTACATGCTCTGCTCCCCCGGGGCGTTCGCGATCTGGCGGCGGGACGTGCTCGAGGAGGTCGGCGGGTACGCGCGGACCTTCACCTGCGAGGACATCGAGCTGACCTTCCGCGTCCACGAGAAGTACCTGCGCGAAGGCCGCGACTACCAGATCCTCTGCCTCACGGACAACGTCGCGACCACCGAGGGACCGGACACGGCCGGCAAGCTCGTGTCGCAGCGCGAGCGCTGGCAGCGCGTCATCGACGAGACCGTGTGGCACTACCGGCGCATGTGGTTCAACCCCCGCTACAAGGCGGTCGGTCTGGTGGGCGCCCCGTTCTACCTGCTCACCGAGGTGCTCGCGCCTGCGTTCGAGCTGCTCGGCATGGTCGCTCTGGTCGGCGCCATCGCGCTCGGTCTCTTCCAGCCTCTCACCTTTGCGGTCATGATCGCCGCGATCGCATTCACGAACGCGGCCCTGACGGCGAGCGCCGTCTACTTCGAGGACCTCCAGTCGCGGAGCTACCGCAAGCGCGACCTGGCCGTTCTCCTGCTGCTCACGCCGCTCGACTTCGTGCTGTACCGCCCGCTCATCCTCTGGGCGCGGCTCAAAGGGTCGTGGGGGTTCCTCCGGCGGGACAAGTCCTGGAACAAGTTCGAGCGCAACGTGCGTGGCGCCGAGGCGTAGCCGCGCGGCTACGCCTCGAGCGCGGCGAGCACGTCGTCCGCGTGCTCGTCCGGCTTGACCTTCCGCATCACCCTGACGACGTTCCCATCCGCGCCGATGACGAAGGTCGAGCGCTCCATGCCCAGGTACGTCTTCCCGTAGTTGCGCTTCTCGACCCACGTTCCGTACAGCTCGGCGACCACGTGCTCCTCGTCAGAGAGGAGCGTGAACGGGAGGCCGTACTTCTCCTTGAACTTCACGTGCCGCCCCGGGCTGTCGGGGCTCACGCCGAGGACGACCGCACCCCTGCGCTGGAGCTCGCTCGAGACGTCGCGGAGCCCGCAGGCCTGGGTTGTGCAGCCGGGGGTGTCGTCCTTGGGATAGAAGTAGAGAACGACCTGACTGCCTCGAAACTGCGAGAGCGTCACCTGCTCACCGGTGTCGGACGTGAGCGTGAAATCGGGCGCAGGCCGTCCTTCCTCGATCACGAGCGCGGATCGTAGCTAGGAAGCGCCCGGCCGTCCGGTCACAAGTCGCGAGAAAATGTCATACAAGGGGCATGATTGGCGCGGAGCAGCCTTCGGACACAGAGCTCCTGCTCGACGCCCGCACTTCTCCGGAGCCGTTCGGCGTGTTCTACGAGCGGCACGTCGCATCAGTGCTCGCCTTCTTTCGCCGCCGCGTGGCCGGGCCGGAGGAAGCCTTCGACCTCACCGCTGAGACCTTCGCTGCCGCACTCACCTCGCTTGCCCGTTACGAGCCGGGGCCGGAGCCGCCGCGAGCGTGGCTCCTCGCCATAGCACGCCACAAGCTGAGCGAGGCTCTGCGCAGCCATCGCATCCAGGACGAGGCGCGGCGTGCGCTCGCGATGCAGCCGCGGACGGTCGGCCGACAGTCCCTGCACGATCCCAGTGACGCCGCGCCGCTACCCGTCCTCGGCCGACGCGCCTTCGGACGACCGCATGAACAGCGTCAGCTGCATCCCGTCGGGCGCCTCGATCCGGGCGTTGCGGTCGCCCCAGGGCGTGGTGATCGACGGTGCCACGGCCCGGCCGCCGGCGGCCACGAGCGCCCGCGCTTTCGCGTCGCTGCTCTCGACCTCGAGCGCGAGCCGGACCGGGCCAGACACACGCCGGCCCACCTCGATCGCGTCGACCATCGCCGCCTGGGCCTCGTCGAACAGCTCGAGCGTCGCCCGGCCAGCTTGGAGAAGGACGACGCGGCCGTCCTTCGAGCTCCAGTCGGCCAGCTGCTCCAAGCCGAGAGCATCGTGGTAGAAGGCGAGCGCGGCGTCGAAGTCCTCGACGGTGAGCGTCACGCGCAGCTCGGTCACGTCCGGCACGACAGCCACTGTAATGGGCGGGGCAGAGCGGAGCCATCCGCGTCACTCCTCGCTAGGGTGCGCCGGTGGTCACGCTGCACCTGGCGCTCGCGGTGGCAGTCATCGTCGTGTGCTTCGCCTCCGCACTGCTCGGGGCCCTCGCCTACCGACGCGGAGTGGGCGCGGGCAGGCTCGTCACCCACGCGCTCGCGCTCGCGCAGACGCTCCTCATCGCCCAAGCTGCGGTCGGCCTGCTGCTCCTCTCCGATGGCAAGCGCGCTCCCGACAAGCTCCATTACTCGTATGGCGCGTTCGCGCTCGGGCTGGTCTTGTCGCCCTGGTTCTACGCGCCCGGAACGGGGCCGAGACGGCTTCTGTGGTTTGCCGGGACCACGTTCGTCGCCGGTGCGCTCGCGGTGCGCGCCTTCATGACGGGCTCGTGAGCAGGCTCTGGGCCCGGATTCCGCCGCTCGCGCGGGGCTTCCTGATCGTCGGCGCCGTCGCGCTCGTTGTCGTGGTGCTCTCGCTCGAGCCTGTGCTCGCGGCGATCGGCGGCATCCTTCAGATCGCGTTCTTCCTGGCTGTCGCCTTCTTCCTGTTCCTCGTGTGGAGGGAGCGCAGGGGCGACCTCGAGGCGTGGTCGGACTGGAATCGGCGGATCTTCTACGCGGCGATCGCGCTTGCAGTCGTCGATATCGGGCTCGCGATCGGCCTCGGCTTCCCCTCGGGAGTCGGGGCGTTCGCCTTCGTCGCGGTCCTCCTCGCGTGTGCGTACATCGTCGTCCGCGTCTGGCGGATCGAGCACCGCTACTGAGGCGGCGTTACGGGAGCGAGAAGGTTGCGCTCTGCCGGAGCGTCGGCGGCGCGGGGTTGACCGGGTGGACGAGGTTGAGCGTGTAGCGGTAGGTCCCGCGCGGCAGGTGCCGCGTGCCCAGGTCGACCTGTACCAGCTGCCCGACCGCCGCGGTCCCTCCGGCCGAGAGCTTGGTCGAATGGGTGGCCGCGTTCTCGAGACGGACCCGGTAGTTGCAGTCGAGGTCGCAGCGCAGGCTCGTCCGGAAGATCCCACGCTTCGCGGCGGAGCGGGTTCCGAATCGGAGGTAGGTCGGATGCACGACGAGCTGAACTCCGGGGCAGCGTGTGATGGAGCCGCCGGCGGTGCGGTCGAGTGCGCGGGTGACGACCGCGCGACTCGACTTCGGCGTGCCGTCGACGTAGTAGACGCCTGACTGCCAGGCGGCACGTGCCCGCTCGTCACGCGAGAGGAACAGGAGCATCGTCTCGACGTTCGGCTGGCAGAAGGCCATGGCGAGCGCCTGCTCGTAGTACTGGGCCTGGGTCGTCTCCGGCACCGGCTTCGTCGTGGTCGGCTCGGTCCCTGTGTACAGGCCCGCCTTCGCCGCTGGGATCTCGGACTCGACACCGTATTCGCCGTAGAGGATCGGGAGGTCCGAGCCTCGCTGCGCGGTTCCGTCGAAGGCCTGGCCGAGGAGGGCGACGAGCTTGTCGTAGTCGGCGACGCCGATGCTCGTCGTGTTCGGGTGGGCGACCGTCGGCGGCACGCTCGAGTTGTCGCTGTACACGTTGATTGCGAACGCGTCCATGACCGGGCGGTTCCGCCCGCTCGCCCGGTAGGCAGTGCCCAGGTCTTGGATGAACGTCGTCGGCGAGTGGGTGGGGCGAACGCCGCTGGGCTTGTCGGTGCCACGGGGAGAGACGGCTCCGCCGAGCACCTCGACGTTCGGCGAGACCGCCTTGACCGCGTCGTACGTCTGCGCGAGGAGCGCGAGGTACGCGGCGGGAGCGACGCTCGATCCGTCGAGCGCGAACTGCGGGAGCCAGAAGCGGTTGAGGTTCGGCTCGTTGCAGACGATGAGGTGCCGCAGCGACGGGGCCGCCTCGACGACTCCTGCGGCGTACGAAGTGAACTGCGCTCGTGCTTCGTCGGTCAGCGGCGTCGTCCCCGAGCCGGGGGACATGACTGTCACGTAGACGTCGACCCCGTTGCGCAGGCCCGCGTCCGTGACGTTCCTGAGCACGGTCGCTTCACCTTCGGTCGGAGCCGTGAGCCCGGGTCGCCAGTAGCTCGTGATCCGCACCGCCTGGTAGCCCGCGACCCGCAGTTCGGTCATCTTCGCCTCCGCCTCGACCATCGTGGACGCCCGGGCGTCGTCCTCGACCACACCCGCGACGAGCCGTGGCCCGGCGACGGCGACGCCCGGCACGGCGAGCGCGACGAGTGCCCCGAACGCCGCGAGGAGCCCGATTCGCATGGGGATACGCTAGCGGCGGGATGAGAGGAAACCTTGAAGGCACGCTTAACGCGGTTCCCCGCAGTCCAGGCGTGTACCTCTTCCGCGACGAAGGCGGCGAGGTGCTGTACGTCGGGAAGGCGAAGTCGTTGCGCAGCCGCGTGCGTAGCTACTTCCAGAGCGGAGACGGCCGCGCAGGGACTGCGCAGCTGACCGGCAGGATCGAGGACGTCGAGGTCATCGTCACGAGAACCGAGGCCGAGGCGCTCCACCTCGAGCAGAACCTCGTCAAGCGCTACCGGCCCCCGTTCAACATCCGTCTCCGGGACGACAAGTCGTTCCCGTACATCGCGGTCACCCTCGAGGACGAGTTCCCGCGCGTGATGTTCACGCGCGAGCGCCACCGTCGCGGAACGCTCTATTTCGGGCCGTACGCGAACGCGAAGAAAGTCCGCGAGACGCTCGACGTGCTCAACCGCGTCTTCCGCTTCCGACCGTGCGAGGGGCCGCGTCCGGGCCGCCATTCCGGGATTCCGTGCCTCGACTTCCACATCGACCGCTGCGTCGCCCCCTGCATCGGAGCGGTCTCACAGGAGGAGTACGGCGAGATCGTGGACGGTGTCGTCGGCTTCCTCTCCGGCGACACGAAGACGATCCAGCGCCAGCTCGAGGTGCGCATGCGGGAGGCAGCCGCGGAGGAGCGCTTCGAGGAGGCTGCAAGGTACCGCAACCGGCTCTTCGCCATTCGCCACCTCGCCGACCGGCAGGCTGCGGATCGCCGGGACGTCGGCTCGGCCGACGTCATCGGGCTCGCGGTCGCGGGTGATCGCGCGGCGGTGCAGCTGTTCCCGCTCCGCGACGGGAAGATGATCGACCGGCACGGCTTCCATCTGGAGAACGTCGCCGGACAGGACGAGCAGGCGGTGCTCGAGTCGTTCGTCCTCGAGTACTACGGCTCGGCCCCGAGCACGCCGCCGGAGGTCCTCGTGCCGCGGGCGGTCGTGGACACGGACGTGCTCGCCGAGTACTTGAGCGAGCGGCGGGGATCAAGGGTCGAGGTCAGAGCTCCGCTGCGCGGCGAGAAGCGGCGGCTCGTCGAGCTCGCGGGCGAGAACGCGCGCCTCGCCCTCCAGACGGACTCGACGCTCCGCGAGGCGGCGCGAGCCCGGCGGGTGGCGGCGCTGGAGGAGCTGCGCGAGGCCCTCAACCTGGAGAGTCTCCCTGTGCGGATCGAGTGCTTCGACGTCTCGAACATCCAGGGGGAGTCGGTCGTGGCGTCGATGACGGTCTTCGTCGACGGAAAGGCCAAGAACGGGCACTACCGCACGTTCTCGATCCGGAGCCTCGACGGCCAGGACGACGTGGGGGCGATGCACGAGACCGTTCGGCGCCGCTTCGCCCGCCTCCGCGCCGGGGACCTCGACGAGAGCTTCTCGCGCCAGCCGAACCTCGTCGTCGTCGACGGGGGTAAGGGGCAGCTCGGGGCCGCGCTGGCCGCGCTCGAGGAGCTCGACCTTCCGCGCGTCGCAGTCATCGCACTCGCGAAGCGCGAGGAGGAGGTGTTCGTGCCAGGGCATTCCAAGCCCGTCGTTCTCGACCGCACGAGCGCCGGCCTCCAGCTTCTGCAGCGGATCCGTGACGAGGCACACCGCGTGGCGCTTCGCTACCACCGCCGGAAACGGGGCACGCGGTCGATGGAGACAATCTTCGACACGCTTCCGGGGATCGGGCCGGTGCGTCGGCGGGCAATCCTGCGTCACTTCGGCTCGGTCGAGCGCTTCCTCGAGGCCTCGCAGGAGGAGCTCGAGGGCGTTCCCGGGCTGCCCCAGAAGACGGCCCGCACCCTGTACGCGCAGTTGCACAAGGCAGGGGCGGCCTGAGCCTCGACTGTCGTGGGCGGTGAGCGGAGCTCGAGTGTCGACCTCTACTGGCTGCCGCTGGGAGCAGGCGGGCACTCGGTACGGGTCAACGGCCGGATCTTCGAAGCCGTCGTGGCCGCGCTCGAACGCCGTCCCCGCCTCGACCTGTACCACTCTGCGCTGGTCGTCGACGTGGCAGGCGACGAGTTCGTGATCGAGATGGCGCCGGTTCCCGACGGCAACGGCGCTCAGCGGGGCGTGGCGGGTGAGGGGCCCGTGGGTAGCCGCTGGATTCGGTGGCTGCGCATCTTCCGCTACGAGAACCGTTGCTGGCGCGGCGGTGTGATACCGGACGTCGACGAAGCGGTCGACAGCCCGATCCGTCTCACCGACGACAGGTCCCGCGCTCGGCGGGTCATCGAGCTCATGGCGTTGGCGCCCACGCCAGTATGGGGCCGCGACGAGCTTCGAACGGGCGAGATGTGGAACTCCAACTCGCTCATCTCCTGGCTTCTCGTCCGAAGCGGCATCGACCTCGAGCGGGTGCAGCTACCGGCCGGGGGGCGTGCGCCGGGCTGGCAGGCGGGCCTCGTGCTCGCACGCCGGCAGGGGCAGCGACGCCATGAGCCGGGCGCCGGG
>Ga0055438_10000079_pt1 | contig 12745 bp, 8 predicted proteins | sample Browns_TuleA_D2_FD_57724 | JGI IMG/M metagenome (GOLD analysis project Ga0055438, IMG submission 57724) | Wetland microbial communities from San Francisco Bay, California, USA, that impact long-term carbon sequestration - Browns_TuleA_D2 | ecosystem: Environmental > Aquatic > Marine > Wetlands ...
GATTCCAGCAACTCCATATTCTTCAAAGTATGCCTGCATCTGCCGATTATTCCGGAAATTCAATCGAGGCAAGATTATAACACTTGTCCATTCAGCAATTTGCCGGAGCTCGTCGTCAATCGAGCTTTTCGCCATTCCAGGATACGATCCAAAGCTATGGCGATCGCAGAAGCGCTAACCGGCAGCAGAATCATTCTGTATCTACAGTAGGGGACGCTCAACAGAGAAGTGGCGAAGCAATAGAAAAAACAAATGTTCATTCCAAGGATGCCGAAATTGCGATTCCTTTGACCGGAGAAAACTAAGGCAGCGAGAGCCGCCAGAGTGGCAATAGAAAACAACAGATGAAAAACAGGCCCTGCAAGTCTTGTCCGGAGCAGTAATGTTTCAAAAACTACAGACTTCCAGTGAACAAACCCCGATTGTTGGCCTGAAATCGGATCCGGTTCCCTGCTCTCTTCCGGAGATAGCGTTTCCTGACACGTGGTATACCAGAAGATTTTCGCCCGAATTAGAACGGACTTCGCAAAAATTAGAGGCTGAAGTCGAATTGCTTTGATAGCAATTTGTTGCATTCTTTTATCCGCTTCAAATGGGGAAACCCCTGATTTGACAAGCGTTGTGTGAACCTCGTAATCATGACGGAGGTCAGCAGCAGGCTCATAAGTGGAAACAAATTTCAGTGTTCGGGTTGTGAGAAGGTCAGAAGGGAAATTGAGATTCGCTGTTTTCTTGTTGAAGGAAGAGTTCCATAGATATCGTCCGGTAGCCTGAGTTAGAAAGGGTTCTCCAACAATTGAGTAGCCTCGCGCCATCCAGGGAATGATTGTGACCAGAGTCATGATCGTTATGGTCAATGGCAAGACTAGCTGTTCGCGGATTTTGGTTCGCGAAGGGTGTTGCAGGATCATTTCAATAATTACAGGAACAAAGAGTCCGGGTATCAAGTAGTGTGATGCAGCGCGCATCAATGTGGCGCATCCCAAAGCAAAACCACAAACGACGTACCAAAGGGAGAATTTAGCATCATTGGAAAGAGATCGAAGATACGACCCCAGAAAAAGAATCAGGAAGGGGAGAAACATTCCTTCCGACATGATTCGTACGCCAAAACAGATCGGCGCAGTCGCAGCTACTATCATGATGTAAGTAAGGACTGCCGCTCTGATGCTCTTTGTGAACTGATAAATAGAAAAAGCGAGGAATATACAAGCCAGAAATCCTATGACTTGTTGCAGGTGCACTGCAATTTGCACTCCACCAGAAGGATGAATCCACTGAGATATCGCGAGAAAAACCGGGTAAAGCGGCGGCCTGAAGACTTCGAGGGGATTGGAAAGAAGGAAATCCCCCTGACGAAAGCGTTCTCCCAGCATCCAGTAGCCGAGCGAATCCTTCCTGAGTTGAAGGACGCCGTAACCAAGCGCAAAGAATCGCTGGAGTGCATCAAAGAACGCAACTATAACTGCAAGCTTGAGCCAGCCGCTTTTTCCCACAGAGGTTCCTTTCATTCGCATCGAACGAGTCGGATTAGCCGAAAAAAAAGAAATGATAACATAGCAAATTCAATTTGGATGTGTCTTCAGAGTTCTGTTCGCCCTCGGGTTAATTGGTGAAGACTGCAATAGAGAAGTTTTGGGATTTTTTCTCAAAGCCAGTGTTGATTTCTATTGCGCCGTGGAACCCGGATCGGAATCAAGAGTAAACTGGTTGTCTGGATCAGTAAGATAAGTTTTCAAATAGGGGGAATAGGTCTTAATTTGAATTGTTTTACGATCCGGTAAGAATTCTATCAGTCGAAGGAGCCCACCACCGCCTTTTTCTCTTGTCTGATAATTGGCCAGGATTTGATAAACGATATTTCCATGATCACCCTGACTCACCAGTCTGCCTGTGCCATCACCGAGAACGTGTCCGCTCAAAACCATAAAAAATCCTGGATGCGATCGAACTAGTTCTTGCCACAGTTCTTCACCGTCGTACGTCGTATCGGAGGCGGTTCCATAACTATGAGGGTTCCATTCCTGTCTGGTATTCTTCGACTTCCAGTCATAACGCGTATCATCTTTGTACAAGTAGGCGTGAGTAATCAGGATTACTTTGCACTCAGGATACCTCTCAACAACATCGTTCGCCCATCTTACGACTTCTTTTCTTGGCCCCCATTCGAGGGCAAGCACAAGCCAATCGCTATCTCCCGCATGGAACAGGTGGAATGTATTTTCCATCTTACCGGATTCCATCGCTCCCCCGAATGTTGGCCAATTCTTATAGTTCTCGTATTGAAAGTAATCGTTTAGATAAGTTTGCCGGTCCTGGCATAGTCCGCCTTTGCCATAGTCATGATTACCAGTTACGAAAGCATAGGGAACTTTGCCATCCAACTCCGACATGGCTTTTTTCGCGACTTCCCATTGTTCGGGAGTGTTGTTATTTACAATGTCTCCTAGATGAAGGACGAATTGAATATTGTATTCCTTTGCATTTTCCACGATCCACTGGGTTTGTGCTTGAAAAATTTCCGGAAAGGATTGTGAATAAAATTGAGTGTCCGGCAGCACTACAATTGTCCAGGAGCCAGGAACAAAAGGTAACGCCGCTTCTGATTTAGTGGCGCTGACCCGAGAAGGAACAATCTCTTCGACTGGGACTGTGGGTTTTACTTCCGGCGCCGTGTGGTTGCGAACCTTCTCGACATACGTCCGGATATTTGCGAAGAAATGCTGAGACAATTCGACATAGGCGGTGTCTGCTACTGCCGTGCTTTGTCGATAGATTTTGTCCAGGAACATCGAACTGAGGATGATTCGTCCGGCGCCATAAGCCCCTTCCAGCAGGGAGAATTCATTTTGTGAGACTGAAGATAACAGCACTTGGAAGCCAGATTGGGATTGAAATGATTCCCAGCTGGATGGATGCCCCAGGTGACCAGGAATCGTGAACCTCTGTTTCGGCCCTGTAAGGCCCTCCAGTATTGGATGATCCTTCCCGATGAGCAAAACTGATTCAAAATCATCATCGCCCCGTATTGCCTTGAGCGATTCCGGCAAGAACGCCGGCTCCTTCTCTGTCTGGTCCGCCTGCGTCATCTGAACGATAACTCCACCGGTGCCCACATATTCAACCAGCTCTTTATAATTTTTCTCCATGAAAGCCTTGTATTGAGGGTGCTCGCTCACGAAGCTTCCCAAAAACAACAGATCAACTCCTGAGAGGGACAATGCTGCCGCAGGATCGACGGATCGCACTAGAAATCCTGATTGTTTCAGAAGCTCAGCTGCGCCAGTTGAGTGTGTCCAGCCATCTTCGATTTCGAAGACAGCAGCCACCAGAGGCTCGGAAGCGATAGCAAGCCGAACAACCGACAAACTGATGAGAATACTGGTAATAACATATCGATTAATGCGTGTTATTGCAGTCATGCTTTCAGTGTTTTTCTTGGTCAAGTGCAAATTCTAAAAACAAGATTCATTCTAATATAGTTCTGCTTCGACTGTTGTCTCCTGCATGAATGAAGTGCTCTGCTCCCATGGTACAATGCCCCGTGATGCGCGTAGGCTTTCTTATTTTTTTACTGGGAACGATTCTTCTTTCGTCCCAGGTCTTCTGCCAGGAGTACCAGCAAAACGAATTAGGCTGGTCTGAGGAGAATAGAATTGAACGGGCTGTTGATGGCTTTGTTCAGTCTCACAAACACAGGCTGGGTATTTTCAGATTTCAACCCAGACTCTCGGTCCATGGTGGAGCCGATTCCAATACGGTCTTCGGTAATGAAGGTGGCAAGGAGAAAAATGATTTCTTTATCTCAGTTGTACCTGGAATCAGCGGCGGCCTGAGATTTGGATCACGAGCGTATCTCAGAATCGCTGAGGATTACAATTTCCTTTATTACTTCAAGCACAAAGATAGGCGGGATATTTTTGGCACGACCTATGCGGAGTTCGTGACAGGAACGCCGCAGGTACTCGTGACGTTCGATGGAAACTACGCCCGAAGGAACACTCAGGTAAATCAGGAGGTCGATGAACCCATTGAACACAAAGAAATTGTTGGCGGCGCCTTTGTCGACTATTCTCTTTCACCCAAAGTAGATATAAGACACACCTTTCATCTTCACAATACTAATTTCGTCGAAACGGAAGCCACGCTGAGCACTGGTCTACACCTGTTTGACAGAAGAACGTACAGCGTTGGAACCGCAATCGGCTACGCGCTGAAACGGACACTCCGGCTCAGGAGTGATGTAACTTTCAGCAGGTCCGAAACCCTGGAAACAAACCAGGTCTCACAAACCGTACAGCTTATTGGAGGTATCGAAATTGCCCGGGATCGTCTCTCGTACGGTTTCGAGGCTGGTTTTGGTCGATCGAAACAAGCGGGTGCTGACGCTTCAAATCATAATTTCCTGCTGGACGGCAGGGTTGACTACAGACTGACTCGCAAATTGACTGTTGGCGGATTTGTTAGTCGGCGGTATGATTTTTCTTTCCTTTCGGATGTAGCGACAATCGTTTTAACGCAAGCTCAAGCGCATTTTAATTCAGCGGTCGCGAAGCGTTTGAATCTGAGCGGCTACTATACAGTAGGCAGGAATGATTTCGGTGATTCGATCGTTTCCGGTGTTGTTGTGGATCATGACACATTCCAGCATGCTGAGCTGGGGCTCGGGATACAAACATTTAAGGGACTTTCGGTGCGTCCAGGAATTCGATATTTAAAACGTGTTACGGATATCCCAGGTCTTAGCAAGTCTGATTTCTTCTGGTTCGTCAGCCTTGGTTTCGGGTATTCCTTTAACCTCTAGGCAGCGAGAATAACTGGATCGCTTCATGGCTGCAAATCCACGTATCTATTTGTCACCGCCGCACATGAGCGGTGAAGAACTCGATCTGGTTCGGGATGCTTTCGAATCCAACTGGATTGCCCCCCTCGGCCCTCATGTGGACGCTTTCGAAAAAGAATTCGCAGAGTATTTGCACGTTGATCATGCTGCAGCGGTAAGCTCCGGAACCGCGGCCCTGCACCTCGCAATGCGTCTTGTAGATCTCAGCGCAGGAGACGAAGTTTTGTGCTCCTCTTTCAGTTTTTGCGCCACCGCCAATGCCGTCCTTTATCAGGGAGGCATTCCGGTTTTTATTGATTCGAACAAAAGTTCCTGGAACATGGATCCCGATCTACTGCAGGAAGAACTCGAAGCATGCGCGGAGAAGGGGAGGTTGCCCAAAGCAGTGATTTCGGTAGACCTGTACGGTCAGTGTGCTGATTACGCGCGCATCGAAGAGATTTGCAAGCGGTTTGATGTTCCGCTGATCGAAGACGCGGCGGAGGCGCTCGGCGCGACATACGGTGATCGAAGATCCGGAACATTCGGAGCGATGGCTGCCTTTTCTTTCAATGGAAACAAGATTATCACTACGTCGGGGGGAGGAATGCTTGTATCCAACGATGTCCGCCTCATCGAGCAAGCAAGATTTTTGGCCACACAAGCGCGCGACAAGGCCCCGCATTATCAACACTCCACGATTGGATACAATTACAGGCTGAGCAATCTCCTGGCCGCGGTGGGCAGAGCCCAGCTGAAGGTTCTGCCGGAACGAATCGTTGCGCGCAGAAGGAATTTTGAGCAGTATAAGCGTCTGCTGGGGAAAATGCCCGGCATTCATTTCATGCCGGAAGCGCAATATGGTTCTTGTACTCGCTGGCTGACTTGTATTACTATTGATCCCGAAGCTTTTGGAGCAAGCCGTGATGAAGTTCGGCTCGCTTTAGAAGCCGAAAATATTGAAGCCAGACCGGTCTGGAAGCCACTTCATCTGCAGCCCGTTTTCCAGGGCTTCCGATCGCGAGGCGGGGAGGTCGCTGAAGACATTTTCATCCACGGTTTGTGCTTGCCGAGTGGTTCGGGCCTATCAGAAGAGGATATTAACCGCGTGGTGAAAGTTGTTTTAACGCTGCTCAAAAGGTAGCTCTCAGAATCTATGGTTCGACGCCTGTTCATTAAGTATAGATTTCCCTTTATCGTTCTCGCGCACCTCCTGATTATTTTTCTTTCTAACTATCTCGCGTTCTGGCTTCGCTTCGATGGAAATATCCCCGCAAATTATGCTCGTCTGATGGTGAGTTCGCTTCCCTGGTTATTGTTGATTCGGATATCCACTCTGATTGCCTACCGTTTGTATCGCGGACTCTGGCGTTACACCAGCGTTTGGGACCTCTCAAAAATCGTCCAGGTAACCCTGATCAGCAGTTTTGTGTTTTTTCTCTTTACACACTTCATTCTCGGAATCCGTGAATATCCGCGATCGGTTTTTCTCTTTGATTCCGTATTGTTGATTTTCTTCATGGGTGGAATCCGGATGCCATGGAGAATCTACCGGGAGTTGAAGCGAAAATCACGCAAGGGAAAGCGAGTACTCATCTTTGGGGCTGGAGACGCCGGTGAGATGATCATCCGTGACATGAGACAACATCCGGAATACAACTACAATCCCGTTGGCTTCATTGACGATAATCCGATGAAAGTCCGGCAAGATATCCATGGCGTTCCGGTGATTGGCACACGGGAGCAATTGGGCCGGATCATTCCGGAGTACAAAATCGAAGAAATGATTCTGGCTATTCCAGGCAGCAGTCCTCAGGCGAAAAGAGAAGTATTGAAATACCTGGAGCCCTTTCACATTCCGATCAAGACTACGCCCAACCTGCGGGATATTCTCGACGGGAATGTCACCGTCAGTCAGATCCGGAGTCTCGCAGTAGAGGATTTGCTGGAACGGATGCCGGTAAACCTTGATCTTGAGCGCGTTCGGCTGATGCTTCGTGGAAAGCGTGTTCTTGTTACCGGCGCCGGAGGATCGATCGGCTCGGAATTGTGCCGGCAAATTGCAGGGATGCAGCCTGCGCAACTAATCACGCTCGAACGATATGAAAATGGCCTTTACGAAATCATAAATGAGCTAGCCGATCAGAAACGGACACAAGTCTTTCCTGTTATCGCAGACATTACAGACAGTAGCCTGATCACAAGGCTCTTTCGTGAACACGCTCCAGAGGTTATCTTTCATGCGGCAGCACACAAACATGTTCCTCTCATGGAAGCCAACCCATGTGAAGCAGTCAAAAACAATGTTTTCGGAACCAGAATACTGGCGGATGCTGCTGCAAAAAATGGTGTCGATAAATTCGTATTGATTTCAACAGATAAGGCGGTAAATCCTACCGGCGTTATGGGGGTCAGTAAAAGGGTTGCAGAGATGATGATTCGTTGCATGCCGGATCCCCAGTCGACTTCTTTCGTCACTGTTCGTTTTGGAAACGTGCTGGGAAGCCACGGCTCTGTAGTGCCCTTGTTTCTGCAGCAGATCAAACGTGGCGGGCCCGTTACTGTAACTCATCCGGAAATGAAAAGGTACTTCATGTTGATTCCCGAGGCAGTGCAGCTGGTGCTGCTCGCCGGAGCAAAGGCTTCCGATTCTGAAATCTACACGCTTCAAATGGGCGACCAGATTCCCGTTGTTGAAATGGCTCGAAACCTGATTCAGCTTTCCGGGCTTGTTCCAGAAGTGGATATTCCGATCGTCTATACAGGAATACGTCCGGGAGAAAAACTTTGTGAGGAGCTTATTTCTGAAGATGAATCTGCAGAATCTTCCGATATTCCCGAAATTCTACGGATTTCCCAAAAAGCTTCCATAGATTCCGTGTATCTCCGAAGAATGATCAAGGAACTCGAGGGCGCAGCTATGGAGGGCGATCGGAAATTGGTGCTGGAATGTTTTCAAAGGTTAGTTCCGAGTTTTGAGTTGACGCCTGCGCCAGACATCGCATATCTCCGCTCGAAAATGGGCGCATAGGAGATCGTTTTTTGTTCCCCGCAAGTAAGAGAGAGAATCGGAAAAATTAGCTCCACAGCCTTAACTCCTTAAATCTCCCTGATCCCCCTTCTCTCTTTGTGTCTTCTGAATTCAAGTGGGTGTGGTTCTGGCCGTAGGCTACTCGATGACCTCCGCGACTCGGCGGTTAATAAGTCCAAGAGATTTCTGACGCACTACACTAGGTGTTCTTATTGAGCGCCGTTTTCATCCTGCGGCCGACCCTTTCGGCAGCGTTCTTTTTCATCGGCTTTCCGGATTTGCCATGGTAAACACCATACTCCGGGAGTTTTACTTCTGCTGTCGTGCTTGCAGCTTTGTTTTCGTACGTGATCGTATAGTAGCCGCTCGCAGGACCGGTGATACTCTTAAACTTCCAGTGTCGTGACATCATTGCCTCCAAATTGTCCTTGTGACATTGTATTGGATTTCAATTATTCTTGTTAACTCTATGAGAATAACAATTGCCGGTGGAGGCCCTGCAGGGCCTTGCACTTAAGAGTCAATGCGGAAAACAAATACGTCAACAGTTCCCTCTAAAAGTAAATCAAGAATTCTAATTGATAGAGCTGCTCTACTGCTTGTGAGCTTGACGATATCGATTGGCGCCGCGCGCTGGATTTCCGAGAAATATTTTTTCGATAAATTTTATTACTACAAAAGCGTTGCACACGGATATTCGATCCCGGGGAAAAGGCGGACCCTCGAGGATTTTGGCCTGAGGTCTAAGGACATCCGGGAATTGCTGGCCTTGAAAAAAAGACCCGGGGAGGGCAAGGAGCTCTTCCTTTCACCTGGGGGCGGAGACGCTTTTACCATTGCCGTAATTGGAGACTCGTTTGTGTGGGGCCAGGGGCTCCGTGAAAAAGATCGCTTTGTGCATCTATTGGAAAAGAAGCTGAACAAACTCTATCCCACTCGTGTTCTCTCTCTGGCATTGTGCGGCGATGGGCTTTTGGACAATTACATTAAATACCAACTTGTGAAAAACAATTCGAACATTAATCTCTTTGTATTTGGAATCGTTAATAACGATTTGATGTTGTCGAACGACAGCAAATATGATCTCAAACTGGCGAAAGAGACAATGTCTTTCTGTCCCGGCGCTTTCCTCTATTCACCAGTCTATGATCCCGGGAACCCGTCTCAAGGCGGCAACTACGAGGAACTGTTGCGCGAGTCTTATAGTGATCGTTTCGGAAACTTCTGTCTGTTGGAAAAAATTGCAAAGCTGCTGCCGAAAGACAACTCGATTTATTTCAATTTTGCCAGATACAATCTATCTGTTTTGGATACCTTCGAATCCGTTTTACGGAAGAATGGTTTGCGGGTTATTTCACCGCGAATGTATCCTGATATCTTCGAAAGGTACAAATTCCTGAAAGGCAATAGATCTTTCGTATCGGCAATGGAAAAGCATCCTTCAGCGTCGGCAAACCGGATGTTTGCAGATGTGCTGTTTTACGAAATCAGTCATAATGAATCGTTTTTAAGAAAAGTTTCCAATCGTCGCAAGTGAGTTGAATTATGAAAATTGTAGTCGCAGGTGGAGGACCGGCGGGTCTTTATTTCGGCATCCTTGCCCGAAAAGCGCTGCCCGGTTCCGAGATCACGATTGCTGAAAAGAATGCTGCGGATGTTACATGGGGATGGGGCGTTGTCTTTTCCGATGAGACGCTGGAAAATTTTCAGGATGCCGATTTCGAAACACACCGTGACATTACGGCGACTTTTGCACGATGGGATGATATCGATGTTTACTTCAAGGGGAGGGTCATCCGTTCCGGCGGCCACCGTTTTTGTGGAATCAGGCGCACCCGGTTGTTGCAGATTCTGCAAAACCGTTGTCGTGAACTGGGTGTGCATTTGAAGTTCCAGCAAGAAGTGGATCGAATTGATTCCGCGGCAGACCTCGTGGTGGCTGCAGATGGCATCAACAGCGGAATCCGTGAACGATTTGCTGAATTTTTCAGGCCAAATATTGTAAACGGCACAAATCGATATATATGGCTTGCCACCACCAGGATTTTCAAGGCCTTTACGTTCATCATTCGCGAAAATCAAGACGGCCTTTTTATTGTTCATGCGTATCCCTTCGATAAAAATCTGAGTACTTTCATCGTTGAAACGGATGAACCTTCCTGGCGAAGCGCAGGACTGCATGAGGCTACCGAAGAAGAAAGCGTTCGCTATTGTGAAAAGCTGTTTGCTCCTGAGTTGGAAGGAAACTCGCTTGTTTCCAACAAATCTTCCTGGATCCGTTTTCGCAGAGTGAAAAATGACGTCTGGCACCATGACAATGTCGTTTTGATCGGCGATGCGGCGCATACCGCGCATTTTTCGATCGGTTCCGGAACGAAGCTTGCCATGGAAGATTCCATTGCGCTTGCGCAATCTTTAAAGGAAACGAGTACGGTTGCCGACGCGCTTGGCTCCTACTACGAAAAGCGGTGGCTTGATGTCGCGAAGCTGCAGCGAGCAGCGGAAGTCAGCCAGAGTTTTTTTGAAGACATGCGGCGTTGGACCGATTTCGATCCGGAACCTTTCGCGTTTAAAATGCTCTGCCGCAGCAAACGTGTTACGCACGAAAATCTGCGGATCCGTGATCAAAATTACATCGCCGACGTAGATCGCTGGTTTGCTGATCACAACGAATGTAAGGATATAACCCCGGCGCCTCCTCCGATGTTTACTCCGTTTCGGTTGCGCGATTTGCATTTGAAAAACAGGGTCGTGGTATCCCCGATGTGCCAGTACTCATCCGAAGACGGAATGCCCGATGATTGGCATCTGGTCCACCTGGGCAGCCGGGCAATCGGTGGAGCCGGTCTGCTGTTTGCGGAAATGACCGACGTTTCGCCTGAAGCCCGGATTTCCCCTGGATGCGCGGGGCTCTACCGCGAAGAGCATGTTCCGGCGTGGAAGCGGATTGTAGATTTTGTCCATAGCAATTCCTACGCAAAAATCGGGATGCAGCTTGGCCATGCCGGGAGAAAAGGTTCTACGAAATTAGAATGGGAAGGAGATAGCGAACCCCTGGAAGAAGGGAATTGGCCTTTGATGTCTGCCTCACCCCTGCCATGGTCCGCGCGAAATCAGCCGCCCCGCGAGATGAGCCGTGAAGACATGCAAGAAGTCATTTCTCAATTTGTGCGTGCTGCCGAAATGGCGCGAGCTGCCGGGTTCGATATCCTGGAAATTCATATGGCGCATGGTTATTTGCTTGCGTCTTTCATTTCTCCTCTCACCAATATCAGAACGGATGAGTATGGCGGATCAACGGAGAACCGGATGCGGTTTCCGTTGCAGGTGTTTGATGCAGTGAGAAAAGCATGGCCCCAGGAAAAACCGATGTCCGTCCGGATTTCGGCTCACGATTGGGTGCCCGGCGGAATGAATCCGGAGCAGGCTGTGGGCGTTGCACAATTGTTGCAGCAGCACGGTTGCGACATCATCGATGTTTCCAGCGGACAAACTTCGCCACTTGCACAGCCGGTCTACGGCCGGATGTATCAGGCGCCGTTTGCCGATCGTATCCGGAACGAACTCAAAATTCCAACGATGAGCGTGGGGGCAATTCAAAATTGGGATCACATCAATACTTTGCTTGTGTCGGGCGCCTGCGATCTGTGTTGCCTCGCACGGCCCCACCTGTATGATCCGTACCTCACTTTGCACGCCGCTTCGGATCAGCAGTTTGATGTGCCCTGGCCAAATCAATATCTACCGGCAAAACCCCGAATTAAGAAAAGTTAACCGCCAAGGCGCTAAGCTCGCCAAGGTAGAACCAGGAATCGCTCCGGAGCCGGCGGGACGCCGGCGTTACAAATAGCGAAGGGAGACAAGCGGGTTCGCTTTTGACGCGCGACGTGCCGGAATGTAGCAGGCAAACGCGGCAGTGGCCGTAATAGCAACTGTAACGAGAGCAAATGTGAGTGGATCCACGGATGGGACTTCGAACAGCAGCTTTACCATCAGTCTCGTAAGGACTGCGGCGGCGGTGACGCCAACAGCCGTACCGATCAACGCGGGTAGCATTCCCTGTTGCAGCACCATTTTCACCACATCTTTTTTCTGCGCACCCAGAGTCATTCGAATTCCGATCTCTGCAGTTCTTTGTGTTGTAACGTACGAAACAACACCGTAAATACCTGCAAGAGCCAGGCACAGCGCAAGGAAGCTGAAACCTCCAAACAGCGCCATCGAAAGGCGCCTCACCGCGATGCTGTTGTTCAGCAGTTCGTGCATTGTTGCGATCCGGAAAACAGGCATTTCCGGATCTACTGCCAGAATTTCTTTTCTTACACGCGCGATCAGAACCGGCAATGGAAGGTCTTTATGACGAATAACCAGCGAAACATAATACGAGTGAAATTGGGTTTCCGGGATATAGAATTGCATGGGTGGTGGGGTATCCAGGCCGTACTGTTTTACATCTTTGACGACGCCGATGACGATTCGCCACGGTGTTTCCTCTTTGGGTGATGTAAACAGCCTGATTCTTTTACCGATAGGATCTTCGTCTTTCCAGATTTGTTTTGCCAGCGTTTCATTGACCAGCGCTACGAATTGCGTTTTCTCAGTATCCTGCACCGTGTAAAATTTTCCCCGGAGGAGCGGAATTTTCATCGCATCCAGATAACCTGGTGTTGCAACATACATGTCGGCCCCCGGTTGTTCCGATGCAGATCGTGGCTGTCCATCGATAGCAATGGTGCGACCGTCAAACCCGCCGCTTAACGGGAGCACGGTTGTTGTGCCCGCGGATTCAACCCCGGGAATCTGTTCGATTCTCTGAACTATCTGATTAAAGAATTGAGTCCGTTTTAGATCTGCCTGATATTTCGCGCCCGGGACCCATACGCTCATCGTTA
>Ga0055438_10000083_pt1 | contig 12363 bp, 8 predicted proteins | sample Browns_TuleA_D2_FD_57724 | JGI IMG/M metagenome (GOLD analysis project Ga0055438, IMG submission 57724) | Wetland microbial communities from San Francisco Bay, California, USA, that impact long-term carbon sequestration - Browns_TuleA_D2 | ecosystem: Environmental > Aquatic > Marine > Wetlands ...
AGGTACAAGCGATCAGGGACCTTCGTGATAATGTCGAATGCGCCTTGCCGCCCACGTGATGTTGCTTGAGGCTCCTTGACAATAAGCGGTACTGGGCCTATGAAAACACTCGATGATCTGTCCGAATACAGGAAAGAAGCAAATAAATCCAAGAAGAAAAAACAAAGTGGACCTTGAATGAGTCACCTAACCCACCAGGAATTCTGAAGGAGAAACCGAATTTGCTCGGCGCCTCACACTACGTTTAACGGAAGTATACAAAGAGGATTTGCAGAAACCGCAACCGGCGTGAACATCTTCCGGTCATTTCCTTGCAATAGAGTCACGCATCAATATTTTACCGGGTTTGAATCTGTACGCAATGACTGCAGATGGGTTCGAAACATCAGAGGCCTGAAGTTGAGGGAAACAACTTACTTTATACTGGCGTTTGGATTCACGGGGGCCGAAAAGTCAACTATGCTGGAGCTTTGATGTTGTACCGCTTGATCATTTCATTCAAAGTCGTCGGTTTGATCCGCAGAAGACGGGCTGCTTCCTTCTGGACTCCCGCAGCTTTCTGTAAAGCGTCAAGGATCAACAATCTGCGGTACTGGTCAACTTTATCTTTGAACGGCAGATTCGTATCGGCAATCATGTACGGTCTCGACTTATTCCAGATGTTCTCCGGCAGCAAATCCACAGTAATGGTTTCACTCCGGCAAAGCACTACGGCGCGCTCAATCACATTTTCCAGCTCCCGAACGTTTCCCGGCCAGTGGTAGTCCATGAGCGCGTTTAACGCCTGTGGTGTCAAATGTAGAGATTGTTTTTCATTTTCCCTGCAGTACTTCTGAATAAAGAAGTCGGCGAGAAGCGGAATATCATCCATACGCTCTCGTAAAGCAGGAATTTGGATGCTGATCACATTCAAGCGGTAGTAAAGATCTTCCCGAAATCTTCCCTCTTTGACAAGCGCGTAGAGTTCGCTGTTTGTAGCGGCGATGATCCTCACGTCCACGTGAACCGTGTCTACGCCGCCGACTCTCATGAACTCCTTTTCCTGAATGACGCGCAAGAGTTTTGCCTGTGTATCCAGGTTGATGTTGCCGATCTCATCCAGAAAGATGCTGCCGCCATCGGCCACTTCAAATAATCCTTTCTTTGATGCAATCGCCCCGGTGAACGAACCCTTCATGTGACCAAACAGGTTGCTTTCGAGTAGATCCGGCGGCAAACTTCCAGAGTTCACGACAACAAATGGTTTGCCGGCGCGCGGTGAATGATAATGAATTGCTTTCGCGATGAGTTCTTTCCCTGTGCCGCTTTCGCCCGTAATAAGAATCGTGCTCCGGCTCGGAGCGACTTGCGATACAAGATCGAAAACCTTTCGCATCTGTTCGCTGTGTCCTACGATGTTTTCGAAACCATAGATTCCTTTGAGCTGTGATTTCAGGTTCTTGTTTTCGCGCAGAAGCGTTCGCTGTTCGACGGCCTTTTCAATGGCCATTACCACTTCATCGTTCTTGAAGGGCTTGGTAATGTAATCGAAAGCGCCTTGTTTCATGCATTCAATGGCGTTTTCCATCGAGGCGTAGGCGGTTACCATGATGACCGGCATATCACTGTCCATTTTGCGTAGCTCCTGCAACGTGGCAAGGCCTCCGATTCCGTTCATCATGACATCAAGCACAACCGCATCGAATTCCCTTTCCCGGATCAGTCGCAATCCCTCTTCGCCCGATGTACAGAGCTCCGCCTGATAACCTTCTGATTTGAGGAGCCGTTGAAAAACTTCGCGAACTACATCCTCGTCATCAATCACCAGAATACGCTCTGGTCTGGTCATGGACTTCCCTCTTCACTTTTGGCAGCCGGATCAGAAAATGCGTTCCCTTCTTCTCTTCGGAAAACACATCGATCGTCCCGCGGTGTTCCTGAATGATCGTATACGTAATCGCCAACCCCAGCCCTGTACCTTTGGCTTCTGTTCCTTTTTTTCTTGTGAAAAACGGCTCGTAGATGCGCTTCAAATCGCTTTCGGGAATTCCTTCTCCAGTGTCCACGATATTGATGATGACCGAGTCGCCCTCTGTTTCAGTACGAGCCAGAAGTCTCCCGCCATGGTGCATGGCCTCTTTCGCGTTCAAAAACAGGTTTGTAAATACCTGCTGCAGTTTGCCGTCATTTCCCTGAATGAGCGGATTCGTAGGATCGAGTTCCTGAACGATTTCAATCGGCAGATCTTTGAAATGGGGCTTCAACAAAACCAGCGTTTCTTGTAGCAGAGAATTAATCTCGATTTGAGCAAACGGCTGCGGTTGTTGTCGCGAAAGATCCAGCAGTGTGTTGATAATCTTAGAAGCACGGAACGTTTGCTGTTCAATTTTTTGCAAAATGTCCTTTGTGTCCGGATCTTTGTTCATCTGCTGATGCAGCATTTGCGTGTAGCTTGAAATACCGGTCAGTGGTGTGTTGACTTCATGGGCAACACCCGCGGCCAGCAAACCAAGAGCTGAAAGTTTCTCCGACTGCGTAAGCTGTTCTTCCAGCTTTGCCTGGTGCGTTACGTCATCCAGAATCAGGATCGTGCCGTACTCCACATCGGATTCGTTAATCAGCGGCACGAATGACAGGTTGAACACCGCATCCTTGTGCTGAAAATTCTCTACCAGCGTTTTATAAAAGCGCGCGCCTTCCAATTTTTTCCGCGCGGATTTCATACTGTAATTCGTGTAACGGTCTACGATTTCCGAGGGGAAGAGTTCCTGAAGCGAACGGCCCAGAATCGTCACCCGGTTGGCGCCAAGCATCGACTCGATCCAGTGATTGCATGCGACTACTTTTCCATTTTCATCAAGGGTTATGATGCCGACGTTCAAGCTCAACAAAATATTTTCATTGAAATTTTTCAGTCTTTCGAGTTCATCTGCTTTATTCTTCAGACTAAAGAACAAGTGATGGTTCTCAATTACGATTGCGATCTGATTCGCAAGGGTCAACAGAAGATCAAGATCTTCGCTGGATAAGTAATCGCCCTTTTCGCGTTTTGTGACCGCCAGGATCGCCAGGATGTTTTGCTGGAATTTACAGGGGATAAAGTAATGAAAATTAAGGTCTCGAAGCAGCTCTTCATCATCCCTAAGTTCGTCCTCCGGAGAAAAGAAGGAATCTACGAATAGAGAAGGCTCTTTCGAAAGGCGGGTCAGCAATGCGATTCCCGGATGGACTTGCTTCTCTTTTTCAACAAACGATTCGAAGGTATTGAGTCCTACCTTCAGCAGGAGGTCGGCGCGGTCGACTTTGAAAGTCGATCGAATGTGGTTGAGCGTTGCGCCGACCATTTGTTCCAGATCGAGCGACGAAGTAATCTCGCGGCTGAAACGAACAAGAGTGCGTCTGTAATCATAGCTGTCGCGGTAATAAAACCTGTCGACCCACGTACGGACCCGTTCGCGTAAGGGCTGGAAAAGCAAGACCGCAAGAAGCGTGGTGAGTGAAGCGATCGCTGTGATATTGGCTCTGGAAGCTTCCGGAAGAATCCATCTTAACCATGAAACGGTAAGGAGCAGATACATCACAAAAAGCACGAGGGTTGTCACTGTGTAGATCATCCCGCGTTTGATGATAATATCCACGTCCATCAGACGATAGCGGAGCAAAGCGTAGGATAGTGAAAGCGGGATCAGAATCTGGGTAACGAGCGCAAACTCCAGAGCCTGCTGCGGCAAACGAACACCCAGTGAAATCAGCCATAGAAAACAGAATGGCCCGAACCCCGCCAGGATTCCGGCGAGCACCATCTTCAATTGCTTCCGGTGGATGATATCTTCCACTTTTGCGTACGATAGAAATAGTACGATGACTCCTGCGAATAAACCGAAAAACAGATAAGACAACTCCACATTTTCGAAAGAGAGATACCCTTCTACGGTCGCAATGACGGTTGTCTGGGGGACAAAATAGTAGATCAGCGTTACCGCAATTTTAGCAGCAAGGAGAACGGCGGAAGGAACGTAGAGGTAAATCGCCTTGTCCCGCGGGAACCAGCTCCGTTTTTCTGGAAAGTAGAGAGCGAAATGTAAGAAAACAGGCGCCAGAACGAGGAGAAAGAATTCATCGGCCCAGTAGAAAAACCAATCCAGGGTGTCCAGCTTGCCGGTGGGTGAAAATGCATATGCTCCAAAAAATGCCAGGCACAAGAAGTAAAAATGCAACGCAAAGGAACGGCTCCTGCTTTTCAAAAACGCAAAGAGTCCGATACCGAGAATCACAAAACCGACAAAAGCAAGGTAAAAATAGAAGCGGCTGGATTTTGGCAGCGGCGTGATCAGTTTTACGAAAGTTTCACTCCCGCGTGTGATTTCATACTGCAGGGGACGCGAAACATTCTGTGGATCGTTCAGTATTTTGGCAAGATCCTGGGGCAATAGAACGGGACGGAAATTTAGAGTTCGGAGTACGTCTCCACTTTGGATGCCTGCAAGGGAACCTGCCGATCCGGCCGTGACTCCATCCGCAATCAGTTGACCTCTGGAAAAGACCCAGTGGATGCCATCCGTTTTGATTACGGACTGAAACTGCGAGAGCACATTCAGGACAGCAAGCACTGCCATCAAGACTGTGAGCAGAACAATCGCGAGCTTTACGCTTTTTCGATGCTGCTCCAATGTGGTTACCAAACGCACATCCTCTCTGTTTCTAGCGCTCAGCAAATTGCATACCACACAATACGGAAATCCAGATTGTCGATAAATAGCTCTAATTCAATAGTTTAGACAGATTTACGGAATCCTGCAAGCTGTTGATGTTCAAAATATTGGATGAGTCCGCCTATTGATTCAGACTTTTGGAAATCCCGACGACGATTCATCTCGCAGTTCCGGTTTGGAAGACCATGCAGGGGATACACACAAACGGCGTTCCTCCAAGCAAGGATCACCCAGCTAAACGATCGCCAAGAAGAAATATTAGTTGAAAGTTAGAACTTGAGCAGGAGGCCGCCTGCAACGACGCGCGGGATATTGTAAACCAACGCGCGTTGAAAATCGGCGTTCCCGTTCATTTGAGGATTTTGATCGAGAAGATTCTTAATCGCCACCAGCAGTTGAAGCTCGGTTTGTGAAAACACCTGCAGAGGAATCGCCTGGTGAACTTCCACATCTATGGCTGTGAGCGGGAGATTGTGATCGCCCCGGCCAAATACGATCGGTGTTCCTGAACTCCATTTCCACTCTGCCTGCACTTCCGTTTGAGTCCGGGGAATATTCGCGAGGATTCCCGCTTGCAGGTCGTGAAAAGCCTCCACAGATTGCCCCTCCATAAAATAGAGCTTTCGATTGTTGAAGGTATTCTTTTCTACGATGGAAACCGGAACTGCAAGATCCATCCGGTAGGAAGCAACAGCGGTAAGAACAGAGGTGATCTTCCTGGTAATTTGGATCTCCATACCTCTGGATTCCATATCGGAGGAGTTCAAGATTACAAACGAACGATTTGCATCAAATCTTTCGGAGACCCGAGCCTGGGAAATATCCACCGTGGCCATCTTGTTCTGAACATTTTCTTCGTGGTACGAAACCTCAAAGCGGAGGCCATTACCGGTTAGATCGAGCCCTGCTTCGTATCCAACTGTTGTTTCGGGCGTCAACACTTCCGAGTATGGAATAACTGCAAGATTGTGAACGTACGGATGAACGCCGTCAGGCTGAAGGTAGTAATTACCCGGCGCCGAGTGATTCCTGTAATAAGATCCACGGAAGCCAACTGCAGGAGTTAATTGGTAGGCAACTTCCACGTGTGGTGAGTAACTCATGGGTTGACTTAAGTAGCCATAATAATCAATTCGGGTACCGTAATCCAGACTGACGCCTTCAAGAGGCTTCCACTGGTCACGAAGGTCAGCCGAAGCAATCCACTCCTTTGATTCATCTTCAAAATCAGGCAATCCTGTGGATTGCACAAATCGGCGAATGAGCTGGCGGTTCATCAACTCCGAGTTTCGTACTAGCAGCAAATCATTAGCCGCAACCGTTGCGCCGATATGGTGTCCGTAAAGTGAATATTCCACGTCGCCATTCGCCGTGTAGTTGTTTGTAGAACCGTCAAGGATATTCCCGTTAAAAGACCAGGTTCCGGTGCCTTCCAATTCGCCCTGAACCGCGAACTGAGTCATTTGCTGGCTCAAGTTTTGACTGGCCGGATTCGGCGCAAGACTGAGGTAAGAAACTTCGCCGCTAATCTTGTTGTCATCCCTGAAACTCTTAAGTGCTGCGAAAAATCCGTCCGGGGTAGTGTCTCCATCGGAATCCGTAAAGTCGTCGCGCAGTGGATTACGCCCTGCAACTCGAATCGTCCATTTGAATTTCTCCCAGGCGTCATGATCTTTCAGTTCATCTTCACTCATGATGGAACGCAAATCGATAAACGTGGGTGAATCCGATACAACCTGGACGCGTTTGAATATGCCGGCGAGAGCCGGGAGATCCACCGAAACCAGGTAGAGCCCGGGCAAGAGATTTCCAAAGACAAATTTGCCGTCGCGGTCGGTGGAAATTTTTGCAACTTCATTCAGAAAGTAAGAGTCGAGCAAACGCACCGTGACTCCCCATGCCGGCTTTTGCGAGGGGCCGACAAGACTTCCGATGATGCTGGATTTTGATTCGACGTCGGCGCTAGAATATGCAGGAGCCAAAGCAAGGGCAATCAGGAAGAAAATGAGAACCCGAAATTTACCTTCTTTCATCGATATCGCTGAATTACTATCAATTATAAGTGGGGCTTTATTTCAGTGTCAAGCAACAAGGTAGTTATCTTCAGCAAGTCCGCAGACCGTGGTCTTGTGAAAACCCGCCTGCAGCAGATACTTACAGAGGAAGAATGCCTTTCACTGCATGTTGCGCTGTTGAGAGATACGCTCGAAAAACTGAAAGTGTTTAGCCCGATCTTGTACCTCGCTGGATCGGGTTACCTGCCATGGAGCGTGGATGTGCCGATTTGCCCCCAGACAGGTTCGGATCTAGGAGAACGGCTTTTTCAGGCGTTCGGAAAAGAGTTGGGTCTCGATTCGAAGGTCGTGGTTGTCGGCATTGATTCTCCAACTTTTCCGGTCGAATTGGTATCCAGGTCATTCGCTTTGCTCGATGGATGCGACGCAGTGTTCGGCCCTTCGGAAGATGGCGGCTATTACTTGATCGGTTTGCGCACGGTGATTCCCGAGATCTTTCAAAACATTTCGTGGGGAAAGTCTACGGTGCTAAAAGAGACTCTCGAGCAAATTGGATCGCATTCTTACGCACTACTCGAAACAAGTTTCGATATTGATACGCCTCACGATTTAGCTCGTTTGGAACGAGCGCTGCCGGACAAACCGTCGCTTGTTCATCTGTATGCGTGGATGCAGGCCCGCAGGAAATGACGGCCTATTGCAAATTGCAGATAGCAAATTGGACGATTTTAGATTTTTGCCCTGAAGAATCCATTGTTTCGTACAATCTACAATAACAAACACATCTACACGAGGTGGCAGGCGACCCAATGATCGGTGGCTATTTCACGCAAAAGGGGTGTCTCGATCTTGCATCGGTCCACAGCGATCGGACATCGCGGATGAAAACTGCAACCTCGCGGATGATGGAGAGCGCTTGGCACCTCGCCTTTTAGCGGCTCCTTCTTTGGCTTTACGGATGGTTGCGGAACCGGCACGGATCGTAACAGTACAAGAGTATAAGGGTGAAGGGGTTGCCGGAATAGTTCCAGACTGGAGGCAACCTCAACAATTTTCCCCAGGTACATTACTGCGATTCGGTCTGAAAAATGCTGAACTACGCTAAGATCATGCGCAATGAAAACAAAAGTAAGGCGCAATTTCTCTTGAAGTTCTTTCAGCAAATTGATGATTTGAGCTTGAACTGAAACATCCAGCGCCGAAACCGGCTCGTCGGCAACAATGAGCTCGGGTCTCAGTGCAAGAGCACGCGCAATACCGATGCGTTGTCTTTGACCACCACTGAATTCGTGCGGGTATCGTTTCCTGTAGGCAGGATCCAAACCCACCATATTCATGAGGTCAGTAACCTGGTCCGCTCGTTGGCGCTTGTCTCCGATTTTATGAATCACCAGAGGTTCTTCGAGAATGGTAGATGCTTTCATTCTCGGATTTAGAGATCCGTAAGGATCCTGGAAAATCATTTGCATACGCCGGCGGATCTGGCGCAACTCACCGGGTGAGAGTTGCAGAATATTCTGTCCTGAAAACCGAATTTCACCCGAAGTCGGTTCGATGAGCCGGAGCACGCAGCGAGCAAGCGTTGTTTTTCCGCATCCCGATTCACCCACGAGACCAAAAGTTTGCCCGGCTTCAACAGAAAAAGAAACATCATCCACGGCTTTAAGCGTTCCGGAAACGCGCGAAAACATACTCCGGCGAACAGGGTAGTGTTTTGTCAGATTGCGGACCTCAAGCAGGCTCATGCGAGTAAAGATAACATGCCACTCGGTGCTGCGAGTTCACCCAGAATTCCTCAGGAAAAACGGTTTTGCAGACATCCATTCGACTACTGCAACGATCAAAGAAGGAGCAACCGGGAGGCAAATGAAGCAAGTTTGGAACTCCTCCATCAATTGTTTTTAGCCGCTCCGCTTTCTTCCCCTGATAAATGATTCGCGGAATCGAATCCAAGAGTCCTATCGTGTAGGGATGTTTCGGACTCTCAAAAATTTCGCGAACGGAGGCTTCCTCAACGATCTTTCCTGCGTACATCACTATGACGCGGTCGGCAACTTCAGCAACGACACCCAGCGCATGGGTGATCAACAAAATGGAAAGTCCGAATTCCTGTCGCAGGCTTTGTAACAGATCCAGGATCTGCGCTTGAATTGTCACATCCAGAGCTGTGGTTGGTTCATCGGCAATCAGCAATGCCGGTTTGCAAGCAACCGCCATTGCAATCATAACCCGTTGACGCATTCCACCGCTGAGCTGATGTGGATAGGAATGGACACACTTTTCCGGATCAGGAATTTTTACAGCTTTCAAAAGATCGACGGAAGTGAGCCTGGCCTTCTTCTTTGTGTAACCCCTGTGGATGACCAAAGTCTCGCCCACCTGGTCCCCGATGCTCATAACAGGATTCAGCGAGGTCATCGGCTCCTGAAAGATCATGGAGATCTTGTTGCCACGGATCCTCTGCATGCTTTTTTCGGGTAATTCCAAAAGGTTCTGGCCTTCCAGTAAGATCTCACCGGCGGTTACTGTCCCCGGTGGCGAAATCAAACGCATGAGGCTTAACGCCGTCACGCTTTTTCCGCAACCGGATTCACCTACCAGCCCTAGGATCTCTCCCGCCTTGATGGAAAAAGTGATCCGATCAACGGCAGGCAATACGCCGTCTTGTGAGACGAATTCCGTTCGCAGCCCACGCACTTCCAGTAAATCCATTTTTTTTCACCGCAGAGAACCCGAAATTCGCAGAGTAAAACGTCTTTCATTCCTTGCGTCTCCCGCGACCTCAAGGTTAAAAATATCCTCAGACAACCGCGGTTTCACGGTACTCCCCAAAGTACTTCCGCAGTAGATCGGAAACTTCTCCGAGTGTTACGTATACGCCGAGCGCTTCGATTAGAGGTTCCATGATATTTTCCTGCTTCTGCAACGCTTGCTCGATCCCTTTCAATGCCGTCTCGACTTTTCTTGAATCCCTGCGTTTGCGAATCCCCTGAAGTCGCTCAATCTGCCGCTTTTCTATTTCCGGATTGATCGTGAGTATGCCTTTGATCGGCGCTTCTTCCGTATGAAACAAGTTCACACCGATTACGATTTCTTCCTTCGATTCCTGCGCCAGAGCGGCACGATAGGCGCTGTCCTGAATTTCCCTTTGGACAAAACCGCTCTCGATTGCCTTCAGCATTCCTCCAAGATTTTGAATCTTCTCCAAGTATATCTGTGCCTGCTGTTCTATATCGTCTGTCATACGTTCAACATAGTACGATCCAGCTAGTGGATCTACGGTATCAACGACTCCGGATTCGTGGGCAATCACCTGTTGCGTGCGCAATGCAAGCAGCGCGGAAGATTCAGTGGGAAGCGCAAGGGCCTCATCCCATGCATTGGTGTGCAAAGATTGCGTTCCGCCAAGAACAGCAGCGAGCGCCTGGAGAGTCACCCGCGAAAGATTGACCTGCGGCTGCTGCGCGGTTAACCGGGAACCGGCAGTCTGTGCATGAAAACGCATCTGGCAGGAGCGTTCTGATATCGCCCCGAAACGCTCCTTCATCAGGCGCGCCCACATCCGGCGTGCAGCGCGAAACTTGGCAACTTCTTCAAAAAGATTGTTGTCGGCGCTGAAGAAAAAGGAAAACCTCGGAGCGAAATCATCAATCGTCATTCCGGCCTTCAGTGCAGCTTCGACATAGGCAATGCCATTTGCGATTGTAAAAGCGACCTCCTGCACTGAAGTGCTCCCGGCTTCCCGGATGTGATAGCCGGAGACCGAAATCGTATTCCATTTTGGAACGTGCTTCTGGCAAAACTCCATGATGTCGGTGACCAGTTTCATGGAGAAACCGGGTGGGTAAATATATGTTCCGCGCGCGATATATTCCTTGAGGATGTCATTCTGAACAGTGCCCGCAATTTCGGTCAGTGGAATGGATCGTTTCTTCGCAACCGAGACATACAACCCGAGCAAGATAAATGCGGTCGCGTTGATGGTCATGCTGGTACTCACACGATCCAGCGGAATTCCATCCAAAAGATTTTCCATATCTTCCAGGGTATCGATGGCCACACCTACGCGGCCGACTTCTCCGCGGGAAAGCTCGTGGTCGGAGTCGTAGCCCATCTGTGTGGGCAGATCAAAAGCGGTGCTCAATCCGGTTTGTCCTTGTTGCAGCAGGTAATGGAAGCGACTGTTCGTGTCCGCTGCACTGCCAAAACCAGCGTACTGGCGCATGGTCCAGAACCTTGAGCGATACATGGAATTTTGAACTCCCCTCGTGTACGGGAAGGTTCCAGGATCAGCTAATTGATTCTGATATTCCCAACCGGAGAGATCCTCAGGCCGATAGTGAGGCTTGATTTCCTGCCGGAATGATGTTTCAAACTTTCTCTTCTTAGGTGCTTCAGCCACAAAATCAGTCTAACACGGCGTAGAATAGGTGTTGAGTGTTGTGGCAGAGCATTTGCCTTTAGAGGCATCACAGGAATCGCCGGGGTTCACGGATAATCCTGGATGCAAAATTCGCTTTTTTGTGACAAATGCTCTGCAAAACCATTCTTAAAACAGAGGAGAACATATGGCAAAGAAAACAAACCACGAACTGAGCAGAGTATACAAACGGATCGATCTTGTGGGGGTCAGCGGGAAGAGTTTTGAATCGGCGATAGAAAACGGGGTGGCCAAAGCCTCAGAAACACTAAGGGATTTGAGGTGGTTCGAAGTAAAAGAGATGCGCGGGGCGATTAAAGGCAGCAACGTCACCGAATACCAGGTGGTAATAACAGTCAGTTTTGAGGTGAAATAACAGGCTGCCGTTTTGCCGATTTGCGACGGTAGAGCTCTGCGTTTACCTCGCTTCCGATGAGCAAAGTGAGTGCCGTTAGATACATCCACCCCATTAGCACAATAAAGACTCCCAGTGTGCCGTAAACCCGGTTGTAGTATGGAAAATTGTGCAGGTAAAGTCCGAAAAAGCTGGTTGTGATAAACCACAATGTCGTAAAAAACACGGCGCCCGGCATTACATCAATGAGTCTTTCCTGGGCGTTGGTTAAACCCCAGTAAAGTACGGAAGCGATCAAAGTAGTCCCCAGAACGGCTACGGGAAGGCGCAGCAAGCGGATCAACATCGGTGAAAGATACGCGTACGGGAATGTAGTCTCAAGAAAGTGTGCAATCTGTAAGCCGAACAGGAGTAGCACCATCATTCCGGAGATTCCCAGAACCACCATCCCCGCCATGTAAAGCGCGATCAATCGTACTTTCCAGCCGGACCGCGTTTCTTTGACGTGGTAAGAACGTTCGAAACTCTTCTTCAAAATGAACATCAGGGTGGTAGTAGTCCAGGTAGTAGCGAAAATCGCAAAAATAAGAATCCCGCTCTTTTTCAACTGGGCAAGTTGCACGATCTGATTCCTGATCAGGTTGTACAGCTCGAACGGCAGAAAACTCCCCAGAAAATAGATGATGGAATTAAAAACCTCGCGATCCGTTCCCAGAATACTGAGCACTGCGACAACCAGAACGAGTGAGTTGAAGAAGGCAAACATCATGCCGTAGGCGCATTCCGCGGCCATGCCCAAACTATCGTTTTTGCCGACCGCCCGTATCACATGAAGCAGAAAGCTCAGGGCTGGTCGAACAATTTTTCTACTACGCATCAAGT
>Ga0055438_10000086_pt1 | contig 12208 bp, 10 predicted proteins | sample Browns_TuleA_D2_FD_57724 | JGI IMG/M metagenome (GOLD analysis project Ga0055438, IMG submission 57724) | Wetland microbial communities from San Francisco Bay, California, USA, that impact long-term carbon sequestration - Browns_TuleA_D2 | ecosystem: Environmental > Aquatic > Marine > Wetlands ...
CCAGCTCGGCGGCCAGGCGCTGTTCCTGTCGTCGAACGACCTTCAGATCGGACGCGGCGAACCCATCGCGGATACGGCGCGCACGCTGTCCCGCTACCTCGACGGCATGATGATCCGCACCTTTGCACAGGCTACGGTCGAAGAGCTTGCGCGCTTCGCCTCGATACCGGTGATCAATGGTCTGACCGACCTGCATCACCCATGTCAGGCACTCGCGGACCTGCTCACCATCCAGGAGAAGCGCAAAAAACTGAAGGGACTGACGCTTGCGTACGTGGGAGACGGGAACAATGTCGCCAACTCGCTTATCCAGGCCTGTGTGAAGGTCGGCATGCATTTCGCGATAGCCTCTCCCCGCGGGTACGAGCTGGACGCCGCCATTATGAGGGAGGCGACAGCGGAGGGAAGGAGCACCAAAGCGAAGGTACTTGCGACGAATGACCCCTTCCACGCTGTTCGGAATGCCGACGTTGTCTACACCGATGTGTGGGCGAGCATGGGACAGGAGGCGGAACACGCGAAGCGGCTGAGAGCATTCAAGGGATACGAGGTGGGCATACAGCTCATGAAGGCCGCACGCACGGGAGCGCTCGTGATGCACTGTCTGCCGGCCCATCGCAGCGAAGAGATCGCCGCGGCGGTGATCGATGGTCCGCAATCAGTGGTCTTTGACCAGGCTGAGAACCGTCTGCACGTACAGAAAGCGGTGCTCGATATGATGCTGGGTTAGTATCCAGGCAAATTGGCCGGAATAGAGCAGCGAAAGCCCTTGACGAGATGACAGGCTAATGGGGTTGTTAAAATCCCCTAATTAACAGGACGTTAAAACCGCGTAAGTAATGACCAGATCTTATCCGGTTATCCAGTCAAAAAAGATATTGCGATTAGGCCTCTCCGGCTCAATATAATAAATCTCAAATTAGAATGTCACGCTGACAAACCTCCCGAAATATGTTATAAATATTTGCATCGATCTCTATTTATTTCAGGGAGGTGCTTATATGAAGCCTTTGATCGGCATCACTATGAACCATGAGGCGCAGCCCGCAAGGGACCTGAACATTCTCGACCAGGATTACGGCGCGGTGGTGTTTCGGGCAGGCGGGATTCCCGTTCCCATCCTCGGGATCAGGCAATCCATTCCCGATCTGGTGAGACACCTCAACGGGTTTGTATTCACCGGTGGAGATGATATCGACCCGCGGTTCTATAAAGAGAAACCCGCGTCCGGAGCGCATGTCTCGATCTCTCCCAATACGCGTACCCGCTTCGAGATCGAGCTCTTCAAGGCCGTGACCAAGGCAAAGAAACCCGTGCTGGCCATTTGCTATGGCGCGCAGCTTGTGAATGTCGCGTTGGGCGGATCACTGTACCAGGACATCGGGCTTCAGGTCCCCGATCCCATTAAACACGGCGCGGCAAGGCCCGGGGAAAAGGTCTTTCATGATGTCGACATCCTCGAGGGAACGATGCTCTCGCGGATCATGGGAACTCCCCGGATCCGGGTCCGGAGCGCTCATCACCAAAGCGTGAAAAACCCCGGCACGGGGCTCCATCTCTCCGCGGTGTCGCATGACCGGGTGATCGAGGCCCTCGAACCGAGGACGAAAAACTTTCTCTTAGCAGTACAATGGCACCCGGAAAAGACACCGAATGACAAATACTCAAAGAAGCTTTTCAAGGCACTCGTCAACGCGTCCCGGAAATGATCCCGTGAGAAAGGCAGGGATGCCCAACGCGCTCCTGGGCCTTCTCCTCATAGCCCTGCTGGTCGTGCCCGGTGCCGGCTGCCATTCCGATGATGGGCGTCTCCCGGGCCATCTCTACCTCCGCCTGAACAGCAACCCGACAACGCTCGATCCGGCCTTGATCACCGATGTCCAGGGCGGCGGGATATCCGCAAAGCTCTTCAATGGTCTCGTCCACTTCAACGAGAATCTTGATCTTATGCCCGATATCGCCCAGTCGTGGAAGCTGTCCGATGACCACCTGACGTATACGTTCCGGCTCCGGCGCGATGTCCGGTTCAGCAACGGCAGGAGGATCACGTCGCAGGACTTCAAATATTCCTTCGAACGGGTGCTCACTCCTAAGACAAAGGCGCCTCTCACCTGGGTCCTCGACAGGATGGAAGGAGCATCAGACTTTATCGCGGGCAAGACAGGAAGCGTATCCGGGATACGCGTCGTCGACGATTATACGCTCGCGCTGAAACTGCAAAAGCCGTTCGGACCCTTCCTCTCGCTCCTTGCCATGAACACGGCCTACGTGGTTCCCCGTGAAGAGGTGGAGCGGCTTGGACAGGATTTCGGCACCCACCCCGTCGGCAGCGGCCCCTACCTGCTCACCGAATGGAAACATGGTCAATTTATCATACTCACTGCGCGTGAGGACTATTTCGAAGGCAGGCCGAGGCTGAATGGCATCGTTTACCGCGTCATCCCCGAGGACCTCACCGCGGTTATGGAATTCGAGACCGGACACCTTGACGTGCTCCAGATACCCTCATCGGAATACAAGCGTTACACGACCGATCCCGTATGGCGCGACCAGGTGTACGGCAAGCCCGGCCTGAACACTTACTATCTCGGCCTCAACTGCACGCGACCTCCCTTTGACGATATCCGGGTCAGGCAAGCGGTGAATATGGCAGTCGACCGGAAGCATATTTTAAATACGGTCCTTGAAAAACGCGGGGTGCTTGCCGGTGGACCGATCCCGCCGGGCCTTTGGAAAAGCACGGTTTTACGGCAGAACAGGGAAGGATACAGCTTTGACCCGGACAAGGCCAGGAAACTGATCCGCGAGGCAGGGGCTGAAGGGAAAACGATCAAGATTTACATCACCCCCGACCCCGAGGTCCTGGACATCATCGAGGTCGTCCAGAGCTATCTTTCAAAAGTGGGGCTAAAAGCAGAGATCATACAACTCGATTGGAGCGCCTTCAAGCAGGCCGTGAACGAAGGGGAACCCGATGCGTTCTGGCTTTCCTGGTGGGCCGATTATCCGGATCCGGAAAACTTCCTCTTTCCGCTTTTCCACTCTGCGAGCGTCGGGCCCTCCGGGAACCGGGCACGCTGCATCGATCCGGAACTCGACCGGCTGATCGAAACGGCACAACAGACCATGGATGTAAAACTGCGGTATCGTCTCTACCGTCAGGCTGAGGACCGGATCGTCAAGAACGCTTCCTGGCTCTTCATGTGGCATAAAGCTGATTATTTCGTGATCCAGCCGTGGGTAAAGGATTTCAAGATCTATCCCCTCTACTCCATCGATAAACGCGTGGATGTTACCGTGAAGAAGTAACTCTCAGATAGCGGGAGCAAAACATTAGTTTGTCTTCCGACTTCTGCCCGTCATCTGAGAGTCTGCCTTGCGATCTGTCACTTCCATAATCGGAGAGACTTTTCCACCTTCACTTTAAGTTCCGGCGTGAACTCCGTGATCTCGTGGGCCTCCCGCATATGAACTGCTACGCCATCGGCGATCAGTTCCTCGGTCTGCGCAATATACTTCCAAGTACAGGAATAACCCATATCCTTGCAGTTATATTCCTTCATCTCCAGCCCCTCGGCTTTTTGTGCTTCAAGCGGATCAGGATTGCTAAAAGCGTTCTTGATCTTCCCGAGCATTTCCATGGAAAGCGCCTTCATCCCATGGACATCTCTCAGATGGACAGCCGCGACATCTGCAAGCAGCTCTTCTGTTTTGGCAATATGCTTCCACGAACACTTGTTCCCGAGACTTGAGCATTTAAACTCTTTCATATCTCTCCTCCTCTTCCGGTTTCCGGCATAGATACAAGATGGTATGTATCCTTTTAAAAGTATAGCACGAAAATCAGCCCCGGTTGGACGCATGTGCACTTTATAAACGCGGGTCACGATACTTTAGTCGGATACGACCGGAGGTCCTCTAAATAATAAAACCACATCTTATAAAATAAAAAAACCGCCGGATAAAAATCATTAACCGGCGGTCATACTTACTATTGAAATGCTGTCTTATGAAGACGGAATTTTTCTCTTAGTTCATCCCGCCGTACGAATGTAGACCGGAGAGCACAAGATTGACCCCGAGATAGGTAAAGATCACGGCGAGAAACCCCACCGCAGAGATGACCGCCATCTGCGTCCCCTTCCATCCGCGCACATAGCGCGCATGAAGGTAGATGGCATACACGAACCAGGTGATGAGCGACCACGTCTCTTTCGGGTCCCAGCTCCAGTACGTACCCCAGGCGCTGTTTGCCCAAACCGCGCCGGTGATGATGCCGCCTGTCAAAAGCGGCCAGCCAATGGCGATCATGCGGTAGGTCACGTCATCGAGCTGGTCCAGAGCAGGCATGTACTGCTTCAGCAGGTTTTTGAGCCCCATCCCCTTCGACCAGATGAGCCAGAACAGGACAATAACCGCCACCCAGCTGATAATCGCTACCGGCGCTGATGCGTTAAGGAATGTCGCTTCGAAAAGGTGCTTCTTGAACGACTCGCCCTCGGCAAGGGGGTGGAAAAAAAGAGATATCGAGTCGATGCCCATGCCTATGAGGAGACTCACGGTCATGGTCACGCAGATGGACCAGAACAGAAAGACTTGGTGCTTGTGCTTCGCGCCCACCGATATCAGGTAGATGAACCAGGCAAGGACCAGCACGCCAAGCCCCATCCAGAACGCGGTCTTCAACCGCTCTCCCTGGCTTGCCATGAAATTCCCGAGCAGGGCAAGGACGACGATCGCCCCGATCCCGATAAAGAGGTTGCCCGAGGGACCATGATCGTCCGTATCCATGAGCAGATAGATCATACTCACGGCAAAGGCTATCCCGAAGGCTGCGTAGCCCAGGAAGCTGATGAGAACATGATAGAACAGCCAGTTGCTCTTGAGCGCCGGGACCAGCGGCGTTATGTCCTTGCTGATCCCCGCCACGTTGATGAATGCGAGCGCGAGAAAGGCAACCGGCAGCACGAACGCACCGAAGGCCCTGGTCTTATACTTGTACTCGACAACGAGATAGATGAGCACGGTGCTCCAGGTGAAGAAGACCAGGGATTCATACAGATTGGATAACGGCACCCTGCCGATATCCATCTGGTACGATTCCCTCCATCGAAGGAACAGGGCGATCGTCTGAACTGCCAACCCGATCAGGGTCACGATCGTGGCGGTCTTGCCGATCCCTTCCTTGCGAAATGCCAGGTAGCTGATATAGAGAACCATCGCCACCAGATATGCCAATGTTGCCAGGTTGAAAAGCAGGGAACTGTCCATCTATACCTCCTGAAAGATACGCTGTTACTTGGACATCTCGTCGAAAATGATATTGAATTCGCGCTCGAAACCCATGCGGTTCCTGTTGACGGTGCCCGCCACCATGACCACCGCTTGGCCCGCCCGGTCCTGGACCCGCACCCACAGCTTCCTGTGGGAACCGAAAAACGCGATCAGCGGTCCGATGCAGAGCAAAATAAACCCGGTATACACGACCCAGACCCCCGGGTCCCTTGTAACCTGCAAACCGGTGTACCGCGTGCCCCAATACCCGACATAGCTGATTATGTAGCCCTCGGGCAGGTAGGGTTGCCCCGCGTCCGTCTTCATGATATAGGTTTTGTAAACCGGCTTCTTGCCGTCATACACTTCGATTTCCACCGTGGGGTTGAGGTATTCATCATTTTGAGACTGATAGAACATCACCTGTCCCGTAGCCGGATTTCTTATTCCATAGGGAGCAAAGCCGAGTGCCATGATCGTTCTGTTGATCGAGGGGACGTACACCGATGCGCCCGGATCGACCGCCACCAGCTCACCGGCGGAATCGGGACTGGTCTTGCTGCGGACATTCAGGAGTATCTTTCCACGGGCCTCGGGGACCGTCCCGTAGCTGGACTGATAGAACGTAATGCCATTATGGGTGAGCGGATCGTTCACCCGGATGCGCTTTTCCAGGATCTTCTGGCTATCCAAGTTGAAGACGGAGAGCGTGCTATGAAATTCCGACGGCATGCCGGTCGGCTGACCCAGGGGACTGATGTAATAGTCCACGTCAAAGCTGTCGCATCGGACATAAAATCCCAACGGCATCGAGGGAACACCGCCCGATGGATTGGGGATCACGGCGCTCCCGGCAATGCCGAGGGCGCTCATGAGCTTGTCCCACATCGGCTCATTCCTGAGATACACGACCTTGGACGCAGAGCCCTCGGGAATGTTCAGGAATGCCTTGAACCCGAAAAATGAACCGATCAGCGCTCCGACAAAAATGAGAATAATGCTGGTGTGGGTAATGTACACGCCCAGCCGGCTTAAGACCCCTTTCTGAGTCATGAACTGCGTCATCCCGGCGCTCTTGGATTCGATATAACGGTATCGGCGCGCATTCAGGACCTTGACCGCGCGCTCCTCGGCCTTGTCCATGCCGCCCTTGAACAGTATCTCTTTTTTGAACGGTACCGCTTTCAAGCTGTCATCATCGATGGGTTTGAGCGGCGCCGTGATGATTCGCAACGCATGAGGGAAGCGATCGAGGGTGCATACGGTCAGGTTCGCCGTCAGGAGAAAAAGGAGGAGCACGAACCACCAGGTATGGTACATGTCAAAGAAGCCGATCGTCTCGAACAGCTGGACCGTCGACTGGCTGTACTCGGCCAGGTATTTTTCCGGGGATTCATTCTGCTGGATCACCGTTCCGATGACCGAGACGATTGCCAGGATGATGAGAAGCACGACCGCGAGCTTCACGGACGAGAAAAATTTCCAGACCCTATCTGCAGCGATTTCTATTATTCCTCTTTGATTTTCCAACGCACCCTCCCTGCTTGAAAACAGTGGCAATAAGTTATCATATCGGCCGTCAATGTGTCAAGAAGTTTACCGCTCATAGTTGATGTTTCTCCTTGAACCGGCGCGCAGACAGATCATGAGGAAAATATTTTCGTGCCTTGCTGAAATGGGTTTGGTTCCGACCGGATCATGTCGATCACGATTTGCCGGTCAGATAGATATGTATCGCTTGAGCCGCTTTTCTGCCGGCTCCGAGTGCGGAAATGACCGTGGCCGACCCGGTCACGATGTCGCCGCCGGCGTACACCCCTTCGCGGCTGGTGCGGCCTGTTCTCTCGTCCGCGATGATGTAACCGCGTTTATTGACCGCCAGGTCTCTGGTGCTCCGGGAGACAAGCGGATTGGTGTTCGTACCCACTGCCATGATCACCGTATCGGCCCTGACCAGGAACTCCGACCCCTTTTTTGCAAGCGAACAGCAGCGTCCCGAAGCGTCGGGCTCTCCCAGCTCCATCCGTACGCATTCAACAGCGGCAACGTGGCCGTTCTCACCTATGATCCTGACCGGACAGGTCAGGAGTTCGAACATAAGCCCCTCTTCCTTTGCATGGTGGACCTCTTCCCGCCGCGCAGGCATTTCCGCTTCAGAGCGGCGATAGATAATGACCGTTTCCCGGGCCCCGAGGCGCATGGCGGTCCGGGCGGAATCGATGGCCACATTTCCTCCACCCACCACGGCAACGCGCTCTCCCCTCCGGATCGGGGTATCGTATTCCGGCGTCGAGTAGGCCCGCATGAGGTTGATGCGTGTCAGAAACTCGTTGGCCGAATACACGCCCGAGAGATGCTCGCCCTCGATGCCCATGAATTTCGGCAGCCCCGCGCCCGTACCGATGAAGCAGGCGTCGAAATCCCGCATGAGCTCGTCCACGCTGATGAGCTTGCCTATCACGGCATTCGTGACGATCTCAACTCCCATTTTTTTCAGGGTCGAGATCTCGCGGGCCACGATCTTCTTCGGAAGACGGAACTCGGGTATCCCGTAGACAAGTACTCCGCCCGCCTCATGGAGGGCTTCAAAGATGGTTATCGCATGGCCGAGTTTTGCGAGATCATACGCGCAAGCCAGGCCGGCCGGTCCGCTCCCCACGATCGCGACCTTTTTCCCCGTCAACGCCACAGCCGCTTGAGCATCCTGCCGCCCGTGTTCCCCCGACCAGTCCGCAATGAACCGTTCCAGACGGCCGATGGCCACCGGCTCAAATTTCTTTCCCAGCGTGCATCGCTGTTCGCACTGGCTCTCCTGGGGGCAGACACGGCCGCAGACCGCAGGCAGGAGGTTCTCGTTCCTGATGATGGCGAGCGCCTGATCGAACTCGCCTGCCTTTATCGCCTGGATGAACCGGGGTATGGAGACGCCCACGGGGCAACCGGTAACGCACTTCGGGTCCTTGCAGTTCAGGCATCGTTCTGCTTCCGCGCGCGCCATCTCCGGCGTATAACCAAGCGAGACTTCGTTGAAGTTCGTCCGTCTTATCCGGGGGTCCTGTTCGGGGATCGGGGTTTTATGCGGGATGATCTTTGCGGGTTTTTTCTTTTCACCGCCCGCACCGGTCATTTTTGATCGATCGTTATTACTCACAGACGGGCTGCCTCTCTTTGCCCAGCATACGGTCGTGGCGCTGTTTCCATGATTCGAAGGACTCCTGCTCTTCGGTCTTGTAAGCCTTCTGCCGGTTCATGAGCAGGTCCCAGTCCACCAGGTGACCATCGAACTCGGGGCCGTCGGTGCAGGCAAACTTTGTCTCGCCGCCCACGAACACGCGGCAGCCGCCGCACATCCCCGTGCCGTCGATCATGATGGGATTCAGGCTGACGATCGTCCTGGTATTGAACGGCTTCGTGGTCTCGCACACGAACTTCATCATGACGGCCGGTCCCACGGCCATGACCAGTCCCACGCTGCCTGTTTCGAGCTCCTGCTTCAAGGTCATGGTCACGACACCCTTCGATCCCTTGCTGCCGTCATCGGTGGTGACCAGCACCTTGTCGCACACCTGCTGCATCTCCTGTTCATAGATCAGCAGGTCCTTGTTCCTCGCCCCCATGATCACCGTCACCGCATTTCCTGCGGCCTTAAAGGCCTTCGCGATCGGGTAAAGCGGCGCCACACCGAACCCCCCGCCCACGAGGACCACGTTCCCCACCTTTTCGATATGGGTCGGCATGCCGAGGGGGCCGCAAAGGTCGAGGATCTCGTCGCCGGTCTGGTAATGCGAAAACTCGGTGGTGGTCTTGCCGACGGCCATTACGATCAGACTGATGGTCCCTTCACCTGGATTGATGTCCGCGAGGGACAGAGGAATGCGCTCGCCTTTTTCATGGAGGCGAATGATAACGAACTGGCCGGGCTGCGCCTTCCGGGAGATCAGCGGTGCGGCAATCTTGTAATAATACACATCGGGCTCACGAATAAGCCTCTTCTCAAGGATCTTAGCCATAGTGATTAATATTACCACTTTAAAAACAAATTTTTCCACACTTAAATTGCCGGGGGATCGTTTAAAAATGACGGGAAGGATATGGTGCTAATAAGCACTGCTGTTTATTGATCGGTCAGCTTATAACCGAGCTTCTCCACGCTGTCCTCCGCGATGGTCTTTATGCGGTCCTCGGGTATCACCGATTCGTCGAAGCTTATCACGATCCGGCCGTTCTCGACGTCAACGGACTCCACGCCATCCATCTTTCCGACGAACCTGCGGAGTGCGAGCGAGCATTCTGCACAAAACTCTTTCCTCACATTCAGTGATAGTGTTCCCATGGCCGTTCACCCTCCTACTTGCAAACCTCGTCCTGTTTACACACGCCTTCCCCCGCCGCCGATATACTCGGCGTCGTCAGCAGGGGAGGCAGAATGAACATATCGCCCGGGGCGCCCGTTCCCGGCGCGGAGACAGAAGGCGATGCGCCTTTTTTTGTTTTTTTCGCGTTTTTGTTCGCATTGGTTTCCTGCGGCTGCGTGCAGGAAAGCAGATAGCTGAGGATCGCATCCTTGCCGGTTATGAAGAGCTTCTGCGTGGGAGCGTTCACCATGAGCGTAGGGACAGTATCGATACCCATGCTTTTCAGGTATGAAGAATATTCGATAACGTCGAGATGTTTCACCACGATCTTGTTCTCATCAAGCTTTTTTATCACCTCAGCGCAATGCTTGCACTCCTTGCTGAAGAAAAGAACGAAACGCTCACTGACAGGAAGGTCAACGGTCACTCCCGCCGGCAGCACCAGATAGAGCATGCTGAAGACTGCAGCCAGAGACAGGAATCCCGCAATGACCTCCTGGTGTCCCGCAAGCAGCCTGATGATGCCGAGAGCGACCATAAGTGCGAAGATGATGAGACAATAGAGACAGGGTGTACGGATGCTGAAGGCCTGATAACCGGTGAAGAAGCCTTCGCATGCCAGAGACACGATCAGGATGAGGTTGATCAACGAACCCGCCCCTGTTTTGTTCGTATAAAGCTCCAGGAACGAAAGGACCGCCAGAAGAAAGAAGGTCACGAGACCGACGATCAGGATCGAGATATCGCCGTAGCGAACATGCTGGGCCACGACCTTGCATCCCTCCGTCAGGCAAATGCTCTTGCCGAACGATTGCATGACGATCTCTGTCAGGACGAAGATCGCCGCCAGCAAGCTCATTGCTAAAAATATTTTTCCGTACCCCTGCTTTCGGTCCTGCATTTCGCTTTTCAACCCTCCCGGTATTGCAAATATATATACATACTTTACAACTTTTCAGTGATAAAATTCAATCCCCTCCCGGCAGAGGGTAAGAAACAATACTGCAAGATACGTTACTTCGCTTTTACCGGGACCACCAGCACCTTGCAGGGTGCATGACCGATGACCCTCGAAACAACGCTGCCCATCATGAGCCGGGTGAGACCGGTACGGCCGTGGCTTCCCATGATGATGGTACTGACCTTCCGCGCTTTCGCCTCGGATACGATATTTTGATACGGCTCATCACCCAGGTGCAGGATGACCTCGCATTTGACACCCTCCCTGGCGGCCCGGGCTTTTATCCCCTCAAGGTATTTTCTCATGTTCTTTTCGATCTTGTCCGCGGAATGCGGATCCCACAGTTCGACCTCGGCATTTACCTCGATCACCAGCAGAACATACAAGGTGCTCGAACAGGCACTTGCTATCTTGATCGCCTCATGAACCGCGGCCTTGCTGAACTCTGAACCGTCTGTGGCAACCAGCAGCTTTTCGAATCCCGGTGTTGGACATATCCTTTTTGCCATTTGGGACCTCCCGCGTTCTGCAATTGAATGAATTTAGTTATTAAAAATCTCTCCTGTTTAACCACAGAGTCACGGAGGTCACGGAGAAAAATCAGATGCTTTCCTTCGTGTCTCAGTGTCTCCGTGGTAAATCCCGGCTTTTCGCTTTTTATGTTACAGCAGCGTAGCCGCAAGCTCAGCGAGGTCGGAGCGCTCTCCCTTGACCAGCGTGATGTGTCCGGCAATGGGCTCTTCCTTGAACCGGTCCACTACGAAAGTAAGGCCGTTGCTCGACGAGTCGATGTAAGGATTGTCGATCTGGTACGGGTCGCCGGTCAGGACGACCTTGGTCCCTTCGCCTGCACGGGTAATAATGGTCTTCATCTCGTGCGGTGTCAGGTTCTGGGCCTCGTCGACGATCAGGTACTGGTTCGGCATGCTGCGGCCGCGGATGTAGGTGAGCGGCTCCACCTCGATCATTCCGAGATCGAAGAGGCTCTGAAGGTCCTTCTTGCCCTTGACCCGTCCGGGGCCTCCCGAGGAACCGACGAGGAAGTCCAGGTTGTCGCGGATCGGCTGCATCCAGGGCTTGAGCTTCTCTTCGATGTCGCCGGGCAGGAACCCGATGTCCTTGCCGAGGGGAAACACCGGGCGGGACACGACGAGCCGCTGGAACGTCCGCGCCTCGATGGTCTTCTCAAGACCCGCGGCGAGCGCCAGAAGCGTCTTGCCTGTTCCGGCCTTTCCCACGAGCGTCACAAGCCTGATATCATCGTTCAAGAGCAGATCAAGGGCGAACTGCTGCTGTTTGTTCTTTGCCGAGATCCCCCACACGCCGTGCTTCGCGGTCGTGATCGGTACGAAGACGCTTTTCTGCTTGCTATACCGGGCAAGCGCTGTCTGCGATTCGTTGGCGCTGTTCTTAAGAAGCGCGAACTGGTTCGGAAAAGGCTTCGGGTCCGCAGTCTGCAATTCTCCCCTGGTGTAGAAATCGTCGATCGCACCCGGCGCGACCAGCACTTCGGTCTCTCCGGAGTACAGCTCATCGAGCATGATCGTGTCCGACTCGTAGTCCTCTGCCGTCATGCCCAGCGCGTCAGCCTTGATGCGGAGGTTCGTGTCCTTGGTCA
>Ga0055438_10000090_pt1 | contig 11774 bp, 7 predicted proteins | sample Browns_TuleA_D2_FD_57724 | JGI IMG/M metagenome (GOLD analysis project Ga0055438, IMG submission 57724) | Wetland microbial communities from San Francisco Bay, California, USA, that impact long-term carbon sequestration - Browns_TuleA_D2 | ecosystem: Environmental > Aquatic > Marine > Wetlands ...
AAGTGATCCGGCAAGGCCGGAAGAACGTTGAGTGGAAGGAAGGGGAGTGGAGTTTTGTCGAATCGCGGGTTCCGGGATTTCCGGAAGCGCTTCTGGATTTTTACTGGGACAACGCTCCCGAGCTTTCGGACAAAGAGCGCAGTTTCCTCCAGCTTGCGGCCGTCAAAGGAGAGATTTTCGAGGTTACGCCGCGTGATCAAAAATTGCTGCCGGCTTTGGTGGAAAAAAATGTCCTGGTGGAATCATCCGGCCGCTTCCGTTTTCGAAATCGTCTCTTCGCGGAAGCGATTCTGAATAAACTGGAACCCCGGCGCCTGAAACGCATTCACCGGGAGCTTGCGCAAGAACTTTCCGGGCGATCCGGACCGGAATCTTTCATGATGCTTGCGCGGCACTCGTTAAAAGCGGGCGAACCTTCGCATGCTTTGGACTGGACGTGCAGGGCGATCCGCGATCTCGGCTCCGAGATAGAGCCACTTGCTCTATCTTTGCTGGAAGAGCTGGAAACCTGCCAGGGGGAATTGACCGACTCTGAAAAAATCGACCTCTGCACTTTGAAGGCCGATCTTTATTATCGGCGCGGAAAATATCTGGCTGCGGCTTCAGCCTATCGTGGAGCCTGGGACCTGGCCGGCAAGAACAGCAAACAGCGTTTTTCGGTTGGGGTGTCACTTGTCGAATGTTCATTGCTCCAGGAAGATATCAATTCCGCGCAGGAATTCTTTGGTCATCTTACGGCGATGCTTCCTGTAATTCAGGATGATCGCGATCTATTCCGGTATTACCTGGCCAGAGGTTTGTATGCACACTATCGCGGGCCGCGGGATTCTGGAGATTTTCAAAAGGCATTCGCCCTTGCCGAGAAGATTGGAGATGAATCACTTCTGGCCCACGGATACCGTCGCAGCGCATGGTTTCATCTCCAGGAAGGCAGACTCACGGAGGCTAACTCGCACGCAAGGAAAGCATTGCGTCTTGCCAGGCTGGCGCGTGACGCGGAAGAAATGGGAAGTTGTTACAAGATTTTTGCGTCCATCGCATGGAGGAAATCCCGGCATCAAGCGGCCGAAGCATTGATGAAAAAAAGTATCCGCGCCTTTCAGAAGTCCAGAAACAGCTTCGGATCCGCAGGAGTCTGGAACCTCCTGGGTAATGTATATGTGGAGAAGTACCGCTTCGCAGAAGCGATCCGTTGCTTTGAAAAGGCGATCCACCTGTTCGGTCATCTGGATCATCCACACGAAGTCAGCTTTGCGCAATTCAATATGGGACTGGTTTATCTTGAGATGGGACGCTTGAAAGAAGCAGAAAAAATATTTTTGCGCTGCCGTGATCTTGATAAGCGGTCCGGCAATAGATGGTTTTTCGCGTACGATCTCCGCGCGCTTGCCGTGTATTGCATTCTACAGGGATATCCGCGCAAGGCTGAACGCCTGCTCAAGAAGACGATTGAAATCTGCAAGCACCTGTCCGCAGACGGGGATCTACTCCAAACGAAACTGATTCTCCTGTTTTTGTATCTGGAACAGAGAAATTTCCGAAGCGCTCACGCGCTCGTTTCTTTCCTGGAGCAAAGTTTGCCGGATTTGCGCGAGCCGATGACCGTTGCGGAGATTCATCATCTGCTCGCGTTTTACTATGGCTTCACAAACGAAATTGAAGATGCGATCGCTCACCTGAAGAAATCGAATCAACTTGCGCGGCGTATTCAGCATTTCAAATTGATCGGGAAAAATACAATCCTCGGCCTGATTTTTCGCGGCACTGCGCCCCGCTCGGACGACCCGGAATTTCGCAGGGCCGTTCATTATTTTCGAAAGAGCAAGAATCAATTGGAATTTTCCGACTATCTCCTGATGCTCTATGAAAGCTACCCGGGATTGCTGAAAGAGAAACTCCATCAGAGGAGATGCCGGCGGATGGAAACGATCTATCGAGATCTGCAGATCAAGTCGCGGCTTCACGCAATCCGAAAACTGAACGGAGTGGCAGCGCGACCACACTCCGGCGTCGAACCCGAATACGAGTGGTGGAACGGAGTTCTTGAGTTGTTTACCCGGCATCAGGATCTTCAAAGTCTGCTTACTGCCGTGCTTGAGGCGCTTAGCAGCGAACTGGCGTCAGACTATTTGGTCATTCAGTATTTGAACGGGGCGGGTACCTTCGACCGGGTCACATTTTCCAGGCAGTCGGACACAACGAGCGCAGAGGATTTACCCGGCAAAATCTTCGAGCAGGTTTTCCGACGAAAAGAAAGCATTTGTATGGATGTCCGAATCGATGCAGAGTTGTCGCGAAATTCCTGGGTAATTCTGAATGAAGTGAGATCGATCCTTGCGGTTCCTTTTCTCAAGAATGGGCAATTGCTGGGACTGTGGTATTTCGAAAGAAGAGAAGATGCTTCGGTGTTTGGGTCGAAAGATTTGCAGAAGGTCACATTTTTTGCCAGGGTTTGTTTGCCGTTATTGGAGACCGCAATCAATCGCGGAGCGCCAGGCGCGGAAGAGAAGTTCGTTATGAACCGGGCACTGGGTGATTTCGTCGGCTCGGGTAGGCGGACGCAGCAATTGGTCCGGCTGGTTGAAAAGGTGGCGCCGCTGGATGTTTCAGTCCTGATTCAAGGGGAAAGCGGCACAGGGAAAGAGTTGATTGCCCGAAGCATTCATCGGTTGGGGAAGAGGGCCAGGGGGCCGTTTGTCGCGCTCAATTGCAGCGCGATTCCGGAAACTCTAATTGAAAGCGAACTTTTCGGACACTCACGAGGGGCATTTACAGGCGCAGTTTCCGCAAAGGCGGGCTCTGTCGAACGAGCAAACGGCGGCACTCTGTTCCTGGACGAAATCGGAGATCTAAGTCCGTCAGCGCAGGCAAAACTCTTGCGCGTCATCCAGGAACGTGAGATTCAGCGGCTTGGTGAAACCGCGATTCGGAAAATCGATGTTCGATTCTTATTTGCAACGCACAAAGACCTGCCAAAAATGATTCAGGCGGGTCAATATCGTGAAGATCTGTTCTACAGAATCAGCGGATACATTCTAACGGCGGCCCCGCTCCGCGACCGCAAAGAGGATATCCCTTTGCTAACAAGGTACTTCATCGAAAAATACTCGCGCGCTTTTGGAAAGCAGAACATCCGGATTTCGGCCGGCGCCATGAAGCAGCTCTGTGACTATTCATGGCCCGGAAATATTCGCGAACTGGAAAACCTGATTCAAACAGCTCTGGTGAATGCTGAGTCCGATAATCTCATCGATTGCGAGGCACTCCCTTCGTTCATTACGGACCGGCGCCTCGTAGAAAAAGTTAACGGGATCAGCCTGGAAGAAGGTCGCGAGGAATTTGATCGCGAATTCGTACGACAGGCGCTCAATAGGAATCGTTGGAACAAGTCGATGACCGCAAAGGAATTAAAGATTACCAGACAAGGCCTGATCAATCTGATTCACCGTTTGAAGCTGGAGCCAAAATAGGCATGAAGGTCCAGGACCTTGCAGGGGCGCTATTGACTACCCCGCGCGTCTTGTTGTCCGGCTATTCAGGGCGCGATGAATCGCGCCCCTACACACTCGAACGTTGGTATAATGAAAAATAGCGTGAAGCCCATAATTACCGTTTTGATGCTGTCCCTATCTCTTTTCTCCTGCCGCAGTGAGGTTTCGCACAAGCCCGATTCGATCAGCATCGCAGTGCCTTACGAGCTCGACGTCCTGGATCCGCACGCAAAAACTCGCCTCAGCAACTATGCGATCTGTTCTAATTTTTATGAGCCGCTGGTTGCCACAAATGCTGCCAACAAGATTCTTCCCCGTCTGGCTCAAAGCTGGGAGAATCCCGATGCGTCTACGTGGGTTTTTCACTTACAGCCGAACGTTCATTTTCATGACGGCAAGAGGATGGTTGCGGACGACGTCGTATATTCATTGCAGCGCCTGATCAAAGAACCCAACCTGGAGGTCGCCACCTATCTGAACGATGTAAAGGAAGTACGTGCTGTAGATGCGGCAACAGTACTCGTTCGAACGAACACACCACTTGCTATTTTCCTGAACAAGCTAAACAACATTCTGATCATTCCGCGCGGGGCGACTTCCGCGAGTATGAACACGATGGAAAACGGAACGGGCCCGTTCCGTTTGAAAGAGTGGTCGCGTGGAGAGTTCATCCGCCTCGTTCGCAATGAAGATTACTGGGGCAATAAACCTCCTCTGAAAACGGTAACCTACTATCTTGAACGCGATGCAGATCTTGCTCTCTCCGATCTTGTTAGCGGAAAGTGCCAGTTCATTCAATACAATTCCAAGAAATCGGAAGGTATTATCCGAAGCCTGGGGAAATACGATGTTTTGAGGCAGGATAATTATTATCTGAAGTATTTAAGCTACGATGTATTTCGGGATGTGACGCCCTACTGCAACGCAAACCCGAATCCTTTTAAGGATCCCCTGGTCAGAAAGGCAATCCACATTGGAATTGATCGCCAGGCTTTGATCACGGAACTTCCAACCTATGCAGTTCCCGTAGACCAACCGGTTCCGCCATTCGTGTTTGGCTACAATCCGGACATCCGGATGCCTGAACACAATGTGACTGCAGCAAGAGAAATGCTCGGGAAAGCAGGATATCCAGGCGGTTTTACGGTCACATTGTTTGTTCGTCATATCCTTCAGGATACGGGAACTCTGATTCAGAAGCAGCTTAGCTCTCTTGGGATCCAGGCGGATATCCGTGTGATTCCTGATCCGGAATTTTTCAAACTGCTGGATTCTCAAGATTTCACATTTTTCCTTTCCCGTGTGGGAGCTACGGTTGGCGATGCAAGTGATATCCTGGAACCACAGCTTCATTCGCGCGGAACTCATAGCGGTTATGGTGTCCGCAACTATATTGGATACAGCAATCCGAAGCTCGATCAGGGGATCGATGAAAGCGCGCAGCTACTAAAGCCGGATGATCGTCGCGAATCTTTAGAGAATATGATGTCAATTGTTATGGATGACCTGCCATGGATTCCGCTTTATATTGATCAGGATGTGTATGCGCTCGACAAAAGCTTCTCCTGGGCGCCACGCCATGACAGTCATGTGTTCGCGTACGAAATCATGGTGCGATGATTAGAGTACGGAGTGCTGAACGGGCCCGTGATGGCCTCTCAGCACTTAGCACTCAGCACTTAGCACTCAGCACTGATTAAGCCATGCGAGCATTATTCATCCGGCGCCTTCTGATGCTTCTCCCGCTTCTTTTTGCCGTGCTCACCGTGGTTTTTTCGTTCTTGAGGATACTTCCTGGAGATCCTGTGGAGGCTATGCTCGGGGAAACTGCGCGGCAAACGGATGTTCAAGCGATGCGTACGCAGCTTCTTCTGGACCAACCTCTCTGGAAACAATACAGCGCGTATCTGTGGAAGGTTGTGCATGGCAACTTTGGAAGTTCCTGGACGTTTCAAATGCCGGTCTCGAAATTAATCTTTTCGCGGTTGCCGGCGACCGCTGAAATGGCTGCGGCCGGAATGCTTCTAGCTCTGCTGATCGCTTTTCCGCTGACACTTGTTGCCGTAGTAAGACCCAACAGCCTGGTCGATCGAATTGCTACCTTATTCGTAGTTGGTGCGTCTGCGGTGCCTCATTTCTGGCTGGGACCAATGCTGATTTTAGTCTTCTCGATCGGCACCGGATGGTTTCCAGTGTCCGGAAGGGGATCCATTGCGCACCTGATTCTGCCTGCTGTTACCCTTGGCACAGCCCTCGCTGCCATTCTCATGCGGATGCTTCGTGCAAGCTTGCTCGAAGAACTGGGACAGGGTTATATTCGAACCGCTCGCGCCAAGGGTTCCGGCAAGTCTCGAATCCTGTTTCATCACGCGTTACGGAATGCACTCATTCCTGTTGTTACCCTGGCGGCGCTTCAGTTTGGGAGTTTATTGACCGGAGCTGTAATTACAGAGACAATTTTTTCCTGGCCTGGAATCGGGCGCCTTTTGATCCAGGCAATTTTCTTGCGCGACTATCCGCTTGTACAGGGTTGTGTCTTAGTTTTTTCTGTACTCTATCTACTCGTAAATTTCTCCGCGGATTTGATGTACGGAATTCTCGATCCGCGGATTCATATGTAACCAAAAGGAGAATTCATGATTCGAGCTTTCAAGGACAAAGTTCCACAAATTCACGAAACAGCTTTTGTGGAAGACAGCGCGCAGATTATTGGAGATGTTGTAATTGGTCCACACTCCAGCGTCTGGTTTAACACAACTGTCCGCGGAGACGTTTATCACATTCGAATCGGATCGTACACAAATATCCAGGACAATTCCGTGCTGCACGTATCGCGAGGAACTTTCGCCACAGTTCTTGAGGACTACGTGACTGTAGGACACAGCGCAACGCTTCATGGTTGCCACGTCCGTTCCAACAATTTGATCGGAATCGGCGCGATCCTTCTGGACGACGTGTTGATCGAGGAAGATTGCATGATCGCGGCGGGAGCGCTTCTGACCCCTGGAACGAAGGTTCCCGCGCGAAGTCTCATGATGGGCGTTCCCGCCAAACGCATCCGCACTCTTACAAATGAGGAAGTCGAGAAAATTCGACAATATGCAATGAACTACCTGGAATACAAAGAAACTTACAGAAAACTCTACGGAAGATAGTGGTTCACATCGTGTGGCCACAAACGAGATGATGGCAATCATGCTGCTTTTTGGGACAGGCTCGCGGGCGCTTTAATAGCTTACGGAAGATAGTTCCATTTTGGGCCTACTGGCTTCGGTTATAATACAAGTTTATCTTTCAAAGCTATGATTCGTGCAATAAAAGGTACGAGGGACATCCTTTCGCCCGAAGTTCAGAAATGGCAATACGTAGAGAGGAAGGCCCGGGAGATCTGCGCCCTGTACGGCTACGAGGAGATACGTACGCCTGTTTTGGAATCCACAGAGCTTTTTGCGCGAGGAATTGGAGAAGTGACCGATATCGTAACAAAGCAAATGTTTACGTTTCCGGTTGGCCGCGAATCGATCACCTTGAGACCCGAGGACACCGCACCTGTCGTGCGCGCGTTTGTTGAGTACGGGCTGGATAAGGACCCGAACATTACCAAATGGTACTACCTGGGTTCGATGTTCCGGCATGAGCGGCCGCAAAAGGGGCGCTACTGGCAGTTTGGACAGTTTGGTATCGAAGTGCTGGGCACCGAAAATCCAGCAGTGGATGCAGAGGTCATCGAGCTTCTGGTTCACTACATCGAAGCCTGTGGGATCAGCGAACATGAATTACAATTGAACTCCGTGGGGTGCAGCGTGTGCCGTCCAGGGTACACTGCTCACCTGCAAGAGCTTTTGCGTGCGAAGGCGGAGCAAATGTGCGCGGATTGCCAGTTGCGGATCGAGAAGAATCCTCTGCGTGTTCTGGATTGCAAAGTGGAAGCAGATCAGCCGGTGATCGATGCGCTGCCGCCGATCGATGATTTTCTATGTGAGGAATGCCGCGCGCATTTTCTAGCTGTGCAGCGGTACCTGGGATATTCCAACATTTCTTACGTTCGGGCCAAGCGATTGGTTCGCGGACTCGACTACTATACGAAAACCACGTTTGAGGTGGTGTTGTCCGGATTGGGCGCACAAAATTCCGTCGCCGGAGGTGGCCGCTATGACGGTCTTGTAGAGGAGTTGGGTGGAAAGCCTACAAAGGCTATCGGGTTTGCTCTTGGTCTGGATCGACTCGTCCTGGCAGCTCCCGAAGCTTCGACCGAACCATCCGGAGTGAATGTTTTTATCGTATCCATGAGCGATCGTGCATTTGAGTTTTCATACGGCCGCGTTCAGTCCCTTTTGAGAAAAGCGAAAATTTCCTGCGAGGTCGATTATCAAAGAAGAAGCGTCAAGGCTGCGATGCGTCAGGCCGATAAAAAGAAGGTTGATTGGGTCATTCTTGTTGGTGATGATGAAATGAAAGAAGGTAAAGTTACTTTGAAAAATATGAAAAATGGGGAACAAGAGCTTCTTCTGTTGGATGAAGCCGTTCAAAAACTGATATGAAGCGGGATATCTATTGCGGTGAATTGCGGAAAGAACACGTCGGACAGGACGTCACCCTAAATGGCTGGGTAGCTCGTCGTAGAGATCTTGGAGCCTTGATCTTTGTGGAGCTCCGGGACAGGTCCGGTTCTGTGCAAGTTGTGTTTAATCCGCAGACGAATGAAGAAGCGTATCGGATCGCCAAATTCCTGCGTCCCGAATTCGTCGTCGCCATTGGCGGGCGAGTTGTAGAACGAGAGCCGGATACCATCAACCCCAACCATCCAACGGGTGAAGTGGAGATCGTTGCAGGCTCGCTGGAAATCTTAAATGAAGCAAAGACCCCTCCGTTTCCGATAGAAGATGATGTGAACGTCGCGGACGAAACTCGTTTGAAATATCGTTATCTTGATTTGCGGCGTCCCAAAATGCAAAAAAATTTGAAGGTTCGCCATAAAGCAATCATAGCGGCGCGTCAATTTTTGGATCAAAACGGCTTTGTGGAAATTGAAACCCCGATGCTCACGAAATCCACCCCGGAAGGAGCCCGCGATTATCTCGTGCCGAGCCGTGTGAATCCCGGCAAGTTTTATGCTCTGCCGCAATCGCCGCAACTGTTTAAGCAGCTGTTGATGGTTTCCGGGTTTGACCGGTATATGCAGATAGTGAAATGCTTTCGCGACGAAGATCTGCGCGCTGAACGGCAACCCGAATTTACGCAAATCGATCTGGAGATGTCCTTTGTGCAACGCGCCGATGTGATCGCCCTTGTGGAACCGCTGCTGCAGGAAGTGTTTGCGTCCGCTGGATTCAAGATTCCTATTCCGTTTCCACAAATTTCCTACGATGATGCAATGGATCGCTTTGGGTCCGATAAACCCGATCTGCGTTTCGGCAACGAAATTCAAGATATAACGGACTGGGCGAAGCAAACCGACTTCAAGATCTTTCAGCAGGCGGGAAAAATCAAAGCGATGATCGCTACGAATTGCGGACGTTATTCGCGCAAAGATATCGATTTACTGGAAGCAAAAGCCAAGGAGTTTGGCGCGGCCGGCTTGATATGGGCGAAAAAATCCGGCGTCGCATTTCAATCATCGATTCTGAAAGTGCTGGGTGAGGACAAGATCAAAGAACTATTTTCCATGCTGAATGCCGCCGATCAGGACCTTATCGCAGTGGTTGCGGGATCGCGTTTACAGGCCAATAACGCATTGGGTCAACTGCGACTTCATCTTGCACGCCAGGAAAAATGGTACGGCAAGAACGATTTCCGCTTTGCATGGATCCTGGATTTTCCTCTTTTCGAATTCGATCCCGAAGAGAACCGTTACGTGGCCTGCCACCATCCGTTCACTTCGCCTATGCCGGAATCAATTGCTCTGCTGGATACTGACCCTGGAAAAGCAAAAGCTCAGGCTTATGATGTCGTGTGTAACGGCTATGAGATCGGCGGAGGAAGCATTCGAATTCACAGCGCCGAGGTGCAGTCCAGAGTATTTGACACCCTGCGGATTACCCGCGATGAAGCGCGCGAAAAGTTCGGATTTCTGCTGGACGCTCTCCAGTACGGCGCCCCGCCTCATGGTGGAATTGCCCTTGGCATGGACCGTATCGCAATGTTGCTTACCGGGGAGGAATCGATACGCGAGGTGATTGCATTTCCAAAGACAAGCAGCGCGCAGTGTTTGATGACCGATTCGCCGTCGGGCGTTTCGCAAAGACAACTGAAAGAACTACATATCCGGTTGGAAGACAATGAACCCCCTCGACAATCCTAAAGTGCAAGCTGTTTCGTTGGATCACGCCCGAAAACTCGCAGGCGCGATCGAGCATGTCATTCGCGGCAAATCAGAAGCCATTCAAATGACGCTCGTGACGCTATTATCCGGCGGGCATCTGCTCATTGAAGATGTTCCGGGCATAGGGAAAACGACGCTGGCCCACGCGCTCGCTAAATGCGTTTCCTGTAGTTTTCACCGAATCCAGTTCACATCTGATCTCATGCCTTCCGATATTACCGGTGTTTCCATCTGGAACGCCAAGGACCAGGAGTTCCTCTTCAAGCCGGGACCACTGTTTTCCAACATCGTTTTGGCGGATGAAATCAATCGAGCGACTCCCAAAACCCAAAGCGCTTTACTGGAGGCTATGAGCGAATTTCAGATCTCTGTTGATAGCCAGACGTACGAACTGGCAAAACCCTTTATGGTGATCGCAACTCAAAATCCGATTGAACACTACGGAACGTATCCCTTGCCGGAATCGCAAATGGATCGTTTTTTCATGCGGATACGCCTCGGGTATCCTGATGAGCAGCACGAAAAGGAAATCATTCGTAACCAGGAATTTGAACATCCGATCAAGTACGCTCAACCCGTGATTGGAAGATCGGAGCTTGTTCTGCTGCAGGATCAGGTCAAGACTGTGCAGGTTGAAGAGGATGTCCTTTCTTACTTACTAAAAATAGTGAACGCGACGCGGAATTCTCCGTTGATTGCTCTTGGATGCAGTCCGCGCGGTTCACTCTATTTTTTCCGCGCCGTTCAGGCTTACGCTTTTTTCAGGGAGCGGGATTATGTCATTCCCGACGACGTAAAGAAATTGGCGGTGCCTTTGCTCGCGCACCGAATTCAACTAAAATCTTCCATGGTGATTCAAGAGAATCGCGCGGAAGAAGCGGAACGCGTAATTCAACAACTCGTGGATACGATCCCCGTCCCCATTTAACAAAGTGCCGAGTGCTGAGTACTGAGCTTGTAGGGGCGCCATTTATGGCGCCCTGCGCAGTTTAGCATTCTGGTGTTGCAGGGCGCGATGAATCGCGCCCCTACAAAATTTACAGCAGGATTAGCTTATGAATCAGATTGGTGAAGAAGAATTTCGCGATGCTATTATCGCAACGAAAAAAGATGCCAGACTTGTTGCAGCGGCAAAGAATGACCGGATCAATTCATCCGACTCGCTGTACCGGGAATTTGTAAAGTTGACGGTGGACCGGCAACGGGAAATCATCAATTCAATTTCCAGTGATTATTTTGTTTCAGCCGCCTGGAAGATTGCCTTTGTCTTAAACAACACGCCCCAGGCGAATCTGGCGGACATGGTGCAGGCCGCGGGCAAGGCGCTTTTTTACGCGCGCGAACAGAATGCCGTTCAGGAAACAGTACGTGCGCTACGGTTCTATCAAGATACCCAATATTTCAAAACGGTTTCCGTTTTATTGGGAGAAGCTGCGGAATTTGTTCGTTCCGATCTTGGCCTCGTTGCAAAAATTCTTGTGCACCCGGAACTTTACGGAACAATCCGCGCGCTCGACCCCTCTATGCCGTCCTCCGAACGCTTTGTGCAAAGTATCGGCCGAATTGCTTCCTACACTCGGGATGCCAAATCAACGATGGCTGTAGCTTCTTTTTTGCATGCGCGTTTGTATTCGTCCTTCTTTGATTCTATTGCAACACTGGTAGAAAATTCTGTGTTTCTTGCGCGCAACCGCTGCGCAATTCGGCAGATTCTTGCAGGCCTCGGTTCCGGTTCCGTCGATCGCGTTCTTCAACGTCACTCAGCCAGTAAAAAGGTAGTTTCAGACATCTGCGACGTTGCCTGGAAAACCCACGATTCCCAGGCCATCCGAAGCTACCTGGAAGGTTTGTAGCGCCTCGCGCAAACAACAACGGGTAAAATCTCAGATCCCCACGACGTGCAGACGCATTTTTGGGCGTTTCAGCCCATTCTGGGGCAGTTTGACCCCAGATATGTTTCG
>Ga0055438_10000096_pt1 | contig 11451 bp, 7 predicted proteins | sample Browns_TuleA_D2_FD_57724 | JGI IMG/M metagenome (GOLD analysis project Ga0055438, IMG submission 57724) | Wetland microbial communities from San Francisco Bay, California, USA, that impact long-term carbon sequestration - Browns_TuleA_D2 | ecosystem: Environmental > Aquatic > Marine > Wetlands ...
AGATGTACAAACACGAGGCCATGCCCCTTACCAATGACCGGCTGGATCATGCGCGATTTGTCCTGGAGGACTGGGTTTCAACTACGGAGATGAAGGCCGATGACACGGACTTCGGACCCTGCAGTGAGGCGCTTGACCGGTACGAGGAACTGGCTCTCTGCGGCGGGATCTATTATGCGGACGACGAGCCCGCGGGGTTCGTGCTCGGCGAGGAGCTGAACGAAGAAACGTTCGTTCTGCACTTTGCCAAGGCACGTACGAAATTCAAAGGTGTGTATCAATACCTGTTCAACAACTTCGCGAAGATACTGCCGCCAAAGTATAAATACCTGAACCTCGAGCAGGACCTGGACAAGGATAATTTGCGGGTCTTCAAATCATCCTATGTGCCGGACGTGATGCTCAAAAAGGCCCGGGTGAGGCTGCGAATCTGAAGGGCATTTCATGCGATATTGCACACGATAGTGGGAAAATCACCATCTCAATATCGCAATTTCACCAGATAAAGTGCATACAATACATGTTTGTTAGTGAGAAGAGGTGATGAGAGCGGATCGAATCATATGAAAATTAGCGGGTTATCATGAAAAGAACAGGTGGCTTTGGCGTTGGATGGGAGTGGCACGTTAATTGCTTTTATAATCCTGTATCGTCTGTTAAAACAGCGCCCGTCCACGCGGTAGCTTCACCTGGAGAAACCATGATGAAAAGAATATTGATAGTCGATGATGAAAGTTTGATCGGGTACGCCCTTTCCGCGGCGCTGCGACGGGACGATACCTATATCAAGGTAGTTGAATGCGGCAAAGATGCGCTTACCGAGATAAACCATATCTTTTACAATATCTGTTTTCTGGACATTAAACTTCCCGACGCATGTGGTCTGGATCTCATGAAGGTCATCAAGAAAACTTCACCGGCTACGTTTATCGTTATCATGACGGGGGGCATGGTCAATGACCCTGAACCCTTAAAATCCATTGTATCAAATGCTCATTTGTTCATTTCCAAGCCATTTGATCTGGATCGCGTTAAACTGTTTGTGAATCGATTCGCAGAGCAGGGGATGTCCCATGATCATGAGGAAGATCATTCCAACAGGTGGACCGGGTACGAAACATTCGAATTCCAGAAACATATCGCACGGCAGGGAGTCATGTCCAGTACTACGTGCCACGTAGTCGTCTCAGATGACGAACAGGGAGAAAAGAGATTCAACGCCGGCATTCTGGAAATGAGCGATACAGGCATGTGTATCCGGACTGATTATGAGCTCAAACCCGGCCAGCTCCTCAGGTTCAGTGATAATCCTGTTCTGAGCACGGGGGTCGTTCGATGGAGCAAGGGTGGTGGGGAAGCCGAAGACCCGTACCATGCAGGGATCCAGTTCGTCATGCCGGAGGGGCCGCTCCCTCACTCTGATTAGCAGGGCCGGTCAGGGTGGCGATGGTCACTCTAATTCGAATTTCTTTACCTGATATCGAAGGGTGTCATAGCTGATTTTCAAAAGCTTTGCTGCTTGTGCCTTGTTATTCTTTGTCCGTTCCAGCGCCTGCAGGATCAAGTCCCTTTCAAGTTCGTCGAGCGAGATGCCGTTTTCGGGAAGCATAAATTTCCCATCGGTTGCATGGCTGACGGCGCTTGGCGGTCCCATCAACCAGTTCGGCAGATGTTCCGGAAGTATCTCGTCCGCACTTTCCAGCACCACAAGCCGTTCCACCAGATTTCGAAGCTCCCGGATGTTGCCCGGCCAGGGGTACGATTTCAAGACCTCCTCTGTTTCGGGCGCGAGGCTTTTCACTGTCTTCTTTTTAAACCGCGTGGCGAACTGAGAGAGATAGTGGCGGGTCAGAAGCGTAATGTCATCTTTCCGGTCTCTCAACGGGGGGACGATCAGATAAAAGGTGTTCAACCGGTAGAATAGATCCATCCTGAATTCGCCCTTCTCCACTGCTTCCTTGAGGTTTCTGTTCGTTGTGGCGATGACCGTTACATCGATGGGGATCTCCTCGCTGCCGCCGATCGGCCGCACCGTCCGCTCCTCCAGCACCCGCAGGAGTTTGCCCTGGAGGCTAAGCTTCATCTCGCCGATCTCATCAAGGAGGATCGATCCGCCCTCCGCCATCTCGAACAAACCCTTCTTGTCCGACCGGGCATCGGTAAATGAACCCTTTTCGTATCCGAAGAGCTCGCTCTCCATGAGGGTTTCGGGGAGGGCTGCGCAGTTCAGCTTGATGAAAGGAGAAAATCCGGACCTTCCTTCATCGCGGATCATCCGGTGGGCATACCGCGCGAACAGTTCCTTCCCGGTCCCGCTCTCCCCGGTTATGAGGATGTTCGATATCGATGCATCGCCCATCATCTCAATCTTGGACTTCATTTCCTGTATTTCCGCCGACTGGCCGATGATCTCTTTCTCGAAGGCCTCTGACTGCACCTTTCTGAGATAGTCGACCTCTTTTTTCAATTTCCCCTTTTCAATGATGTTATTGAGAACGATCGTTACCTCATCAACATTAAAAGGTTTCGTGAGATAATCAGCGGCGCCAAGCTTCATTGCCTTTACCGCTGTCTCCGCCGTGTCATCCGCTGTCAGCATGACAACCTGTGTTGCGATCGCCTGATCGACGATGTCTTTCAGAACATCGATGCCGCTCTTGTCTGCGATCCGGATATCGAGAAGCACGACGGCAGGGCTCCACGATTTGATCTTGCTCACAATGTCGTCAGCCGTATTCGCGGTACGAACCTCGTATCCGCCGCTCTTCAACACCCGCGAGAGCATGGAGATGATAAGCTCATCATCATCAATGAGATAGATCCTCTGCTTGTTTTTCATGCCATGCGCACCCTTTCTGACGGCGTAGCCGGGAGCGTTATTATGAACGTGGCGCCTCCGGCGGAGTTCTGCTCGATACTGATCTTCCCCCCATGGTCCTCAACCAGCCGTTTTGAAATGGCCAGCCCGAGACCGGTTCCCTTTGCCTTCGTCGTAAAAAACGGCTGGAAAAGCTTTTCCATCACCGCCGTGTCAATTCCTTTGCCGGTATCGGATAGTTCCACCCGGACGGACAGGTTCGCAGCGTCGAACCTGGTTTTTATGCCCAGGCTGCCGCCGCCCTTCATTGCGTCAACGGCATTCAGGATCAGGTTCATGAATACCTGACGCAACTGCATCGGGTCAGCCATGATCTCCGGCAGATGGCTGTCCAGGTCTCTCACCAGTTTGATCGAAGGCGATACTCCCGGTGTACGGGACTGATTTTGCAGGACCAGTCCTGCAACGGAGTCGAGGACGGCGTTCACATCCGTCTTGGCGAACAGGGGCAGCGGCGGTCTGGCGAAATTGAGAAGACCTTTTATCAATGACTCTATTCTTTTGATCTCATCGATCACCCTCGCGAAGAGGTCCTTGTCCTCCGCGCTCAGGTTCTTGTCCAGTGAGTGGGAAAGGACCTCGATCGACAACTTGATGCCCGCAAGTGGGTTCTTGATCTCGTGTGCGAGCCCTGTTGACAACTCTCCCGCGCATTTGAGATGCTCGGTCCGCTGCAGTGCCTGCTCCATCTGCTTACGTTCCGTGACGTCGCGGTCCAGTGCGAGGATATACCGGTGATTGCCTAATTCGAGCAGGCCGGCGCTCACTTCAACGGGAAAAACAGCGCCATCTTTCCTGCGGTGCTTGAGCTCCGTCTTGAGCCACTCCCCTTTGAAAATACGCTGTATCCGCTCCGACACCCGTGCTGCGTCTTCAGGCGCGTCAATGTCCCGTATGTTCAATGCGAGCAGCTCATCATGTGAATAGCCATGCATCGCCACCGCGGCCTGATTTGCCGCCACGATGGCGCCCGCCGTGTCTCCCTCGGCATCAAGGATGAAAATGGCGTCTCCGGCGCTTTCAAACAGCAGACGGTAGCGTTTTTCGCTCTCTTCTATTTTTTTTACCTGTTCTTTCAGCGAGTCCGCCATTACATTGAAGCCGGTTGCCAGCTCGCCGAACTCATCCTTCAGTCCTTCGATACGAAACTCCAGGTTCCCGGCCTTCAATTTTCTCGTCGCATCGAGGAGGATACTGATCGGGCCGGTAACTCCCCGGATGACCGTGAAGGCCAGTACTGCGATCAGCAGGGGGGCGGTTGCAACGAGCATAAGCAGGAAGGCCCTCGTCCGGTGCACTTCCTGCGAAGCTTCGGCCGTATGCTCATCCAGCCTCTTCTTGGTCAGGACGATCATGGTGTTGAGCTTGCCGACAAGAGAATCCCCGATGATGTGCGCGTATTCCCGTTCTTTGATAAACCGGTCGGACTGCACTTCAAGGCGCAGCAGCATGCCCACAGCATCGCTATATTGATCGACCTGGTTACGCAAATCGAGGAGTCGCTCGGTCACGATATCCGTATGATGACATTCGAAACACGTCTGCATCGTTGTTTTCATGTCATGAACATGGTTCGTGATCGCATCGACGCTCTCCTGGTGCGCTGTGCCTTGCGAATATACGTCGGCTTGAACCCCGCGGATGTTCAGCAGGAGACGTTCCCTCAGGATCTCGATCTGATGGAGCATGATTATATTATCGAAACGTGATGCGTTGACCTCAATCGCCCTGATGAGGTAGATCCCACCGAGAAGAAAGAACAGGCACACGACGCTCAGGACTATGATGATCTTTTTTTTCATCGTTAAAGGGGAACTTTACTGCATGCCATAGCGGGGAACGAACACAACCGTCTTAGTACCGCTACTCGGTAGTATCGATTGATTCGATTATTGTGCGGTTGCCTTACCCGCTGAACAACGATATAGATCGACGAGCCGTCCAGGTGACTCCTTTGATGGTATTAATCCGGAAGAGCCTTTGATGGAGTGCGTAACACGGCGTTATATTAACGCAAACACTCCACCCTGTCAATAAGGGAATCTGGTTATTTCACCGGCAAGTTCTGGGAATTTCCCCATGGTATCGTTTAATTTAATAGCTTTGAAAGAACGTGGCAACTAATTGTTCATGGAAGCAAAATTTTTTTTGGCACAATATCTCATGTTAATTTGGGGGGGTAAAGCTCAATCGTGCTTGATCAATAAAAAACAAATCGGGACACAGGAACAAAACTTGCTTGTATGTTAATGAAATATAACAAAAAGTAACATGGCAAAAGAATGCGCAGAGCTTGCTTTCTACTCTCACTTATGATAAAGAGAGTTATAGAAGTCAGTAGAATTTAGTACTTCTTTCTCTATGAACTGGTTCTTCATTGGTGAGAATGACCGAACCGATCATTTGAAATTGAACCGTCGGGCACATAGGCGAGAGAATTTAGAAATAAATTAGCGAGGCTGATTTGCATTTCATCAGAATCAAAAGTTATTGACGAAGGGGAGAGAGGTCTGCTGTTTTGTCAGTGATGACGGAACTCTCGTCATGGTTCATAATGTCTGCGGTGTTGTTGTTCGAGGGAAACATTCGCGTTATTTTTTCTTATAGTTTTTTTGTTTAGCGAGAACAATCGGATTTTATAAGAAGTCCTTAACGGGGATTGCACACGGATGATCGAGATGAGCCGTGAGACTTTTTTCGAGTCAATCACAATTAGGAATTACAATCTAAAAAAAGGAGGATTATTTTTATGAAGAGAATTGCAGTTTTGGTAGTATTGTTGATGATGTCTGCTTTTTTAATGTATGGTTGCGGCCATGGAGGGGGCAGCTCAGCTGGTACCGGAGATAATGGAGGCACTACCGGAGGCAATAACGGAGGCACTCCCGTGGGCAATGATACTGCTGCCCCGGGATACATTACAATAAATTTCGCTCAATCAGCAAGAGCCTCATCTTTAAGAAGTATCAGCACTGCAACCGCAAATCTGACAGGCGCGCCTTCCGCGAGAGTTGCAATCAGACAAGTAGGAATTGTAGTCATTGGAGCAGACGAGTTCACTGGTGACCCAATCTTTGGTACGGTTACAACGTACAAAAAAGTTGTTGATATCAGCACTACAGGGTCTTCCTCAATACCAGTCGCTCCAGGAACCGGGTATACGGTTGATGTTATAACCTACAGGTTGTCATCTTCGACTGCCCCGGCGCATAACAGTATGTTACAATATGGAGTTGTAAGTAATGTAACGATTACAGGCGGGCAAACAAACTCTTTAACCATTGCTTTGTCTCCTATCGATGCAGCGCTTCACCCTGCTACGCCGACAGTTGGATCTTCTCTGGCTGCAATTGGCAGTTCCCCGGCAGTGACGAATATGTTTTCTGTGTCTTATAGCACGACCGGTTTTCCGCTCAGAGCTGAGCGGAATTTACGGGTTTCTGCCCCCGGCGTGACCCTTTCTGGATTGTATGATTACGCTCCTTCATTAACTTCATTTACAAGTGCGGCGCCCATATTAACTTCGGGCGGTGGCGACCAAGCCTTGGATCTCCAAGGGCTCTTTTTCCTGGACGACGACCATCTGAATCCTGGCGAGCAATTTACCGACTGGAGATACTATGAGCCGAACTATCCGGACCTGTCAGATTCTCATGTTACCATAACAGTACTGCAGCCAGGTGCTGTGGGTGTTATCGTTACTGGTAATTAATAGTTAATTTTTTGACCTTAACAGGAAAGGCAGCCAATGACAGTCATTGGCTGCCTTTTTTTGGTGCGCCGTGCATGGTTGCACGGATTGGATAGCGCCATTTGCATCTGAGTAAGAAATAAAACGATTTAAGCCCGATAGTCACCCATAAGGTGAGAATACCATATGCACCTGGTGACTTCACCGGAACAGGTCATTTCTTAGACTGTCAATGCAGCAAACACTTTGTTTTTAAATTATTATTATTTGGCATTCCTCTTGCTTGGTATGCTTAAGGATTAATATTGCTTGTTGCCGATGCTTGGTTCGAACATGACTTATTGCAGAAGGAGTGCAATATAGAGATCTATCGTTTTGTCCATGTTCTTGTTGATCCATTTCGACTCAAGGTGTGTCGATTAAGATGAACCTGACTGGGGGTTGGCAGGACGCTAAACTATGATTGGCAACCCCGCCCGCCGGAGAAAATATTGAAGAAGACAAACTGATTGCTTGAACCAGATATCTTTTTATCTTGAGTGTCAGTGATGAATGCCTGGATTTTTTCGGGAAAGCACGTTATCTTTAACGCTTTATGCATGTTTGGTTAGTAGAACCTATCTCAAAATTGAAATTGGGCCAGAAATGGAAGCATTGCCAGAAAAGATGTTTTTCGTTTCAGCCGCATAAATAGGCCCTTTTCTGATCTTAACAGCTTGCGCATCAAGCCGCTATAATGGCAAGAAACCGATTTTGAGATAGGTTCTAATGAAAATAAACCTTAACATAGTAATCAAGGAGGATTTTGCTTGTGAAGAAAAAACTTTTATTTTTGATTGTCATAGTCGTAGCAGTATTGCCCCTTGTATCTCTGACGTTTAATAATGACGGCCGCGCCTTTGCGCAGGGAAAAGGAAAGACCGACACCTGTATTACCGAAACATGTCACTCTACCATGGGTAAGGATAAATTCGTTCATGGGCCCGTGGCGGTGGGAGAATGTACTTCCTGCCATTCGCCGGTCAGCAAGCATACCTTTAAGCCGATAACCAATGTGTCCGCGCTTTGCGGCGGATGCCATGAATCCATGACCGGACAGAAGGTCGTTCATCGCCCGGTTAAGGAAGGTAAATGCACCAAATGCCATGACCCGCATCAATCCCCCAACAAATTCCAGCTCCGCGCGGCCGGAGGCGCGCTTTGCTTCCTGTGCCATGACAAGGCCTTGGCCAGCGGCAACTTTGTCCACGGTCCGGTTGCCGTTGGAAGCTGCAGCTCTTGCCATAATTCTCACCAGAGCGAGTTTCCTAAGCTCCTTCTGGCAAAAGGGAATGATGTTTGCTTCAGCTGCCACTCGGACAAGGCAGAAGCGTTAAAGAGCCGGAAGTTCGTTCATGTCCCGGTGCAGCTGGCGTGTATAAATTGCCACAGTCCTCACAGCGGGAAATACAAATACAACTTAAAAGCGGACGGAGCGCGAGACCTTTGCTATACCTGCCATAAGGACAAGGAAAAGGCGATTGGAGAGGCAACCGTCCCCCACAAGGGGCTTGATACGGACAGAAAGTGCCTTGGCTGCCATGATCCCCATGCCTCCAACTATGCAAAGCAGCTGATACAACAGCCGGCGGCACTCTGCCTGAGTTGTCATGACCGGGAGTATAACGGACAGAATGGCCGTGTCGCAAACATGAAGGCGGTCCTGGCGAACAACTCCGATCATCACGGCCCCATTAAGCAGAACGATTGCTCAAGTTGTCACGACCCCCACGGATCCAGGAATTTCAGGATGCTGCGAGAGTTCTTCCCGCAACTTTTCTACGCGGGTTATAACAAGGATAACTATAAACTCTGTTTCATGTGCCATGAAGCAAATATCGCCAGTGACAGCAGGACCACAACGCTCACCAATTTCAGAAACGGCGATCAGAACCTCCATTTCGTCCATGTGAACAAAACGACGAAAGGACGAACCTGCCGGGCGTGTCACGACGCGCATGCTACGAACAACCCAAAACACATTCGTGACAGTGTACCGTTTTCGACATGGCAGCTTCCGGTAGGATTCAATAAAACTGCAACCGGTGGGAAGTGCATGCCGGGATGTCATCAGGCCTTCGGCTACGACAGGGTCAAGCCGGTGGTGAATAAGCCGCCGATTGCTGCGCGATAGCTGCTGTGGCCGCAACGTGGAGTTTACGATGATTCTATGTTTCCGGAGATTATTGCCCGGTGTTTGCATCGGCACTGTCCTGGTTTCGCTGTTGTTTTTGCACTCTCCTGCGCAGGGGGAGGATGGCGTGAAGGCGATGACAGAAACGGTGGCGACTCAACCGTCAGCGACCGTTGAACGTGCCGGCGACATCGACAGAGAAATAGCTGCCGCCAGGCTGGGTGTCAAAGAGGACCCATCCAATGCATCACGCCTTGTCCGGCTTGGCGAGCTCCTCGTCAAGAAAGGGTCGCTTGATGATGCTATGCTTTCATTCGATGAAGCCTTGAAGATTAATCCTCGCTCGCACGATGCAAAAACCGGACGCGGGGTCGTACTGGCGCGCCGGGGCAGCCTTCAGGCAGCCGAAAGCGTGCTCAGGGAGGCGCTGCTTCTCAACCCGAACCCGGCGAGGACCCACTATGAGCTCGGACTTGTCTATGAGCGGCTCGGCGATCTGGATAAGGCACTGGTGGAGCTCAAAGAAGGCATCAGGAAGCATGAGCAGGGGAGATGAGTAGCCGGGGGAGAACGATATCAACTATGTTTGTTCGGATGAAGCGAATAATACTTTTAACGGTCCTCGTGTCCGCCTATGGTATCCTCTCGTACGCCCCGGCCGCGGCCACACTGCAGGCACTGCAACCAGGAATGGAGGCGCCTGATTTTTCCCTTAAAACCGTCACTAATGACTCAAAGACGTTTGCTGCGGTTAAAGGCGAGAAGCTCACGGTCCTCGTCTTCTGGTCTACCTGGGGCTCAAAATCGGAAAAAATCCTGAAGCGGATGCAGCAACTCCATGAGAAATACAAAGGGCACGGACTTTCGATCGTGGCGATAAACGTCGACGATCAACAGATCTCCACTGGGACGCTGGCTGCAATCAATACCGTTTCAGAGAAGCTGAAAATCGGCTTCCCCATGCTGGTGGACCATGGCCTGGTCTCGTTCCATGATTACGGAGTGATCGCCCTCCCGACCACGGTGATCCTGGACAAGGACCGAATGATCAAAGACGAGCTTTCGGGATACCCGCTTGTCGGGTCAGAGGCCATGATGGATTTTATCAGCTCGACGATCGAAGGGAAGAAATCCACGGTCGTCGATGCGAAGCCGCGGTACGAGCCGAACAAGAGCGCCCTTCGTTTCTACAACATGGGAAAAACCACGCTAAGGTCGAAACGTATGGCTGAGACCGCGGAGATGTGGTTCAAGAAGGCCATCGAGGCGGACGCTGCGTTTGTGCTCCCTCATTTGAGTCTCGGCACAATGTACCTTCAGCGAGGGGACACCGCCCTTGCTCAGGCGGAGTACAAGGAGGCGCTTGCGCGAGCCCCGGAAAATCCCATCGCCCTTTGTGAATTGGGCCTGATCCTGGTCAATGAGGGCAAAGGGAAGGAAGGTGTGGCCCTGATCGAAACTGCACGGCAGGTGGAAGAGTCTTACACACCCTGTTACTACTATGCCGGATATGCCTACGGAAAAGAGGGCAAGGGGGAAGATGCACTGAAACTGTTCGATGAGGCAAAAAAAATAAATCCGTTCGATTATAATATCTTTGTTTACGAAGGCAAGGTTTTTGAGGCGCAGATGGAGCAGAAAAAGGCAACTGATGCCTATAAAAAGGCGCTGGAAATTATTTTACATATAGACTAAGTTCTTGCTCAACTCTTATAGAGCCCTAACCTCTCCACACTGAAGACCATAGCATGAAATATTTATTACTCATAGCGGCTGTTTGCGCTGCACTGCTCTCTTCCACAGCCGGATGGGCGGCTTCTCCCGGGAAAACGACCGTCGCCGGTCTCATCACTATGGTTCAACCGCCTGAGAGGTCAATTGTTCGGAGCGGGATGATCATCATTGTTCTGAAAGGCGCGCCGGGTCTGGTTGATGGGATACAGGTATCCGTCAACAATAAGAAGCAATCCATTGTCCAAAAAAAGTTTGATCCGGATGTTGTCTGTTACGACGGAATCCGTCTCTCGTATGGACTGAACACGGTGAAGGTTTCGGGTTTTAAGAACAATAAAAAAAGCGAAGAAATAACGAGGCAGGTTTTCTATCAGGACGATCTTTCAACAGGTTCCATCAGCATTCCCGCGGGATTCAAGTCCTATCAGTTCCATAACGACGACCATGAAAAGGGTTGCTCTTCTTGTCATGGACTGGATTTCCGCAAGGCTGAGGATCCGAAAGACCCCCCTCAATCGCCCTGCTACTCGTGCCATAAAAAGATGTTGAGCGAATACCAATTCGCTCACGGCCCTTCGTCGGTGTGGTCCTGCCTCATGTGCCACGACAAGAAATCAAAAAAACCGAAATTGGCCGTTATAAAGCCTGATGAGAAATCCTGTTCCGCCTGCCACGACACCAGCTGGGACAACAAGCAATACCAGCATGCACCCACGGCGGCCGGCGCCTGCACGACCTGTCATAATCCCCACGCATCGGACAGACAGTATTTCCTGAGAAAAGAAACCGGGGAGCTGTGCGCATCGTGTCATGAAGAAATTCTCTTCCGGCCTCATGTCATAACCAGCTTTTCTGGAAACGGCCATCCTTTGGGAAATCGCCCTGATCCGTCACACCCCGGCAAGGACTTGACCTGTGCGTCCTGCCATAACCCTCACGCCAGTAATTCTCCGGTATTTCTCGATGCCCTTGGCG
>Ga0055438_10000097_pt1 | contig 11371 bp, 10 predicted proteins | sample Browns_TuleA_D2_FD_57724 | JGI IMG/M metagenome (GOLD analysis project Ga0055438, IMG submission 57724) | Wetland microbial communities from San Francisco Bay, California, USA, that impact long-term carbon sequestration - Browns_TuleA_D2 | ecosystem: Environmental > Aquatic > Marine > Wetlands ...
CTGGAATCCACACTCAGCTCGTAACCAGTGCGGTCCGGTCGATCCCGCTGGAATGGGCATCAATTGCGAACTTGCAGCTTTGTGTCTCGATTGACGGCCTGCAGCCGGAGCATGATGAACGTAGAAAACCTGCGACGTACGAACGTATTCTCAAAAATATTCAAGGGCACAAAATCACCGTACATTGCACAGTTACCCGCCAGCAGCTGCAGCGTGAAAGCTATCTGGAGGAGTTCACCCGATTCTGGTCCGAGGAAAACACCGTGGAACGAATCTGGATGAGCCTCTACACCCCTCAAAAGCACGAGGAATCCGGAGAACGGTTGACGGGTGAAGACCGACAGTCCGCGGTTGAAAGGTTGCTGAGTTTACGCATGAAGTATCCCAAACTCGATATGCCCCCGATAGTAATCCGGGCCTATATGAAACCGCCTTCGACTCCTCGGGATTGCATTTTCGCGAAAGCGACTACGTGCGTGTCGGCAGATTTTGAAAAAATCATAACTCCATGCCAGTTTGGGGGAAATCCGGATTGTGAGAATTGCGGTTGCATGGCTTCGGCCGGCCTGAACGTAATCGGCGCCCATCCACTAAAGTTCGGTATCAGCGCCGGAGACATTTACGAGTATTCAAGAAAGGTTGGGCAGTTTGTAAATGCGATGCGCCCGTCCAAAGTTCAACTTCCGCCATCATCATTTCTTGATGCTCGATATCGCGACAGCAACTAGCGGCGAACTGTTTCGACGGAGATGTAAGAAATGAAAAAGAAAGTACTCATCCTGGGCGCCGGTTTTGGTGGGATTGAACTGGCAACCCGTTTAGGGGAAACCCTGGCCAATGAAGTGCACGTTACTTTAATCGATAAAAACGATTACTTCATTCTCGGATTTGCAAAACTGGACGTTTTGTTCGGCAGGAAGAAGTCCGATGAAATCAAGTCCTATTATCGTAATCTTTCGCCCTCAGTCGATTTTCGTAAAGAAGAAATCCAATCCATTGATCCGGAAACTCGCCGTGTTGTTACCGATGCCGGTAATTATGAGGGAGATATTCTAATTGTGGCTCTGGGAGCCGATCTGGATCTGGATGCAACTCCCGGTCTGGCACAAGATGGGCACGAATTTTATTCGCTCCCGGGCGTGGAGAATCTGAGCCGCATTCTTCCAACGTTTCGTTCCGGCATCGCTGTGATTGCAATCCTTGGCCTTCCTTACAAATGTCCCCCGGCTCCTTTTGAGACTGCCCTTCGGCTCCACGATTATTTTGAAGAACGAGGAATTCGCAAAAACACCACCATACGCGTTCTGAGTCCCACACCCACTCCGCTGCCGGTTTCCAAAGAAGGTTCTGAAACGATCCTCCGGCTTTTTACGGAGCGCGGAATCGAATTTCTGCCAGGGTATCAAATTACTTCGATCGACGGATCAGGGCATCGGGCCATGATCAAAGAACAAGACGTAATTTCGTATGATCTTCTGATGACTGTCCCAGTTCATCGAGTTCCGGCAGTCGTAGCGGCTTCCGGGCTAGTGCAAGGCGGATGGATTTCCGTTAATCCTGTGAATTTAGAAACGCGTTTCCCTGATGTTTACGCAATCGGCGATGTAACGAAAATCCCGGTAGGGTCCGCGGCTTTGCCCAAAGCAGGAGCATTTGCCGACCGCGCAGCAAGAACCGTGGCGGACGAAATAGAATATCGCATCCGCGGCACGGGATCCCCGGGCCGTTTTGATGGCTCCGGTACGTGCTATCTGGAATTTGGTGGCGGCACCGTAGCCAAGATCGAGGCAAACTTTTTTGGCGGCCCGGCACCGAGCGTGCGTTTCATCGGACCTTCCCGCGAATTCCATGCTGATAAAGAAGAGTTCTCATCCAGCCGGCTGAATCGCTGGTTCCCAAAATAATTACGTCGGATATGCGCTTTTGAGAAAGGCCAATCCGAGAACCAGCATTAGACCTGGACTTAGTTTCAGCGTTACCAGATTTTGACGCGATCTTCCGGCTTTAAGTAAAGTTTGTCGCCTTCTTTGAGGTCAAATGCGCTTGAGAACGCAGGGAGATTACGAACGACTCCATTGCATCGGTATTCGCTCGGACTGTGCGGATCCGTTACGAGGCGCTGTCGCAAGTCTTCATCCCTGTACAAACGAGCCCATACCTGAGCCCATCCCATAAAGAAACGCTGATCTGCTGTAAAACCATCCATGACCGGAGCTTCTTTTCCGTTCAAAGAAATCTTATAAGCTTTATAAGCGATACTGACGCCGCCAAGATCACCGATATTTTCGCCAAGGGTCAACTTGCCGTTGATGTGCTCTCCCTGAACAGGATTGAACGACTCGTATTGCTGAACGAGCTTTCCGGTTCGGGCTTCAAATTCCTTGCGGTCCTGGTCATTCCACCAGTTCTCTAGATTGCCGTCGCCATCATACTGAGATCCTTTATCATCAAAACCGTGTCCGATCTCATGGCCGATTACAGCTCCAATACCGCCGTAGTTCACCGCATCATCGGCGTTCTTGTTAAAAAAGGGCGGCTGCAAAATCGCGGCGGGGAATACGATTTCGTTCATCACAGGATTGTAGTATGCGTTCACAGTTTGCGGGGTCATTCCCCATTCTGTACGATCGATCGGTTTTCCCAGTTTGTTGAGATCGCGATTGTATTCAAAGTCCACGGCGTGAACAACGTTGCCAAACAGATCGTCCGCTTTTATTACGAGCGCCGAATAATCGCGCCATTTGTCCGGATATCCGATCTTATAGGTAAATTTCGAAAGCTTCTCTTTAGCGGCCTTTTTTGTTTCGGGGGACATCCAATCCAGACTCTGGATGCTCTGGTCGTATGCCGCAAGCAAATTCTGCACCAGCTTCTCCATTCGCGCTTTGTCTTCAGCAGGAAAGTATTTCTGAACGTAGATCTTCCCGACCGCTTCTCCCATTAAATTGTCGATGTTTTCAACAGCGCGTTTCCAGCGTGGTTCCTGTTCCTGGACGCCCTTCAATGTCTTACTGTAAAAATTGAAATTTTCATCATCAAATGTCCTGGAAAGATAAGGTGCGGATCCAGAAAGAACCTGCCATTTAGCATAGAGTTTCCAATCGTCAAGAGAGACACTCTTCAGAACGCCGCCAAATGCCGTAATATAGGTGGGCTGTGAAACAACCACCGCAGTTTCTTTCCCAATGCCCAGGCCATCTACAAAGTATTCCCATTCAAAATCAGATGTCAGCGTATTGAGCTTGTTGATTTCGACTTTATTGTATGTTTTCTGCGGATCGCGATTTTCCACCCGCGTCCATTGGCCTTTTGCGAGCTGCTCTTCCAGCGCATAAATCTTTCGCGCGCTACCGGCAGGATCCGGGAATCCGGCATGGCCAAACATCGTTTCGATATGCTTCAGATACGCAGCGCGGATTTCCTTGCTCTTATCGTCTTCTTTGAAGTAGTAATCGCGATCGGGCAAGCCGAGGCCGCTTTGATAGAAATAGCCGATATATTGAGTAGCATTCTTTTGATCCTGATTGACAAAGAAGCGAACGGGACCATTGATACCAACATGCTGAGCGTGTGCAAACCACTTTGCCAGCGCGACATTATCGCTAATAGCCTCCACTTCCTTCAGATAACCCTCCACGGGCTTGAAGCCCAGCGCCTCCAGTTTTTCAGTGGCAACAAAGCTCTTGTAGAAGTCACCCACTTTCTGACTTTCGGTCCCCGGTTCCGCTTTGGAGCCGGCAGCTTCCTCAACAATGGTCTTTAGCCGGTCCAATGATTGATCAAAAAGCATTGTGAAAGTGCCGTAATTCGACTTGTCGGCGGGAATCGTCGAGCTTTTCAGCCATCCATTATTGACAAACCGGTATAGATCATCCTGAGGACGCACGGACCTGTCAAGATTTTTCATTTCCAAACCCGATGCAAGCGGAGTAACAGCTTCCGGTGCATCGGCGCTTTCTATCGGAACCTGCGAACTTGTAACTATTGCGAATGCTATTGCCGCCAAAATCATTTTTTTCATAGGATTACCCTCTCAGTTTTAGGTCAAACAACGAAAGAATAGTAGCTCTACCGGACAAATTCAATGAGGCAGAGAATCCATTTTCCATTGTAGCCTGCATCTCGCCGGCTGGGACCGATTGCAGGGTGCACCCCGGAAGCGCGTTACAAGCGTCAACCCGGCACTTTTGCATTTTCAAAAACTTTCTGTTAAAGGCGCCAATCGAAATCTTCGTGGGGCACTAGTGTAACACTTGAATGTGAAGTGATTCCTCCCCCTTAATAAGGGGGAGGCTAGGAGGGGGTTGCCTCAACCTGAGAGGGACACAAAGACAACCGCCCTCTAACTCCCCCCTTTATAAAAGGGGGGAGAATCACTAGCCAAACCACTGTTACAATCTAGTTGTTTATGGCTCGATTTATTGCGTTCCTTCGCGCGATCAATGTAGGCGGTCATGTAGTAAAGATGGACCACTTGCGCAAGATTTTTGAATCCCTCGGTTTTTCCAATGTGCAAACTTTCATTGCAAGCGGCAATCTGGTGTTCGAAACAAAGGCAACAAAAACAGGTCACCTTGAAAAGAAAATTGAGAAAAGACTTCACGAAGTGTTTGGATATGAAGTCGCCACCTTCATCAGAGCCAAAAGCGAAGTTTTGGAAATTGCCGGAACCAACCCATTTGCGCAGTCAAAAGTTGAGAACGCCGTAACGTTAAATATTTCTTTCCTCGCTGAGCCGCTCTCCGAGTCATCACAGAAACAGCTCCAGGCTTTGAAGTCAGAATTCGATGATTTTCATATACAGGGACGAGAGGTTTACTGGTTATCGCGCAGGAAATTCAGCGAATCAACCATAACGACCGAAGTAAACAGGATTCTGGGGAAGAGATGCACCTCCCGAGGGTTGAATACCGTGAAAAAGATAGCGGCTAAATACTGCTCGTCCTGATCTCTTGATAGCTCAAATTGTGTTGCTCTGGATAATATGTATCGAGTTTCTTGCAGGGGATTGCGGATGGAATTCTGGCGTTGCATACTTATAAGCTTATGAAAAAACCCCTCATTGGAATCGCAACCGACAAACCGCGCCGGGTGGCAAAATACCAGCGTTCCGTGGAACAAGCAGGTGGGGAGGTTGAGGCCCTTTACCCCGAGTCCTTTTCGCCGGAGATTCTGGATCGTCTTGACGGAGTGTTGCTCACCGGAGGCGGGGACGTTCATGCCTCCGAATTCGGTGAAGAGAATCACCCTCTCGTTTATGACGTTGATCCCAAACGTGACGCAATGGAACTCCTACTGACACGGAAAGCCCTTCAACAAAGTATTCCCCTTCTGGGCATCTGTCGCGGTCTCCAGGTAATGAACGTAGCACTGGGTGGAAACTTGATTCAACACCTAGACGGTCACGATGACTCCAAAAATGGCCGGCAGAATATCGCACATGAAGTAGACATCAAAGAAGGGACAAAACTGCATGAAATCCTGGGAAAAGCACGAGCCGGAGTCAACAGCTTCCATCATCAAGCGGTAAGAGATCTGGGAAATGGCCTAATTGCAACAGCACGCTCCCCTGACGGGATCGTTGAAGCAATCGAAAAACCGGATGCTCCCTATTTTCTTGGGGTGCAATGGCACCCTGAAGAATTTGTTGACCACGGGGCTCTCTTCCATCCGCTGTTCGATTCATTTGTGGAAGCCGCCCGCCTGTATCAGACTCGCAAGCTATAATCTGCGCCGCTACAATACACCACTGATCAAGCGGAAAAACCTCACGTCGAAACTCCTGTGGCCGGCCGGCATGCTGAGCATAGAATATCGATCGACACAAACGATGCGTTCGTTAGGCGTTTTGCGGCGCCTACGATAGCCAGGCCGAACGCCATTGACCACGACGGGTGTAGAAATATGCCCCCATACAAATATCGTAGGTGGCACAAAACACACCGTATGCCAACGGGATTGCGGTTATTGCATGTGCCCCGAAGAAATTGCTTCCGCCGTGAGCGTACAACTCATGGAGCGCGTCCCAAATCCCATGCATCGGGTACCCAATTACGAGTGCCATTGGGACACGGACCCCCAAAAGCCCTATAACGGTGAATACCACCACGGCTTCGGATTCCAATTGCCATGCTCCTTCGTTTCCAAAGTAGGCCGTGAATGCAAGATAAAATCCCGCGATGGCAGCGAGGAACAGGGCAAAAACGATCTGTTCAGCTTTTGGGGTAAGTAGCGTTTTCGATATGTAGATCGAGCCGGCCGCGGACAAGACTCCGATGCTGACATAGAGTGCAATGATCGTGGCTAATCCTATTGTGGAAGTTGACAACGCCACATCTCCTGTTTTTGTGGGAAGCAATCAACAATCGTCCATCTGCGACGCTCAGCATTCGAGATCGATATGCTCAACGTCTCAATCGATGAAAAAAGCCTCATTTGCGGTTCACCATAAAACTAACAACAAGAAGAGGATCGTTAAATGTTCTAGAAACTATTTTACAATAAAAGCGCTCGAGCTTCGCGTATTTGTTGGATTGAATTCGTTGGTCGAAAGCGCCCCTATCCCTTCCGTAGGATATCCGAATAAAACGGCTCATTCATAAATTGCGGTGCAAGTTATTTTTCTTTCAAGATGACGCGTGCAGGAGCCGCATCCATTCCTTTTAACGGAAGCGGCAAACAGGAGAGTTCGAATTCGCCTTCGTCTACCTCCGCCAGGTTCAAACCCTCCACCAGAACGATTTGATTTTCCAGCAAAAGCCTGTGGACGGGATAGTCATTTTGGCCGTATTGTTCAACGCTGTGATAATCAAACCCGATCAGCTTGATTCCACTGTCAATTAAGTACCGTGCGCCATCGGGAGTAAGATAAATATACTTCTTGCTGAAATACTTATGGTTACTCCATAGAAGCGAATTTCGCGTTTTGAACAGAATGCGAAAATCATCCATGATAACCACTTGCTTCAACTCCGGAACGTCGATTTTTTCACGATGGTGAATTTGAACAACGCGCGCTCGACCATTCATGATTTCCAGAGGGAGTTCCGTTACCGATATTCCGGCCGGAATCATGTGCGACGGGGCATCCACATGAGTTCCCGTATGGTTCGACATCATAATTTTTGACAGGGAATACGGATCCCCTTTTTCCAACGACTTTATCGTTTTTGCCCGAAAACGCGGGTCACCCGGATAAGCCTGCATCCGCGGATGGATCGCCACACTCACATCATAGATTTTCATAAAAGTTAAAGCATCCTTACTTAACGGTCAGCGCGCCAGGCCCGCCAAGAACTGAAAAAGCTTCTTGCTTGGCGTCTTAGCGGTTAAAAACTACGGGAGCAGCTCGTAGCGGCTGAAGAAGAAAGGAATCTCAGTTGCAGCCGAGGCTTCCGAGTCGGAGCCGTGAATGATATTTCGTTCCACGTTGCTTGCGAGGTCTTTTCGAATTGTCCCTTCAGCGGCCTTCGCAGGATCGGTTGCGCCCATCAACGCGCGGAGGCGCTCAATCACATTTTCTCCTTCCAGCACAACCGGGACGCACGGACCGGAGCTCATGAATTTGATGAGACTCTGGTAAAAAGGGCGCTCCTTATGCACATCATAAAAAGCTCCAGCTTTCTCCGCTGATAAATGCACCATTTTCATTCCAACGATCCGGAATCCGGCCGCCTCCAGGCGATTGATAACATCGCCCACAGCTTTCTGTGCAACGCCGTCGGGTTTTACAATCGCTAATGTCTTTTGCATAATCTCTCCAGTTATTTTTGAACCACAGAGACACAGAGAAAAAAAATATCTGCTCTGTGATCTCCGTGTCTCTGTGGTTAAATAAGTTGCTTCAATGTTGAACCGATTTCCGCGGGGCTTCGCGTAACACGCACACCGGCGGATTCCAGAGCAGCAATCTTGGATGCCGCTGTGCCGCTGCCGCCGGAGACGATAGCCCCCGCGTGGCCCATCCGTTTGTCGGCAGGAGCGGTAATACCCGCAATGAACGACACAACAGGTTTGGTCACGTTTTTCCGGATATAGTCGGCCGCATTCTCCTCCGCGGTACCGCCAATCTCTCCAATCATTACAATGGCACGAGTGCCATTGTCTTTTTGAAATAGTTCCAACGCATCAATGAAGTTAGTTCCGTTCACCGGATCGCCGCCGATACCGATACACGTGGATTGTCCCATGCCTAATCCCGTTAGTTGCCAAACGGCTTCATAAGTCAACGTTCCGCTACGACTGACAACTCCAATGTCTCCCTGCTTGTGAATAAAGCCCGGCATGATTCCGATTTTGCATTTCCCGGGCGAAATGATACCCGGACAGTTCGGGCCAATCAGACGCGACTTGCCGGATTCTCTCAAGACACGCTTAACCTGCACCATGTCGTTCACCGGGATTCCTTCGGTAATAGCAACGACCAAATCAATTCCCGCATCGATCGATTCCAAGATTGCGTCCGCAGCATATGCGGGTGGTACAAAAATAACGGAAACGTTTGCCCCTTCTTTCTGTACTGCGTCGGCAACCGTATTGAAAACAGGAACGGCTTTTTTCCCATCCGGGACCTCGGTAAACATCGTGCCGCCTTTCCCGGGAGTTACGCCACCCACAATATTTGTGGACTCGTAGGCCATGCAGTGATAGGTGTGGAACTTTCCCTCTTTACCGGTAATTCCCTGAACAATGATTCGCGATTTTTGGTCAACCAGTACGCTCATCTTGCCAACTCCACTACTTTTTCTGCGGCATCCTTCATGCTGTCGGCGACGGCGAATTTCAATCCGGAATGTCGAAGAATTTCTCTGCCTTTTTCCACGTTTGTTCCTTCCATGCGAACCACTACCGGAAGTTGCAGGCCCAGCTCCGAAGCCGCATCTACGACTCCCTGAGCAAGAACATCACAGCGCAAGATTCCGCCAAAAATGTTTATGAGTACCGCTTTTACGTCGGGATCAGAAGTCAAAATTTTAAATGCATTTACGATTTGATCCTTCTTGGCTCCGCCGCCTACATCCAGAAAATTCGCGGGTCGGCCGCCGGCGAGTTTGATGATATCCATCGTTGCCATTGCCAGACCGGCGCCGTTTACCATGCAGCCGACGGTTCCTTCCAGCTTTACATAGTTCAATCCGAATTTTGAAGCTTCCACTTCAAATGGATCTTCTTCTGCAATATCGCGAAGCAGGGCAATTTCGGGATGCCGGAACAGGGCGTTATCATCAAAATTGATCTTTGCGTCAAGAGCCAGAACATCGCCTTGCTTTGTTAGCAGCAACGGATTGATTTCAGCCAGCGAAGCATCCTTTTCCATAAACAACCGGAAAAGCTGTGTCAGAAAATGCATCGCCTTCGGAATACTTTCCGCAGGCAGGCCGATTCCATAGGCAAAGCGGCGCGCCTGATAGGATTGGATCTGCCGCTCGCGAATGTGAAATTTGATAATCGCTTCAGGACGATCCTTCGCAAGCGTTTCGATGTCCATTCCGCCCTCCGCGCTGGCCATTACGACGGGGAATGACGCCTGGCGGTCCAAAACAATTCCCAGATAATATTCCTTCGCAATATCGAGTCCTTGCTCGACCAAAACCTTATGAACAATACGCCCCTCAGGCCCGGTTTGCGGTGTTACCAGGGGTTTGCCCAGTAGCTCAGCAGCTTTCTTCGACGCTTCATCGGGGCTCTTCGCAATCTTGATTCCTCCGCCTTTTCCTCGTCCGCCTGCATGGATCTGCGCTTTCACGACAACGACGGGAGTTCCGAGACGGATTGCTGCTTCCTTCGCTTCCTCAGGTGTGGACGCCATAATTCCGTTGGGAACGGGAATGTTGTAGCTACGAAGAAGCTCCTTGCCCTGGTATTCATGAATTTTCATAGATTTCTTATCTCAGCCATGCTTGTAGTGGCGCGATTTATCGCGCCCAGTTTATGGATCCGTATTCGGTCACACAAGGGCGCAATGAATTGCGCCCCTACAAAATTTGACACGCTACAGATAATTATTCTTTTTCATCACGTCAATCAGTTCCTGAACGGCATGAACTGACTTGTTCAGCATTTCGCGTTCTTCCGGCAATAACTTGATTTCGAGGATGTCTTCAATCCCATGCGAACCGAGCTTTACCGGAACACCAAGGAAAAGTCCGTGCACTCCGTATTCCCCTTCGAGATACGCTGCGCAAGGAAGAATTTTCTTCTTGTCTTTCAAGATCGCATCAACCATTTCCACTGCAGAAGAGCCGGGAGCGTAGTATGCGCTGCCTGTTTTTAGCAATGCGACAATCTCGCCGCCTCCCTTTCTTGTGCGCTGAATAATGGCTTCCAGTTTATCCGGAGGAAACAATTCTGTGATCGGAATTCCGGCAACCGTGCTGTAGCGTGCGAGCGGCACCATTTCATCGCCGTGGCCGCCCAACACGAACGCATGGGTATTTTCAATCGAGACTCCGAGAGCTTCGGCAATGAACATGCGGAAACGTGCGGAATCCAGAACACCGGCCATTCCCATTACGCGATGTTTTGGAAATCCGCTCACGTGAAGCGCGAGATGTGCCATCGCATCAAGCGGATTGGTCACCATAATAATGACAGAATTCGGTGAACGTCTGGCGACGTTTTCAACAACATCTTTAACAATCGCCGCGTTCTTTAGAAGCAGATCATCTCTGCTCATCCCGGGTTTTCGAGGCAAACCGGCGGTGATCACCACAATGTCGGAATCACCGGTAATATCGTAGGCGTTGGATCCTACAACTTTGGAATTGTATCGTTCGATGGATCCTGCTTGCATCAAATCAAGCGCTTTGCCCTGCGGAACACCCTCAACAATATCGACCAATGCGACGTCGGCAAGTTCCTTTTCCGCAACGTGCTGGGCGACCGTTGCGCCGACATTTCCTGCCCCAACAACAGTAACTTTTTTCCGTGCCATAAGGCCCCCTGATTACAGATTTTCAATAATGGCAGAAGCAAACTCGGAAGTTTTTAACTCAATCGCCCCATCCATTTGCCTTGCCAGATCGTATGTAACCTTTTTTTGTTGAATTGTTTTTTGAAATGCAGATTCAATGGAGTCTGCTGCTTCCTGCCATTCCATAAATTCAAGCATCATCACGGCAGAAAGTAAAAGTGATCCGGGATTGATCATATCCTTGTCGGCATATTTAGGCGCAGTGCCGTGCGTTGCCTCAAACAATGCGGCCTCATCGCCGATGTTGGCTCCCGGAGCAATTCCTAACCCACCCACTTGAGCCGCACAAGCGTCAGAAAGGTAATCTCCATTGAGATTCGTGGTTGCAATCACTTCGTAGTCATCGGTTCGCGTCAGGATTTGCTGGAACATAGAATCCGCGATGCGGTCCTTGATGAT
>Ga0055438_10000098_pt1 | contig 11265 bp, 9 predicted proteins | sample Browns_TuleA_D2_FD_57724 | JGI IMG/M metagenome (GOLD analysis project Ga0055438, IMG submission 57724) | Wetland microbial communities from San Francisco Bay, California, USA, that impact long-term carbon sequestration - Browns_TuleA_D2 | ecosystem: Environmental > Aquatic > Marine > Wetlands ...
TAGCTCAAAAGGCTTGTGTCGATCCCTAATCCAAATTGAAATTGATCTGCCGACGCAAAAACAGGCAGGAATAACCCCAGTGTAATCATCACCAGTGTAATTTTCATCCAGTTAATACCTCCTATGATATTGTACCGCAAACATTAAGCGCCGAAGCTGCGAAGAATGAGTTCTAACGGGAATGTATTATCATCACCAGAATGACGAAGTACATCCTGCGCCGTGCGCTTCATCTCTTACCAATTTTGCTGGGAGTTAGCTTCCTTTCCTTTTTGTTGATCAGTCTTTCGCCCGGCGATTTCCTTTCTACGATGTCGTTGGATCCTACAGTTTCTCCCGAACGCGTAGCGCAGTTGAGGAATCAATTTGGACTCGACAGGCCATGGTATGTGCAATACGGGTTGTGGCTGTATAACCTGAGTCCTTATAAGTTTCCCTTTGGCCTGAAGTGGCCGGATCCCGGCTACTCATTCTCCACCAGAATGCCTGTGATGGCATTGATGAATCAGCGGTTCGGGAACACACTCACGTTAACATTCTCCGCCGAGTGCGTAATTTGGTTCACCGCCATTCCACTTGCAACGTTTCTGGCTTCCAGAAGAAAAACATGGATCGATCCTGTAGCTTCGTCGCTCCTGTTCACCGGAATTTCACTCCCGCAGGTGCTCCTTTCCTTGCTTGCACTACTACTGGCGGCAAGGACGGGATGGTTCCCAATCGGAGGCATGCACACTCTGGGATATGAAACCTTTCCACTTGTATCGAGACTCATCGATCTGATCCGGCATCTTGTCCTTCCCGTAACGGTTCTGGCGATTGGAGAAACTGTAATTCTGGTGAGGTATGCAAGAGGCAGTCTGCTCGAAACACTGGAAAAGGAATTCATTTTAGCCGCTCGTGCAAAAGGGCTATCCGAACGTGAAGTTTTGAAGAGGCATGCATTGCCGAATGCATGGAATTCCCTGCTCACTCTCTTTGGATTCAGCTTTGCAAATATCATCAGCGCATCGTTCCTGGTAGAGATCATCATGGGCTGGCCGGGTATCGGCCGACTCGCTTACGATGCAATGCTGACAAAGGATGTTTATGTTTTGATGGCATCGCTCCTGGCAGGAACCGTATTTCTTGTTTTCGGTAACTTGATTTCCGACATTCTCCTTGCCCTAACTGATCCGCGGGTCCGGTATGAATAAGACTGCCTTGCTGCTGCTGGGCTTGTTGTATGGCGCTGCCTTGTTTGCGGACTTTCTCTCGCCTTACCCTCCAGGCGAGGAGTTCCGTGATCATTTTTTTCATCCTCCTTCAACCGTCCACTTCAAGGATTCCAGTCGGTGGACTGCTCCTTATGTATGCGCAAGTTATCTCGTAGATCAGGGAAAACATGTCTTTCTGGAAGGAACACCCGTTTACGTCATCTTCCCCTATCCTGAGTACAACAAGAATCCCTACATTGCAGAATTGCTGGAGGAAAACCCCGCGGCAACGATTCAGTCAGAGAATGGAAGTGAATTGGGAAGGATTTCTTCGCTGAAAGAAACCGGAGAAAATACCGGTATGTTTGAGGGAATGACCGCAATCGATATTCAAGGCGTTTCCAATCTTTTTGTTGAGGCACATGGAAAGCGTTCGGAGATCCCCATCCCCAAAGCGGAAGGAAGGAAGTACCGATTGCACTTTCTGGTCCGTGGAGCAAAATACAAACTATTTGGACTCTTTCCGTGTGATCGTCATCTTTTCGGCGTAGACGAACCGGGACACTTGTTTCTTTTTGGATCAGATCAGTCTGGCCGAGATATTTTTTCAAGGATTCTGTACGGCGCAAGAACTTCTCTAACGGCCGGATTGATCGCTGTTGTTCTAACAACCATTTTAGGCTGGTGGATTGGCGGCCTTGCGGGATACCTTGGTGGACGAACGGACGCAATCCTTATGAGGATCGCAGAGGTGCTCATGGCGGTTCCTGCCATTTATCTGATTCTTGCGGTCCGCAATATTTTTCCACTTCATCTGGCATCAGAGGTGAGCTACTTGCTGATGATCGTCGTGCTCAGCCTGACGGGCTGGGCTGCAATGTCCAGGGTTATTCGCGGAATGGTTCTAGCCTTGCGGGAAGAGCAATTTGTTCTGGCAGCAAAGGCAGAAGGCGCATCAATCAGCCGAATTTTGATCCGTCATATTCTGCCCAATACGGCAGGATATGTGCTCGTTCGCGCGACCCTTTTAGTCCCTGCTTACATTCTGGCGGAAGTAACCCTGAGTTTCCTTGGTGTAGGAATTCAGGAGCCTGCGCCAAGCTGGGGAAACATGCTATCGGCTGCGCAAGACTTACGGACCCTCAGTCAGTTTCCGTGGACGCTCATTCCCGGACTTTTTTTGTTTGTTACGGTGCTGGCATTCAATTTTTTTGGGGAAGGAATCCGGAAACAATTCCTCGTCCGCCAACCGCAATAAAAGGTGTTTAACTTTTAAACCTGAATTCGCTTAGTTTTTCAATCGGCTGATAATTCGGCAGTGTGAAAATGAATTTGCTGCCGCGACCCAACTGGCTTTCTGCCCAGATCCGACCGCCGTGCGCGTGTACGATTCCACGGCAGATGCTCAGTCCAAGACCTGTTCCGGCTTCCCGCATTTTGGATGCGCCTGCTGTCCTGTAGAATTCTTCAAATACTTTGTCGCGGTCCTGATCTGCAATTCCAATCCCCGTATCCTTTATGGAAACCTGAGCAAAGCTCGCTACAAACGTGTCACCCTGAAGCTCGAGCGCGGGGATTTCATCTGCATGGACCTGGATGGTGCCTTTTTCGTGCGTATACTTGATTGCATTGTCCAGTAGATTCAAAACGACCTGACATATTTTGTCCGCATCGAGATTCAGTAGGATGGGGCGTTTTGCAAAAAGCAGCAGAAGCTGCTGCTTTTTTTCGATGGCACGCGGCTTCAACATTTCAGCCACTTTTTCAATAATGGCAACTAAATCACATTCTGCTCTCTGGATCTGCTGCTGGCCAGAACGGACACCGGAAAGATCCAACAGCTCATTAACAAGTTTTGCAAGGCGGACGGCTTCATCGTAAATAATTGTCGCATGTCCAATGACCTGATTGACATCGGCGGCTTTTCCCGCTTTTAGTCTTTCCGAATAACCTTGAATGATGGTTAAGGGAGTTCGAAATTCGTGCGCGAGCATGTTAATGAAGTCGGATTTCTTGCGATCCAGCGCCCGCAACTCCTGATTTTCGCCTTCAATTTTCTCCTTTTGAAGGGCCTCTTCGTAGAGTCTGGATTTTGTAATCGCGCGTGTGGCCTGTTCCGCCAACACTTCAAACATAATGAGATCTTCTTCCGTAAATGTGCGCATAATAAAACGACTGTCGACGTAAATGATTCCCGTTACTTGCCGCTCTTGCTTTAGCGGAACGCACAAAATCGTCCGCAAATCCAGATTCGTTATGCTTTCAGAATTTTTCAAACGCTGTTCTGCCTGTGCATCGCGTACCCATGCAGCTTGACCGGTTTCCGCAACACGATTTGCTACGGTCATGCTGATTTTGAAATTTTCAACGACAAGATCCTGCTTTGCGGCGGATCTCGCAACGCGAAATTCCATGACCGGTTTCTTATAAGGGTGTGGAGTTATTACCGGATCGTAGAGCCGGTGATCGAGCTTCACGGGATTCTCAAGGAGCATCAAGAATCCCCGTTCGGCTCCCGTAATTTCGACGGCGGAGTCAACGACCTGAGTCAGCAAAGATTCCATATCCGTAACAGAGTTCAACTCCTTCAAAAGTTCCAGAAGAATGTTCAGACGTCTCAGTTCTTTCGCTTCATCGCTCAAGGAAGCAAAATCGCCGGCCGGGTGGTTTTTTGCAGGAGAGCTGTTCTTGTCTTTGTCTTTTCGATTGAACATGGGAATCCGATAGGTGAACGTATGATAGCGCAAAGGACTCGACGGGAGCAAATTCATGAGAGGTGATCGGCTTGATCTAGTGTAGTGCGTCAGAAATCTCTTGACTTATGAACCGCCGAGTCGCGGAGATCGCAGAGTAGCCTACGGCCACAACCACACCCACTTGAATTCAGAAAACACAAAAAGAGATGGGGATCAGGGAGATTTAGGCAGACGAGGGGATTCGGCAAGCGGTCGGCCCGCCTGAGGCGGACGGCACAAACGCCTAAGTTTTGCGCTCCAGACGGGCGCAAGAATTAGCTTTAAAAGAAAATCAGCCAGGATGCCCGCAAGAGCCGGAGCAACCAGAGCGAAGGAAAACCTCCACGGAATCGCAAAAAGCAGGCTCAGCGAAGGGGCGCTGACTGCAATTCCCAGCCACAGAAATGAAATCACGCGCACAAGGCTCCAGGGATTCCAGCCCATGATGAATGCCCGAAATGGTTTTGAGCTTTTTCCTGCAAGCCGTGCTACATAATAATTCATATGGTTCAACAGTGCGCTTCCCAGCACCAGAGCCAAAAAATTTGCACTCAGCACAGCGATCAGACAATAGACCAAGGTCTGTTTCAAATGATAAAACAGAACCTGTTTTAGAGAACCTTCGGGCAATTGGCCTGTTTCGATCCAGCGGAACATTCCCGATGTATATTCGCTGCTGCGCCAGATCAATCTCTGCATTCGTTCCGGCTCTCTCCGGCAGAGCCCCAAAATCAGCACAGAAAGGAGAACAGTCCAGAGGAACAGAATCAGAAATCCGCTTAGAAAAGAAACCTGCACTTCAAGCACAAAGGGAAAGTAGCCGGCGATGGTCACAAGAACCAGCAATGCGGAACGCGACGAAATCCACCTTGCCAGAAAAACGCTCACTGGCGTTAGCACCAAGACCAGAATCCAGGACATCACTATAATATGGTTACATGAAAATTGGTCTTTTGACAGGAGGCGGTGATTGCCCCGGACTGAATGCGGTGATCCGGGCGGTGGTACGAACCGCGAACTTGCACTACGGCTTCTATGTGATGGGCATCGAAGACGGATACGAAGGGCTTCTCTCTCCGATGAAAGTCCGCCCGCTGAGTCTTGAAGACGTCAAGGGAATCTTGCAAAGAGGCGGGACAATCCTGGGAACCAGCAACCGTGGAAATCCGTTCGCCTTTCGCACTCGCAATGAACAAGGAGAAATCATAGTCAAGGATCGTTCCCAGGAATTGTTTGAAAATTATCGCAGACTGCGTCTGGACGGATTGATCATTGTGGGCGGCGATGGAAGCTTGCGACTCGCCAGCATATTGATGGAGCAAGGAATTCCTGTTGTGGGGGTTCCTAAAACAATTGACAACGATATCTCGGAAACCGAATACACCTTCGGTTTTGACACAGCAGTAGCAACCGCAACGGAAGCCCTGGATAAACTGCACACCACAGCCGAAAGCCACCACCGCGTGATGTATCTGGAAGTCATGGGCCGGCATTCCGGCTGGATTGCAGTCTACGCCGGATTGGCTGGAGGGGCCGACGTAATCTTAATTCCGGAAATTCCGTTTCGCATGGAAAGGATTTGCGAAAAGATTGAAGAACGGATTTCAATGGGTCGTAATTTTAGCGTTGTTATCGTTGCGGAAGGCGCTCGACCGATAGGCGGGGCACCAATTTACATGGAGCGCCCGGAAGAAAGCCTGGGAAGTGGAAGACTGGGCGGCGTCGCGGACCATGTCTGCCGGGAGGTTGCAGGCCTTATCAACCAGGAATCGCGAGTGACGGTTCTCGGGCACTTGCAGCGCGGTGGAAGCCCGACGCCATTCGATCGCGCACTGGCTACCCGTTTCGGTTCCACAGCCGCGCATTTTGTGGCTGAAAAGAAGTTCGGAATGATGTGCGCGCTTCAATGCAATGCCATTATCCCTGTTCCGATTTCCGCAGCCATCAGCAAATCCAAAACAGTACCTGTCGATGGACAACTGGTAGGAATTACGCGGTCTCTGGGAATTTCGTTTGGTGACTAGGAGAAGCGAAAAGATCGAACGGGCGAAATAAGAGTTCCAGAACGAACACGCCAGTAAATTCTGTCAGTTGCATAAAGCTTCTGAAGCCTCTTTTCCATTTGCGGAGTTAGAGAATAAAACGGATAGGGCCCGATCTCGATCTGAATCCTTTTTGCAAAGGAAGCAGCACCGGAAAATTCCAGCACATAATTGGAATCCGGCCCGCTCCTCCATCGAAATACGGGTAACGGCAGACCCCTTTCCGAAATATTTCTGACGTAAATTGCGTTTCGTACGGGAGTCACAAGTCTGAAGGAATTATCGGGAGTTCCGTAAAGAAACCGCACGGCCGCCCGATCATCAATCGTAACGGCATGAGTCGGATGGCCTGCCAGATAGGGGAACATTTGCGCCTTCGCAGTGCTGGTGTGTGATAAACCAAGCAGATGGCCGATTTCATGAATTAATGTTTCTTCAACATCGATCTTATTTTCGTTGTCCGCATTCGAGACGGCCCAGCGATAGTTTTGCCCGTTCATCTGGATGTCTGCATCAATGATCGTGGGAGGATCATCAAGATAGTAGCTGTAGCTGGTTATTCCGATGGCATAAGTAGAATATTGCCAATCCTTTTCCACCCACTGAACCAGGTTGATGTGATCCTGTGCGTCGGCGGAATGTCCCGAAGTCATTCCCTGATATTCGAATTTCAAGTTCTGACGCGTTATATCCTCCCATGCGGTAAGCGCCCGCTGCAAGGATTTTTCAATGACTCCTACGGGAAGGTCCGCTGAACCTTTGCTGTCCAATGAAACGCGAATCGGACCGCTGGATAAATCCCATCTCAAGTATGCGGTGGGGGAAACCTCCGGGACCGTTCGCAATTCAAAGCAGAAGGCCGGCGAAGAGAACATCACGACGATCCAGAAGAGTTTCAATACCTTCATCATCGTGTTACCGTAAATCCCTTCTCAATCTGATTCAAGAATTCATTTAAAGGTAAAGGTTCCCCATTGCCATCCGAGCCAACCGCATAATCCTCCTGATTGCGCCGGATGATCCGATAATAGCCCTGATTCCATCCAAGCAACCCCGGGTACGATGGCGGTAGTGACTCGAGAAAGAATATTCCCCTTTCCTGAAGTTGAAATTCCGGAATGCCCTCAACTCGTGTAACAAGTGTACGACCATCTACGGATTGTTGTCCCCCGGGGATTCGCAGGCTGATCGTTGTTGCAGAGGATCCACGCAGCGATTTTTCCACCCTTAAATGAAGAACAGTCCATGCCTGGCCACTCACGGACTGATATTCTATTTTTTCAATCCTGCCCAGAACAATTGCGTCGGCTCTATCACGCAACTCCGGCAAGCTCAATTGCTTCAGGATTGTCGCCTGCGCGGTAGAAATTGCGCAGATAAAAACAACCAGGAACAATTTGGTTCTCAACTGTGATTTCCCCGAAAATGTTTGAGCAAGAAGCATGCCCGGAATTAAGAACCTCCTCTCGACGAGGATCTACACCAGGAGTGTCACAAAACCTGGCGTCCGAACAACTTTTGTCTCAAGTCTGTGACACATGTGGCTCTTTGGCAGGGATGCGTAGCATCATAGCGGCGGAAATCAGTCCGAATAAGAGAACCGCGATCCATGTCATCCTTGCGCCGAAACGATCCAGCAGCACGGTGCCAAGCCACGGCCCTATCGTAAATGCCACGCTGAAAGCCATTGTGTAAAATCCCATGTACTGTCCCTGTTTACTGGGAGGCGCGATTTCGGCCGCGTACGCGGAACAGCCTGGAAATAGAATCATTTCGCCAACAGTCCAGACAGTTACCGTGGCGATCACAGCCCAGATGTTCCTTGCGAAAACAAGTCCACCAAATCCGACGGCAACAAGAAAGCACCCGATCGATAAGCTGCGCCGGAAACTCCAGTGTGCCGTGGAAACATTCAGAGGAACTTCACATAAAATGACCAGGATCGTATTGAAAGTGAATGTCAATCCATAACTCGCTTCCGATAGTTTCAGATCCTGAACCATGTAAAGAGGCATTGCGGAAATGTGCTGGAAAAACGTGATCAGAACGGGAATCAGGGCGATCCAAAAATAAACAAAAGCCGGGTTCTTCCAGGCGGAATGGGAAGGAAGTAGGGAGGCTTTGCCGGAATGGCGTGAATGATGAGTCTCGGTCTTTGCTTTCAGCATCGCGGCAGCAATGATGCCACCGGCAAGCGAAGTCAATCCATCAATGAGAAAGATGTATAGAAATGAGATGCCTGCGAGGAAACCTCCGATTGCAGGGCCGATGCTCATTCCGATATTCACAGCTTGACGGAAGATGGCAAAGCCTGTTTTACGTTGTTCCGGAGCCACGATTGAAGTTACGAGCGCAGCGCTGGCCGGTCGAAACATTTCCGTAGTCAGAGCAAGTATCAGCGTCATTGCAATCACGGCTGAAAACTTGTGCGCAATTGGAAACAGGCAAAGAAAGACAGAAGAGAGAAAGAGCGAAATTTTCAGAATTCGGTGGGCGCCGTAACGGTCACAAAGCATCCCGGACAACGGAGCAGTTATCATTGCTCCAAATCCATAAAGCGCCAGAACAAAACCTGCCTGTGAAACGGAGAAATGCAACTGGCGCGTCAGGTAAAGAACAAGAAACGGAAGCACCATCGTGCCCGCGCGATTGATGACCGTAGTCAGAAAAAGAATCCACAGATCGCGCGGCTGGCCGCGCATTTGGGACCAGAACTTCAACGCGCTCATTCAACCAGCAAAAAGTCGATCTCGCGCCTGTCACGATCGACACGGACTACCTGCACCTTCACTGAATCGCCAAGTCGATAAACTTTTGCTGTTCGTTTGCCTTTAAAGAAGTGCTTTTTTTCATGATAGACGTAATGATCATCATCCATGTACTTGAGCGGGACCAATCCTTCTATGAAAAATTCTTTCAGTTCAATAAACATTCCGTAAGGCGCAACACCGGAAATATAAGCATCATAGACTTCGCCGATTTTATCCCGCATGAATTCCACTTTTTTGAGCTGGATAAATTCCCGTTCCGCGTCGTCCGCGCGCCGCTCCGTAATGGAACAGTGTTCGGCATTTTCGGGGATCCGCGGGCCCGACTTCAGAACGCGCTGCAACGCATCTTTCTGATTAGTCACGATTGCCTTTAGTACACGATGAACCACAAGATCCGGATATCTGCGAATCGGTGAGGTGAAATGCGTGTAGCTGTCGAGAGCCAGACCAAAATGGCCGGAATTCCGGGCATCATAACGAGCGCGCGCCATGCTTCGAAGCAGTAAAACATTCAGGAAACGCTCCTCCGGTTTACCTTCGATTTTAGAAAGCAATTTTTGCAAATCTCGAGGTTGAATCTTCGTGGGGTCCGCTGGCAAATGATACCCCAGGCTTGCTGCCACTGCCGCGAAACTTGAAATCTTTTCCGGTGGCGGCGGTTCGTGAACGCGATACATGCCGGGCAACTCACTGTTGCTGATGTGAGTAGCAACAACCTCGTTGGCAATCAACATGAATTCTTCAATCAAACGGTGAGCGATATTTCGCTCCGTTTTTACAACACCCGTCATTCTTCCAGTGGTCAGGTCGATAAGAATTTCCGGCTCCGGCAAATCGAAATCGATGCTTCCTCTTTTCCGCCTGTTCTGCATTAGCAGCAGCGCAAGTTTTTTCATCGACAAAAATGAATCAACCAGAGAAGCATATCTTCGAAGCAATTCCGGATCATGGTCCTCTACAATTCCTTTTACGGCAGAGTACGTCATCCGTTCGTTGCTGTTGATTACACTTGGATAGATGTGGTAATCGATCAAATGGCCGGTGGAATCGAACCGCATCACAACCGACATCGTCAGACGATCAACCTGGGGATTCAAACTGCAAATCTCATTGGAAAGTCGCTCCGGCAGCATGGGGATCACGAGATCCGGGAAGTAAACAGAGTTCCCGCGGTCCAGTGCTTCTTCGTCAAGAACGGACTGCTCGCGCACATAATGCGCGACATCAGCAATGTGAACACCCAGCAGATAATTTCCGTTTTTGAAAGGAGTGATGCTGATCGCATCGTCAAAGTCGCGCGCTTTCTCGCCGTCAATTGTCACGGTATGCCATTGCCGGAAGTCCTTGCGGCCCTCGTAATCTACTTCTCGGAGGACAGCCACTTCGTCGGCTTCATGAATCACCTCAGGAGGAAATTTCTTCGGCAACTGATATTTGCTGATGATAATCTTTGCATCCAGGTCCGGTTCGCCGTGAAAACCGAGCAAAGAAACGATCCGTGCTTCCGGGGGATTATCGTCCCCGACCAGTTCAGCTTCTACCATCATTCCGTCCGTTGCGCCGTTGAAATTTTTCGTGCTGACGACGGGTATAACCTGCAATTTCTTATCCCAGGGAATGACTCTCCCGTAACTCTTCCCTGTTTCAAAGACCCCGACAATATTTTTCGTCTTGCGATCCAGAATCCGAATGACCTCCCCTTCTGCTTTTCTTTGTCCTTGAGGCCTGATGATGCGCGCCATAACCCGATCGCCGTGAAATGCCCCGCCAATCGCTCCCGGAGGAATAAAAATATCTTCTTTGCTCTTATCGGTCGGCACAACAAACGCAAAGCCGCCCCGGTACTGCTGCATTACACCTTCGATTTCAAACGATGCTTTGCCCCGGGGCGCGGGCGCGCTTACACGCCGACCGGATAATTCCTTGTTTTTTCTGGTTCGCTTTTCTTCAGAAGGCTGCGATTGAAAAATCCCTTCCTCCATCTCGTAAATTTTCTTCTGTTTGCCGAGCTCGCGTAACAGCCTCCGGAATTTCTTAAACTCCGCTTTTTTGATCTTCAGCCGTTTTGCAAGTTGCTTTGAAGTATAGGAATGTTGATAGTGAGTGGAGAAAAATCGGAGGATCAACTCAACCAGGGGATTTTCTGCTTTTTTGTGTTTCATAGATTCGCTCAAATGTTAAATTACTTAAGTCGCACTTTCAATGTTTGCGAAGGAGATAGACCGGATTGAAGAGATCGTTGATAGCATGAAAGGACGGCAAAGAACACAAGGCCGAAAAGTCCTGGCCTTTCCGGCCGCGATACATGTGAATCTTTTGACATGCTGGTGCGTTTTGATATAAGACTGAGCGTTATGAGCGAGCCTGCGACGGATGAAGTACTCATGCTCCGGTATAAGGACGGCGATCTGAGCGCCTTCGAAGCGATCATCGAAAGGCACCAGCAGCCGTTGTTTTCGTTCGCATACCGGTTTTGCAACGACTACCATCAGGCTCAGGATCTTGTTCAGGAGGTTTTTTTACG